>Ga0187883_10001579_pt1 | contig 13876 bp, 12 predicted proteins | sample June2016WEW_20_1_2_FD_132966 | JGI IMG/M metagenome (GOLD analysis project Ga0187883, IMG submission 132966) | Peatland microbial communities from SPRUCE experiment site at the Marcell Experimental Forest, Minnesota, USA - June2016WEW_20_10 | ecosystem: Environmental > Terrestrial > Soil >...
GCACTCCGTGGTCTTCGGCGTGGAAGGACAGCGTGACCTCGAGCGGGCAGTCGGGGTCGACGAGAAGGATGTCGGTTTGAGGGCCGACCACGCGGAGGTCCTCGACCCGCAGGCGGGTGGTCGTGGTGCCGTCGCCGTGGGTGACCCGCAGCGAGGGGGCGCGGGTTGGCTCCTCGTCGTAGGCCGGATAAGCCAGGGGATACAGCGCCGGTGGCACCCCGGCCGCCAGCCGCTCCATGTGGGCGTCGATGTCGGGCCCGAACCCCGCTTGGTGCAGCCGGCCCCGGTCGTCAACGAGGAAGCCGTAGCCGGCGCCCTCGGACGACACGACGATGCTGTTCACCCGACCACCATTGCAGAGCGCCGGCATGGCACCAAGCGCCGCTGGCGGGGACGGCTCCCCGCTCCCGTGTCAACTGCGCTGTCGGGTGATGTCGACAGAACCAGCGTGAACCGCGGCCAGCGAAACCACACCGGGTGCTTTCAATGTGCGGGTCAGTCGAGGATGATTGACGACATGACCACCCACGCAAACCTTGAGCCAGAAGGGAGACCATCATGAAAGGACTTGACGGTCGCCATCGCGACCAGGACGGGCGCATTGAAAAGAAGCACGGCAACACGAAGATCAAGAACCTGAAGGACCAGTACCCCGAGCTGAAGAACTTCCAGAACGAAGACACGCTTGGGCAGGTTCGCGATCGGTATGGTGCCGACAGCCTGGACGAACTCATCCGGATCCTGCGAAGGAAGTAGCACCCCTCGTCCGTCACGATGGGCGGTCCACGCTCGTCGTGTGTTCAGACCGGGCTACAAAGTGTCGGCTGAGGTTCGGAGGGTCCAGCCACTTTCACCAAGCGTGAACCCGAAGCATGAGGCCCGAGCCCCCGCGTCATGCGGGGACCGTCAGGCGCGTCCGCCCGGGCCGCAGGAGGTTGCGCCAGCCCCGGATCACGGGATGGGGGTTCTGTGCATGCAGGCGGTTCAGTGCCGCCTGCATGGCAGTTGTGATCTCTTCGTAGCACGCGGCCACGATTGCCTCATCGTCTGCTGCCTCGGGGCCGTAGCTGCTCCAGTCGAGTGGGGGCAGGAACTCGACGTTGATCGCCGAGGGCATCGGAAGCGGCGGTGTGAGGATGGTGGTCAGGCCGTAGGGGGCGAGGAGGATGGGGAACACCTTGATCCGGATGCGCGGCAAGCCGAGGGCTTTCGCCAGGCGCTCGCCGCTCGAGACGACGACGATCGCATCGTGTGACCCGTGTGCCACCACCGGCACCACGGGTACGCCGGTTCGGAGTGCCAGGCGAACGAAACCCCGATGGCCACCCAGGTCGATCTTGTCGCGCTGAGTCCACGGCCGACACGCCTCCCGGTCGCCTCCCGGGTACGCGACAACGAGGCCACCTTCCGCCAGGCCCTGCTCGGCCGCCTGTCCGCCTGCGGGAATCGCTCCGATGCGGCGCATGAACGGACCGACGCCCGGAATGCCGAAGAGCAGGTCGTAGACCATGGCGTACGCCGGCTGGTCGAGACCACGCCGTCGGACGATCTCAAGTCCGACCACCCAGGCGTCGGGCATGTAGAAGAGGCCGGAATGGTTCCCGACCACGAGTGCTGGACCGCTGGCGGGCAGGTACTCCTGTCCCCGGACCTCGGGTGAGAAGTAGTTCACGTAGCGGGTCACCGCCGAGAGCTGGCGCCGGAGGAACTCCGGGTCCCGCTGGAAGAGGGGCTGGTCGCGAACGTGGTCGACGCGCTCCGACAGCCCGCGCATCAACGGCGCGAGGACCCCGCCCACCTCTCGCCCGCCTGCGAACTCGGTGACATGTTCCGACGTGAGAGCCATTCTTGCTCCTGTTCCACCCTCAACCCTCTCGCCATCCGCCGCCGGAGGGAAGGGCCGTTTGGCCCGAACGTTCCGAATGAGCTGCCGACGGATGGCAAAAGGTGCAGCAGGCTCCAAGGAGGAGTCGCGGCGGGTCTCCCTGCCAGGGATCCGCTCCGGCCCGGAAGCCACCGAGCTCCGCCGGGCGGTCAGGCTTGGCTCGCGTTGGCGGTGACGGCACCGCCTGTCGCCGTGTCGGTGAGACTGCGCTGCTCAACCTCCCTCATGCGGTGACAGGCAATCAAAGCCGGATGCCGACAGCGAGTTTTCGGGGAAGGTGACAACCTGCCGGGACCGCGGTGCGGTGAACGGTCAGGTGAGCCTGCGCCTATAATGATGGAGCAATCATCCAGAGGAGTTGAGGGTCCTGGCCCATTGACGCTCCGCCAACCGACCGAGAGGCACGGTGGCAACGCCAGGTTCGATGAGGAGACCATCATGGTGTCGAAGACACTCGCGTCACTTGACGCATGGCTCGCCCTGGCCGAGGACGTGCTTGCTGAGCAGAACGCTCGCCAGGAGAAGGAACCTGAGGCGAGTAGATCGCACGGGTTCGTGCAGCTCTCGTTCTTTCCGAGTGAGTCCGCATGACGGCGCGTGACGTCGGTCGCCGCGCGGAGCGCTCCGCGGGCAGTGAGGCTGGAAGAATCCGACGGGCACAGCCGGAGTGCGATCTGTACATCCCCGGGCACATGGTCCACTGGATCCAAGCGAGGCTGGCCTGGGAGCATCCTCGTGAATGGGGCGTGCTCGACGAGGTGCAGGAACGGGTCATCACGGTGCGCTTCTCGGACCGGATTGCCCGGTATCGAAACCATCAAGTGGAGGCACTGCTCGACGTCGGTGAGCACGGCTCGTCGGTCCTGGTCAGCGCACGGTACGGCACTCTAAGTGTTCCTTCAGATCATGGATCGCTCTGGTGCTTCTGCATCGCCGATGCCGACGAACCGTGGAGAGCATGCAGCGTCGGGCCCGAGGGTCCCGTCTCGTATAGGGATCTCGTGGATCGATTGGAGGATCGCGGTGGTTTCAGTATCCCGGGTGCGCTCCTACCCTTGAGTGACGACGCTTCCTAGGGAGTCGACGAGGGTGCTTGCACCACGATGACCCGTCCCGGGTTCTCGAGTCACCCACGCGGGCCGACCTCCCTCGGGCGCGTCCCGCCCGAGACCAATAGGGTCTCCGCAGGTGACCGGAAGGAGTGGGGGAAATGGCAACCGTTGAGACCGTCCGTGGTGCGATCGACACCGCCGACCTCGGGCCGAGCTACATGCACGAGCACGTCTTCGTCCTCGACCCCGACGTGCAGCAGAACTACCCGGCCGAGTGGGGCAGCGAGGACGACCGCGTGGCCGACGCCGTGGGCAAGCTCAAGGCCCTCGCCGCCCAAGGGATTCGCAGCATCGCCGACCCCACCGTCGTGGGGCTGGGCCGCTACATACCCCGCATTCAGCGCGTCGCCGAGCAGGTACCGGAGCTGAACATCATTCCCGCCACCGGTTGCTACACCTACGACCAGGTGCCGTTCTTCTTCTCCTACCGGGGCCCAGCTCTGTCGGCGGCACTGGGCACGGAGGTGCCCGACCCGATGGTGGACATGTTCATCGAGGACATCACGGAGGGCATCGCGGGCACCGGGGTCAAGGCCGCCTTCCTGAAGTGCGCCATCGACCACCAGGGCATGACCGACGGGGTGGCCCGGGTCATGCGGGCCGTGGCCCGGGCCCACCGCCACACCGGAGCTCCCATCACCGTGCACTCCCATCCGGGCTCCCACACCGGCCTGGCGGTGAAGGCACTGCTGTGTGACGAGGAGGGCGTCGACCCGACTCGAGTGGTGCTAGGCCACTCCGGCGACAGCAGCGACGTCGACCATCTGAGCGCCCTGGCCGACGAGGGCTTCATCCTCGGCATGGACCGTTTCGGGCTGAACGTGGAAACGACGTTCGAGGCGCGGGCCGACACGGTGGTGGAGATGTGCCGCCGCGGCTACGCCGATCGCATGGTGCTGGCCCACGACGCGGCCTGCTACATCGACTGGATCGACCCCAACGTGCTGGCGATGATGACCCAGTGGAGCTATCTCCACATTCACGACGACGTGCTGCCCTACATCCGCGAGCAGGGTGTGACCGAGGCCCAGATCAACGCCATGCTCGTGGGGACGCCACGCCGCTACTTCGAGCACAACACCGCCTACTGAACCGGAGGCCCACCGGTCCTGGGCGGGATCAGGGGCTGGCCACCGGATGAGGAGCCGGCCCGTCGGGCACGGCATCCTCGATGGAGGGAAGCGAGCTGGCGCGCTGGTCGAGCCATTCCCGGAGTGCAGCGGTGGCCCGGACGTCGTCCTCGTTGTAGTCGAGGATCCATTGTTGGGCACTAGCGCGGACCGTCTCGTCCGGGTCGGACGTCGCTTCGATGTAGCTGACCATGGCCAATTGGCCGCCCACCTCGGGTCCCCGCCAGCTGAACCCGGCCATCGGGGCGACAACCTTGAGGCCCATTCCCCGACCCGTGATGAGCTGACTCTTGACGATCGGGAGCAGGTCGACCCACTGCTCGGAACCGAGCAGATCTTCGACCTCCTCTTCCAGCCCGCACAGTGCCGCAAGGCGACGCAGCTGCCCGTTCTCCGCCCCCTGGCTGTAGCAGTAGGCGAGGAGGGACACTCCTCTCCTGGCCACCTCGGTGCGGAGTGAGGTGAGCCATTCCCAGAAGGCGAGGAAGGCCTCGAGCTCCCCCACTGCGATGTCGGGGTTCCACGAGACGAACGGCACGAACTCGGACGCCACCGTGCCGGATGCGTCACGTTCGTTGAGCAAGGTGCCCCAGAGATAGCAGCCATCGGACACGTTCTCCATGTCCACGTCGATCTCGATGTCGGCCCGGGGAACGATGACCCGGTCAACCCCCCGCCGGCGATAGGCGGGATGCGGCCCGAGCCACGCGCGAGCGTTGTCGATGAGCGCCGGGAGTTCGGCGAGTCGCGCATCGCCGAAGCGAGCCGTCCGCCGGTCGATGCGGGCCACGTCGGCGGCGGTCGCGATGCCCTCGGCTTCGAGTTCCTCCGTCTGCTTCGGTCGTCCGGACATCAGGTCCGCAACTGGAGTCGACGGGTGACTCGTGCGTGCCTTCTCCACGAGGTGCTCCAGGTCGACCCCCGCCGCAATGAGTCGCGCCGTGGCGGAGTCCAGGGAGGTCAACTCCCGCATGGTGGTGACCCCACGGCTCTGGCACTTCCGTCGCTTTGCGACCGTCATCCCCGGCAGGAGGCTGAGGTCAGCCGACTCCTCCAGGCGCTCGAAGCACCACGCCCGCCAGCCGCACTCGCCGCATTCGGGTACGGCGATCGGCTCGGCCAGGAGGGGTGAGGCCGGATCCGAGAGGTGCGCGAGCGACGCGTCGACGACCGAGAGGCGGTGGGCGAACTCGAGGTCGTACGCCTGCATGGTCGACAACGGCTCAGGCGCTGGATCCTCGATGTACTCGGAGGGATGCCACACGGGCAGGTCGAGGTCGTGCCAGACGACCAGCTCCTCGCGTCCCACGACGCCGGCCCAGCGTCCGACGCGAGAGGCGTGTCCGCACGCCTCGAGCATCCGCTGGTAGTGCGCGAGTTGGATGAGATCGGGCCAGCGCCACTGGGGCTCCAGCTCGGCGTCCGGGTCGGAAGGTCCGAGGAAGAGCGCCTCGAGGTTCGAGGTGAGGGCTCCGTCCACACCCTTTTTGGCCTCCAGGGTTCCGTGATGCTTCACGTCCACCGGCAGGTACCCAAGGTCCGTCGTGCTTGGGTCGAAGGCGTCGGACCGGACGAGGAGATCGGGTTCACCGGCGCGGTGGGCTGCATCATCGACGGGCAGCCTGCCCCCGATCAACAGCCGGGCTGCGCGCCCCATGGCGCCGAGCGTCAATGCCTCCCGCGCACTTCTGGAGAGATCGCTGTCGATAACGACCGCATCGGGGACGGCTGCGGCGAGCAGTTCGAAGACCCGGGCCTCGAAGTCAAGGCCCTCCTGCCCCAGCATCGCCATGAACGGGGAGCGGGGCAGCGGTTCACACGGATGCAGGACGTCCAGCTGCACGGCCTGAGGGCACGTTTTCGCCAGGTAGGCCCCCTGCGGGGGTATCTCGCTCATGGTGACCTCGGACCAGCCGGCACGAGACAGACGCTAGGACGGGCCTGTCTCATCGGTCTTCGGGCTCGATGCCGTGCCGGCGCACGAAGTCCTCCACGGCATCGAGCTGCTGAGGCAGCAGGCCGGTCTCGCCTCCAGGGGCGATCAGGAGACTGGGCAGGGACAGGCTCGCCGCCCACTCCCTCGCGGTCACGGGGCCGTCCTGGAAGTAGTCGATGTCGTCGTCGATCCAGACGAAGGGTCTCGGGTCGCGCTCCACCGACCGGCGGACGGCGAGGAACTTCCAGTCCAGGTCCCACTCCTCGGCCTCGTCGAGGGGTGACAGGACGGGCAGGCCACGGGGAAGCCCGCAGAGAGGGGCGATGGCGGAATCAGCGCGGTGCTCCCAGGTGGTCACCCAATGGATGTCGACGGCGAGCTGGGCGATACGGGCGCCCATCGTCGGGGAGAGGCAGACGATGAAGGTCCGCGGGTATCCCGCCTCGAACTCGAACTCCACCTCGTGGACGTCGAAGTCGTCGAACATTTCGGCGCCGCTGCTCAGGCCGAGCTCGAAGGCGTTGAGCACCCCGTCGACATCGAGGAAGAGGTGGGGGCGTCCGGACGGGGTGTAGGGCACGGCGGCCATTCTGAGATGGACCCCTTTCTGCCGTTCCCTAAAGCACACCTTAGAAAAGAAAGGTTCGGGCCATGGCCTTTTCTCATACCTTCTAAGCTTGCAGTTAAACCCTTAGCTGGGTTCTCGCCCCGCCTCTTCGAGCATGAGGTGTTGGGCTTTCGCCGCCACTTCTCGCATTTCGGCGATGAGGGCGCGTACCCGTCGATCGTTGCCGATCCATTCACTGTAGAGCGCTGCCTCGCTTGGGGTGAGCCTCCGATTGACCGTTTTGCCGCCCACCTTGGCCGTCCACTGGAAATAGGGACCGTGCAGTCGAGGCGGATCTGCGTGACACGCACAACTCTCTTTCCCGCATCGGTTGTAGCGAGGAGCCACGCTCCCTGACGCGATGTAGCCGATGTCAGCCAGCTGGCGCGCCAGTTCGCGGTAGCGCTGCTCATAGGTCTCGAGTCGAGTGGTCGTCCTCTTGGTTGCCACGTCTGCTGCCTCCGCCTCGAGTATCCCAACTTTGCTGTCCGATAGTAGGCATACTATCGGAAATGGCACATCGAGCGGGGGTGGACGCGGCGAGCGAGCTGGTCGAGTTCCGCCAGGGGCTCTACTCGTGCTTCACGCGGTGGTCCGATGCCCTCTTCGAGCTCTGCGACGCCGCGTTGTGCGCCCCGGGGCCGATCTCGTCTGTGCCAGCGCTCTCGTTGGAGCCGGAGTTCCGCCGCTCTCATGGCAGCCTCTACAAGGCACTGGCGAAGGGGGAGATCGACACCGAGGAGCTGCGGGTGCTTTTGGTGGCCCGCCGGCCGGAGCGCTGGCCCCTCGTCTTCGCCGTCGACGCTTCGACATGGGATCGCTGCGACGCCGAGTGCAGCCCTGAGCGGGGCTTTTACTACTCGGCGTCGAAGCATTCGGCCGGACAGCCCATCGTGGCCGGGTGGTCCTATCAGTGGATCAGCCAGCTGAGCTGGGCTCCCGACTCGTGGACCGCGCCCCTCGACGTGATGCGGGTCACGCCCTTGGTGGACGCCACGAGCGCGACGGTCGCCCAGATCCGGCGCCTCGTCGGGCTCCTCCCGGGCGAGGGGGAGATCCCGCTCTTCGTCTTCGACGCCGGCTATGACCCCATCGCCCTCGGGCACGACCTGGCCGAGGTGCGCCCCGAGACGCTCACCCGCATCCGAGACGACCGCGTCTTTTACACCGATCCGCCTGCTCGCCCCAACCGAGGGGCCCACACCATCGGGCGACCGCCGCGCCATGGGATGCGCTTCGAATGCGCGAATCGCAGAACATGGGGCACACCCGACGACTCCCTCGTTGCCACAGACGCGCGCTATGGCACCGTCAGGGTGCAGGCCTGGCACGGACTGCACCCCAAGCTCCTTCGTCGCGGGCACTGGGTGGATCACGACCTGCCGCCCATCGTGCGCGGCAGCGTGATCCGCGTCGACGTCGAGCACCTGCCCAAGGCGACCTCGCGGGCGAAGAAGACCCTCTGGCTCTTTTGGTCAGGCCCGGGCGAACCTGATCTCGATCGGTGCTGGCGGGCCTACCTGCGGCGCTTCGACATTGAACATGGCTTCCGGTTCATGAAGTCCACGCTGGCGTGGACCACGCCGTCACTGTGCACACCCGAGCAGGCCGACCGCTGGAGCTGGCTGGTCGCCGCCGCCTACACGCAACTACGCCTTGCCCGTGGTCTCGTCGACGATCTCCGGCTGCCCTGGGAACGACCGGGCCACCCCGGGCAGCTGACCCCGACGCGGGTTCGTCGGGGGTTTCGACGACTTCGTCCAACCCTCGGCACACCGACCAGTCCACCGAAATCGACGACACCCGGTCCGGGGCGCCCCAAAGGAACCCGAAAACCGCCTAGAAGGCGCTATCCCGCGATCAAACGGGCTGCGTGATCGGGTGGTCGTGGTTTAAAATGCAAGCTAAGGCTAGATTTAGAAAGATGCCCATCCGCTCACTAGGGGGAACAGCATGTCGCTGGCAACGGTTGGCGCGCTGAGTAGAATTCAGACCAGGGCCCACGACGCGGTCATCGGCATGCGGATGAATTGGCGCATGGGAATACCACCGGGCCGGGACTCAAGGGTACCGGGGTGACTCCGCCTTCGGGCACTACGGCTTCGGCGGCTCGGGCGGTTGGGCGGATCCAGCCACCGGATTGTCCTTTGGGTTTGTCACCAACGAGCTGAAGCTGATTCAGGCCCCCGTCGGCGGCGATCACCGAATCTTCCGCTTGGCGGGACTGGTTCCCGATCGGCGAGAGCACTGCACAGCGGACGCGAGGCGAGGTGATCTCCCACCGTGTGGTACCGATCCTGTCTGTAGCGGACTCGGAGGATGCCTTGGCCCTGGGGTCTGTGGCCCATCCTCGATGCATCCATTCGGTTCCGAGCCTCGAGCGGTCTCTACCAATCCTGGGGCTGGTTCCGCGCTGGTCAGGTGAGCGCTCGGTCGCTCGATGGAAGCGAACATGAAGGGCGTTGGGTCGTCGTTCCAGTGCCTGGCCCACAGACGGAGGGGGCGAGATTACGCATTTCGTGCAGACCGGCCCCCCGGAGGCCGTGGGTCATCGGGCGCCCTTGTGCGACGGTCGGAGCCTGGGGAGCACCGCCTCGTAGAAGGTGTCCTCGGCGCCCAGGTACCCCCGCAACATGTGCTTGACGGCACTGGCGAAGGGGTCAGGCGGCCAAGGAATGACCCGACGGTTGACGAACGGGCAGTCGTCGGCCAAGCCGTCGCCCCCACCCAACAGCAACTCGGTGAGCACCTTGCCGTTCAGGTAGCTCATGGCCACACCGTGGCCGATGCAGCCGAGGCCGTAGACGGCGGTGCGGTGGTCGCCCACGAACCCGATCGCCGGGGTGAGATCGACGGTCACTGAGAAGGGGCCGCCCCACCGGTGCGTGACGCGCACCCCGTCGAGATGGGGCCAGAGCCACAAGAGGTGCTCCTCGAGATGGCGCCACGCGTTCTCGTTGGTGTCGGCGTCGAGGCTGTTGTGGGCAGTGAGTCCCACCGGCCCCCCGCCCAGGACGATGCGCCTGTCCGGGGTCAGCCGGTAGTAGTGGATGAGATTGCGGGCGTCCTCGATGCCCTCGTGACCGTTCCAACCGATCGGCCCCAATTGCGCGTCGGTGAGCGGCTCGGTGGCGATCATGTATGTGAAGGCGGGGGCCTGCTTGTTCGCCAGCTCGCCGAAAAGGTGCGAATACGCGTTGGTGGCGAAGACGAGCTTCGCCGCGCTCACCACCCCGTCCGGGGTTACGAGCCGGTAGCCGTCCCCGCTGCCCCCGTACACGGCGGGGGCGCCGATGGCGAGGACCGGGCTGTGCTCGAAGACCCGGGCCCCGAGCTCGATCGCCCGACGCTTCTCCTCTCGCACGAGCCGCGCCGGGTCGATGAGCAAGAGGCGCGGTTCCCACATCGCGCCCAGGTAGCGCTCGGAGTCGACCATCTTCCGGGTGGCGGCGGCATCGATCCAGTCGATCCCGTCGAAGCCGAGGGACTTCATCAACTCGACCTGCTTCTGCAGCCGCTTGACGTAGCTCGGTGTCGTCGCCACCCGGAGGAAGCCAGGGCGGATCTTGGCGCAGTCGAGCCGGTCCTCGTCGATGAAGTGCTCCAGCTCGTCCACGCAGCGCTCCATGTAGGCGTGGCCCCGGCGCAAGAAGTCCTTGCCCCGCAGCAGCGCTGTCGTGCCGAACCCGAGGCCGATCACCGTCATGGCGAACGACCCGTTGCGGCCGCTCGCCCCGTAGCCGACGGTCTTGGCTTCGAGCACCGCCACTCGCACCGACGGGTCCTGGCGCTTCAGGTGGACGGTGGTGGCGAGCCCGGTTAGGCCCCCGCCGATCACTGCCACATCGACGTCCACCTCCCCCTCGACCGCGGGCTCGGCCGTGTACTCGCCGTACTGGTCGAGCCACAACGACAGCGGACCATCCGGAAGAACCCCCATCCTCTATCCTCCTTGTGCTGCGGCTTCGGGTGCCGGCCGACCGGCTCGCCATTGGTGAGTGTGGGCACCAATGCCGCCCGAAAATAGGGTAGAAGGTCATCACTGCCGACGCTTAGGGCCCGCCCCGCCGCCCCCTCCGCTGCGCGCGGCCCCTTTGTCCTCGTTCTGCGGCCGCGGCCCCTCTCTCCGTCCAAAATCGACACCTCCTGGAAGTTGAGTCCCAGGCAGTGGTGTACGAACCGGTGAGCTGAAGGACTATCCCCCCGACGCGACGATCACCGCGTCAACCTCAAGAAGCAGTTTCCACACAACTACTTGAGGAGGATCGCGGTGAACGTCCCAACTACTATCGACGCGGCAGCATGGCTTGGCAAGCACCTCGAAGGCGCTGACGGTGACACGGACCTGGCCAGAGCAATGTTGGGCGCCTTCGCGGAAGCCCTGATGAGCGCCCAGGCGTCCATGCAGTGCGGTGCCGCCTATGGCGAGCGGAGCGAGGAGCGGGAGAACTCGCGCAACGGCTACCGGCTGCGGCCCTGGGACACCAGAGCCGGAACCATCGAGCTGGCCATCCCCAAACTCCGCCGGGGGACCTACTCGCCCGAGTTCTTGCTCCAGCCCCGCCGGCGGGCCGAGCAGGCCCTCGTTGCGGTGGTCTGCCAGGCCTACGTCGAAGGTGTCTCGACCCGCCGGGTCGATGACCTGGTCAAGGCCATGGGGATCGACGGGATCTCCAAATCCGAGGTCTCGCGCATGGCGGCCGAGCTCGACACCGTGGTGCGCGAGTTCAAGGAGCGCCCGCTCGAGGGGGGTCCCTATCGCTATCTGTGGATCGATGCATTGACGCAACGGGTGCGCGAAGGGGGCCGGGTAGTCAACGTGGCGGCCGTGATCGCCACCGCGGTCAACGCCGAGGGCAATCGCGAGATCATCGGCTTCGACATCGCCACGACCGAGGACACGGCGGCCTGGACGGCTTTTTTGCGAGCCCTGGTCGCCCGAGGACTCAGCGGCGTGGAGCTGGTCATCTCCGATGCCCACGGGGGCATCAAGGCGGCCATCGCCCAGGTCTTCGCCGAGGCGTCCTGGCAACGGTGCCGAACCCATTTCATGGCGAACCTCGCCTCGCGCTGCGCCAAGGGCAACTGGCCCATGATCGCCACCTTGGTGCGCTCGATCTTCGAACAGCCCGACCGTGACACCACCTGGAGCCAGTTGGCCGATGTCACCGACAAGCTCACCCAGGCCAGATTCTGCGACGTGGTGGTCTACCTGCTCGACGCGGTCGACGACATCTTGGCCTTCAGCGCCTTCCCGGTCGAGCACTGGCCCAAGATCCGCTCCAACAACCCCCAGGAGCGGCTCAACAAGGAGATCCGCCGCCGCACCGACGTGGTCGGGATCTTCCCCAACCGAGCAGCCGTCATTCGCCTCGTCGGCGCCCTCTTGGCCGAACAGAGCGACGAGTGGGCCATCACCAGGCGCTACATGAGCGCCGAATCCCTCAAGACACGCAAGACGGTCGAACCGTCCCCCCACGACCCCAGGCCGGCAATCGACGTCAGCCGAGAGGAGGCAGCCACCGACGCCGCCACGTAGGCTCAATCAGAGAACGGGTTGACGCGGGAGCAGTTGCAACTCACCGTCAGTTACACCACTCGTTGGGACTTAACCCTGAGCAGTCGGTGGGGCCCCGGGGTCAACACGGAGCGCCCGGAGCCCGAAGGGTGAGGACGAACGGTGTTGACGCCGGGGAGGAGGCTGCTACTCGTCTCCCCGTGCGGAGAGCGGTGGTGGTCGAGCGAGCCATCGACGACGCGCCGGAGCGCAGTGGATCGGAGAACCGCCACGATGATGTACGCGAGTCGGAATCGCAGAAAAGCCATTCGCAGGTAGTTGCCTCTGAATAGGGGCGCCCGTGGCATCTTCACAAGGAGCGATGGTGGGCGTAACGCCGGCGAGGATCGGATCTGCTGCGGCGGTGCTCCGGCGCGTCGTGGAGGGTTCGCTCAGACGCGGCGCCGATCGCGCGCTGAGCGACGGGAAGATCACAGCTCAGACCTCGGCCACCATCTCGGCCCAGAGGAACCCGGCGAGCTCGCGGGCGATTGCGGCAGCCACGACCGAGCGCACGTTCTTGTGGGCCGCGAGTTGGCGGAACCGCCGGGACAGACGGATCTGCGCCGCCCACGAGCGGGCCACGGTCTCAGGCGGTGCACCTTGTTGGCGCTCTCTGATGCCGGCGCCCACGTTGGGGCTGTGCTGGTAGGCCCAGGCCGCTTCACAGAGCTGGCCCCGCAGATGAGCATTGCCGGCCCGGGTGATCGAGCCCCGACGCTGGGTGAGGCCCGTCGAGTTCTCCCCGGGCACGAGGCCGGTGAAGCTCATGAAGGGTCTCGCCCTCGGGAAGCGACGCCAATCGAACACCTCGGCCGCCAGGCACAGCGCACCGACTCTGGTCACGCCCCGGTAGGCGGCCAAGCGAGGCACTTGCTCACCGAACGGACCCTGCGTGCACCACGGCACGAGATCGGCCTCGACCGACTCGAGCGCGGTGTCGCGCAGCTTCACGGTGGCCAGGTAATGGGCGTACGTCGTGGCGATGGCCGGGTCCTCGAAGGTCAGCGTGGCGAGCCAGCGTCGATGGCGTTCGGTCCACGGTGATCCTCCTCGCCACACGACACTGTGACGAAGGAGGAACCCGCTCAGTCGGTTGCGGGCCCGGGTGAGATCTTGGACCATGTCACCGCGCGTGCGACACAGGTCGCGCACACCCTCTTGAGCGGGCGTCGGGACGGCGACCGCTGTGAGCTCACCGGCCCGGTGCAACCCCGCCAGACGTCTGGCGTCCCGACGGTCGGTCTTCACCCGATCACCCGAGCCCTTCGGGATCAAGGAAGGGGCCACCACGTCGCAGCGCACCCCCATCGAAGTGAGCAGGCGGTGGAGGTCATATCCAGTCGGGCCGGCTTCGTAGCAGGCCCAGATCTCCTTGGGCTTCCCCAGTCGTTTGACCAGGCGTCGCACCGAGTCGGTGTCATGGAAGATCTTGTCGACCTCGGCGGTGTCGCGATCGGGCGACAGTACCGCCACTGCGATCGCGTCCTTCGAGACGTCCATCCCCAGGTGGACAAATCCTCGGTGGGCAATACTGGACACGGCTGGCTCCTTCCTTCCGTATGTCGGCTCCGTTCACCGCATAAGTGAATGATCCACGTAAATGCGGATGCCGGAGGAGCCGGCCGTTCCATACTGATTAGGGGACA
>Ga0187883_10001580_pt1 | contig 13868 bp, 9 predicted proteins | sample June2016WEW_20_1_2_FD_132966 | JGI IMG/M metagenome (GOLD analysis project Ga0187883, IMG submission 132966) | Peatland microbial communities from SPRUCE experiment site at the Marcell Experimental Forest, Minnesota, USA - June2016WEW_20_10 | ecosystem: Environmental > Terrestrial > Soil >...
GGATCACCGGGCCCATCACCAGGTGGTTCGCGAGGGCCCCGTCCGGCTTGACCGCGGCGGCGACATCGCGGACGGCGGCCACGTTGGCCGCGATGTAGCGGTCGACCTCGGCATCGGTCAGCTGCGCAAAGGGACGCGCGTCGAATCCCTCGTAGCGATCGGCCACGTACAGGGGCAGCAGCCCGCCGATGTCCGGCACGTAGGCCGTGCAGCGGACCGGCTCGCGGACGACCTCGACCTCCAGCCGGCCGTCACGCCAGCGGCCGACCGCGTCGACGAAACCGAAGTCCGCCGCGCGCTCGTCTTGGCAGAGCAGATGCACCTCGTGGCCGAGCTTCACCAGCCACCGGGCCAGCTCCGAGTTGTAGATATTACTTCCGGTGCCCCGCAGGAGATAGCCATGGAATATCAGGATGCGCACGGCAATCACCTCCCCCGGCGAATGCTCGCAGCGAGCCTGCGGCGGCAAGATGGCTGCCCGCCGGGCGGCAGCCGGACCGTCACGCGGCCACCTGCCTGACCTCGCCGAGCTCGATGAAGCACTCCTGGAGGTAGCGGACCATCGCCGTGTCGCGGAAGCCGGCGTGGTCGGGCAGCGGCCGGCCGCGCAGCGAGTCCAGGGCCATCCGGGGCATGTCGACGCCGCTGGCCACCGTCAGCGGCAGCGTCCCGGGCACGCGCGGGTTCACCTCGAGCAGGGCAGGCCGGCCGGCCGCGTCCCGGCGGAATTGCACGTTGGCGATGTAGGTCAGGCCGGTCGCGGTGGCCACGGCAGCCCCGAACCGCTCCAGCTCACCGTCGTGCAGGGTACGGCCGGCCACCGACACTCCCGAGTCGACCCGCTCGCGGACCCTCGGCACGGACGCGACCACATGGCCGGCGGCATCGGCGAGCACGTCGATGGAGTACTCCTCGCCGGGAAGAAATTCCTGGATCAGGAAGTCGGCTGAGGCGTCCAGGCGCGCGAGGGCCTGGCTGGACTCAACGAGGGAGATGCCGCGCGAGCCGCTGCCCGTCCTGGGCTTGACGATGACCGGGTAGGTCCACGACTCAGGGTCGGCCTGGTCGTAGCGCTCGGTCCTGGGGACCGGCACCTGGCCGGCGCAGCACTCCGCGAGGGCCAGCTTGTCGAGGCAGATGTCCAGCGCCTGATCGGGCGCGAGCAGCAGCTCGATGCCGGCCCGGCGGAAGTCGGCGCGGGCCCGGCCGAGCGGGCGCAGCTCCGCATCAACCGTGGGAATGAGTACGTCCACGCCCATCGCGACGCAGCGGGCCAGCGCGGCGTCGGCGAACCCGGGGTCGAGACCGGCCGGGATCAGCGTCCGCGCCTCAGGCGGCACCAGGTAGAGGCCGGCCGCCCAGGGGTCCATGTCAGCGGCGATCAGGCGCACCGATGGATCGGCGCTCAGCGATTTCAGCACCGAGACCGCGGCGGGCCCTCCGGCGCCGGTTACCAGGACCCGGACGGTCCGCAGCGGGATGGTCGGGACGTTAGGGTGTGACATGCGGCACCTCCGGGCGATGTCGGGCTGCCGCGACATGCTCCGGCGCAGCGGCGGCCGCCTCCGCGGCGCCGTCGGGCGTCACGATGAGCTCGCGGTCCGGCATGGCGGATGCCACGCCGGGAGCGGTACCTGGAAGGCCGGGGGCGCCGCCTCCGGGCTGGCCGGCGGCGGCGGCGTCACGGATCACCTCGAACGCCTCGGCATAGAGCCCGTCGCCATGGCGGGACCAGTACCGGGCGTTTGACTGGATCAGGTCCGGCTTCAGGTAGGTCCGCACCTGCGCTTGCGATCCGAAGGCCTGGATGGCGATGAGCTTGCGTTCGAGCTGCTCATCGATGGTCACGAAGCGGGTCGGCCGGAAGTCGACGGTGGCAGACGGTGACTGGAAGCAGTAGACGCGCCCGACCTCCCGGACGGCCACCATGGCCGCCCGGTGGGTGTTGCGGTGATCCTGGTGCACGTCGTGCAGCGAATGGGTATAGATCACGGTGGGCCGGACCATCTCGACGACGCGGCTTATCGCGCCGATCGTCGGGTCGCCTTCGCCGATCCGGGTGTCCTGGAGATCCTCGAGGAACAAGGTGGCGCCCAGGACGAGCGCCGCCATCTCGGATTCGCCTGCCCTGGTGCTTTCGGTGCCACCGCGGGCCCCGCGGCTGAGCGTCAGGATCGAGACCTCGTGCCCCATGCCGCGGTGGGCGAGCAGCGCGCCGGCCGCGCCGATCTCCACGTCGTCCGGGTGCGCGCCGATCGCGAGCACGGACTGGCGGGCGGCCAGCCGGGCCGCGCGGCCCTTGGCGACCACCGAGCTGATGCTGGCCAGGAGCTGATCAGGCGGCATGGACTTCTGCAGGAACTCATCGGCGTGATCGCGCAGCGCGCGGACCGCGTAGTCGACGGACGCATGACCGGTGAGCACGACGACGGGAAGGTCCGGGGCCGCCCGCCGCAGCGCCTCCAGGAGCTCGAGGCCGGTCATGCCCGGCATCTCCACGTCGGTCAGCACCAGATCCCACTTCTCCGAGCTGGCGCGCTTCAGCGCGGCGGCCGGGTCGGTCGTGTGGGTGACATCGAATCCGCCGCGGTCACCAAGGAGATCCGTCAGGAAACGGCCCACGACGAGATCATCATCGACCACGAGGATCCGTCCCGGCGTCCGGTCGTGATCGCTGCTCGTCATGCGTCACTCCAGTTGCCCGAGTTCGTACGCGGTGACCGTTGATGACAACAAGTTACTTAGATATTACACTACGTAATCAATTCTGGCGAGGCCGCCCCCGCGGCCCGGGGCGATGAGGATCTTCAGCGCCGCCGCCGAGCCGCGCGCGGCACGCCGCTGCGATGTCGCCGATATCGGTCTGCTGGAGGATCCGCTCGTACCTGTCGTCCGCCGGGTCGAGCGTGCGCAGGGTCTGCTCATAGGCGCGCCGCGAGGCCGGCCCGTCACCGAGCGCGTCATAGGCGCGGCCGAGGAAGAACGCCGCGAGCGCGAATGTGGGGTCGGCGCAGAGCGCACGGCGAAGCGCGGCCGCTGCTCTTGCGGGGGCGCCCGCTTCCAGCGTGACGAGCCCGGCAATGAAGTGGGCGTCGGCGTCGAGCGCGTCGTCGGCGAGCAGCGCGGCCACGTGAGCCCGGGCGCCGTCGCGGTCACCACGGTCCGCCGCGGCCAGCGCGGCCGTCAGCCGCCGCTCGCGCGACAGCGACGGATCGCGCGAGAACGACGGCTCGCGCCCGAGCGGGCGGCGCAGGCCGCGCTCCGGCGCCCGCGATCCGGCTGCGGGCGGCCCGGCTGCGGGCGGCCCGGCTGCGGGCGGCCCGGCCCGGGCCGCAGGCCGGCCGGCTGTCCGCTGCAGGGCATCGGCTGCACCGAGCATGAGAACGCCGTCCGGCTGCAACGACCGCTCAAGGGAGCGGATCACCTGCTCGACGAGCGGCGGATCGAAGTAGATGAGCACGTTCCTGCAGGCCACCAGGTCGAAGCCGACTTCACCGGGTGGCGGTGCCGGGTCACGCACGAGGTTGTGCCGCCGGAAGCGCACCAGGCTCCGCAGGCGGTCAGCGACCAGGTAGCTGCCGTCGGCCTGCCGGTCGAGGTAGCGCAGGCGCAGGGCCGGCTCCAGGTCGCGGACCGCCCGCTCCTGGTACCGGCCGGCTGCGGCAGCGGCGAGCGCGGCGCCGGAGATGTCCGTTCCCAGCACCCCGACCGGGGCTGGTGCCTGGCCGAATGCCTCGGCGGCCAGCAGTGCCAGCGTGTAGGCCTCTTCCCCGCTGGCACAGCCGGCACTCCACACGCGGATGGTTCCCGACCCTGCCGCGCGGGCCGCCTGCAGCAGGCGGTGCCAAGGGATCGCGCCGAGCTGATCGGAGTCCCTGACGAAGGCCGTCTCCTGGACCGTGACCTGGTCGATCAGCCGGTCCAGCAGCCCGCGGCCTCCTGGATCCGAAGCCGCGGCCACGAACGCGCCTGGATCTAGTCCGGGCGCAGCGCGGTCCGCGGCAGCGAGGATGGCTGCGTCCCGCGTGGCCGGCAGCACCATTCCGGTCTCCCTGCGGACGAGTCCCGCGATCCCGGCGACGGCATTCATCAATGCGTCCCGGGCAGCGGCTCATGGCGCAGTCCCCGCAGCCGGTCAACGATCTCATCGGGGGACAGCACGGCGTCGACCCCGAGGTCGATCGCGGCCTTCGGCATCCCGAAGACCGCCGAGGACTGCTCGTCCTGCGCGATCACGAGCCCGCCACGGCGGCGCACCGCCGCCGCGCCCGCGGCACCGTCGGTGCCCATCCCGCTGAGCACGACCGCGGCGCCGGCCTGCCCGGCGGCCGCAGCGATGCTGCTGAGCAGAACATCGCCGGATGGACGGTGGTGTCCGGCAACGGTGTGCCGGTCAAGGGCCAGCCGGCCACTGGCATTGAGCGTGAGGTGTGCGCCCTCCGGCGCGAGCCAGGCACCGGGGGCGGCCTGCGCCCCCGGCTCGGCAACGCCCACCGGCATGGCCACGGTCTGGTCGAGCCAGCGGACCAGCCCCCCGGTGAACCCGGCAGCCATGTGCTGCACGATGAGCAGCGGGATCGGGTAGTCGGCCGGCAGCGCGCCGAGCAGGAGCACCAGCATCTGGGGACCGCCAGCGGACGCGCACACGCCGATGACCGACGCGTAGCGCGGCAGGCGAAGCGCGCCAGGCCGGGCCGGCCGGGCCGGCCGGGCGCCGAGCCTGGCCCGCGGATGGCGGATCACGCGCGCCCGGCTGAGCGCCCTTACCCGCTGCCGGAACGCGGCGCCCGCGGCGCCTGCCGGATCGCGCAGGTCGAGATCGTCCTTCGCGAGGGCGTCGATCGCTCCGGCGGCGAGCGCGGCCGCGGCCTTGTCGCTGCGCGGGCCGACGTGAGCAGACAGGACGAGGATCGGCAGTGGCCGGAAGCTCATGATCTCTCCGACGGCTTCAAGCCCGTCCATGCCAGGCAACTCGAGGTCCATGGTCAGCAGGCCCGGTTCAATTCGGGGCAGCGCGGCAACGGCCTCCTCGGCGGTCGCGCAGACCGCGTCGACCGCGATGTCCCCGTCGTACTCGAGCATCCGCCGCAGCGCGGCAGCGTAGGTGCGGGAGTCCTCGCAGACCAGCACCCGCAGCGGCGTCATCCGGTCACCGGCCGACCAGCCGCTCGACCGTCGAGAGCAGGGAGCGCTGATCGAAGCTCCGCTTGGCCATGTACGCGTCCGCGCCTGCCTCGATTCCCCGGCGCCGGTCGTCTTCGGCTCCGTGCGAGGTGACGATGACGACGGGCAGCGATGAGCGCGCGGTGTCGGCGCGAATCGCGCGGGTGAGCCCGATCCCGTCAAGTTCGGGCATCTCGAGGTCGGTGACAACGAGCGCGATCCCGGCGTCCCGATCGAGGGCAGCGAGGGCGTCACGTCCGTCGCGCGCGGTCACCACCGGGTAGCCGGCCGCCTCGAGGATGCTGCGCTGCAGCTCGCGGACGGTGAATGAGTCCTCGACCACCAGGACCTTGGGCGCCGCGGCCAGGCCGGCCGCCGCGTCCGGCGCCGCCGTCCCCGGAACATGCCGAGATCCCCGGGCCAGCATCGCCGGATCGGCCAGGAGCGCAATCCGGCCATCGCCGAGGATGGCCGCCCCGAGGTAGCCCTCGACGCCGGCCAGCAGCGGGCCGAGTGACTTGATCACGACTTCTTCCTGGCCGAGGAGGGCGTCGCAGCTGGCGATGACCCGGCGGCCGCCGGCCGCAATGATGAGCGCGGGCGGCCGGTCGCGCAGCGGCGGCGCTGCCGCACCGACGAGCGCGGCGACGTCATAGACCGGCAGCGACTTCCCGCGGATCTCCAGGGCAGGCCGGCCCTGCAGCACGAGGGGCTGCGTCACCGTCACGACCTCTTCGACAGCGGCCAGCGGCACGCCGTACACCGCCCCGCCGCGCTCGAAGAGCAGTACCTCGGCGAGGGCAAGAGCGAGCGGGAACCACAGGACGACATCCATCCCCCGGCCGGGCTCGCTCCGGACCTCGATGCTGCCGCCCAGCGAGCGCGCGTACGTCTTGACGGCATCAAGGCCCACGCCGCGCCCGGCCAGGTCGGTCACCTCAGCCGCTGTCGAGTACCCGGCCCGGGCGAGAAGGTCGGTGAGCGACCCTTCGCGGCGGGCCTTCTCGGTCACCTCAGGCGAGACGCCCCGGCCGTCGTCCGCGACCACGATCTCGACGACGCTGCCCCGCGGCACGGCGCGCAGCTCGACCCGCCCGCGGGCCGGCTTGCCCGCACGCTCGCGCTCGGCCGGGGACTCGACGCCGTGCACCACGGCGTTGCGCAACAGGTGCACGAGCGGGTCTGACAGGCTCTCGAGTATCACCCGGTCGAGTTCGGTATCAGCGCCCGTGACCGCGAATCCGACGTCCTTGCCGGCGGCGCGCGCCATGTCCCGGACCGCGCGCGGCAGCGGCCCGGCGATCACCGATAGCGGTAGCGTCCGCATCCCGACCGCGGTGTCCTTGAGATCGTCGAGCATGCGCGCGCCGACCCCGAGCAGGTCGGCGGTCTCCTCGGACAGCCGGTCCTCGGCACCGAGGGAGTGAGCCAGCCGTCTCCGCTCCTGCATGATCTCACCAGCCACATCGAGCAGATGGTCGATCTTCTCGGCCGGAACCCGCAGGGTGTGCCGCAGGGCCGCCGACGTGGGAACGCCGGTCACGCGGGCAGCCGGCTCGGGGGCACCCGGCTCAGCGGCATCCGGCTCGGGGGCACCCGGCGGCGGGGCACCGGTCTCAAGGGCATCGGCCTCAACTGCACCAGCCTCGGTGCCGGCCGCCCCGAGTGCGCCCGTGGCAGCCGGGCCCGTCGCTTCCGGTAGACCCATCCCGGTGCCGATGACACCCGGAAGGCGGACGTCACCGGCCAGCGCCGACCGGCTCGCCGCGAGATCGTCGATGAGATCGTCAACGGGCTCCCCGGCCCCGGCCACCTGGGCGCGCAAGGCGGCGGTCGCGCGCAGCAGCAGCGCGGCGAGCCCCGGCGGGAACGCTCCCGCATCCCGCACGCCGGCCAGGACGTCCTCTGCGGCATGTGCGACCGCGCGGATGTCGTCGAAGCCGAGCATCCCTGCCGCTCCCTTGATGGTGTGCGCATTGCGGAACAGCGAGTCGACGGTCTCAGCGCCAGCATCCCCCGCCTCGATCGCGAGCAGCCCGGTATCCATCTGATCGAGCCGCTGCGTCGCCTCGTCACGGAAGAGCTCACTGAGGCCGGCATCAGGCTCGGTCACCGCGACGCCTGCGCAAGCGAATCGAGCACCCGTGGCACGTCGATCACGCCGATCAGGTCACCATCGCCGAAGAGGGCACCGGCCAGCAGGCCGGACTCGGTCTCCTCGGCCGGATCCGCCAGCTCGCCGACCCCGCTCACCTCATCGATCGCGAAGCCGGCCCGCCGGCCGCCTGCCTCCGCGACCAGCAGGCGGCCCGGCGGCACCGTCCGCGGGATCTCCAGGAGCCGCGCCAGGTCCGCCACCGGGAGAATCTGGCCGCGCAGGTTCCGCACCCCGAGCAGCTCAGGCCGCGCTCCGGGAACAGCCCTGACCTGCCCGAGGTCGGCGATCTCCAGCACGTGCTCGACGGGGATCGCGTACGCTTCCGAAGCCACCCGCAGCCGAACATGAACGCTCACGAGTCGCTATCCCCGCTGCCCTCGCGGAGCGCGCCTTCAAGATCGTCCACCAGCGCCTCAAGCCGCCCGGCGGTGGCCGACCACTGCTCCTGCTCCGTCGCGAGCTGGTCGGCCGCCTCGCGGATCTGCTGGATCGCGCTGTCCACCTGGTCAGCAGCAGACTTCTGCTGCTGGGTGGCGAGGATCGACTGCTCGATCATGGTCCCCGTTGACGTCATCAGGTCGCCCACCTCACGGGCCTGGCGGGTGCCCTCCTCGGTCGCCATGATCGTCGCGTTCGTCCCGTCCTGAACGCCGGTGATGATCACGCTGATCGAGTCGGTGGAGTGCACCGACCGCTCCGCGAGCTTGCGCACCTCGGCCGCGACGACGGCGAAGCCCTTGCCTGCCTCACCGGCCCTGGCCGCCTCGATGGCGGCGTTCAGCGCGAGCAGGTTCGTCTGTCCCGCGATGTCATTGATCAGCTCAAGGATCTCGCCGATCTGCTGCGCATGCTTGCCGAGCGAGAGCGCCCGCTCGGTAATCGCCTCGATCTTCGCCTGCAGGTCACGCATCGTGTCGCCGGTCTGCTCGGCCGCCTTCGCCACGGCATGCGAGTTGTCAGCGATCGAGCCGGCCGTCGTCGCCAGTTCCTCGACCGTCGCTGATGTCTCCGCGACCGCGGATGACTGCTCGCTGGTCACCGCGGCCGCGTTCCTCGCCGCCAGCCGGAGCTCGCTCGTGACCTCGCCGATTACTGCCGAGGTCGAGCGAAGGCGGCCAAGGAGCCCGTTCAGCCGCCCGAGCGCCGCCGTCAGCTCTTTCTCCCGTTCGGCAGCCCGGCCCAGCAGCCGCATCGCGAAGAGCGCGAATGCCAGGACAGCCAGAACGGCCAGGATGGCAGCGGCCACCCCGATCCCGAGCGCCTGGCCCGCTGCTGCGGAGGCAGCCGCCTGCGACATATCCGCGCGGCGCGCCTGGGCGCTGTCAAGCTGGCCCAGCGGCGCCAGGACACTGCTGTCGGAAGCGGTCAGCCGCGTGGCTGCCGCGACCTCACGCGCCGATGTCGTTCCGGCGGCCCCTTGAACCTGCGTGAACAGCGCAAAGAACCCGTTTTCCGCCGCCGTGGCCTGCAATCGGAATCGTGTCTCGATAGACGTCTCGGTCGCGCCCAGATTGACTGACGTGGTCACGAACTGATTCCGCGCCGCTCGCACCTCGTTCATGAGCACCGGCGACGGGGCGAAGAGGTACTCGTTCATCGCTTCATGCTCATGCCAGAAGGTGGCGACGAGCACTTGCGTGAGCCTCGCGTCATGGCGGGCGTCGAGCGCCGTCGCCGACCTGGCGAGTGCATCCTGGTAGCGCCAGATCATGACGCCGCTCAAGGCCGCGATCAGGACGACCGCCGCTGCGCTCACGGCGGCGACGCGCCGCGCCGGCCCTCTCAGCAGATCTTTCGGCATTCGCTCGCGCTTCCTGCCCCGTCGTGCCACCTTGTGGTCCGGCCCTCCATAAGGATCTACCCATCGATAACGCAAACGTATCGTTCGACTACGCTTCGTAGCAGAACCGAGGCTGCTGCTACCGGTTTCCGCACCAGCCCGGACGACAGCCGTGCGCTGTCAGGTACTGGCGAGATAAGCGAGAACAGCAGGACATAAGGGGTGATCGTCAGGCAGCGGGCATGCTCAGCCGGTCAGGCCGTGCGCGAGCAGTTCGGCACGGGCCTCATCGACCCGGTCGTCAGCGGTGTGCTCCGCCAGCCAGCCGACCAGGTCGTTCACCCCGTCCGCGAACGAGACCTCGGCGCGGAACCCGAGGTCACGCCGGGCGGCGGCGGTATCGGCCCAGCAGTGCCTGATATCCCCGGCCCGGAAGTCGCCGGTGATCTCCGGCGGCACGTTCTTGCCGAGGGCCACGGCGAGGTACCGGGCGATGTCGGTCACGCTCAGCGGCGAGCCGGTCCCGACGTTGCAGGCCACCCCGGTCACCTCGGTCTTTTCCAGGGCGGTCACGAAGGCCCGGGCCACGTCGCTCACGTGCACGAAATCCCGGAGCTGCTGGCCGTCCTCGAACACCAGCGGCGGCCGGTCGTTCAGCAGCCGGGCGGAGAAGATCGCGCCAATGCCGGTATAGGGATTGGACAGCGACTGGCGGGGCCCGTAGGTGTTGAAGATCCGCAGCGCCACGGCTCCGATACCGTAGGCGCCGCCCACCGTGAGGCTGAGCATCTCCTGGTCCATCTTGGAGACGGCGTAGACCGAGGTGGGGATGAGGGGCTTGTTCTCGGCGGTGGGCACCGGCCTGACCTCGGCATCGCAGACCGGGCACCGCGCCTCCCACTGCCTGGCCAGCAGCGCCGCGTCGGATCGCGGCCGCGGACTGAGGGTGCCGTGCTCGTCGCAGCGGTAGGCGCCCTCGCCGTAGATGGACATCGACGAGGCGACGATCAGGCGGCTGACATCGGTCCCGCCCTCGGCCAGCAACTGCAGCAGGACCGCGGTGCCGCGGGTATTCGTGTCGACGTAACGATCGATCTCGTACATCGACTGCCCCACCCCGACCTCGGCGGCGAGATGGATGACCGCGTCCGCCCCCCGCAGCGCCTGCTTCAGGGCGGACCGGTTTCGCACGTCGCCGACGACCAGCTCGGCGTCGGCGGCCAGGTTCCTGGCGCCCGCGGTGCCATGCACCTGCGGGACGAGGGAGTCGTACACGCGGACGTCATAGCCGCGCGCGAGCAGCTGGTCGACGATGTGCGAGCCGATGAACCCGGCCCCGCCGGTGACCAGAATCCTGGAGCTCATGACGCTATCCGCCCCCGTACGGCTGCCGAGAACTGCTTGTCGCTGATCTGAGCCAGATCGAGCCCCATTCCCGTGCCCCCGCTCCGCGCTGGCCGACTCACGGCGTGATTTCATCCAACCCCGGACCGGTACCGGGCAGCTAGAGGCTAAGGTCACATTGCGTAACTGATTAAGCGCTTAACGTTACAATTCGCTGGCCTGACGACCACCGGCCCCGGCCAGCGCGCGCCCTAAGACAGGCACCCCCTAGCCTGGATGCCTCCTGGCATCGGCGTGGCTGCCTTGTCAGCAGCATCGGTGCCCGGATCCAGGGAGGAAAACGATGAACGGCGCGCAGGCCGTGATCCGCACGCTGACCGGCTGCGGCGTGAACGTGTGCTTCAGCAATCCGGGCACCTCGGAGATGCACTTCGTCGCGGCGCTGGACGCCGTTCCGGCGATGCGCGGGGTGCTGTGCCTATTCGAGGGAGTGGCGACCGGCGCGGCCGACGGTTACGGGCGGATGACGGGCCGGCCGGCGATGGCGCTGCTGCACCTCGGTCCCGGGCTGGCGAACGGGCTGGCCAACCTGCATAACGCGCGCCGGGCCGCCACCCCGCTGCTCGCCGTGATCGGTGACCACGCCACCTACCACAAGCGCTTCGACGCGCCGCTGGAGTCGAACATCGACGCGCTGGCCTACTCGGTGTCCGGCTGGGTCCGCCGCCCGGCACGCAGCGCCGATGCGGCCGCCGACGCTGCCGGGGCGGCCGCCGCTGCGCTGGCCCCGCCGGGGAGAGTGGCCACCCTCATCCTGCCCGCCGACGTGTCCTGGTCCGAGGGAGGCGAGCCCGCGGCTGCGCTCCCGGCGCCGGCGGCGGCACCGGTCCCCGATGACGTCGTCGGCTCGGCCGCGGCAGCGCTGCGCAGCGGGGAGCCGAGCGTGCTCCTGCTTGGCGGCCCCGCTACCCGGCGGGCCGGCCTGGAGGCGGCCAGCCGGGTCGCCAGCGCCACCGGTGCCCGGCTGCTGTGCGAGACCTTCCCGGCCAGGCTCAAGCGCGGCGCGGGCATCCCGGCGCTCGACCGGCTGGCCTACCTCGCCGAGTTCGCGACCGCGCAGCTTTCCGGCGCGCGCCACCTGATCCTGGCCGGCGCGCGCGCCCCGGTCTCGTTTTTCGCCTACCCGGGCAAGCCAAGTTCCCTGGTCCCCGGCGACTGCCAGGTGCACGTGCTCGCCGGGAGCGGCGACGATGTGTGCGGGGGGCTCGCGTCGCTGGCCGATCTCGTCGCGCCGGGCGCCAGGCCGGTGCCGCAGCCGCCGGAGCGCCCCGGGGTGCCGGACGGCGATCTCAGCGCGGAGACCGCGGCCGCGGTCATCGGCGCGCTGCTGCCCGAGGACGCCATCGTCTCCGATGAGGCCAATACGTCCGGGCGGTGGCTGCCCGCGGCGACCGCGGGCGCGCCACCGCACGACTGGCTGACTCTGACCGGCGGCGCGATCGGCCAGGGACTGCCGCTGGCGACGGGCTCCGCGATCGCCTGCCCGGGACGCAGCGTCATCGCCCTGGAGGCGGACGGCAGTGCCATGTATACGATCTCCGCCCTCTGGACCCACGCCAGGGAGGGCCTCGACGTCACCACGATCATCTTCAACAACCGCTCGTACGCGATACTGCGGATGGAACTCGACCGGGTCGGCGCGACGGCGACCGGCGAAGCCGCCCGGAGCCTGCTCGACCTGTCCCGGCCTGACCTCGACTTCGTCGCCCTGGCCAGCGGCATGGGCGTACCCGCGAGCCGGGCCAAGACAGCCGGTGAGCTCGCCGCGCAGCTGCGGCACGCGCTCATTGAACCGGGGCCGCACCTTATCGAGGCAGTGGTCCCGCCATTCGGATGAATGGGCATCCCGCGCTGAACTCGCGGGCGAGCTAAGCCCGCACCTGACGGCAGATGCGGCCCAGCGGCTCGCCCGGCAAACCCGGACATTTGCCGAGTTTTCGAAGCCGCCGGATCCGGGCCACTGGCCGAAGCGACCGAGGACACGCCCGAGGCAGAGTCATAAAGCCTGGCTGGGGCGCCGCCTTCAGGCCCGTGCCACCAGACATAGTTCGCCAGGACCTCGGACCAGTACTCGGCGGGTGGCTGGCCAAGGTCGTAGGCGGGCCGGTGCTGCCCGTAGCGGTCGAGGAAGATGGCGCGCGGCTGGTCGGCGAGGCGGCCAGGTCGGTGATCGTGTCCTCGGGGAGCGGGGTGCTGATGACCTCGCCGTAGTCGACGAGCAGGAGACGGATCATCACGCCGTGGCGCACTGGGCGCGAGCCCGGAGCTGACGCCCAGTGCGTAGCGCCGACGAGGTGAGGGTGCCGGCGGCGACGAACGCGGTGAGCAGCGGCAGCAGGCCCAAGGCGACGGGCAGCGACGCCCATTCGGACAGGCGCCCGATGACCGGTGGGCCGCAGACGAATCCGGCCCATCCGCAGGCTGACGCGGTGGCCACGGCGGTGCCTGGTGCCAGGCCCGGTATCCGCCCAGCGGCACTGAACACCGCCGGAACTACGGAAGCCAGGCCAATGCCGAGGCAGCCGAACCCGAGGAGGGCAGCCGGCGGCTCGGCGATGAGCAGGGCCGCGGCGAATCCGGCCGTCGCGACCACGGCCAGCGCGGGCAGCACCCGGTCGGGCCGGAAGCGGGTGAGCAGCCGGTTGCCGGACAGCCGGACGGTGACCATGGCCAGCGCGAACGTCGCGTAGCCGAGGCCGGGGACCACGCCGGTGGTGTGCAGCGGGCCGGACAGGTAGACCGCGGCCCAGTCGGCGGTAGCGCCCTCGCACAGCATCGCGGCGAAGGCGATCGCGCCGAGCAGGACCATCCCGCCGGACCAGCGCGCTGCGTGCCTGCCCGGCCGCCTGGCGGCATCGCCGTGCCCTCCGGCAGGGGCGTTGGGGCTGCCGGGTTGTTCCGCGGCGGCCGGCAGCATCCGCGCGGTGAGCAGCCCGGCGGCGAGCAGCGCGATCGTGCCCAGGACAAGCAACTGGACGCTGAGAGTGATGCCGGCGGCGACGGCTAGCGCGCCGATGCCGGCGCCGGCGAACGCGCCGATGCTCCAGCTGCCGTGTAGTCCGGACATCAGCACCCGCCGCTCCTTTCGCTCGACGGCGATGGCCTGCGTGTTCATCGCGACGTCGAGGGTGCCCTGGAACGCGCCCCAGACGAACAGCGCCGCGAACAGCGCGGGCAGGCTGCCGGTGAGCCCGACCAGCGGCCCGGCCGCGCAGTAGCCGACCAGGGCGACCTGCACGATCCGGCGGCTGCCTACCCTGGGCAGCAGCCAGGATGCGGCGATCATCGCGATCACCGAGCCGACCGGGGCGCCCAGCAGCGCGAACCCGAGCGTGCCGTCGGTCAGGCCGAGGTGGGCCTTGA
>Ga0187883_10001581_pt1 | contig 13868 bp, 10 predicted proteins | sample June2016WEW_20_1_2_FD_132966 | JGI IMG/M metagenome (GOLD analysis project Ga0187883, IMG submission 132966) | Peatland microbial communities from SPRUCE experiment site at the Marcell Experimental Forest, Minnesota, USA - June2016WEW_20_10 | ecosystem: Environmental > Terrestrial > Soil >...
CGGCAGCCCGATCCGTACGGGATGATTCACCTCACGCTGACAATGCAGCCGCCGTCGCAATGATTAACCCCAAAACGATTCTCGCGGAATGGGTTACCGCACTACAGGCCCTTCCGAATCTGGTCGAGGCGCTGGGCGGGAATTCCGCGCAGATACAGTTCTATTCCGAGAACATCACCGTCTTCGGGCAGCCCACTCAGGCGAACGTAAGGTTGGCGGTGTTGTCGATGCCGCCCGGCTCGCTGATGATTGTCTGGAACGGCAGCGGGCCTGGCAGGCTCGGGAACGCGCTTGTCTTCGTTCACCACTTCGCGCTGTTTCTGCGTGCGCCGGAAACCGCAAACGTCGGCTATGAGGATCTCTGGACCTGGATCGTCGAAGACATCCCAGAGAGCAGCACGCTAAAGATGCTCCACACTCAGATCGATCCGAACGCCGAGCCGATGGATTTCTATTTGCCCGAGGCGCGGCGCAACACTATCGTGATCAGCGCAGACGGAACCACGTTTGAGTATTTCGAAGTGGCGGTCCGGCTGATCGAGGCCACGAACCCGTAAGCCGGTGCCAACCGGAGTCGAGGATACGATGCAGAACGTTCCAACCTGTTTTATGCAATCGCCGCAGGGCGACGAAATCAAGGAAGTCCCGGCGACGAGCGCAGCCCTGACGCCGCTGATGGCTGCTGGCTGGCATCAGGTACCCGCGCCGGTGAAACCGACTACCACTCCGAAGGAGGCCAAGTAGCCATGGCGAACATAAACGAGCTGATGGATGGCTGGAGCTACGGGCAGCAGACGAACATCACCACGCCCGCCGCGCAGACGGCGATCTGGCGCCTTACGAATCTCAACACCAAGCCGTGGGCCAAGGTGCCGGTGAACGAGGACGACCGCGCTGAAATCGGCAAAGGGCATGAGTTCCCGACGCAGCTCTTCAAGTCGCACTACAACATGCCGACGTACGAGATTTCGAAGTACTGCTCGTCCGAATTCCTGGCGTTCGTGATGGCATTCTCGCTCGGAAACGTGACCGCGGTTGCCGGCACCGGGGCGACGCCTCCCACCACCTACACGATTGTTCCGGCGATGGGCGCGACCAACCCGACCGGCCTCGAGCTGCCCTACTTCTCGTTCGTGCAGCAAATGCGGCCCGGAGCCTCGGCGATTCTGGATGAAATCCTGATCGGGTGCGCGATCAAGAACTGGAAGCTTGCGATCAAGAACTCTCCGGGCCGCGCGAGCGCCACCCTGGTCGCCGAGTGCGTGACGACCGGTCAGTACCTGACGCCGAGCGGGATTACCCTTCCGACCGGGGCTCAGCAGCTCCACGAGTTCAACGCGGGGATGGTCACCGCGTTGACCATCAACGGCATTAATTACCTCGCGGGCGGATCTGGCAAGAACTTTGTGTCGCTCGACGCCTCGTGGGAAAACAACTTCCGGCCGGGCTTCTTTCCAGGTTCTGGCGAACAGGACGGCTTCCAGATTCAGGGACGCTTCGAGTGGGGCGACCGGAGCTTCGCCGTGCAGTTTGTGGTGCGCGTGCAGGCAGGCTCTGCGGAGTACGGCAACTTGGTCAATCAGGTCATCGGTCCGGCGACGATCACCTTTACCCGCGACGCCAACAACGTGTTCACCATGGACATTCAATCGATGGGGTTTAACGTGGTCGAGTTGTCCAACACCGATGGCATCGCCACGATGCAGGTTACCGGCGTCCAGTTGTATGACCCGACCAACGGGCTCGTCACGATGTCGATCACCACACCCCAGGCAGGAATTTGCGCACCCCCCGCGTAGGCGTGCGACTCCTTCCGTCCGATATAGCAATCGATGGAACAGCAAACCAGCAATCCCCTTTTTGACGCCTCGAAAACCATCATCGTGCCGATCTTATCGGGCGGCGAGAAACGGTGCGAGGTTCGTTTCCCTTCCGATGAGGAATGGTGCGGGTGGGCGCGCGCGCAACGCACCATTCGCCATTTCCTAGGGCGCGGGAAATCGCAGAGCGAGGACATCGACCTTCCGAGGATCAACGCGGAGCTATTCGCCAAGATCCGCCTCGATAAGGACGGCCCGGCTTTCGACGACGCCGAGGCCGGCATGGTGATCGGGCGCGTCGAGCGGACGAACATCACTGCCATCGAACGCGAGGGCAATAACTACCGGATCGCGATGAAGGTTCCGGGCGCGCGCGTGGTGCACGTGCTGCGCATGCCGACCGCCAAGGAGATGCAGGAGCACGAGAAGGCCTCGACCAGCGTGATGGCGGCGCGGCGCTCGGTGGAGACGCGGGCCTTCCTGGAGCCGAGTGGGGCGCTTTACGACAAGCTCCACGTCTCCCACGTCGGGTACGCGGGGACGGTGCCGATTGTTCACAAGTCAGCGGCCGTCTCCGAGGTGATCGCACAGCTCGCTATCGAAGGCGACGACGACCCGGAATAGCGGGGCCCGACTCCCCAGAGGGGCCGGGCCTGCGATTCCTGATCCGGTCGGCGGTGCGGCAGCAATCAGCCTGTGGCAGGGAGGAAGACTGTCCGGACCGCGTGTTTCGCTGCCGGGTGTGCGGCTACTCCTCGTCGGAGGAGCTGGATGGCTGCCCGGCTTGCAAAGCCGGATGGAAGGCGATTGACGTCAGTCACGGGCCGAACTGCCCGAAAAACCTGCTCGACGAGGCGATGGAGACGCCGAACGGGCTTCTGGTGCGCCGGTGCTTTCGATTGTTGAACGCGAAGACAATCGGCATCACGATCACGCTGGACGATATCACCGAGGAGGAATTTCGGGCGATGGAGTTGATTGAAGCGGAACACAAGGACAGCGTCGACGCGGCGGATCGGGACGCCAAGAGTTTTCAGGAATTGCTGCTGCGCAAACTCTCCAGGAGATAGGCGATGGGCTTTCGATATCAGCCGGTGGTGCGGCACGCCCGCTTCGTTTACTCGCCGTATACCTCGGACGAGATGTTGGGCTTTGGCGAACTGCTCGCGGACACCATCCGGCAACGCATCCAAAGTGGGATGAACATCTACGACCAGGCGGCGGCGGCGCTCAAGCCGGGGCGCGACGGCCACAAGGGTTACCCCGATATGAAGACCGCACGCGGCCTCCAGCCGATCCGCGACTGGACGTGGACCGGCCACACGCTGCGCTGTCTGAAGGTTCTGGTTGTCAACGAAAACAGGGCCACTCTCGGGTTCCTCGATGAGTCGCTGCCGGGCCGCATGCAGACCGCGTCCGAGATCGCGTTCTACGGCAATCAGATCGAGCGGATGTGGGGTGTGTCGGAGCGCGATCGGGCGATCACCGTCTCTGCCATGGAGAACTATCGGCCCCTGGTGGTGGCGGTAGACGGCGCCAATGGGATGGACGATCAGGAGCGCGCCGCGGTCGAGCGGGCCTCGCGAGGATTCCGGCAGATCGGCGCGCAGCAATACTTCAGCGGGTTGAAACGAGTGGCTTAAGATGCCAGCAGCAGAAAAGGTCATTCTCGAAGCCGAAGACACGACGGCAGGGCCGGTTCGCAGCGCGAACCAGAACCTCCAAAATTTCGAGCGGCAGGCCGAGGGCACGCACGGCAAGGTCATTCGCATTACCGATCAGACCCGCACGTCGATTCAACGGCTGATCTCGTCACTCGAAAAGCAAGCTGAAACCTACGGCAAGAGCGGCGTCGACCGGCTGATCGCGCAGCGCGACTCCTTGCTCCAGCGCTATGCCAAGGAGCCGCAGGCCATCGACGCGATCACCAGCGCGTACGACCGCATGATCGCCACACAGAAGAAGGCCGACGCCACGGCGGCGCTGGAAAAGCAAACCAAGTCGATTGAAACGTTCGGCGAACGCATCGCTCAGTCGGTTCAGAATCCGATCCAGGGCGCGGGGAGCGCGGTGACCGGACTGCTCGGGAAGATCGGCCCGCTGGGCGTAGCGCTCGGCGCGGGCGCGGCGGTCATCACCGGCTTTGCTATCGCCACGCTTGAAGCGGCCAAGAGCCTTGGGGAGTATGGCGTGCGCATCAAGGACGCGGAATTGCGGACGGGTTTGACGGCAAAAGAGGTCGCGCAGTTCGGCTTCGCAGCGCGCGCGGTGGGCCAGGACGTCTCGATCTTCGAACGCATGATGCGGGGACTCTCGAACGCGGTCGACGATACCGGCAAGGAGGGTGAGAAGGCGCGCGCCTGGCTGCAACGCTTTGGCGTCGATATCCAAGGCGTGCGCACCGGCATGGTCCCGACCTCGACGGTCTTGCTACAAATCTCGAAAGGCCTCGAATCGCTGCCGGAGGGCTTTGACCGCGACAAGGTGGCGATGGATCTGTTCAAGCGCGCCGGGATCGAGGCAATTCCGGTCATGGATGGCTTGCGGGAGCGCATCCAGCGGGCGCGGGAGCTGGGCTTCGGGCCGAACGAATCCGACGTGAAGCGCTACGAGGAATTGAACCAGAAGGTCGTCGAGTTCGAAACGCGGTGGGAATCGGCGGTGCGCAACATCAAGTCGCTGCTCGTCGATATGGCAAACGCCTTCGGTTGGGTCATCGACAAGATCGCAAGCAAAGCGCCCGCGCCGAGCAAGCAGGAGTTGGCGGAACGCGAGGCGCATGCCAAGCACATTGCCGATCTTCAGCAGCAGGGTACGGCGGCATTGCAGGCGCAGCAGAAGACTCTCCAGCAACAAGTAGCGCAGACCAAGCCCGGCATGATGGATTGGGTGAAGGAGGGGGTGGCTGCCGTCGGCGCTTATTACGGGTTCCCGATGCCCGTCGGCAAGCTGAGCGCCAACGCGGAACAATGGGCCACGAATCAGACGAAGCTCGCCGACGTAACTGAAGCACTCGACGCCATCGCCGCGCGCCCCAAACCTCACCCGCCGATGATCGAACCACCGGCGGGCAAAACCGGCGACGAGGGTTATGGCGCCGCCGTGCGTTCGGCCCGGCGCGAATTGGCCGAACTTCAGGGCGGGGGCGAGGACCGGTTTGCGGCAATTGCGGCAGAGCGCCAGGAGGCCATCGAAGACGCCCTCGAACGCTTCAAGGGGAAGGCTGCACCTCTGGTAGAGATCCTGAAGCAGGTGTACGACGCAAAGTGGGTCAAGGAGTACAACACCGAGCAGGACCGGCTGAACAAAGAAATCGACGAGCAGAAGAAAAAGTGGGACGAGTTGTCCGGCAAGTCTTCGAAGGCTATCGGATCGGCGTTCGCCCAGGACATCGCCGAGGGCAATAAGAGGCTGGAGGAGCAGAGCAAGGCGGTTGCGAAGCTCGCCGCCGAATGGGTGAAACTTCGGGATACGGGCGAATCGCAAGCGCTCGCGCATGCCAAGCGCATGATCGGGATTTCGAGCGACGATGACGCGCTGGGAGTTCTCAAGGCGCAGCAGGCTCTCGACTACGGCCAGATCGAAAAGACGCGTCAGGCGGCGCTAAGCAACCTGTCCACAAACCCGCTCGAGGCCATCGAGCAGCGCATGGTCGCCGAGAAAGCTGCCGCGAACGCCGTGGGCGAGCTGCGATACCAGTGGGAAGAGAAGCTCGCTGAGGCCCAGAAAAAAGCGGCCAAGGAGGCCCAGGACGCGCTCGATGCGCAGGAAAAATCCATCGAGAAGGTGCTGGACAAGCTCTACAACACGCTCTTTACCAAGCCCCGCGACTTCGGCAAGGACCTCGCGAAGACGATTCACGAGGAGGTGCTCAAGCCGGTGGTGTCGGGCATCAGTGGCGTGACCGCGAGCGTGCTGCACCCGATTATCTATGGCGACGACGGCAAGGGCGGGATTGCCGGCGTCTTCAAGAACATGTTCGGGGGTGGCAAGAGCGGCGACCCGGTCAAGGTCTCGACCGACCAGAACACAGCCGCGACGATCCAGAACACGGCGCACATTGCGGCGATGACCGCCGTGCTCGCGGGCGCGATGGGCATGTCGGCTCCATCGGTTCCTGCAGCTACCGGCATGCCCGGCGTCTCCTTGCCCAGCATCTCCGCGCCGGCCGTCTCGGTCCCGATCCGGACCGGCGGCGGTGGCGGTGGCGTTGGCGTTGGCGCCGGGAGCGTCGCCACGGTCGCAGCGGTCGCAGGGCCTAGTTTCTCGGACCTCGCGAACCTGCCATTGAACCACGACCGCATCGCGCAGACGCTCGATATGAGCGCGCCCATCAGCCAGACCGGGCCCAACGGTTCGTTCGGCACGGCGGCGATGGCCAATCTGCCGATGAACCAGGGCCTGTCGCAGATGATTCAGATGGCGGCGGGGGGCAAGCTCCAGGGTTCCGGCGGCGGATCGCAGATCCTATCCAACCTCAAAAGCTCCGTCTGGAACCAGAAGGAATTCACATCCCTCCAGGACTCGGGAAGCAGCGGCTTCGTGAGCGGGTTGGGCGCCGTGGCCAAGTCTCCGGCCGTCGGCGCCGCCGGGATGATGCTCGCCGAAAGCGGCCTGCTGGGTTCGCACCAGGGAACGTGGGGCGGCGTCGGCATGGGCGCTGCCGGAGGCGCGATGATCGGTTTTCAGATGGGCGGTCCGCTCGGCGCACTCATCGGCGGCGTGGCTGGCGCCGGCATCGGCATTGGGGAGAAGCTCGCCGGTATCGAGTCGCCGCAAAAGAAAGCGCACGACGACATCAAATCGATCTATGGCGTCGATATCCCGCAGAACAGCGGGACCATCAAGCAGGTCGTCAGCATCGCGCAATCCGAGTTCGGCAACGATATCGCGGTCGCTGTGCGGTCGCCCAAGGTCCGGCAACTGGTAATGCTCTATTCGGAAGCCACCGGTCAGAAGATGCCGCTCTCCGCTTCCACGCCCTACGCCGGATCGCTCGTCGAGCAGGGCGGGAACCTGTACCAGCAGGCCAGCTTCCAGAACAACGCGTGGCACTCGTACACATCGAACCTGCCGACTTTGGGCGGGCTTGGTGGGTCGCCCTTCCCGACGACGGCTGGCCCCAACGTGGAATCGGGCATGGGCGCCACGAGCATCTCGCTCAACATCAACGGCCAGCCGATCACGTCGGACTTCGTGGCGGATCAGTCCATGGCGGCGCAGGCCACCGGCTACGGGCGCGCGCAGCAGTCGGCCAACCTGCAAGTGCCGGGGCTTATGGTGTCGTGATGCGCAGCGCATCCAGAACAATCGTATTAACAGTTTTCATGCCCGGATACTAACTCGCCGCACCATCAAAGCCAACATGCCCGGAAACCTCTTATATGCCGATCCGACCGGCGTGATGCCGTTTTCGCTGTCAACCGCGTTCACCGAGATGCGCGAGTACGTTCAGCTTCAGAACCAGTATCACGACGGAACGATCCATCGTTCGCAGCTCGCACAGACATCGCGCCGCAGCTACCGCCAGACCAAGCGCCTCAACGCGACGGCGCTGGCGGCGCTGTATGCGTTCCTCGAAGCACAGAACGGCGGGCTGCTGCCCTTCTTCTTTTACGATCCCTTCGACGTAATCGCCGGCCACCTTCCCGGCAGCAACTACGATCCTACCGGCGCGAACGTTCAGGGCCGTGTGACGGTGGTGTTCCGGAACAACGCGTGGACGCAGGCGACCGACGTGTGCCGCAGCAACGTCTCCGGGCTTGAACTGGTCGAGGTCGCGTAATGGCCGACACGATTGGCCGCATCACCGTACCCACCACCACGCTCTCGACCGGCGGCGCTGGCCTCAGCGGGACGCAGGTCTTCCCCCTCACCACCCAGCCGCCGTTTGGCTTCTCGGTCGCGCGCCCTGTAATCACGCACCGATTTGGCTCGCTCGACGCCAAGCAGGAGCAGCGGTATTTCGTCGGCATCGGGCCGCGCAGCTTCCGGTTCGTCCGGCCGAACCTGGGCTGGACCGAAGCACGGGAGTTGCGATCCTTCTGGGAGTCGATGCAGGGGCCGTGGCAGGCGTTCACTTATAACGTCCCCAATGCCGACGGTACTACCACACCGACGCTCGTCACATTCCAGCAGACACCGCTCTCCCTCGAAGACCTGCGGAACTACTGCCAGGCCGGGCTGAACTTCATCGAGGTCGTCGATCCTACGCAGGCACCGACGTACAACGTCAGTTCCACCTGCCTGCGGTTCCCCTCGAGCGCGCTCACCGCGGCGCTGCTTTCCGAGACACAACAGATCATCCCGCTGATCCACATTCGGGTGCGAGAGGCCGCGGTTCCGGATATCTGGCTGTCCGACCGGCGCGTGACTCTTACGGACGCCGCCAGTGGCGCGGTCGCCGCAGCTATGGGCTGGTCGGCCAGTTCGCAGCTATACCTGCCGCGCGTCACCGGCATTGGAGAGCAAGGCTCCGACGTTCTGATCTCGCAGGACATCAAAGGCTCGTCCGACAACGTGAAATTCACGTTTGGTAACGCCGACCGCGTCATGACGCAGCTTTCGAACGACACGGACCTGATGTACGCCGCCATCGACTTCTGTGCGCTCCACGTGAACTCCGGCATCGTAATCCAAATCTGGAAGGGCGTCCTGCGGACGTATACGAGCGACGGAACGCCGAACTTTCCGGTGGCCTGCTCCGATGGATTCTTCCAGATTATGAACCAGTACCCGGAGCGGCAGGCGAGCCGGATGTGCTGGAAGCAATACAACGATGGCGTCTACTGTCCGTTCGCCACGCAGGGGAGCTTGCAGACGTCGGGCGAATCGACGGCTGGCGTGGCCTTCCAATACAACAACAGCAGCGGTGCCACGGTTTCGGGCGGCGACCCAAACTCGTGCGATTACTATCTGGAATCGGCCAACGGATGCCAAGCGCACGGGATGACGCCTTACTTCGGCGGGCAGCAGGCCGACCCGCAGGGCGTGACGATCAAGGATGACTCGACGGGCTTCATCGGCTTTGGGCGTAATGTGGTCACCGCCACTTCGATCATCTCGGAAACGATCTGGGGCCTCGCGTTGCCGGAGATCTGGTGCAACTCCGGAGGGAACCCGCTCTACGCGTTCATGGCCACGGCGTTGATGGTCGCGTACCGTGACGAATCCACCTATGCCGATTCGCTGGGCATCCTGGGCGCCGGGCCGCTGGGCGGCTTTACGCAGTCGGCGGTGGTCGCGACCGCCGATGGCTTCCGGTACGTGGTGGCGCCCATGGTTGACGGCTACACGTGGCAAGGATTCAAGGTCAACGGCAACTTGAACATCACGAAGAACCAGCCCGGCATGGGTCTGCGGCAGGTGGCCGGCAACGATCCGGTGAACCCGACCACGGATTACTTTTCACTGGGCGCGGGCACACCGCAAGTGTGGGAGCCGAACAATTACGCCGCCGGGATTGCGCTGTGCGAACTGCGCATCACGAAGTCGAGCACGATCCAGCCTTCCACGCCCGACCAGCACCAGATGACGATTCCCATCGACTACGGGCTGACGGGTTACGCATGGGACCACAACGGAAACCGCACGTCGGTGATGGGCCTCGTGAACCCCTTCTGGGTCGTCATCAACATGCTGATGCGCGCGTGCAACCTCGCGCACTGTATCCCCCCACCCATCAACCCGCAGTCCATCGTGGTCACGCTGCCGCCGAGTTCCTTCTTCAGCTTTGCCGGATCGACAGTTGGGACCTTCGTCGGTATCGGGCTTCTCGTCGCCGGCTACGCGCTTTTCGATCCGGAAGCGCTGATCGCCGGGCTCGTCATGCTCATCGGCAGCGCGTTCGTCGGGAACGAATTCAGCGTTCCGATGAGCAACGCGGCAAATCAGGCCGCGACGCTGCTGCAGCAGAACCTTTCCGCCTGGCAGGCGCTGGCGCCCGTCTACCAGACCACCACGAACCAGGCGCTGTTCATCGCCAACTTCAACACGGTCTGGAACGCCTACGTGCAGGCCTGCGTCGTGATCGCCGGGCCGAACCCGACCGGCAACGCGGAATTGGCGCTTATCGCCTCGGTTCAGGACCGGATGCCTGTTGGCATGACATCGACGGTCGGCAGCATCACGTTCCACGGGGACGGCAAATACGATTGGTTCGCGTACTACCTTACTCCGATCCAGAATAGCCCGCTGCCCGGCAACACCCTGCCCGCAATCGATAACCCGGCGGCGCAGCTACAGATGTTCGTCCTCTCGTCTCTCACGAACGCCGCCGGGACGGGCGCGGCCGACCTCGCGGCGCTGCAGGTCGCGCCCGTCCTGGGTGGTGGCGGGACCACTTATGCCGTCACATCGGCGGGAGAACTTGTCGGCGTAAGCCCCATGGTGGTCGTGGACACAAGCGGGAACGCGACATTCCAGTACACCAATTCTTCCGGAAATCTGGTAACTGTGCCGATCTCGCTCGCGCTTACGAACGGATGGGTGAGCGCGACTAGCGGAACGACCGAAACCCAGTTCCAGTTTCAGGGCACCATCGGGAGCCAGAAGCCGTTCCGCGATTGGGTGACGGAGGTCCTCAACTGCTGCCTGGGCTTCTACACCTGGGAATTCGGGGCGCTCAAGCTCGGCATCCGGGTCAACGCCAGCGCGGTCGACGCTTATACTGTCGCGAACCGGCTGTATCAGAGCCTTAAGCTCACGCCCGTCACCGCGGCGTTCGAGCACCTCGTGATCAGCTATGCCGATGTCGCATATCAGTTCCAAGCCAACACCGCCGAGTACTGCGACAAGAGCCACGCCGCCTACTATGGCCGGCAGGGAGCGCCGCTCACGAGCCAGATGCACTCTGTCGGCATCTCGACGTTGAGCCAGGCGCTGCGCGTTGCCGCCACCAGGACGCGCGAGGAGGTTGGCGGCGTTACCCCGATGGAGTGGCGTAACGCGCGAACGGCTTCCTGGCTGACGACGCTCCTGGGCCTCGGAAATGAGGTCGGGCAGGTCGTCTCGATGACCGATCCCGACATTCCCGGCGCGCGCGGCGTCTGCAATGTAGCGGGAGCCACCGCCACCTGGGTGAGCGGGGACGCATGGACGTATGCCGGCACACCTTCGGGCGATACCGAACTGATCGATAAGGTAATCCTGATCGGCGGCGAGCAGGTGACGATCACCGCCGTCGCGAGCGACGGGTCCACCATCACCACGTCGCCCGCGCCGCCCAGCGGGACCGGGCTCGCGTTCCACGTCATCACGATGTGCTTCCGCATCGAGCGGTGGGCGCTCAAGAAGGACTGGTCGGTCGAGATCCAAGGGCGCACGGTGACCACATCGATGTACGACCTGGTCGTCGGCCCGAAGCCCGTCGACGTCGCGCCTGCGCCACCGCCACCGATCTTCTACCCCATCCCGTTCGGCCCGGCGTGGGCTCCATACCAAATCCAGGCTGCCGCCAACGACGCGCTCTTTCCGGGCGAGTGGACCTTCGATTCGGACCAGGAGTACAGCACCCTCTCGGACGGCAGTCAACAGGCTTTAATGCTGATTACCGGCAAGCTCCCGGTAACGCAGTTCAGCCCTACGGGCGCGGGCGCTCCCGCTATCGGATCTATTGCGCAGTCCTCGACCGGCGGATCGGTTCCCCCCTGCGCAACGCTGTACCTGTCGATCTGCGCGCTCGACGCCAACGGCCTGCCATCGGCGCCCTCGAACATCGCGGTCCTCGGTACCGGCATCCTCGGGACCGACAGCTTCACGCTGAACGATATCACATGGCCGGCGATTACAGGCCTTGCCAGCTTCGTGCTTTTCATCGGCGTCGAGGACGACTTGATTTGCGAGCAGATGACCGGCGAGCTGACGCCGACCGGCGGCGGCACGACGTACGGTCCGGCTTCCATCTCGTTCAACGGCCCGGTGGCTCGCTCCACGTGGGCGTTGCCGACGCCTTACGTGAGCCGGGTGCGGGTGAAGGCGAAACTGCTCGTTCACTCCGGGGTTGCCGGGCTGGCGGTGACCGGCGTCGCGGTCAACATCGTCATCTGCAGCGGCCTTGTCGATCCCGGCGGTACCTTCACTCCGGTAGGCCGCATACTCTCCTGCGTAGGCCGGCCCAACGCGCCGACGCCGTTTGCGAGCTTCAATATCACCGCTTTCGACAACACCACCGGCGCGATGACGCTCGACCGCGACCCGAGCACCATCGTGCTCGTGGGCGACGCGGTGGTGATCCGCAACGTGGGCACGTCGCTCACGGCGAACCCCACTCTCGTTTCCTCGGTCACCGATACCGGATATCAGAACATCGCCAACGGTTACGGTGGCATGACGCCGGGCGCGGAAGTCGGGAATCTTATCCGGATTATCAAGGGCACCGGGCGCAACCAGCCACCCTCCACCATTACCGCGAACACGGCGACCCAGCTAACCTTCCAGCCGCCGCTGCTGATGGACATCACGACCATATGGATCGTCGAAGGCCCCACCTGGGCGTACCAATCAGATTCGAGCGCGGCGGGCAACGCGGTGCCGACGACGCCCGTCACGATTTCGGTCCCGACCCAGAACTTCATCCTGCAGCCCATGCTGATCGCCGGCTTCACCGTCGACGTGAACGGCAACGAATCGCCCGACGATGGAAGCGCTCCGGTCCGCGAAGACTGGATTTACGGCAGCTTGGGGACTGTAACCGTCAGCCAAAGCATGACGCAACTGGCGAGCCACTGCACCGTGCAGTTCGATACCTCGCACGTCACCGGCGCCACGAGCCAGTTAAATGCCGGTATCGCGGCGGGCGCAACAGCGTTGGTGCTGAATTCCAACTACACGGAACCGAACGGTACATACCTCACAGTTGACAGCGAGTCCTTCCTGGTGACGGCGGGCACTGGCACGCCCAACCTCACTGTCGTCCCCGGCCAACTGGGCACGACGCAGGCTTTGCATGCCGCAAATGCGAGCGTCTCCATACCCGGTTGCCTCGTGTTCACGCTCCAGCGGCCCGGGCAGGTGCCCAATCAAAACTTTTACGGCCACAAAAACTCACCCGATATCAATTATGTGAAGGTCATCAGCCCCTCCGGCGCGTACTGGCTGCTCACCGATATGAGCCCTGCGCGCGGCACGCTCTACCTGAAAGCGCCCGCACAATGACGCCGACACCATCGGACTGGATTCAGCTTAACGGGCCCGGCGCGGCCTCGCTGGGCGACGTGGGCGGCGCGCTCGCCGCGAGCGATGCGCTCGGGAACAAGGCCACGTTCTTCTCGGGCTTCGGCAATCCGATCCTGCCGGGCGTCGACAAGGGCACGCGCCACATCATCTCCCAAGCGGCGACGCCATCGGCCCTGTATGCTTTCCTGGCGCAACCACCGGCGGCGGGCTCTTTTACGTTCGACATCCTGCTCAGCCAGGATGGCGGCAACACGTGGAACTCGATCTTAAATAACCCGATCAGCATGACCGCCTCCGGGCCGACCACCTCGAACGACTTCGCGCCCACAAGCGGCTTCGCGATCACCAACCTGCTGCGCCTCGACATCCTCTCGACCGGCGTGGGCCCGGGCTTCGCGACCGGCTTCCAGTGCGTGCTGGCCCTGGCGAGCATCACGCCGCCATCGTTCGACCGCGCCACGATGGCCTTCGGCCTGATCTCATCGCCGCCCCTGGGACGCGACTTTGGCGGCTACTATCTGGTGGTCCGCAATAATCAGCCGAGGGCGATTTACGTCCAGGTCAAGCAGCCGCCCCTCGCGAACGTCACGCTCGACATCCAGGTGCTGCGTCCAGGCGTCTCAACCTGGACATCGATCTTCCCTGCCGGCGGGCAGCCGGTCATCGAGCCGACGATCAACGGCACGCTCGCGAGCCAGACGTTCGCGCCCGGCCTTTCGTTTGAGCCGGGCGATCTGCTGCGGCCCTACATTCTCAGCGGTCCGTCGGCATCCGGCACCGGCACCGGCTACAGCGTGGTTCTCGACATGGCGGTCCAATGAGCGTTATTTATTCCGGCCAGACGATTCTGAACACGACCCTCGATGGCAGCAC
>Ga0187883_10001585_pt1 | contig 13848 bp, 13 predicted proteins | sample June2016WEW_20_1_2_FD_132966 | JGI IMG/M metagenome (GOLD analysis project Ga0187883, IMG submission 132966) | Peatland microbial communities from SPRUCE experiment site at the Marcell Experimental Forest, Minnesota, USA - June2016WEW_20_10 | ecosystem: Environmental > Terrestrial > Soil >...
CCATTTCACGCTCACCGACGAGGACATGCGCGACTACGACAGCAATTACAAAATGAATCCCCCGCTGCGCTCGGCCTCCGATCTCGAGGCCATCCTGGCCGCGCTCGCCGACGGTACGGTGGACGCCATCGCCACCGATCACGCTCCCCACGCCACCCACGAAAAGGATATGGAATTCGAACGCGCCGCCTTCGGCATCACTGGGCTGGAAACCGCGCTAGCGCTGGCGATCACCAGGCTGCACCGCGAAAAGCGGATTCCGATCGCCCGCATCGTGGAACTTTTCACCGCCGGCCCAGCGCGCTGTTTCGATCTGCGCGGCCGCGGTTCCCTCGTCCGCGGCTCGGTAGCCGACGTTACCGTTTTCGATCCGAAAAAGAAGTGGACCTTCGACGCCGCCAAGTCCCGCTCGAAATCAAGAAACACGCCCTTCGATGGATGGCAACTGACGGGAAAAGTAGTAGCAACCATAGTCGGAGGGAAGATCGTGTACGCCGGTTAGAATTGCGTAGGGACAGCCGCCCTCGGCTGTCCATTCGAGCGCAGCTCGAATTGTGTTCCGCCGTCTCGCGCTGCAACCAAAAGCATTTCCTCAGCTGGAAATTTGGGGGTAATGCCTTAAATCGAGTCACGGGCAGTTCGTCGCGAGCGAGGGTGCCCGCGCCGCGTCCGTTCGCTTCTTGTCCAGCTACGCGCTCTTGATCAATGGATTACCCGGAGAAACCAGCCCGGCACGGTGCAGCTTGGCAGTGAGGCGGTCTTTGTCATTAGAAGCGGAAGCAGCGGCCAGACGCTTGCGCAGCTTCGCGATTTTTTCTGCGCGCGTGCGGCGCCGGCGAATTTCCGGACGACGGCTGGGTGCGGACATGAAGTCTCCTTGGTGCTAAGTGACGGTGTTTAGTGACGGCGTTCAGTGAGGCTGTTCAGCAATACGTTAGCTGAAATCACGAGTCAGACACAGTCGGCGCCGTCGACTCGTGCCCAAAAATCAATTATAGGGTTGATCGCCACGGCTGGCAAAGACATGGCGACGAGGGTAGTGGGTCAGAATGATTTCCACAGGCTAGCCTATCGAAACCGTGATCTGCCCCTCCCCGGCGGTTGTCAGCTGGGTCATGGCGAGCATCCCCTCAGGTCGAGGAACATTCGTGACCTGAAAGCGGAATACTCGCGCGCGGCAGGAATCTTGTACATTGTCGTTATGCGGCCGATGTATGTACAAGAATGTACGCATAATATCGCCGGTTCGAAATGTTTCACGTGAAACACGTTGTACTTACAAGAGTGTCCGGTCCTTACTGAGAACTGAGAACCGAGAACTGAGAACTGCCCCCTCACTTCCCCTTCAACATCCTGACCACCCGATCAAAATCGTCGATCGTCGCATACTCGATCAAAATCTTGCCCCGTCCGTTCCGATCCCGGATCCGCACCCTCATCCCGAGCACTTCCTCCAGCGTCCGCTGCGCCGCCTTCACATTCGGATCCACCCACCGCGCCCCGCCTCCCTTATTCTTCGCCTCGCCCTGTCCGATCGGCGCACTCACCCCGAACACCAGATCCTCCAGCTTCGCCACCGACAACTTTTCCTCCATTACCTTTTTCGCGAGCGTCCAGATCCGGACGTTGTCCCGTAGCTGCAGCAGCACCCGGGCGTGGCTATACGTCAACCTTCCCTTCTGCAGCGCCCCGATCACGCCGTCCGGCAGCGCCAGCAGCCGCATGTAATTCGACACCGTCTCTCGCGACACCCCCGCCCGCCCGCCAATCTCCTCCTGCGTCAGCTTGAACTGCGTGCTCAAGTTCGCGAACGCCTCCGCCTGCTCCACGCAATTCAGGTCCTGCCGCTGCAGGTTTTCCACCAGCGTCATCTCCGCTGCCTGCTGCTCCGAAACCCGCCTCACGATCACCAGGATCGTCGTTCTCTCCGCCATCCTCGACGCGCGCAACCGCCGCTCGCCCAATATCAGGACGAACCGCCCTTCCTTCCCCGGACGCACCACCACCGGCTGCAACACTCCCTGCACCCTGATCGAAGCGGCCAGTTCGGCGAGTAACTCCTCATCAAACGCCCTCCGCGTCTGGTAAGGGTTGGGATCGATCTGATCAACCGCCAGAAGAAAAACCGTCTCCCCATCCGCAGTCTGCCCCGAAGCCACCGCTTGCAACTCGTCAACAGTCCCCGCCCAGCCCGCTAACGCCGCCGATGGAGCGACGGGCGTCCCCGCCCGTCCACCCGCGAAATCAGCAGAAACGGCAGAAGAAGAAAGCGACGAGTCGGGTTTCTGAGAACTGAGAACTGGGAACTGAGAACCAGCAGGTGCGGGCGCCCCATCCTGCCGCGTACTTTGCGGAAGAGTGGGAGACGCCGTCACCACCCGTGGCCCCGGCAGCAGAGACTCCAGTCCCCGCCCCAAAGCCCGCCGCTTCTCCGCCAGCTTCTCGCTAACCTTCTCCGTCCCCGTCTTCTCCGCCGTCTTATCAGCCGCCGCATTCGATGTAGTCATCAAGTAGTCTCCTTAAAGGCCCGCCCCCAAGGTCCTGCCCCCGTGTTCCCCTGTGCCCCCTGTGGTAAAGACTTTTGTCTGAGAACCGGGAGCTTCGCTATCCGTAAACATATCGACGTACATAAATATTTATGTCAATCGATCTAAGCCGCTTCTCCCGGCCCGCTCGCCGCTCTCGCCTGCCGGTCCAGGATCTCTTTCGCCAGCCGTATGTAGCTCTCCGCCCCACGCGAGCGCACGTCATACATCAGCGCCGGCAACCCGTGGCTCGGAGCCTCCGCCAGCCGTATGTTCCGCGGGATCGTGGTCGTGCACAGCTTCTCTCCAAAATATTTCTTCAGTTCCTCCGCCACCTGCTGCGCCAGGTTCGTCCGCTCATCGAACATGGTGATCACCACCCCCTCAACTACCAGCGCCGGATTCAAGTCGGCCCGTATCCGCTCGATGGTGTCGAGCAGTTCTGAAACACCCTCGAGCGCAAAGTACTCCGCCTGCATCGGGATCAGCACCCCATCCGCAGCGACCAGCGCGTTTAATGTAAGCAGATCAAGCGCCGGCGGACAGTCGAGCACGATAAACTGGAAGCGATCAAGCAAGCTTGCGAGCGCATCCCGCAGACGGTACTCCCGCCGCTCCGCCCCCACCAGTTCAATGTTCGCGCCGATCAAATTCTTGTGCGATGGGATCAGCCAGAGCTGCTCTAGCTCGGTTAGTTGCAACGCCTCCTCGGCGGAGGCGACTCCGGTGATCACGTCGTAGATGCTGATGCGTTCTGGGTCTTTCACCAGGCCGAGGCCGCTGGTCGAGTTCGACTGCGGATCGCAGTCCACCAGCAGGGTATTGACCTCGGCTGCGGCGAGGGAGGCGGCTAGGTTGATGGCAGTCGTAGTTTTGCCGACGCCACCCTTCTGGTTGGCAACTGCGATGATGCGTCCCATGATTTTGTTTTCTGTGTATTGCGCGTCAGAATATGCGAACGCCTTGGGGAAATCAATGCCGGATTTTTGTGCAACTTAACGAGTGTTCCACGTGGAACACTTCTCGGGTATTCGAATGTTTTGTGTGATGTGTTCCACGTGGAACACTTCGAGGGTTTGTGGCTTTAGTTGTTGATCGAGGGCTGCAAAACTTGAGAAGTGTTCCACGTGGAACACTTATTTTTGCATAATCTCATAATGAGATTTCGTCATAGAGATACCACTTATGCTTTAATTGTGGCTATATTTTTGGCTGCATGGACCACTTTGGCATGCAATACATACGTGTATTTGCTGCTCTACACTTTGTACCCTAGTAGTAACACCCTTGAATGTGACTTTGGGGCATGCCATTTGGCATGCCATTTCAGGTTGGTCAGGGTCGACAATTGGGGGATCTGGGGGGTGGTTATTAGTAGGGCTAGGGTTCCTTTTGGGGCCAGGAAGGTTAGGGCTTGAGGGAGGATGGTTTCCAGGCGCTCTACGGCCCGGAGGGTTACTGCGTCGGCCTGGGAGCTGAGGCTCGGGGCCAGGGCTTGGGCTCGGTCGGTTAATACATTGATGTTGGTCAATGTGAGGGCTCGGGCTACTTCGCGGAGGAAGGCGGCCTTTTTGTGATTCGATTCAATCAGCGTTAGGTTGATTTGCGGGGCCCAAAGCTTCAGGGGTAGAGCGGGGAATCCGGCGCCGGAGCCGATGTCGAGGACGTGCGGGCGTGCGCACGGCGCGGTGAAGATTCGCTGCGGCGGCGGGGGGAGGGTGTAGGGGTCCTTCAGCTCCGCCAAGAAGTGCGCGAAGCGCATGTCTTGGCTACGCTCAGGATGACAAGAGTTTGAAATTGCTGGGAAGAGATGGCGGGCCAAGAAGAAAGACTCGCCGAAGTGGCGGGTTACTATTTCTTCTTCACTGCGGATGGCGGTCAGGTTGATGCGGGCGTTCCAGCGAAGTAATAGATCGATGTATATCGATATTTGATCGAGCTGGGATTGGGGAAGCGATTGCTCGAGGAAGGGTTCGAGGAGAGCGGCTATGCGGGCGGTGTCCATGGAGAACAGTGGCCGGTGGCCAGTGGGCAGTGGCCAGCACCCCACGCCATTGCCCAGCCATTCTACCGTGATTATCGAGAGTGCGATTGCGGCAGGACCCGGATCGTGTGGTGCAGTTTCATCACGTCCCTCTGTTCGGATTTCGTAACAAGAATCGCGCTACCCGCCCAATGATCCGGGAGGCATGTACCATCCACGTCGAGCGCGGCGTCTCGCACGCGGGAACAAAAGTTCCGGGGTATAAAGCCGCAGACCATCCCTCGGGTCTGCGTGCCGTCCCCATCCCGGTGACTTCTCGAACCGGTCGGTATCCAATCCGGCCCGCGCCATTTTCCTGCCCCGAAAAAAGAGAGACGCCCCACTGCGCCATTCGCAACTCCCTGTAACGCCATTCACTGAAAGAGGTTGGTGGCCAGTCCCCATGACACGCCCGGTACTTCAGGTTGACAAAACAGTAGCGGGGGCACAAGATTTTCGGAACTTCAAAAAAGCGGCATCGGAGAAACTTCGCAATGCGACCCCGGACAGGAAGACCAGGACAGCTACTGGCGGCAGTGGTAGCGGTGTGCATGGCGCTGTTGTTTGCCACAGACGCAACCGCACAGCAGGCGACCGCAAGGATCGTGGGCACGATCACCGATCCGCAAGGATTGGTGGTGACTGGCGTCAAGATCACGGTGACGAACAGGGCGACCAACGTCTCCACCGAAACAACTTCGGACAAGGGTGGCTTTTACCAGGTGTTGAACCTGCCTATTGGCAGCTACCGGATTGTCGCCCGGCACGAAGGTTTTCGACCGCTGGAAGTGCTTACTGCACCGCTCGAGATCAACCAGTCATTTCGGGCCGACTTAAACCTGGAAGTGGGCGCGGCGAATGAACAGGTGTTGGTGGAATCGCAGGCTGCGGGGGTGGAGACGGTGAACCCGACGATAGGCCAGTCCGTGACCAGCCGTCCCATCGTTAACATGCCCTTGAACGGACGGAATGTGCTGGACCTGGCGCTTCTGCAGCCTGGGGTGACCGAGGACAATCCGGATGACGGCGGTTCTGGACAAGGATTCAACATTGGTGGGGGACGCACCGATTCGGTGACCTACTTGCTGGATGGCGGCCTCAACAACGATCTGGTGAGCAACGGGGTGGTGTACAACCCAAATCCGGACTCGGTGGCCGAGTTCCGCATTCTTACCAGCAACTACACGGCAGAGTATGGCCGCAACGGCGCTGGAGTGATCAGTGTGGTAACCAAGTCGGGCACGAACCAATTCCATGGCAGCGCTTTCGAGTTCTTGCGCAACACCGACTTCGACGCCAACGCTTATTTCAACATTCAGGCCGGTATACCCAGAAACAATCTCAAACGCAATCAATTTGGCGGGACGTTTGGCGGCCCGATCGTGAAGAACCGGCTTTTCTTTTTTGCTGCCTATCAGGGGCAGCGTCAAGTCCAGACCGAGGTGCTAGAGGAACAGCAGACGTTCACAACCGCCGAACTAATGCAGGGAGATTTTTCGCACGCCGTACCCAATGGCCAAAACACGGTTGACAGCACTGGCGCTCAGGACGGGCCCACGTGCGCAGTTGCGGCCGGCTGCCCCGACACCAACGTTGCCGCCTTCCTGCTGGCAAATCCGTACTTCCAGCCCAATGCAGCACTTGCCGCGCAAGCCATCATTAGTCCTGCAACGTTTGATCCCGCCGCGCAAGCGTACATCGCGGCAAAACTTCCCAACGGCCAGCCGATGATTCCGTCGACTGCGAGCGGGGAGTTTCTCCCTTCGGGGGGCAGCACAAACAACGCGAACGAGCTGACCATCAAGATCGATTTCAATATGACATCCAAAGACAAGCTGACGGGCACGGTCGGCGGTAATCGAAATCCGGTGCTCGACCCTTTCGGGGGATTTGCCTTTGCGACGGCGCCCGGCTATGCCAGCACGACCGAGGACAAGACCTACTTCCTCAATGTCGCTTACACACGAACCTTTTCTCCAACCATGCTGAACGAACTTCGAGGGACTGCGCAGCGCCACAGCAACCTGCAGGATGAGCCGGTTTCCAGCCTGGCAGCGATTCCGCAGTTCGGGATCGCGTCGGACCTTTCCACCGGTCCTCCAGGCCTTGAGTTCGACAATGGTTTGGAGTTCGGGTCAGACCCATACGGCCCCACTCACTTTGCGGGCAGCACGTTTGCGCTTGCAGATACATTCTCGTGGGTAAAGGGGCACAACACGTGGAAATTCGGGGCGGGATACTCCGCTTACGAGCAAAATACCCGCTATGCTTTTTTTACCGACGGCCTCTTCGATTATGCGGGATATGCCGCTGGCGGGGATGGCACGGGCAACAGTTTGGCCGACTTTCTGGTCGGTGCTCCCAACAACTTGTTTGAGGGGCCAAATGCGGCCAACAATATTCGCAGCAAGACGATTTACGCCTTTGCGCAGGACGAATGGCGGGTAAGGCCGAACCTGACCCTAACCTTAGGGCTTCGCTATGAGTACAGCACGCCTAAGCTCGACACCGAGGAACGAACGTTTACCATCGTCCCAGGGGATCAGTCGGTAGAATTTCCCAATGCGCCGCTCGGCCTGGTTTTTCCCGGCGACCCGGGCGCGCCGCGGGGCGTCAACTTTCCCGATAAGAAGAACTTCGCGCCGCGAATCGGGTTTGCCTGGAGTCCGGGCGGTGGCAGCAAGACGAGCATCCGCGGCGGTTTTGGCATCTTCTATGACGTGCTGAAAGGCGAAGATAACCTGCAGTTCAACGGCGCGCCACCGTTCTACAGCGAACCCTACGTCACTTTCCCGTGTCTGCCTTCAGCCCTGAATGCAGATTGCCCTAGCCCAGCTAACACGCCCTTGAACTCGGCCCTCCCCTTTTACAGCGCGCCCTGGCAAAACTCCACCACTCCTTTTGCGGCCAATCCCTTCCCATCCCCACCTGTCAACCACCAGAACGCATTCAATACCTGCCAAAACAACGACTACACGTGCCCCTATTACAATTTTCTTCCGGCTGCTGGAGGCTCGGTCTACCTGGTGAACCCCCATCTGCACACACCGTATACGTATCAGTACAACTTGAGTATCCAGCATGAGTTCGCGAGAAACCTGATCGCTGAGGTGAACTACGTGGGGAGCAGCTCGAAGGGACTTACGTCGCTAGTGGATGCCAACCCTTTCGATTTGAACACAGTGAGCGGCGCCAATCCGGCCCGAATTCTGAATGAGGCGGTGAACAACAGCACAAGCTTGAACAACGTGAACCTCACCAACTACTGTGCGAGTCAGGGCGGGCCTTCGGATTGTCCTTTTGAAAACGTGAGCGAGTTTGGCAACGTGAGCTTCGCCAATTTCAACAGCCTTGAAGCGTCCTTGACGAAACAGAACGGCGAGAATCGGATATTCGGCAACACCTACTTCACCTTGGCCTACACTTACGGCCACAGTATTGACAATGCATCTGGATTTCGACAGACACAGTATTCGTCGTCGCAGGTGCCGTATTACAACCCAGGCCAGTTCCATGGATCCTCCAGCTTCGACGTTAAGCAGCGGATCGTTTTCAGCGGCGGATGGGATTTGCCCTTTGACAAAGCGTGGGGGGCAGGACCGAAGCGGCTGGTGAAGGGATGGAGTCTGTATCCCATTTTCAGCTGGCGGACCGGGTTTCCGCTCAGCATCAGTTCGCAACTGATCAACTCCTTCAGCCCGTCGGATCCGGGACCCTCGGGAGCGGGCGACAGCTACCTGGCCAGCGTCGATTTCGCGCCCGGATTCAGCAGGATTACGATTTTGAATCCGAAAACGAATAGCAATTACTACTTCAATCCTGCGGCGTTCCAGCCAATCCCCGATGTTTACAATCCAAGCGATCCGTACGGTGCGACGGGGCGAGATTTCTTCCGTGGGCCGGGCCGCACGAACCTCGACCTGGCCTTGGCCAAAACAACCGCGATCACCGAGCGCGTAAACGTCGAATTCCGTCTGGAGGCCTTCAATGTGTTCAACCACACGCAGTTCGCCAATCCGGACACGAACATTGATGATGTAACCTTCGGCCAGATTACGAGCACGACGCTTGGAACTGGAGTGGCCGAGGTGCAAACCCAGCGCATCCTGCAGCTCGCTGGGCGGCTGACGTTCTGACGGGCGCGGTGCGATACTGAAATCTATGGCGCTGCCGAATTTTACGCCTCGGGTGGGGAACGATCCCAAGTCGGTGGTGATTCATTTGACTTCGGGGACGGGGATGGAGATCGAGTGGAAGGATGGGCACCGGTCGGTCTATACGTTTGCGTTCTTGCGGGATGCTTGCCCTTGCGCGCTTTGCGAGGAGGAGCGAACGAAGGCGGGACGGAAGGCGGGCGAGAAGGCGAAAGTGGCTCCCGGGGCTTTGCCTATGTTCAAGCCGGCGGTGAAAGCGCTTTCGGCGGAGGCGGTGGGGAAGTATGCGCTGAAGTTCTCCTGGAACGATAAACACGATCTGGGGATTTATTCGTGGTTTTATCTGCGGGAGGTTTGTCCTTGCCCGGAGTGCGCGGCGGGGGGGAAATAGCCGTCAGCTATCAGCCTTCAGTTATCAGCCATCTGTTTATTTAGACTTCCGATATGAACATACGGATTCGGTTGGCGGAGGCTTCGGATATTCCTTTGCTTCGGGAACTGATTCGGGCTTCGGTGCGGGGATTGCAGGCGGGGGATTATTCGGCGGCGCAATTGGAGGGCGCGCTGCGGACGGTGTATGGGGTCGATACGCAACTGATTGCGGATGGGACTTATTTTGCGGCGGAGGCGATGGAGGCTACGGGGGCGGAGGCTTCGGGGGCGAAATCTTCGGGCGGGGCGCTGCTGGTCGGTTGCGGCGGGTGGGGCAAGCGGAGAACCTTGTTGGGCGGCGATCAGTTTGCGGGGCGGGAGGATTCATTGCTGGATCCGGCTACGGGTGCGGCTAAGATTCGGGCATTTTTCGTTCATCCGGCTTGGGCGCGACGGGGGATTGGCGGGATGATTCTGGAGGCTTGTGAGGCGGCGGCTTGGGCGGCGGGGTTTCGGCGGCTGGAGATGGGAGCGACGCTGACGGGAGTTCCTTTTTATCGTGTGAAGGGGTACGCGGAGTTGGAAACCACCGAGGTGCCGCTGGAGGATGGGTTGACGCTGCCGATTGTGGTGATGGGGAAGGACAGTAGCCAGTGACCAGTTGCCAGTTGCCAGTACCCAGTTGGGTTCCTTGATTTTTGGGGGGAATCTGGAGAGTCATTTGTGGGATGGCGGCGCTATTCCGGACGTGCGCGGGGCATTGCGCCCTTGATCTTTTGATCGACAAGCTGGTGGAGAGTTCTGTGTGGCGGTTTCTTGCTCTGCCAGGTGCTAGGTGGTGATGGCCTGCAGGTAGCGGTTCAGGAGTTGATCTCCCTCACCTTCGAAATCCAAGAACATGATGCCGTTGCCGAATTGGGGATGGCGGGTTACGACTCGCCCTTGGATGGCTACGGGGGCGTCACCGAGCCAGAGGGTGAGTTGCACACGGACGCCCAGTGGGAGGGCCGGTATCAGCTGGATGTAGCAGCCGCCTCGACTGAGGTCGGTGGTTTCCAGGCGCATGGGGAAGTTGCTGCCTTCCTGGCGGATTTCGATTTGGACCTGGACGGTATAGCGGGGATGGTGGCGGCGATCTGGTTCAGTGGAAGCGGGGGTGGAAGATTGGGCGTGGGGCAAAATCATGGATTGGCTCCGGGGCTCGGTGGAGTTAGTTGGTTGCATGGCCCTTGGGTTGATCATCGGCGGAAAGGTTGGGCGCGTCTAGGGCGTGCGTCACAGATGAGCGGTTACGAGGGGGAGTGTCCCGGGCGGGCGGCGCGGACGGCGGAGGATGGGTGGAGTCAGCTTGAATTTACGCGGATGAGGAATCAATTAACTTGCTCTACAGTATAATCTTCGCCTTGAACGAAACGCGTGATGGACATGGACCAGACTAGCGGAATGGCGGCTGAAGCTTCGGTGGTTGAAGCGGTATCGCCTTCGAAAACCACGATGGACATTGGCGATATTCTCAAGATCCTGCCCCATCGCTATCCCTTTCTTTTGATTGATCGGGTGGTCGAACTGGTGCGGATGAAGAGCATTGTCGCATTGAAAAATGTGACGATCACCGAGCCTTTTTTTCAGGGACACTTTCCGGAAAAGCCGATCATGCCGGGGGTGCTGATTGTGGAAGCGATTGCGCAGGCGGGCGGGCTGCTGTTGCTTACCGAGGTTCCGAATCGCGACGAGTTGCTGATGGTGTTCACCGGAATCGAGAAGGCGCGCTTCCGGCGCCCGGTGGTGCCGGGAGATCAGCTGCGGATTGAAGTGGTGGTGCGGGCATGGCGGAGGACGGCGGCTCGATTGGAAGGGAAGGCGTACGTGGACGGCAAGGTGGTCTGCGAAGCGATTGTCACTTGCCGGCTGGTGCCGCGTGCGATGGGGGCGGGAGCGGGCAGTACGGCGGGCGAAGGAGAGTGAGTCTTGGTCACGGCCCTCGGAGCCTCGCTCAGCGGTGAGAACTCCCTGCGGCAGCCCGCGAGATTTCTAGGGAGTAGGGGTCCTTCGACTCCGCAACTGCTTCGCGTTCCGCGAACCAGTTGCTACGCTCAGGATGACAAGGGAAGAACGACTTGACGATGTCTATTCATCCTACGGCGATCGTCGATCCTAAAAGTAAAATACATTCGTCTTGCACGATTGGGCCTTATTGCGTGATCGGGGCCGGGGTGGAACTGGGCGCGGGCTGTGGATTGGCTTCGCACGTGGTGATCGAAGGTCTCACGACAATCGGCGTGGACAATCACTTCTCCCCTTTCACTTCGATTGGCCTGGCGCCGCAGGACATCACTTACGCGGGCGAAGCGACTCGGCTGGAGATTGGCGACCATAACAAGATTCGCGAATTTGTCACCATCAACCGCGGCACGGTGAAGGGTGGGGGATGCACTCGCGTCGGCGACCACAACCTGATCATGGCTTATACGCACATTGCGCACGACTGCCAGATTGGGAGTCACATCATCATGGCGAATGCGGCTACGTTGGGCGGGCACGTCACGGTGGAAGACTGGGCAACGGTCGGGGCGCTGTGCCCGGTGCATCACTTCGTGCGGATTGGGAAATATTCCTTTATCGGCGGGGGCACTACCATCACGCGGGATGTGCTGCCGTTTTCTAAGACGTCTGCGGAGCGGGGGACGCACGCCTATGGACTGAATGCCGTGGGGTTGGAGCGGCGGGGATTTAGTAAAGAGCGGATTGGGAAAATTCATCATGCTTATCGGGTGCTGCTGGCTTCGAAGCTGAATACATCGCAGGCGCTGGAGAAGTTGAAAGCGGAAGCCGATCTTGGCGAGGATGTCGCGATGCTTATTGGCTTTATTGAAGCTTCGGAACGGGGAGTGATTAAGTAGTGGAGAGCGTTGCTGCTAGCGTAGGTCTTGGCCGTCCGTCCGCTCGGAGCATGGCAGTTATGGGGCGGTGCTATCGAAACCCTCTGCGGAGCTTCGCTCCGCTGGACGGCCGAGGGCGGCCGTCCCTCCGTGGTTCTTGCCTATGACGCGGCTTGGGCTTATCGCGGGCAATGGGACGTTTCCCTTCCTTGTGCTGGATGCGGCTCGGGCTCAGGGGTATGAGGTCGTGGTGGCGGCTATCAAGGAAGAGACTTTCCCTGAAATCTCGTTGCACGGCGCTGCTTCCGTTCACTGGCTTTCTCTGGGGGAGTTGTCGAAGCTCATCGAGACTTTTAAGGCTGCGGGCGTTACCCGCGCGGTTATGGCGGGGCAGGTTAAGCACAAGCAGATTTTTTCCTCCATCAAGCCGGACTGGCGACTGGCGAAGCTGCTGCTTTCGCTGGCGACGCGCAATACGGACTCGCTGCTGGGCGCGATCGCCACGGTGTTGGCGGAGGAGGGCATCATGCTGGAGAACTCGACCGCGCTGCTGGAACCGCTGCTGGCGAAAGCGGGAGTGATTACGAAGCGGGCTCCTGGCGAGCAGGAACGCACGAACATCGAATACGGACGCGGGGTGGGACGGCGACTGGCGGAATACGACATTGGCCAGACGGTAGTGATCGCGGGCGCGGCTTGCGTGGCGGTGGAGGCGATGGAGGGCACGGATGCGACGATTGAGCGGGCGGGGGAACTGATGCGGTCTTTGGAACTGGAACTGGGTGGCGCGGCTTCGACGCTGAGCCGGGCGCTGACGGTGGTTAAGATCGCGAAGCCGGGGCAGGATTTGCGTTTCGATGTTCCGGTGATTGGGGTGAAGACGATCGAGACGATGGCGCGGGCCGGGGCTAGTTGTCTGGCGGTGGACGCGGGGCGATGTTTGCTGCTGGATGGCGAGGCGATGACGCGGGCGGCGGATGAGGCGGGGATCGCGGTGTGCGCGGAGTAGGGAGAGGTCAGAGGTTAGAGGTCAGATTGCAGAGGTAAGAAGCGGGGTACCTCTACAATTTGATCTCTCGCTCTGACCTCAGTGTTATGGGTCAGTCTGCGCCTTGGGCGCGACGGGGGGCTTTCGCGGGCGTCTTGATTCTGGCGATTCGGCCGGGGCGTTTGCGCATGTCTGGGCGCATTTCCTGGCGGGCGCGCGACAGATCGTGCGCGGTTTGGAGGTTCATCCAAAACTCGGGAGAATTCCTGAAGTATTCAGAAAACAGAAGTGCAGACTCGGGGGTGATGCCGCGCTTGCCGCGAACCAGTTCGTTGACTCGGTTGAGAGGGATATGCAGAGAGCGGGCAAGTTCGGCCTGGGTGAGTCGCAGCGGTTCGAGAAACTCCGCGAGCAGGATTTGACCGGGATGAGTGGCGATGCGAAATTGTGGCAGCATAGTCGTTGCTCCTCAATCTTAATACGCACAAAGGAAATGGAGGCATTCCATGTCCAAAACTGATCGGACTGAAGCGTCTCGCATTGCCGACCAGCTTCGCTGGGCGTTTGATGGCGAGGCTTGGCATGGAGACTCTTTGTTTGAAATTCTGGAGGGCGTCGGGGCGGCGCGGGCGGCGGCTCGTCCTATTGCTGGTGCGCACACGATTTGGGAACTGGTGCTGCACATTGCGGCTTGGGATGGGGCCGTGCTGCGGCGGTTGGGGGGTGCGGCGGTGGAGCTCTCCGATGCGGAGAATTTTCCTCCGGTTCGGGATACGAGCGAAGCTGCCTGGCGCTCGGCGTTGGCGCAGGTGCGGCGCGGTCACGAGGAACTGGTCGCGGCCGTGGCTTCTCTTCCGGACTCTCGGCTTGACGATATGGTTCCGGGCAAAGAGGGCGCGCACTACAC
>Ga0187883_10001589_pt1 | contig 13838 bp, 13 predicted proteins | sample June2016WEW_20_1_2_FD_132966 | JGI IMG/M metagenome (GOLD analysis project Ga0187883, IMG submission 132966) | Peatland microbial communities from SPRUCE experiment site at the Marcell Experimental Forest, Minnesota, USA - June2016WEW_20_10 | ecosystem: Environmental > Terrestrial > Soil >...
CGAATGTCGTCTGGCACGAAGAGGACCGTCTCGAAATCCATCCGCATGATGCCGAGCAACGCGGCGTCAATGAGGGCGATTGGGTGAAAGTTGCAAGCCGCGCTGGGGAAACGACCCTGCGGGCGCTGGTCACCGATCGTGTCGCGCCGGGCGTCGTCTACACGACGTTTCATCATCCTTCCACGCAGGTCAATGTCGTCACCACTGATTTCTCCGATTGGGCGACCAATTGTCCTGAGTTCAAGGTCACGGCCGTGCAGATTTCGCGCTCGAACGGGCCGACTGACTGGCAGGAGCGGTATCGCGAACAGGCCGAGCAGAGCCGCCGCATCGGCGAGGCAACCGAAGCCGCGGAATGATCGAAGACCTCAAGGGGGGCGGCGGCAGCAAGCCGCTGCCGCCGCCTTCGCACAGCGTTCCTTGCCTCGCGTGGTCGCCGAGCCCGGATACCAGTTCTGCACGTTGGAATACTTGATCTGCGCGTTATCAAGCGCGACCAGCTCGATTTCGGGTAAGAAAACTACCGACGGCAACGTGCATGACTCAAGCCAACCCTATTTTGATGGCGTCTTGGCGCACGAACGAGACTTCTGGAGGATGACCATGAGAGGGAGAGATGCTTCACGAGATTCTCTGGCAGCAGAATGTGCGTCTGGCCGAAGTGTGTTTGCATCACCCTTTCGTTCGAGGGCTGGCCGACGGCACCCTCGACCCCGAAGCCTTCCGGCGCTACGTAGCCCAGGACGCGTTCTTCCTCAACGCGTTCGCTCGGGCCTACGCACTCGCTGCCGCCCGCAGCCAGGACGGCGAGACGCTCATCTCGCTCTGCGAACTGTTGAATGGGGTCTTGCGGGAACTTCAGCTACACACCGGTTACGCGAAAGAGCTCAAGATTGAACTGGCTCGCGTGCAACCGTATCGGGCGGTAGCAGCCTATACGGACTTCTTGCTTGCGATCGCCTGGCAGCGCGGGCCGGGCGAGACGATCGCGGCCATGACCCCTTGCATGCGACTCTACGGCTATCTGGGCACCGAGCTGGCGAAGACCATGGGAGCAGGTAATCCGTACCAACAATGGATCGCCACTTACAGTGGTGCTGATTTCCAGGCCCTCGTCACTCGAGTTGAATCGTTACGGGACTCGATAGCGGAAGACACCTTGGCGGTCAGGGATGCCTACGAGTACGCCATGGGGTGCGAACTGAATTTCTTCTCCGCCATGCTGGAGCCTACAGCATGACGCCGATTGCCTTGACCATCGCCGGGTCGGATCCGTCGGGAGGTGCCGGCATTCAAGCCGACCTGAAGACCTTTCACCAGCGGAACGTATACGGCATGAGTGTCTTGACCCTGCTGACCGTGCAGAATACCCGCAGCGTGGACGCGGTGGAACCGTTGGCACCGGGCTTCGTCCTCGCCCAACTGGATTCCGTGTTGGAGGACATCCCACCGCACGCGGCAAAAACTGGCGCGCTCGGTACCCGTGAAATCATCGAGGCGATTGCTCGGCGCGCGGCCCACTTTTCTTTTCCTCTGGTAGTGGACCCCGTGATGATCAGCAAGCATGGGGCCCCCCTGCTCCCTGAAGAAGCCCAGAAGACTCTGGTCCGAGAGTTGTTGCCTCACGCTACCCTGGTGACGCCCAACCTCTACGAAGCGAGCATGCTGTCCGGTCGGCAAATCAAAGACCCCTCGTCGATGGAGAGCGCCGCCAAGGACATCGCCCAGTTGGGGCTCAGAGCGGTACTGATCAAAGGCGGTCATCTCAGCGGAGAGGCCACTGACCTGTTGTATGCAGATGGGCTATTTCACTGGTTCTCCGCTCCCCGCATCGAGACCACACACACCCATGGCACGGGATGTACGTATTCGGCCGCTATTACTGCGGAACTGGCCAAGGGGGTTGGCCTGGTGGCAGCGATCGAAACGGCGAAGAGATACATCACGCGGGCTATCGAAACCAACCCTGGTCTGGGCCGCGGTGTTGGACCGGTCAATCACAACGCCCAGGTCTGATGCAGGCCGCGGCATGAAGCGCGCGCAGTCCGAAGGAAAGGAACTCGTTTTCCGTGCAGACCCCGACTCGCACTCTTGGTGATCCACGAGGTGTTTTTTGAAGGAGATTAGACATGGAGACCACTAACCTGCACCATAGCGACCCTCACGCTCCGGGCGCATTGCCCCAGCCGACGGCCGGCAGCGAGAAGCTGCCGGGGATCCGTCATATCGTCGCCGTCGGCAGCGGCAAGGGTGGCGTCGGAAAATCCACGCTGTGCGTCAATCTAGCACTCGCGCTGCAGCAGCTCGGGGGGCGCGTCGGGCTGGTAGACGCCGATATTCTTGGCCCCAGCATCCCCGGCATGCTCGGCATACCAACCGGTCAGCCGCCGGCGCAAACCCCGGAAGGCAGGATGATCCCGGCGGAGCGGCACGGTCTGAAGGTGGTGTCGATGGGCATGCTCACCGGAGACGACAACCCGGCCGTCTTGCGCGGGCCGATGGTGGGCAAATACCTGAAGATGTTCGTCGGCGGTGTGCAATGGGGACTGCTGGACTACTTGCTCCTCGACCTCCCGCCCGGGACCGGTGACACCCAGTTGACTCTGGCGCAGAGCATGCCGCTGTCCGGCGTGGTGATCGTGACGACGCCACAGGACGTGAGCCTCAAGATCGCCCGCCGCGGCTTGCGGATGTTCGAGAAGGTGCAGGTCCCGATTCTCGGGATCGTCGAGAACATGCGCACCTTCACTTGCCCCCACTGCGGGCAGACCACGGATATCTTCCGTCGCGGCGGCGGCGAACGGATGTGCCGGGAGCTCGGCGTCTCGTTCCTGGGCGCCTTGCCCCTCGATGCGGATGTCGTCACCTGCGGTGACGAGGGTCGTCCCATCGTGGTGGACCAGCCAAAGTCGGTCAGCTCGCAGGTGTACGCCTCCATCGCCGCAGCGCTGGTAGAGCAACTCCACGCGGCGGTCACGGTGCTGAAGCCTTTTGTGTGGAAGTGGGACAGCAACGAGGGGGCGCCGGCCTGGATGGACGGCGCGGTCCGGCCTGCTGGATCGCGCAATACCCCCATTGGTCTGCGTCGCCGCGATCCGCGTACCTTGTCCATGCTCTGGGAGGACGGTCATCGCGATGACTTCGACGTCCGCGACCTGCGCTTGGCGTGTCATTGCGCCCTCTGCATCGATGAGATGAGCGGACGCAAGCTGCTCGATCCCAAGACGGTGCGGGCTGATGTGAGCCCGCGCAAGATCGTGAGCGTAGGCAACTACGCGATCGGGTTCGATTGGAACGACGGCCATAACAGCGGGATCCATTCGTTTAAGGACCTGCGCGCCTTAGGCGCGCGCGCTGCGGAGAGGAGCATCGAAGATGTCTGACGCCCAGTCTGTCGATCTGCCGCTTGTGGATCTGATGATCGGCATCCGCGCGGAGCTTTCGCTCGCCGACCCCGACACGTGCAAATTCACGGTGAGCCGCAGCTTACATCCCGGCGGCCCGTTCTTCTTCGGCAACAAGGAACGGGCTGCCGGGTCGCCGCTCGGCGAGCGGCTGTTCGCTCTCCCCGGTGTGGCCAACGTGCTCATCGCCGAGTGCGTGGTGACCATCGGCAAGGAGCCGAGCGCGTCGTGGTCCGGACTGAAATCGGCCATCGGGACGGCCATCCGGACGCAGCTGCTCACCGGAGTGCCCGCGATCCTGAAGATGGCTGTTGACGCCAGTACGCAAGAAAGGTCCGACGCCGAGCTTCAAGCGGCCGTTCAGGAACTCCTGGACAGAGAAGTCAATCGTTCCATCGCTAACCACGGCGGGAAGATTTCGATCGTGGACGTCCGCCAGGGGAAGCTTTTCATCACCATGAGCGGCGGCTGCCAGGGATGCGCGTCCTCTCAGATAACCCTGAGACAGGGATTCGAAGTCATGGTGAAAAGGGTCGCCCCGGAAATCGTGGAAATCGTGGATGCGACGGACCACGCAGCGGGGAAGCAGCCGTTCTATCAGCGCGCTGGGTAGATGTCAGGAAGACACATGCCAATTCGACTGTCCCGGGAAACCTCCCCTTATCTTCGGCAGCACGCCGAAAACCCCGTTGATTGGTATCCAAGGGGAGGAGAAGCGTTTCGCCGAGCCCGAGAAGAGGACAAGCCCATCCACGTATCGGTGGGCTACGCCGCGTTTCACTGGTGCACACATCGAGCGGATTTTCTCCTTCGGGAGAAAGTCATGATAGTGAAGGGTGCGAAGCTTAGGGCCCGGGCCGCCAACGATAATCCCCAGCTAAAAAGCGCCCGCAGGGGAGGATCGGCGGGCGCTTCTGACCAGCGAGGAAACTTAAGAGGCGGGAGGCCCTCGGGGCACAACCGACTCCTATCGAGTTGCAGCGATCAAAGCGGAGCTACAATCAGGGACGCTACCGTTTGGGGCTCAGTAGTAGGACAACTCAAGCTCGCCGGGGAGAAGGGAATCAGTCTGGAAATTGGTTTGGATCATTATCTCGAAATTCGCGGCGGCACTTGCGGCAAAGTGGATAGCTTTGGCGGCGCTGGGGCCTTCATAGAGGGGGACTTCAGACTGATCGGCGAAAACAATGTACGCGCCATAGGTGCCATTTCCGCCGTAAAGCCTGACGTATTTTGGTCGCAGCGCGTCTGCGTTGAAAATTTCCATGGTCACTTTCCTCTTGGTTTTCCGTAGCGGCACGCCAGAGCCTTCAGGTTAGCGCGCTTCGACCAAGATTTTTTCAATTAAAGACGCTAAGGATCGCTGGTCGTTCGCAGCGGCCTTTGCATGCGTAGTCATCGCTCAAGAAGTAGCTCACGGCGCGTTTCGTTCCGATATCAAAACTGACGCCGTGAAGCCCGACGGAAGGGAGCTTTCGACTCGAGCGCGCTCGAAAATACCAAGTCTCGTTGATTATGGCCGATTAAGCCCAATCGCGCATACCGAGCCACTTGCAGCGCATGAATTGCCGCGTGCTTTCCATCGGATTGAGCTCGGGCGATTGCGGCGGCGTGAGTTGTCTGGAACGGGAAGCTTCGACATGCCACTCCGCCTGATCGAGGACGAGGATGGCATACGTGCCTAGCGCGCCCTGAACGACGCTAAAATTTAGGACACTCAGCTCAGGCGGCTCTGTTGAACGGGTTTGCGATGCCCGTCTTGAGGAGCTCGGCGGTTGCGCGCGTCACCTTCTGGGCGAGCGCCGCAAGTTGCTTGCTCTGCTCGGTCAGCGTCTCGACCTGCTGGCGTGCATGTTCTGTCCAAAGTTCTATGAACGCCGTAGGCGACTTCACGCCGGACATCTTCTGGACAAAGTCAAAAGCGGCGTTGGTGTTCGCACGAGCGAACTTGCTGTTGTAGTCCTCAACATCCTTAACCGCCGTCCAATAGCTATTTTTGATGAGATCGGCCGCTTCAGTCGAGGCTGCGGTCATGTTCTCGTAAGTTTTTTTGGCTTGTGTGGCGCCCTTTTCCGCCATATCGCGGAATGCTTCCGGGCCGTTTGGGAAACTGGCGGGTTTCGTAGCTGTGGTCTCGGTGTTTTTGTTCATGAGAGGCTTTTCCTTGGGGCGTTTCCTGTTGAGGACGGGCGCGACGCCCTGAGCGCTGGTCCGACATCTCTGGATTGAAGTCGGCGGCGTAAGCTTCGGCGCGCCAACGCAATCGCGACACCTACACATGGTTACCAAATGCTGCATTGCAACGGGGCAGCCGCGAACGATCCAAATCGATAAGCAAAAAGGCGAGAATGGTAGGGCAATGGTAGAGCTGATTTTGATCATTTTGACGCATAGGCCGCGTGTCGGAAGAAAATACCTGACTGACCTCGCCTCGGACACGGCCTGTCAGCACCTACGGTCAGGCTCCTGACGCCCCTGCAATTGCAAATCCTTGTCTCATAAGCGCGAGGAGGGCACGACCGCAGCTAGAATTTGCAGACCGATGACGGAACCATTCATAAAAGCATTTGTTTATGCTGCAGAGCAATATTCCTCCCAAGCTCTGGGCTTTGGCGACGCGCAAATGCGTCGCCTTTTTTTCGTGTCGGTTCTCCCCGTGGTGGGACCGCGAGCGATAATTGTTTTTCAATACCGGTTGACTGTGGAACCGTCCGAGCGATGCTCGCTGAAGAGGCGCTCATGGCCCCTGATCTGGTCTCGAACCCAGACCAGGGGCTTTTGCCCCTCGGCCCCTTGGAGGACCCATGGCTTTTCGCGCAAGACCGATAGTTGTAGGCGCTTGCAATCATCGGACGCCATGCTCGCAATCATCGTCGGGTTCTGCTCACGATAAGTGAGACTGGAATTTGCGAAATGCTCACGCTCTTTGATCCTGTACTTGCAATCATCGCTGCGTGCTCGCAATCATCCGCTTTTGCTCACGCTATCTGCAATTGAGGGCAGATGCTGCGGATAGCTTTGATTCTGCGCTGTTTTATACCGGAACCCCAGCCGCCTTCATGATTTCGGTCAGCTCTCGGGTGCGTTCGGCATGCAGGGCGCCGGTCAAGAATGCTTTGATCTCGACCGGTTTGACGTTGAATTGATCGGCCAGGGTGCGAACGTCGTAGCCATGGCGGGTCAGCGTCGGCTCCAGATCATCGATCTGGCGGCAGAGCACGCTGTCCGCTATCTCGCTTGGGACGGGTCTGAGGCCGAGGCGGTAGGCCTCCTCGAACGCCATGGTCAAGTGTCGCTCGATCTGCAGCGGAGTGCGCAGCCGCGCGGCCAATAGATCGATCGCGGCCTCGTCGATCATGTCAGCGACTACGATGGTCTCCGCCGCACAAGCCTTGAGCAGCCAGAGAATGTACTCCTTTTGATAGCCGGCTATGCCGTCGAAATCGAAGACGGACATTCGGTAGCCGATCTCCTCCATGCTCGGTCGCCGGAGATCGTTTCTCAATTTGGGGTGGCCTGCCAAGATGATCGATAACGTGCCGCCGCCGTCAGCTACGACTTCCATAAGGCGCTTGAGGCCGATCAAAGTTTTGGAATGGAGATCGTGCGCTTCGTCGACGATGAGGGCAATCGGCTTCCGTTGTTTCCGCACCAGGTCCCGAAGTTCGCGCTCGCGCTTCTCTCCATGCTTGGGGATCTTTACGTCTTTTTCATTGGAGAGATCGAAAAACAGGGCGTCGATCAAAGTCGGAAGCGTGGTCCGGTGCTTGTCGACGGCGAGAGATTTTGCGACGATGATTTTTTGGCCTGTAAGCTCGGCCTCGATTCGGCGCAACAACATCGTCTTGCCGCAGCCGACCAACCCAGAAATCACCGTAAGCCGGCCGGTCTTTACAGCCGCCGGGACTTCCCGAAGGATTTGGCGATGATGATCGGTCTCAAAGGTTCCGGCGCCATAGAGCGGCCGCGTCAGACCGAAGTGGGTTTGGACATCCTTCAGCATTTCAGGATTTCCCCGCCGCTAGGCCGAAGCGTTCGCGCACCTTCTTGATTACAAAGTTTCGGAGAGAAGAGCGTCAACAAAAGACAGCTCTTCCTTTGATAGCTTGGCCAACGGCATGTTGAGGAGATCAGCGATTGCCCTCTTGGCGGCTAAGACATTCAGGAAGGCGACCGCCTCGACTGGCTCCGGGAACGGCTGCCGTGGCATGCCGATCGGCGTATCCAGAGGCGCCATCAGCAAATCCGCCTCACCAGTCACGGCGGCGCGGGGCAATCCCAGGTGTTGCGCCAAAGCTGTGACGCGATCGATCCGTTCCTCGGTCTTGGTCTTTTGGTATTTTCGGTACCGGTAGAGGGGAATGGCGCCGCGCGAAGGGCTGTAAGGACCAAAGCGCTTGCCGTCGCGCTCGACGAACAGCTCCTGGTCGAACAGGCCCCACCACAGGATCACGGTCTCGCCGGCAAGATCCGGGTCGACCTCATACTCGACGCCGTCGATGCTGATCCGCGCATCGCCGCCGACCTGTCTTTTTTCCGGCTCCCTGGCAAAGGCGCAGAACCGCTCCCAGGAGCACATGGCGCGCACACCATTGGGTGGAAGGTTTTCCAGCCAATCCTCGACCCGGGAATGCGGCTCCGACCGGTGCTTTTGATTGTTGTAGTTGATCAGGTATCGCCGGAGCCACAGATTGGCTTCGGCTTCGTCCTTGGGCTCATGAAAGTGGTACAATGTCTCATGCGCTTCCTTGACCGTACGGAATGGGCGCTCCACCTTGCCTTTCGCGCGGGCCGGCGTCCGCCGCTGGTCTTTCGATGGCGGCAGGTGGGTCAGGATGCGCACGCCCAATGAACCCATCACCGACTGGAAAACCTTGGACCGCGAGACCGGACCATTGTCCATGTAAATGGACTCGGGGATGCCCTGGAACGGCATCTCCTCTTCGGGCTTGGGCGCCATGGCGTTGAAGAGGAAGCGCAAAGCGGATTCTGCGTCCTCGCCGTAGACGCACCGGTACTCCTCATAATCCGCGCCGCTGCGGTCATCGACCACGCTGAACAGCATCAAGGTCGGCTTGCCCCGGCTTTCTTCGCACCAGAGCGGCGCCTTCACATGCTTCAAGTCCGAAGGCGACATGTCGAACTGCCAGAGCTCGTTCGATCGACGGGCCTGGAATCGGACCGCCGCGCGCGGCTGGATAATCCGCCGATGATCATAGCCGGCCTGGCGCATGAAGCGGTCGATCGTGGCGCGAGCGAGGAGTCCCTTCGGGGCCTTGACCAAACCATCCGGGGTCTCGACGCCATGATCCTCGAGCAGCTCGATTGCTCGCTTCGTCGAGATCTTCCGGCCTTGCTTGTTACTGGTGCGCACCTTCAGCGCCGCGATGATTTCGGCATAGCGCTCCATCTCCGCCAGTGTGGCGGCCTTCGGCACGCCATGATCGGCACGGCGCACGGATTTTGGTCGCAGTTGCTCGCGCAGACATCGGTACAGCGTGGCGACGGAGATTCCGAAAAGGACCGCCGCTCGGGTGACGGCTTCCTTCCGTGCCGGATCCCGAGAGGGCAGCAGCGACAGGCGCCGCCGGAGATCGACCAAGGCCTCCGCGGGCGGCCGCTTGCTGCGCCCGTCAGGCATGGCTGCGTCTCCCGGCGTGGCGGTAAAGCGTCGCCACGGAAACTCCCATCCGCTTCGCGACAGCTCTGACCGGAAGTTTCCCTTCGTTCATCAGCGCTCGGGCCGCGGAGACGTCGTCGGCGCTGAAAGAAGGGGGGCGCCCGCCCTTCTTGCCTTTGCGGCGCGCTTCCACCAGCCCGGCCATTGTTCGCTCCTTGATCAGCGCCTTTTCGAATTCGGCGATTGCGCCGAAGACGTGAAAGACCAGCATGCCGCCGGGCGTCGTCGTGTCGAGATGCTCGGTCAGCGACACCAGACCAATGTTCCGCCCCTTCAAGTCTTCGGCCGTGGAAATGAGTTGCTTCAGGGAACGCGCAAGGCGATCGAGCTTCCACACGACAAGCATGTCGCCAGGGCGCAGAACGTCGTTGAGGACTCGGCTCAACTCCGGCCGATCGATCCGGCCGCCGGATGCCCTCTCTCCATAGACCTTTTCACAGCCGGCGGCCGTGAGCGCCTGCAGCTGCAGATCCGGCGAATGGTCGAGGGTGGATACGCGAGCATAACCGATGCGCATGGCTTGTTCTCAAAAGTCAGCTGGAAGCTGCCATTTTGAGATGTAAGTATGAAGAACAGTTTTGAGAAACACAAAAGCCCAATTTGGCCGTTCGCCAGGCCAGTGCCGTTTGGTTCTCAAAAACGAACGTTTTCGAAAAGCCGTCGTCAGTTGCAGATAGCGTGAGCAGGAGCCGATGATTGCGAGCAGGCCGCGATGATTGCAAGCACAGGATCAAAGATCGTGAGCATTTCGCGAATTCCAGTCTCACTTATCGTGAGCAGAATCGAGGCGCTGATTGCGGTACGGCGTCGGATGATTGCAAGCGCCTACACCTACCAGTGCGGGTCTGGCGGCTGAAAACGCCCGTCTGCGGCGCGAGAACGAGCGTCTGCGCATGGAGCGGGAGATTCTAAAAAAAACGCTGCGCATCTTCTCGGAGCCACCGAAATGAAATTCCGCCTCATCGAGGACCAGCGCGAGGCGTTTCCGGTTCGCGTCTTGTGCGATGTCATGGGCGTCTCTCCGGCGGGGTATTATGCTTGGCGTGGCCGGCCGGAAAGCCCACGCGAGGCGGCCAATCGCGCTCTGCTGACCGAGATACGGCGCCTCCATTTGGCACATCGCGGCCGTTATGGCGCACCGAGGATCCATGCGGCCTTGCGTGGCCTGGGGCACACGGCGAGCCGCGGCCGCATCGAGCGCCTCATGCGCCGCCAAGGCATAAGAGCCGTAACGCCGCAGCGGTTCCAGGCATGCACCACAGACAGCCGCCACGATTGGCCCATTGCCCCCAACCGGCTCGGCCAGAAATTCGCCGCCGAACGCCCAAATCAGGTCTGGCTCGCCGATATAAGCTATGTGCCAACCTCCGAAGGCTGGCTCTATCTGGCTGTCGTGCTCGATCTTTTCACCAGGAAGATCGTTGGCTGGGCGATGCGTGAGCATATGCGGGCGGAATTGACCATCGCGGCCCTGACCATGGCCATCCAGCGGCAAAAACCGCCGCCTGGCCTAATCCACCATTCCGATCACCGCAAGGTGCTCGATGCAGCCGGGTTGATCCAATCCATGAGCCGGAAGGGAAATTGTTGGAACAATGCCCCGATGGAAAGCTGCTTTGGCACGATCAAAACCGAACTCGTGCACCAAGCTTGTTATCCAACCCGGGATGCTGCCCGGCATGACTTGTTCGCCTACATCGAAGGATACTACAATCGTCAGCGGATCCATTCCGCCCTCGGGTATATCACCCCCGAACAGGCAGAGCGCCAAGCCGCTTGATCCGGTGTCCACAAAATCGGCGGAAGGTCATTGTCACGTTCGTCCGTTTTACTTGTTAATAGCCCGGGGCGCACAAACAAGGATGTCGAAATGTCAATGCCTTAGGATGCGCGTCGCCGAGCTAAATCGGCTCGAAAATCGCCTATTCTTGGCCAATGTGACAATGCCGGTTCGAGTTACGGTGGGGCCACCATCAAATCGGAAGCCGGACGGTCCCCACGCCGGGGCAATGGCTCGGCTCGATACTCTTGCGCTCACCTGGCTTGAACAGGCCAGTCACATATAAAGGGCACATCTGCCGGCGCTTCTTGTGGCCCAGTTTCTCAATGACCTGCTTCAGCCAGTCCGTCAGCGCCCGCGCAGCCGTATAGAACTTGTCCCATAGCGCATCCTTCGATTCGTGCGATAGGAATGCACCATCAAAACCTGGGATCAAAAAGCTAGATTTATCATTTTTACTCGACAGAAATGCCCAAGCCTGCGCGCACAAGACGCCCTGCGTGCGAGCCATAGGCGCTTAAATCGGTCGTCATGAATGCTGCCGCTCGCAGAGAAGATTGCAAAGCACCGTCGCACTTGCCGCCTTGCGCAGTCTTGCTGTGAACTCTTGGTCGCGCAATTGACGTGCAACCGCTGCAAGAACGCCAAGATGCTCGCTGCCTGGGGACGGTGGGACGAGTAGGAGAAACACGAGATCGACGGGCTTGCCATCAATTGCGTCGAAATTTATCGGCCGCTTTAGCCGTGCGAACATTCCGAAAAAACGGTCGAGTCCTTCGACGCGGGCATGCGGGAGTGCGAAACCATTGCCAAGGCCTGTCGAACCCAGCTCCTCGCGCAGCTGCAATGCGTTGACGATCGTCTGCGCATCGAGGTTCAGCAAAGCGGCGGCGCGCGTTGCGAGATCCTGGAGCAATTGCTCTTTGTCGGTTGCGCGAGCGGCGAAGATCACTCGGCTTGAGTCGATGAGGTCAGTGAGATCCATCATGTGCTTTTGTAATAACTTGGGCTGATCTATAGATATTCGCAGTGACGTGGACATTGGTTCTCCGGAAAGTATGTCAATCCGGCTCGCGCATACGATAGCCGACGCCGGTTACGGTGAGGATATGGGAGGGGCGCGCGTGATCCACTTCGATCTTCTGGCGTAGGGCGCGGATGTACACGCGCAGATACTCGACGCTCGTATCGCTGCCCCAAATTTCCCGAAGCAGAAAATCGTGGGTCAGAACTTTTCCCGCATGACAAACCAATACGCGCAAAAGATCGTATTCGCGTGGCGAAAGCTTGACTTGCTCGTTGCGTACAGTCACGGTCCGACGGACAACATCGACGCAAAGATCACCAGCATGGAACAAAGGCCTTTCGCCCTCTTCCTGCAAGCGGTGCCGCTGCGCCGTGCGAATGCGGGCCAAAAGCTCATCGATTCCGAAAGGCTTCGTGACATAATCGTCGGCGCCGAGATCAAGCGCTGTAACCTTCGCCCTTTCATTGTCGCGACTCGAAAGAATGATGATCGGCAAATTTTCTCCGCCAACCCTGATTTGTCTGACGATGTCGAGGCCATCCATGTCAGGCAGACCAAGGTCGAGGACGACGAGGTCAGCCGTGTGCCTGCGGACCATATCGAGCGCGGTGCGCGCGTTGGCGGCGGTGGTGACGATATAGCCGTGGCTCTCCAGGCTCGCATTCAAAAAGCGAAGGATAGCCGGCTCGTCATCGACGACGAGAATACGAAGCGGGCCCGCACGTGGCGTCATGATATGGCCTCGGCCGGCAGCCTCGGCGTGACCCGCACGGGAAGTTTGATGGTGAATACGGCGCCGGATCGGTCGACCCGATTGGCGGCCGCGATCGAACCTCCCATGGCTTCGACGAAACCTTGGCAGATCGCAAGTCCAAGTCCGGTGCCGGCACGCTGCCGGTCGGAACGGCGAACCCGAAAGAACTTGTCGAAGATACGTTCGAGATCAGCCTCGGGAATGCCCTCGCCTTCGTCGAGCACCCGGAGGATAACGGAATCGTGCTCATGACTGGCCGTGACCGTGATGCGGGAACCTTGCGGTGCGTATTTTGCCGCATTATCGAAGAGATTGAATAGCACTTGCTCCATCAGCACCATGTCGAGATCGAGCAGTGGCAAACCGCTTTCGAGATCGATTTCGACCGAGTGGTTTTCCAGGATCTTATCCGCCCTTTGCAAGGTCGCGCCGATGATGTCGGAGAGATCGGCGGCTCCGGAGTGCGGTTTGAGCGGTCCGGATTCGAGCCTCGTCATGTCGAGAAGATTGCCGATAAACCGGTTGAGCCGCTCGGCCTCCTCCAGAATGGTGCGCATGAGGCTTGCTTGAACAGTCGGATCAAACTCATGTCCATGCGTGACGAGGCTGCTCGCCGAGCCGAGAATCGAAGCGAGCGGGGTGCGCAGATCATGCGAAATCGAGGTCAGCAAGGCCGCGCGCAGGCGATCGGTCTCCGCCGCCAGACGAGCGCGGTCAATGTCTTGGGTGAGGTTGACACGATCGATTGCAAGAGCGGCTTGATCCGACAATGCGTCAAGGAGCCGGGACTGTTCCGGTGTCAAAAGGAGTCCCGGCTTGTCGCTATCGATCCCGACAACGCCCACGGCGCCGCGTCCGGTGCGCAAAGGCATGAAGCGGCGCTTGGCGCCGGGCAGCGTATCGGCGCCGCGCCCTGTCGCTTGATTTTTTTCAAAGCACCAGCGGGCCGCAGCGAGATCCGCCTCGTCGAGCATGTCCTCGGGGGGAAACCCAGCCTTGACAACAAGACTGCCGTCTTCGGGTAAAAGTACGACGACCCGAACCTTCAGCATTAAGGCGATCTGATGCACCGTTGTCCAGAGCAGGTCGTCGAGCGATGCGACACCAGCGAGCTTCCGGCTAAAAAGATAGAGTTCCTCTGTGATCCGCATGCGCTCGCGCGCCGCGACTGCCTGGTCACGGACCCGCGCGGC
>Ga0187883_10001590_pt1 | contig 13836 bp, 10 predicted proteins | sample June2016WEW_20_1_2_FD_132966 | JGI IMG/M metagenome (GOLD analysis project Ga0187883, IMG submission 132966) | Peatland microbial communities from SPRUCE experiment site at the Marcell Experimental Forest, Minnesota, USA - June2016WEW_20_10 | ecosystem: Environmental > Terrestrial > Soil >...
CGACCTGGCCGGTGCGCCGGGCGCCTTCGACACGCTGCGCACGCCGGGCGAGCACGGCAAGATCCTCGTGAAGCCGTAGGGACGACCCGAACGACACCGACACACCCGAACGACACCGACACACCCGAACGACACCGACACACTGGAGAGCGATGACCACCATTGACGCCGACGGCCGCCTCAAATTCGGGATCTTCCTGGCCCCGTTCCACCCGGTGGGCCAGAACCCGACGCTGGCGCTCGAGCGCGACCTGCAGCTCATCGAGCACCTCGACGAGCTCGGCTTCGACGAGGCGTGGTTCGGCGAGCACCACTCGGCCGGTTACGAGATCATCGCCTCACCCGAGGTGTTCATCGCCGCTGCCGCGCAGCGCACGCGCCACATCCGCCTCGGCACCGGTGTCTCGTCGCTCCCCTACCACCACCCGTTCATGCTGGCCGACCGCATGGTCCTGCTCGACCATCTCACACACGGTCGCGTCATGTTCGGCGTCGGCCCGGGAGCGCTCCCCTCCGACGCCTTCATGATGGGCATCGACCCGGCCAAGCAGCGCGACATGATGGAGGAGTCGCTCGAGGCGATCCTCCAGCTGCTCGCCGGCGAGACGGTCTCCATGGAGACGGAGTGGTTCAAGCTGGTCAAGGCCCGGCTGCAGCTGCTGCCCTACCAGCGCCCCTTCCCCGAGGTGGCGGTCGCGGCGCAGGTGTCCCCGGCCGGACCGCGGGCGGCGGGACGCTTCGGCTGCAGCCTGCTCTCCCTCGGCGCAACAACAACGGGGGGCTTCGACGTGCTGGGCTCGCACTGGGATGTGATGGAGGAGCGGGCCGCCGAGTTCTCCACCACGGTCGACCGCAACCGGTGGCGGCTCGTCGGGCCGATGCACATCGCCGACACCAAGGAGCAGGCGGTGGCCGACGTGGCCTTCGGCCTGGCCGAGTGGGTGGATTACTTCGAGCGGGTGGCCGCCCTGCCCCTGGCGCCCGACACCGAGAACTTCGAGTCGCTCGTCGACGCGCTCAACGCCTCGGGCATCGCGGTCATCGGCACGGTCGACGACGCCATCGCGCAGATCGAGCGCCTGCAGGCCCAGTCCGGGGGCTTCGGCACCTACCTGGTCATGGGACACGAGTGGGCGGATACCGCCGCCACCCGGCACTCCTACGAGTTGATCGCCCGCTACGTGGCGCCGCGGTTCCAGGGCTCCGCGGCGTCTCTCACCCGGAGCCGGGACTGGGCCGCCGAGAACCGACCGGAGTTCATTGGCAGCGCGGTGAACGCCGTCATGTCGGCCATTCAGACGCACCAAGAGGAGAAAGCGGCCAAGTCGACCCATGCCTGACATCACCCATGAACGGATCCCGGCCAACGGGATTGAGCTCCACGTGGCCGTCTCCGGTCCCGTCGACGGCCCGCCCGTCGTGCTCTGCCACGGCTTCCCCGAGCTCTGGTACTCCTGGCGCCACCAGCTCGGCGCCCTGGCCGACGCCGGCTACCGGGCCATGGCCCCCGACCTGCGCGGCTACGGCGGTAGCTCGCGTCCGCCCGAGGTCGCCGACTACGGCTCCGACAAGCTGACCGGTGACATGGCGGGCCTGCTCGACCACTACGGCTACGAGCAGGCGGCCTTCGTGGGCCACGACTGGGGGGCGATGCTGGTCTGGGAGATGGGGCGTCTCCGCCCCGAGCGAGTGTCGTCCATCTGCAACATGAGCGTCCCCTACACGAACTCGCCCGCGCCGCCCACGGAGATCTTCGAGGTGATCTTCGAGGGGAAGTTCTTCTACATGCTCTACTTCCAGCCCGTCGGCCCGGCCGAGGCGGAATTCGAGGCCGACCCGCGCCTGTTCCTGCGCACCATGCTCTATGCCGCCGGCGGCGAGGGGATGGCCGACTCGAACCTGCTGCCCGACGTACCCCGTGAAGGCACCCGCTTCATGGACATCCTGCCGGCCGCGCCCGACGTGCTCCCGGGCTGGATCACCGAGGCCGACGTCGACGTGTACGCCGCCGCCTTCGAGGAGAGCGGCTTCTTCGGGCCCATCAGCTTCTACCGCAACATGGACGCCAACTGGGAGCGCTCGAAGGACATCCCGGCCTCCGTCTACACGATGCCCACCGGCTTCATCACCGGATCGCTCGACCCGGTGAACTCCATGATGCCGGGCGCGGCCGAGGCCATGGCCGAGGCGCTCCCCGACTTCCGCGGCGGCACCGTCGTGGACGGCGCCGGCCACTGGGTGCAGCAGGAGCGGCCGGCCGAGACCAACGCCGCCCTGTTGGAGTTCCTCGCCTCCGTGTGAGAGGGAGACGATGAGCGGGCTCGTCGCACTCCCCCCGCAGCCACCCGGGGTGCCCTGGGCGGCCGGGAACTGGCCCGAGGGTGAGCTCCCGCCTGGCGTCGACCTGGGGCCTTTGCTCGAGCAGGCTTTCGACGACGCGGGTCCCCTGGCCGCCACCTTCGCCGTGCTCGTCGTCCACGGCGGCAAGGTCGTGGCGGAGCGCTACCACGGTGCGCTCGAGCACTTCGACCGCGAGCCCACGCCGGTCACCGCGGCGACGCCACTGCTCAGCTGGTCGATGGCCAAGTCCATGCTGCACGCCGTCGTCGGCCTCCTGGTCGGCGACGGGCGGCTCGACCTCGACGCCCCGGCCGCGGTGCCCGAGTGGTCGGCTCCGGACGACCCCCGCCACGGAATCACGCTGCGCCAGCTGCTCGCCATGCGCGACGGGCTCGACTTCGTGGAGGACTACGTCGACGACCGGGTGTCCGACGTGATGCACATGCTCTTCGGCGAGGGGCAGACCGACATGGCCCACTTCGCCGCCGACCGTCCCCTGGCCGCCGAGCCCGGGTCGCGCTTCAACTACTCGTCGGGGACCTCGAACATCATCTCGGGCGTGGTCGCCCGCACGGTCGGGCCGGGCGTCGACTACGCCCGCTTCCTCCACGGCCGCCTTTTCGGGCCCATCGGCATGACGAGCGCCGACCCCGAGTTCGACGAGGCCGGCACCTGGGTCGCCTCCTCCTACGTGCGGGCCACTGCGCGTGACTTCGCCCGCTTCGGGCTGCTGTACCTGCGCGACGGGATGTGGGACGGCGTGCGCATCCTCCCGCCGGGCTGGGTCGACGACGGCCGGACGTGGGTCTCGGTGGACCCCGACGACGGCAACCCCTACGGCGCGCACTGGTACGGCGTGGCGGGCGACAGCCTCGGCACCTTCCGCGCCGCGGGCTACGAGGGGCAGTCGATCACGATCTGCCCCACCCTCGACCTCGTCGTCGTGCGGCTGGGCAAGACGCCTCTGAAACGCGAGCCCAACCTGGCACCGTGGCGCGTGGCCATGGTGCGGGCCTTCGCCGACGCGCGTTGAGCACGACCTTCGGCGGCGTCAGCCTCAGGCTCGGCTGGCGATGAAGACGGGGATCGGCCGGTCCGTCTTCTCCTGGTACTCGGCGTAGGGCGGGTAGGCCGCCACGGACCGCTCCCACCACTCGGCCTTCTCGTCATCGCTGACCTCGCGCACCCTCACCGCGAAGGGCTCGGGCCCGTCCTGGATGACGACCTCGTCGGGGTGGGCCACCAGGTTGTGGAACCACTCGGGGTTCTCGGGTGCCCCGCCCTTGGAGGCGACCAGCGCGTACTCGCCGCCGTGTTCGACCCGCATGACGGGGTTCTTGCGGACCTTGCCGCTCTTGGCGCCCCGGGTGGCCACCACGATGACGGGCATCCCCGTGTCGAGCAGAGTGTTCCCCCGCTGTCCCCCCGAGGACTCGTACTCGGCCACCTGGTCGCGGACCCACTGGGACGGACTGGGCTCGTAATCACCTTGGAGTGTCGTCATGGGGCGATCGTATTGGCCCGGGACTACTGTCCGCACCGTGCCCCGCGAGCCCATGGCGGCCGACGACGTCCTCGCCCTCCACGAGAGCCTGACCAACTGGGGACGCTGGGGCGACGACGACCAGCTCGGGGCGCTCAACCTGATCACGCCGGAGGTGACGGCCGCCGCGGCGGCCACGGTCCGCGTCGGGCGGACGGTCTCGTGCGCCCGCCCGCTCAACACCGTGGCGGCCGCCGACAACCCGTCCCCGGTGGCCCACCACATGATCGGCACGGCGACCGAGGGCTTCGGCGCGGACTACTTCGCGATTGCGCCCCACGGCTTCGCCACCAGCCACATCGACGCCCTGTGCCACATCTTCCACGAGGGGAAGATCTACAACGGCTACCCGGCCGAGGCGGTGACCGCCCACGGCGCCACCCGCCTCGGCATCCACCACCTGCGGGCCGGCATCGTGACCCGGGGCGTGCTGCTCGACATCCCGGCGCTGCGGGACGTCGACGCCCTGGAGCCCGGCGAGCCGGTCTTCCCCGAGGACCTCGAGGCCGCCGAGGAGCGGGCCGGCCTGCGGGTGCGCGCCGGGGACGCGCTGCTGGTGCGCACCGGGCGCTGGCACTGGCGGGCCGAGCACGGTCCGTGGGACGCCACCAACCTGGCGGCCGGCCTGGACGCCTCGTGCCTGCCGTGGCTGCGCGACCGGGACGTGGCCACGTTGGGCAGCGACGGCGTCTCCGACGTCCTGCCGTCCCGGGTCGCGGGCGTCGTGATGCCGATTCACACCGTGGTCATCGCCGCCATGGGGGTCCACCTGATGGACAACCTCGACCTCGACGCGCTGGCCGACGCCTGCGCCGAGGAGCGGCGCTGGGAGTTCCTCTTCACCGTCGCACCGCTCGTGCTCCGCCGCGGCACGGCGTCGCCGGTCAACCCGATCGCGGTCTTCTGATCCTCTCCGGCGGAGCGGGACGGCGGATCCCGCACGCCCCGGCCGGGCTCAGGTCGGCGCGCCCCCCACCATGGATGCGTTGAGGTGGAGGCTCCCCGCCGAGCCCTGGAAGCCGGCGTCGCCGTAGCTGAAGATGCCCCCGTCGGTGGCGACGAGCCAGTAGCCGGCGCCGTCGAAGGTGCTCATCATGCCGACGACGGGCTTGTTGAGTTGGATGCCGCCCGCCGAGCCCTGGAAGACGGCATCGCCGTAGTTGAAGATCCCCCCGTCGGTGGCGACGAGCCAGTAACCCAGGCCGGTCGCGTCCGCGGCCATGCCGACGACGGGCTTGTTGAGGTGGATGCCGCCCGCCGAGCCCTGGAAGACGGCGTCGCCGTAGGTGAAGATCCCCCCGTCGGAAGCGACGAGCCAGTAACCCTTCCCGTCGGGGGTGGCCGCCATGCCCACGACGGGCTTGTTGAGTTGGATGCCGCCCGCCGAGCCGTAGAACTGGGCGTCGCCGTAGTTGAAGATGCCCCCGTCGGAGGCGACGAGCCAGTAGCCGCCGCCGTCGGGGGTGGCGGCCATGCCCACGACCGGTGCGTTCAGCTGCAGGCTCCCGGTCGAGCCGTAGAACTGGGCGTCGCCGTAGTTGAAGATGCCCCCGTCGGTGGCCACCTCCCAGTACCCGCCGTCCCCGGGTGTGGCCGCCATGCCGACCACCGGAGCATTCAGGCGCAGACTGCCCGCCGAACCTTGGAAGACGGCGTTGTAGCTGAAGACGCCACCGTCACTGGCGTTGGTCCAGTAGCCCTCCGTTGGCGTGTACGCGCTGAGCAGGCCCTGCTGGTTCCCCGAGCCGTCGTTGAAGTCGCCGCCGGCCTGCGAGGCGCCGCCCCCCGGGGGGGACGACACGGACGTCAGCTGGGAGTGGGCGCTCGAGCCCGAGGCGGCGTTGGACGGGATCACAGCGCCAGCATTGGTCCACGTGCCGGCCGAGAGCGAGTCGATGAGCGCAATGGTTCCCCCCGAGCTGTTCACATAGGAGCCGACGGTGGTGCACTGGTTCAGGGACAGGCACGACACCGCGTCGAGCGTCGCGCTCACCGAGGAGCCCGTGGCGGCATCGGATGGCTGCGGACCCTCGGCGGCGGTGGCGGCCCCGGCCGCGTTGATCGTGTCGATCAGCGCCCGCCGGCCCGCCGCGGAGTCCTCGTAGAAGCCGGTGGCGACGCAGCCGTCAAAGGTGCAGGAGGCCGCAGTCAGTTGGGCGTCCTGAGTCGACTCCGGGGCGGCGTTCGCCGGTTGCGGCGCCTCGATGACGGTCCACGTGCCCCCCGACAGGCGCTCGAGCAGTCCCCGATCTTTGCCGGACACGTCGACGTAGGCGCCGACGGCCGCACAGGAGGTCGGGCCGCAGGAGACGGCCTGCGGTGCCACGGCGAAGTTCCCGATCACGCTCATCTCGCTGGATCCCGTCCCCGCATCGGCGGGGAGCGGCGCGTCCTCGGCCGTCCACGAGCCGTTCGACGCCTGGGAGAGCAGCTCGCCAGTGTCGGTGCCACCCGCATTCTCGTAGAAGCCCCCCGCCGCGCACCCTCCGACGGACGGGCACGAGACGCTCTCGAGGACGACGAAGTGATTGGTGGCCGCGCCCGCCGGTTGCGGCGCGACCTGGCTGCTCCACTGGCCCCCGGCGAGCGTGTCGATGAACCCCACGAAGGCCCCGCCGGTGTTCCGGTACGTGCCCACGGCGGTGCAGCTGCTCGCGCTCGTGCAGTCGACCGACTTGAGGAACGCCTCCGAGCTGCCCGCGGTGGCGGTGTCGGAGGGGAGGGGTGCCTCCAGGGTGCCCCAGTGCCCACCCGAGAGCGTGTCGATGACGGCGTCGTCGCCACCCCCGGTGGTGAGGTACTCGCCCACGGCGACGCACGAGCCGTCGACGGCGCACGATGTCCCGAACGCCTTCGAGAACCCGCCGGACGCGGCGTCGCTCGGAAGGGGCATCTCGAGGGCCGACCACGAACCACCCGCGTAGGTCTCGAGGAGGCCGTGTTCCGTGCTGGCACCGTCCTCGTAGTAGCCCGCGTCGACGCAGGTGACCGGCGACGAGCAGGACTCCTGGTACATGGTCGTCGTCGGGTTGGCCCCCGGCGCATCGGGCCCGGTCGGAAGCGGTGCCTGCTGGCCCGTCCAACCCGGCGTGGGTGCGGCCGCCGATGCGGTGCCGGTTGCGAAGAGCCCTGCCACGGCCCCGGTGCCGACGGCCAGGACGCCGTCGACGGCGATCACGGCGGTCCGGCGCAGCTTGGACCGGGTCACCCGACCCGAACCCTGTCGACGGCTGACAGCCTGCCGGCCCTTGGACACGATGGCACCTCCCACAGATCCTCTCAGGCAATCTAGGCAAGTCGCGCCCCCAGGGCAACGATCTCTCCGGCCATTGCGATCCAGCTTTGGCAGGGCGGCCCCCCTACCCCCCCTCGAAAGGGAGGCCGAGATCGGGCGCCGTCAGGATGGCCCGGAAGGGGATCCCCTCGGCGGCGGCCATCGCCTCGACGGTCCCGCCCCGGTCGACGACGGCGACGAGGAGCACGACCTCGCCGCCGGCCTCCTGCACGGCGTGCGCCGCCTCGAGGAGCGAGGTCCCGCGCGTGACGGTGTCCTCGGTCACCACGACCTTGTCGCCCGGATCGAGGGCGCCGGCGATCCGTCCGCCGCCACCGTGGTCCTTCGCCTCCTTGCGCACGCTGAACGCCTTGAGCGGGCGCCCCCGCGTCGCCGCCACGCCTGCGGTGACGAAGGCCACCGGGTCGGCCCCCATGGTGAGGCCCCCGATGGCGGTCGCCTCGCGGGGGATCACCGAGAGCACGGCGTCGGCCACGAGCACCATGGCCTCGGGCCGGCAGATGGTCTGCTTGGAGTCGATGAACCAGCTGCTCTTGCGCCCGGACTTGAGCGTGAAGTCGCCCGTCTTGACCGAGTGCGCCAGCAGGTGGTCGCGCAGGTCGCCGAACGCGTCGCCCTCGCTCACGAGAAGCGCACGCCGGGCCCGCCGTCGACGACCGCGCCGATCACGCTCGCCGGCTGCCCGGCCCCCGCAAGCGCGGCCAGCGCCCCGTCCACGGCGCCGGCGTCGAGCAGGAGCGCCATCCCGACCCCGCGGTTGAACACCCGGTCCATCTCGTCCCCCTCGACCCCGCCGAGGCGCTCGATCTCGGCGAAGATGCGCGGCTCCTCCCAGGCTGACCGCTCCAGCCGCGCCCCCAGGTCGTCGGGGAGGACCCGGGGCAGGTTGCCCACGATCCCGCCGCCGGTGATGTGCGCGCAGGCGTGCAGCGCGTCGCCCAGCGCGGCTCGGGTGGCCAGGACGGCCGGCGTGTAGATCACCGACGGGCGCAGGAGCTCGTCGGCCACGCTGTGGGCCGCGCCCTCCCAGGCCGGGTCCCCGAGGTCGAGCCCGGCCCGCTCCAGCAGCACGTGGCGCGCCAGCGTGTAGCCGTTGGAGCGCAGCCCGGGCGAGGCCAGGCCGACGATGGCATCGCCCGTCCGCACGCGCTCGGGGCCCAGCTGGGTGCCCTGCTCCACCACGCCGACCGCGAAGCCGGCCAGGTCGAGCTCGTCGGCCGCCATGACGCCCGCGTGCTCGGCCGTCTCGCCGCCGATCAGCGCACAACCCGCCCGCCGGCAACCCTCGTGCACGCCGGCCACCACGGTGGCCACCTGATCGGGGTCGACCTTGCCGGTCGCGATGTAGTCGAGCATGAACAGTGGCTCCGCGCCGACGCACACCAGGTCGTCGACGCACATGGCGACCAGGTCGATGCCGACGGTGTCGTAGCGGCCACTGGCCCGGGCCACCACCAGCTTCGTGCCCACCCCGTCGGTCGAGGCCACCAGCACCGGCTTGGTGTAGAGCGCCGTGTCGAGGGGGAACTGGCCCCCGAACCCACCGATGCCCGCCACCATGGAGCGTAGGCGCTCGACCGCGGCGTCACCGGCGGCGATGTCCACACCGGCGCCGGCGTAGGTGGCGCCGTCCTGTCCCACGACCTTCAGATCCCGGGCAGCGCGGCCTGGTGGACCAAGGGCGTCACCGACTCGGTCCGGCTGAGGGTGACCGGCGTTGGCGCGTCGTGGGACACGGGTGTCGGGTAGTTGCCGGTGAAGCACGCGTCGCAGAACCCTCCGTCGGCGCCGATGGCCTCCTTCAGGTTCTCGATGCTGATGTAGGCCAGCGAGTCCGCGCCGAGAATCTCGGCCATCTCGGCGGCGGAGTGGTCGGTCGCCAGCAGCTCCTCGTAGGACGGCGTGTCGATCCCGTAGAAGCAGGGCCAGCGCCACGGCGGGGACGAGATGCGCAGGTGGACCTCCGCCGCCCCGGCCTCGCGCAGCATGCGGATGACCGAGCGCTGCGTCGTGCCCCGCACGATGGAGTCGTCCACCACCACCAGCCGTTTGCCCGCGATCGCGTCGGTGAGCGGGTTGAGCTTGCGCCGCACCGCGTCGGCCCGCTCCTGCTGGCCCGGGGCGATGAAGGAGCGGCCGATGTAGCGGTTCTTCACCAGGCCCTGCCCGTAGGGGATGCCGCTCGCCCGTGCGAAGCCCTCCGCGGCGGGGACCCCCGACTCGGGCACCCCCATCACCATGTCGGCCTCGGCGGGCGCCTGCGCCGCCAGTAGCTCGCCCATCCGGCAGCGGGTCTCGTGGACCTCCCTGCCGTAGAGCCGGCTGTCGGGCCGCGCGATGTAGGCGAACTCGAAGATGCACAGCCGCGGCGCTACCTCGCGCAGCCAGGGGACCTCGAGGCTCGTCGGCCCGTCCGCGTCGATCACCACCAGCTCGCCCGGCGCGATCTCGCGCACGAAGGTGGCGCCGATGACGCTGAGGGCCGGTGTCTCGGAGGCGAGCACCCAACCCTCGGGGGCATCGGCGGGGCCGAGCCGGCCCAGGCACAGCGGACGGAACCCGTACGGGTCGCGCACGCCGAAGAGCCGCTCGGAGCTCATGAGGACGAGGGAGAACGCGCCCTCCAGGATGGGGAGCACCAGCTGCAGCGCGGTGGAGAGGTCCTCAGTCTCGGGGAAGGACTGGGCCAGCAATTCGGCGACCACGTCGCTGTCGGTGGCGATCGACCCGGGCAGCATCCCGACCTTCTCGGCCAGGGCGCGGGTGTTGGTCAGGTTGCCGTTGTGCCCGAGGGCGAAGCCGGCCCGTCCGACGGGCCGGTAGACGGGCTGTGCCCCCGCCCAGTCCGAGGCGCCGTGCGTCGAGTAGCGGGTGTGGCCGATGGCCAGGTGGCCCGCCAATCCCGACAGCGTGCGCTCGTCGAACACGGTGGCTACGAGGCCCATGTCCTTGACGACCGTGACGGTGTCACCGTCGCTGACCGCCATGCCGGCCGATTCCTGGCCCCGGTGCTGCAGGGCGAAGAGCCCGTCGAACGTGAGGTTGGCCACCCTCTTTCCGGGCGCGTAGACACCAAAGACACCGCACGCTTCCTTCACGCGGTCCCCATTCTCTCACAGGCCCGTGACGTCACGATTCGCCCAGCGCCCGGGCCAGGTTCCCCTCCTCGGCCTCCCGCAGGGCGTCGAGAGGGAGGTCGACCAGGCCCTCGAGGGTGAAACGGTCGCCGCCGGCCCGGCCCAGGACGGCGACGGGGATCCCGAGGGCGGCGGCCCGAGCACACAGCTCATCGGGGTCGGAGGTGGCGAGGACGAAGCGGGAGGGCAGCTCGGTGAAGAGCTCGGCCCCGTCTGACGCCTCGAGAGCGCATCCCGTGGCGGCGGCGGCCGCCATCTCCGCCAGCGCCACCGCGAGGCCGCCCCCCGACACGTCGTGCACGGCGCTCACCAGACCGGCGTCGCCCGACCCGCCCACCTGCTCGGCGACGAGCCCCGCGACAAAGGCGCACACCGCCGCGTGCGCCGCGAAGTCCACGGCCGGCACCCGGCCGGCGCGGTGGTCGCGTCGCTCGGTGGCCCAGCGCGTGCCCTCGAGGGGGAACGACCCGCCCGGCGCCGACCGCGCGCCGAGCAGCACGACGGCGTCACCGGCGGACCAGGCGTGCCCGGGTGGCCGCGCCACGACGGCGTCGACGAGGCCCAGCACCCCGAGCACCGGCGTGGGGTCGATGTCGGACCCGCCGCTCTCGTTGTAGAAGCTCACGTTCCCGCCGACCACCGGGAGGGACAGGGCGCGGCACGACTCGGCCATCCCGTCGATGCACTCGGAGAGCTGCCACATGACCTCGGGGTGCTCGGGGTTGCCGAAGTTGAGGCAGTTCACGACGGCCACCGGCGTCGCCCCGACGCAGGCCAGATTGGCGACGCCCTCGGCGAGGACGAGTGCCGTGCCCGCCCGCGGCTCGAGCGCGCACGCCCGCGGGTTGGAATCGGTCGTCACGGCGACACCCCGGGACGAGCGCGGCAGCCCTGGGCCCGCCAGCCGCAGGAGCGCGGCGTCACCGCCGGGGCCCTCCACCGTGTTCAAGAAGAGCTGGTGGTCGTACTGGCGGTAGACCCAGCGCGGGGAGCGCAGCAGCGCCAGGAGGTCGCCGCCGCAGTCGGTGGGCGGCTTGGGCGGCTCGGCGTCCCGGTGCGCCGGCGCGTGCCGCGGGCGATCGTAGAGCGGCGCGTCGTCGGAGAGCGACGCCGCCGGCACGTCGGCCAGCACGGGGCCGTCCATGCCGTCGCGGATGCGCAGGCGCCCGCCGCCGTCGGGGTCGGGCGCGGTGACCGTGCCGATGGCGGTGGCCCGCACCTCCCACTTGGTGCAGATGGCCGCCACCGCCGGCCACGACTCGGGGGTGACGATGGCCAGCATGCGCTCCTGGCTCTCGCTCGTCATCACCTCCCACGGCTCCATGCCCTCCTCGCGCCGGGGGACCGCGGAGACGTCGACGTCCATGCCGACGCCACCGCGTCCGGCCGTCTCGCTCGTGGCACAGGCGAGGCCGGCGCCGCCGAGGTCCTGGATCCCGACGACGAGCTTGGTGTCGAGGAGCTCGAGGCAGGCCTCGATCAGCCGCTTCTCCTCGAAGGGGTCGCCCACCTGGACGCTCGGCCGCTTGGTGTCGTCCGCCGCGCCCTCCTCGTCGCCGCTGAACCCGGCCGAGGCGAGGACGCTCACCCCGCCGATGCCGTCGCGTCCCGTGCTGGAGCCGAGCAGCACGGCCAGGTTGCCCGGGCCCGACGCGATGCCCAGCACAAGTCGCTCGGTCGGGAGCGCGCCCATGCAGAGCACGTTGACCAGGGGGTTCTGGGCGTAGCACGGGTCGAAGGTCAGCTCGCCGCCGACTATCGGCACCCCGACGGAGTTGCCGTAGCCCGAGATCCCGCTCACCACCCCCTCGACCAGCCAGCGCTGGCGGGCGTCGTCGGGCGGCCCGAAGAAGAGCGGGTCCATCACCGCCAGCGGGCGCGCGCCCATGGTGAAGATGTCGCGCAGAATGCCGCCCACGCCGGTGGCGGCGCCCTGGTAGGGCTCAATGGCGGAGGGGTGGTTGTGGCTCTCGATCCGGATGGCCACCGCGATGCCGTCCCCGGCGTCGATCACCCCGGCGTTCTCGCCCGGGCCGACGAGCACCCGGGGACCCTCCGTGGGTAGGCGCCGCAGGTGCAGCCGGGACGACTTGTACGAGCAGTGCTCGCTCCACATCACCGCGTAGAGGGCGAGCTCCAGGTGGTTGGGCGAGCGACCCAGGATCTTGCCGACAGCCTCGAACTCGTCGTCGGTCAGGCCGAGCGCACGGTGCAGGGACTCCTCGACCGGCGGCTGGTCGGGCGGCAGCGCCTCGGCCGGAGGGGTCATGGTGACCTCCAGGTTAGAGGCCGCGCCAAGCCCGCCCAACCGCCTGGCAAACCGGTGTGCGGCACGAGAAACCGGCGCTCGGACTCGATACGCTCTCGTTCATCGCAGGAACGGGAGGGGGCTCATCATGGGCGGTTCCGGCGCAGGGCAGTCCGACTCGACCGGGGAGATCGTGATCGACCCCACCGCGCCGTATGGGTACTCCCGCTCGGCCGAGCTCCAGGGGCAGTTCGAGCAGGCGGCGGCCAACCTGCTGGCGGCCGACGGGTGGGGCGGGGGCGGGTCCAAGGAGCTCGTCGCCGACCTCGCCCTCGAGGGCGGCGGCGTCAAGGGCATCGGCATCGTGGGGGCCGTCTCCGCGTTGGCCGAGGCCGGCTATCGCTTCCAGCGGGTGGCCGGGACGAGCGCCGGCGCCATCGCGGCGTCGCTCATCGCGGCGATCTCCAAGAAGGGCGACCCCATGACGACCCTCCAGGGGTACCTCGACGACCTGACCTTCACCGAGTTCATGCCCAAGGGCAAGCTGCACACGTTCCTCGACCACCACTTCGGCAACGCCGGCGAGATCCTGTCCTCCGCGGAGGTGCTCACCCACAAGATGGGCATCTACGACGGCGCCTACCTCTTCACCTGGCTCGAGCCGATCATGCACGACCTCGGTGTGCACACCTTCGCGGATCTCGGGATCACCCAGGAGGAGGACCCCGGCATGAGCCTCCCCCCGAGCCGCCGCTACCGGCTCGTCATGCACACGTCGGACGTCACCCGCGGCCAGCTGGTCCGCCTGCCCTGGGACTACGGCTACTACGGGCAGGACCGGGACACCCAGGACGTCGTCGGGGCCGTGCGCGCGTCCATGTCGATCCCGTTCTTCTTCGAGCCGGTCACCTTCACGGCGCTGCCGGCCGAGGTCGACGTGCCCCGCCCCGGCGGGGGCGCCATCCGCACCCGCTACGAGGGCGGCACAGTGACGTGGGTGGACGGCGGCATGCTGCGGAACTTCCCGATCAACGCCTTCGACCGGGAGGATGGCGGGGAGCCCCGCTGGCCCACCATCGGGGTCAAGCTGTCCTCCCTCCAGACCGAGGTCCCGTCCACCCAGGCGGCGAAGAGCGCCTACGGCGAGGCGCGGGGCTGCCTGCACACGATGATGAGCGAGTGGGATGGCTACAGCGTCGACGCCGCCACGGCCGGTCGCACCATCTTCGTGGACAACGCCGGGATCTCGACCACCGACTTCGACCTTACGACC
>Ga0187883_10001596_pt1 | contig 13808 bp, 7 predicted proteins | sample June2016WEW_20_1_2_FD_132966 | JGI IMG/M metagenome (GOLD analysis project Ga0187883, IMG submission 132966) | Peatland microbial communities from SPRUCE experiment site at the Marcell Experimental Forest, Minnesota, USA - June2016WEW_20_10 | ecosystem: Environmental > Terrestrial > Soil >...
AGGAGGACAACTGGGCGTCGGAAAGGCCGTCAAAAGCGCTGTTGACGGATCGGGCAGACCGGTTGACACACCGACCGCGGGTCAGCTGCCCAGCCTGGTTTCTTACTGTCTGAATCGCAGTGCCGTCTCGTAAAGCCATCGTATGGCTCGGCCTGGTCCCGGTACCCGGCCTCGGCCGCACTCCCCGGGGCCCTGCATGAGTTCCGCCTCAAAGGGCGGCCCCGCGGGCCCAACGTTCCCGCCTGCCGAGCCGATGTCCGATCCCCGAGCGGTGGCCGGAGACCGCCTCTACAGCGCTCCCGATTCCCAGTTATGGGTTCGATTGCGACGCCTGCACCGCATTGATGGCCACGCCGGCAGGAGTACAGTTCGTGCTCGTTGCACCGTTAGGGCCACCTGCGACTGAGCCGTTCAAATTCACGAAATAGATTTGAGAAGTTCCACTCAAGGTAGTCGATGAGGTGTCGATTACCGTCCCCCCCGTTGCCCAGCAGCCACTCGTGCCAGGAGTTGTTATGTTCAGGCCGCTGCTCGACTGGCTGATGGAACCTGGGTTGCTGACGTTGTACGACATAATGCATCCGTTCCCGGCGGTAGTGGTGCACCCTGTTTTGGCTCCCCGGTTGACGCTGAAGAAAATATAGTCCGTGCCCGTCGATGTACAGGTGACACCGGTCCCACACGGTGCGCCGGTTGTAATTGCGCAGGCGTTTGAGCCAGCATTGCAGAATTCCGTCAGGGGCGATGGCCACGGGTGCGTTGCCCCAGACCCAGTGTAACTGAGCCCGGTGACGACAGGGCTGACCGATGCAATCCACTCCTGCGTGTTGATCGAATTACCCGTCATCGTTATCTGATAAAGGGTCGCTCCGCTTGTGGTCGTTCCACCCGTGTTCCCGATCACGTAAATGTTCCCGCCCGCCCCCGACACACTTGGGTTGGTTGTTTCAAGGTAGATGTTGTCGAACGCGCCGGAGTAGAGATAATACCCCGTCCCGCCTGTCCCTACGGAAACGTAACTCGTAGTGTAGGTCGGCAAGCCATAGCCCGTGTCAAACTCAACCACGCTGTTGTTGCCATTTCCGAAGCTTGAGCTGCCAGTGGTGACAAAGGCCAGGGCGAGCATTTTGGAGCCGTCGACCATTGGCGCATCAGCGATCACGTCCCCAAAGGTGTAGGAGGGACAGGTGGTGGTAATGCTGCCGGCGCACTCTTCCGTGACGGCTCCAGACGACGCCGTCACGAAATAGAATGAGCCTCCGAAGTCGCCTACCTCGACCCACCCGTGCGTACTATCATAGACAGGCGTCGAGACCTTGGTGCCACTCGTCAGCGTCACAGGCCAACCGCTCGCCTCGCTGATGGTAGAGCCCAAGAAGACTCCGGTTATCTTGTGCAGGTTGCCGCTGTCGTCGCCGACGTAAATGGAGTCGCTGCCTAAGTCATAGAACGGCGCCGAGTAAGTGTCGTTTGCACCTAAGGATAAGGTGAATTTGCAGTCTGAAGTGCAAGTCCGATAGGAACCTGCGTTCCCGGTATCATCCGTAAGCGTGGTACTGGGACTGGTTATCGATGTGCCGCTGCTGGCTTTCCACTTCAGGAGCACCAGTTCGGCCGTGGTGCCATTCGACTGAATGAACGCCACCTGCGAGCCGGTGGCATCCCAGGAGAGTACGGGAGAAGTTGTGACGGAGTAGCCCGTTCCGGTGTTGTAGGCCCAGTAGACTGAGGGATTGGCCGTTGTACACCCCCCCGACGACGCCTTGTACAGATTATCATAAGCAATAATATTCGCTGCGCTTGATCCGCCCCCCTGTCCGGTTGGGTAGACAATAAAATCCGAGCAACTCGCCGTGGTGGTGCTGAACGAGAATTTGGCGGGGTAGGCATTCGGTTGCACCGCCGCACCGCCGCCGGTAAGCTGGCCTCCAGTGAAAGCGGAGAAGTTGCTAGGCGTGACAGAAACATTCCCGGCGGCGCCGGGCGTGTTGGCAGTGAATTTCACATCACCGCTGGAAGGTGAATTTGCAGTGTCCGTAAGTACGCCGGAGGTAGTTGCATTGGCGTTGACGGCGGTCGCAATATTGGTAGCGACTGCCGAGGGCTGTGCATAATTGTTGCTGGACCAGTAGGCAAACGTCGGCGGACTTGACGTGCCCGAGGTCGTGCCGTTCGTGCCGCCGACAAGGTTCCCAGACCAACTGAAGTTACTTAGCGTCTCTGCAAGCGTAACGCCGTTCGCACCTGTTCCCGGGGTCGAGGCGGTAACGGTGACTGTGGCGCCGTTCGCGCTAGCCGTAACGCCCACGGTGCCGCCGTTACGAGTGATCGCGGCGGCGAGATTGTCAGCGGCGTCCGCGTTCACGTTGTCGATGGCGAAGGACGTACCCGTATTTGTCCCGTCGGTGCCGCCCGAAAGGCTACTCCCCGAAACGCTTACGCCGCTGGCGGCTGATTCCGCTAGTGTGTAGTTACCAACCGTTCCCCACGTGTCGGCGACAAGGCTGACGATCCCCGTACCCCCGGACGACGCTGTGACAATAGCGCTGGTAGTCGTATTTGTGTTGACGGCCGTGATGATATTGGCGGCGGTTCGTGTCTGCGATGCCGGCGAGCTGCCTGAATTGTTCAGCGCGAACGTCGTGCTGGCATTCGACCCCGCTCCGCCGGTACTGACACTGGACTCGGATATCCGGCTGCTACCGGTATCCGAAATACTGACGGAGGCGTTGTCCGCGCAACGCGCTGTCAAAGGAACTGTACCGCTGGACGGCGTGCCCGCTGAAACAAGGCTATTGGATGTCGTGCTGGTCCCGCAATCCGTACCCCCGCAGGTGCCGTTGATCGCATCTGCCAAGTTCGTTGCCGTTGTGCTGGTGCCAGAGATGTGGACCTGGTTGGCGCCCGGGCTGCTGGAAGTCACGAATGTATACGTGCCCCCGGATCCGATCGTGACTGTATCATTATTGTTAGGGGTGCTAGAAATCGTGACGCTTCCTGTGCCCTGTGTCGCATTCGTCGTTAAAGAGGTTCCATTGATGGTTACACCCTGCCCGTTCGCGAAGCAGAAGCTTGAGCCGACAGTTATGCTGCCCGTAGCGGCCGTCGAGAGGCTGGCCGTCAACACCTCGGATCCACCGACGGTGACGGTCTGTCCGTTGGTGGGGTTGCCCGTGAAGCTTCCTGTTTGTGATGCCGCAGTCGGGGGACTCGCGTCAAACACTACCCCGTCGACGGTCAGGGTTGAACTGCCGCTGATGTTGGTCGAATTAAGGGTGCCCACGACGCCAGTTAGGCTCGCCGTGCCGGAGGCACCCATCGTCATGCTCCAGTCTTTCTTAATTGGATTCCTTTCTGGCGGCGGAGGTGGCGTGGGCCTCCTCAGGGCCGCTTCTGCGGCGGCATTTCCTGCGTTCACGATTGTCATGCGGGAGGCGAAATCGGGCGCGTTGGCCAGTTGCCGCTGCAGCGCACTGCGCTTCAACTGCTGCAATTGGTAGCGCGGGTCGCTGGTAATCTTGTACCAACGCTCGAGCGTGCCGTTCTTCACGGCATCGAGAAACGAGCCGGGGTTCGAAAACACCAGGTGGTGGTGGGTCCAATCGTCAATCAGAGCCATTTTGGGCGAGGGGGCGTTCTGCCCCGTCAACGTAACGGTCAGGCCAATGACCATGACCAAGGCCACGGCAAGAATAGCAATACGTGAAATGGAAAACCGACGAGGTTTCATGGTCGCTCCTTTTGGTGATTTGCCATTTATGATTGCTGCGACTGCGCGATACGGGACAGGATACCGGGTTCACAGCCTCACGTCGATCGTAGAGCCGGGCTTCAGAGCCTGTGTGAGAACTCCCTTTACATGTCATTCCGAGGAGTCCGTCAACTGACGGACGACGAGGAATCTCGCAGTGCCTTGAAAATACTCAGAGCGAGATTCTTCGCTCCGCTCAGAATGACAAGCGAAGGGCTCGGAATGACACTCCAAAGGAGGTTTTCACCGAGACTCTTCAGCCCGGCGCGCCTTGCCGCTCTCAAGGGCGGCTCTACGTATCCGGTACGCCGGCTATGGCGATGCTTGCGACGCTTGCACGGCATTGATGACACTGGTTGTCGCGCCGCTTGTGCAATTACTACTGGTCTTGGCGCCGGCTACGGGGCCGCCGGCGGCGATTCCATTGAGGTTCAAGAAGTAGATTTGGGAAGCGCCTCCGGTGGTGGTGTCCGAGTTGTCGATCACGATGCCGCCGGTCGCCCAGCAACCCGCCGATGTGTTCGAGGTTCCAGGCGTTTTGACGTTCAAACCACTTCCCGCTTGGCCGATTGACGTTGGGTTGGTCACGTTGTAGGACAAGACGCAGCCGTTCCCATAGCTGCTCGTGCAACCTGACACCGTGCCCCGGTTGACGCTGAAGAAGATGTAGTCCGTACCGGAGGTAGTGATTCCGTCCTGGATCGTAAACGTCTGGCCTGTCTCGTTTGCCGGTGAACCAAATTCCAGGTTCGCGGTGGTCGAGCTGAGCACGGCGGTGATGGTAGCCCCATACAATGCGTTGGAGGGTGACGCCCAGATCTGGGCCCCCAAGTCCGCCGAGGTAAATGTCCCGCTGGTGAGGGTCACATTCGGGCTCCCGGTGCTCAAGTTTCCCGTGGCGGTTCGCTGCGAAAGGCTGCACGGGTTCGCGCCATTGTTGCAGAACTCGGTGACCGGCGAGGGCCAGGGGTACTCGGTGCTGTTCAGGCCCGTAGCAATGGTATTCACGGCGCCCGTCAAGGAGCTGTACGCCACTTTGACCTGGTAGAGCGTCGCGCCTCCCTTGGTGCCGGTGTTGCCCACGACGTACATATTGCCGGCAGCGGGGTTCCCACTGTCGTAATAGACGTTATCGAACGCCCCGGCGTAAAGGTAATAGCCAGTGCCCCCTGTTCCTGCGTACACAACCCCCGGGGTGCCGTAGTCGGTGAAACTGCTGACGAACTCCCACACGGCGTTGTCGCCATGGCAGGGCATGCTGCTGCCGTTGGTGGTCACAAAGACGAACACCGTTCCGTCCCCCGAATTGACCAGCGGAGCGTCGGCTATAGCATCCCCAAGGCTGCCCGTGTTGCCGTGGATCTGCCCGTTGGTGGTCCCCCCATAGCCGGTGCCCACCCCATAGAAAACGCCGCCCATATCACCCACAAACACGTACCCGCCCTGGAACCCGGATTCGGAATCGTAGACCGGGGAGGAGAGCTTGTTCGAGCCCAGCTTCACGGGCCAGGGGTTGGTCGACTCGCCCGGGTTCCCCGCAAACACCCCCGTGAATTGGTGGAGATAGCCGCTATCGTCGCCGACGTAAATCGTATCGTTGTTGTAGTCAGCGAAAGGCGCTGAGAAGGTGTCGTTATGGGAGCCACTTAGCGTCAGGCTGAGGTAACACGGCGCAGGGCAGGCCCGATAGCTCGAAGCGGTCGTCTCCTGGGTAGCGCTCCCGGGCGCCGTGAGCGTCCCATTGTTCCCCGCCCACTTGAGTAGCACCAGGCTGGCCGACGCACCGTTCGACTGCATGTACGCCACCTGTGAGGCGTCCAGGGAGTACACCGGCGAAGTGGTGACCGCGCCCCCGGTGTTATAGGCCCAATATTCCATGGGCACGGGGCCGTTCGTGCTGCAGGAAGAGTACAGGTTGTTGTAGGCCACGATGTTAGCCGCGCCGGCGGAGCCCGTCATGCCCGTCGGGTAAATGATGAAGTCGGCGCAAGTCGCGCTGGTGAAGCTCGCCCCGTACATGGCGGGGTAGGTGTTCGGCTCGACGGTAGACTGGGCGCCGCCGGTGAGGGTGGTGGGGCTCCAGGTAAGCGCGAAATTCGACGCCGAGACTGAATAGTCGCCACCCGAGCCCTCGGTGAGCGCGGTGACAGTGATCTGGCTCTGGTTCGCTACCGCGGCAACCTCAGTCTTCAATGTGGTGTTGTTATTGATCGCGTACGCGATGTTGCCGGCCACCAGTTGGGTGCTCGCGTAGGCGGCGCCCGACCAGTAGGCCCACGTGGTCCCGCTCGTGGTGCCGTCCGTGCCCATGGCGCCGCCCAGGGTGATGTTGGTGTTGCTGCTCGGGGTAATCGCAAACCCCGACGAACCCGGCGTTACCGCCGTGAGCGTAATTACCGCGCCGCTTCGACTGGAAGTGGCTACCCCGTTGGCGCCCACGCCATTGGCGCATTCAAACGTAGTGCTGCCCGCGTGGGAGGTGGAGTTGGTGATCGCATACAGTAGATTGGTGGCGCCCGTGCTGCCAGTAGCGGAGTAAACCGTGCAGCCCGAAGACGGGGTGCCGATGCTCGACGTGGAGAAGGTGTAGACGATGCCACCGAAGGTGACCGTCGAGCCCGCCGCGGGCGCGCTGGTGCTGCTGAACGTGAGGGTGGCCGTTTCAGCCGTGGGGGGACTGGCAGTCAATGTCGTAGACCCGATCTTGACGCTGGAGCTGCCGGATGCGTTGTTGGAGTTGATTGTACCAATGGCGCTCGGTCCGTTCAGGTCCACGCTCCAGTCTTTGGTGATCGGACTCCCCTTCGGTTTGGGGCCAGGTTTAGCGGCCATCGCCGCAGCCAGGCGCGTGGCGAAATCCGCGGGTGCCGGCGCGGCAGCCGGCGCTACGGCTGGCTGCGGATGGCTGCGTTTCAACTGTTGCAACTGGTAGCGTGGATCGTGCGTGACATTGTACCAGTGTTCGTACCTGCCATTCTCGATAGCGTCAGCCGCCGTGCCGGGGTTGGAGAAGATCAGGTGGTGGTGAGTCCAGTCGTCAATCACCACGCTACTCTGGCCTAGGGCTTCCTGCCCGGTCATCACAACAGTCAGGCCCATGACCATGACACACGTCAGGCCAAGAATGGCACGCCTGAAAACTGAGCGCATTGTCAGCTCCATCGCTTGTTCCTCCTCCCTGGCGTTATGGTCGGTAGCCCACAAGTTTTTTCGCCAATTGCGCGGTAGAAGATCAACGACGCACTTCATACAGGTTGCTCAAAACTAGCCTCAGATTCGTAGCGTGGGCATCCCGCCCGCTGTGCCGGGAGCGTCCAGTTTCGGCGCAATCGAAGAGAGGGGCACGGGCGTGGAGCCCTAACCAGCGTGGGCACGATGCCGCGCCAGGCTTTGACCGACAAGCGCAGCCTGCAATCTCCAGCTAGTGTAGGAAAGCATGTTCGCGTCCCCTGGGAACACGCGCTGGTAGCTTACTCTATCGCTCACGTTGGCCAAGTCGTGACCGATGTATTAACTATTCTGCTATCAGGATTGCGGGCCGTCGCAGTCGAGATACGATCTGCATGGACGGGACGCTCCCGCCACAGCGGGCCAGACGCCCGCGCTGCGTCCGCTACGGACGGGCGCGAAGCGAGCGCCGGCTCCACTGCGAAAGCAGGCGCAGCGGGCGCAGTGCATAGTAGAGCAAGCTGAGCGAGGGCGGCAGGTGAAACAACTGCTCGTCGTTTTCGCGGACGACGAAGAGCATTCGGGCGAGCCAGCGCAGCCTTTCCGACGGGCGTCCCATGGAACGCAAGACGGGGAAGACCGGCGACGCGCCGGCGCCCTCCGCGGCGGCGGGGAACATGCACGCACGGGGGGAAAGAGCCGTAGGGGCGGCTCGCGAGCCGGCCCCAGCCGGGAAGAAGCGCGCGCGCGCCGGCAGGGGGCGAGCGGAAAAGCGCTGAGGCGCGGGACCGTCGAAGAGTTCTTCCACAATGTTCAGCACCTTCTCGACCGGCCGAGCCACCTCGAAGCGCTCCGCTTTCTCCCAGACCTTCTCCCAGTCGATCGAGCGGTTCGCGCCAAGATCGTGCACGTCGGCCAGCCACTTGAGCAATACCGGGCTCTCGCCGCTCGCGTGCCAGGCCACGTAGAGGAATTCCCACTCGGCGCTTAGAGCGTAGGCCGGAGCGCCGAAGCAAAGCGCGGGGCGGGCCTCGGCCCACAAGTCCTCCGTGGCCTCCCGGCCGCGGGAAGTGTGCTCGAGCACTCGCCAATGGAGTTCGACCAGGTGTCGCCGCCTAGGCTCGCGCGCCCAAAGCCAGCAGTCCGGGTTGGTGCGGAACTGGAAGTGGCGGAAGAACCACTCCGGGAACGGGCTCTCGTAGCCGTGGGCGATGAGCGCGCGCCGCGCCGCGAGCGCTTGGCCGGGCGGCACCAGGATGTCCAGGTCGGAAACATACCGCATGGCGAAGTTGCCGTAGAGCGAATCCGCCAGCGCCAGCCCCTTCACCGGAATCGCCCGCACGCCGGACGCGGCCAGGAGGCGCAGCACGCGCACCAGTTGCTGAACCAGCAGGGCGTTTTTGAGCCGATTCTTTGCGAAAGCCTGCTTTAACTCCAGGCGCGTAGGCTCCGGCACGCCTTTGAACCCGAGCGCCCGCAGATGGCGATAGACGAGTGGAATCACCTGCTGCTCCGCGGCGCGCGCGAGGAGCGCGTCCCAGCGCAAGGGCAGCGCCACGAGTTCAGACGCTTCCCGTAGCGCCTCGGGCGTAAGCCGCGCCTGCGCGAGCAGCAGGCAGAGGGCGTCTTCGGGCGACGGGTCAGGCGCCAGGTGTCGGGTGTCAGGTTTCAGGTGCACTCAGGTGTCCGGTGTCTTAATAGGCTATATGTCTAGGTACAGGTGCCACGTGCCAAGTGTAGCGCTGACCTTCAGGTCAGCACTTGCCGGCCTAAAGGCCGGCGCTACGCGCCAGGCGGCGCGGTCTTTCCCGCGTAGGATTTCCAGAACGCCAGTTGGATCCAGGCCATCACCGGGGCCAGGAACAGCCAATTGGAGGAAAATTGAGCCGTCGATTCGGTGACGTTCATCAGCGTGAAGAAAAGCAGCACGGCGGGAACTTCGGGGTGGAGAAAAAACGCGGTTGAACCCCGCACCAGGTACAGTCGCAGCACCATCAGCCACGCCACCACAAAGGCGCCCACGAATGCCGCGCTTCCGAGAATTCCCGACTGAATCAGGGCATGGAGCAAGCCATTATGAATGTGCTGCATTTGCAGGAAGATCCGGTCGGCGAAGAAGCCCAGCCCTACCAAGGGCGAACTGCCGAGCAATTCCCAGCCTTGCTGCCAGGTCACCGTCCGGCCGGTCAAGGTAGGGTCAAACTGTCCCGTGCGGCTGCCAAACTCCCAGAAACGCGCGAAAAGGCCCGCCCGCGCCATCAGCAGGGCGCCCGCCAATCCCCAAGTCAACAAGATATACCTTGAGCTGTGGCGGACCAGCAGAAGCACGCCGGCGGCGATGATGAATGCCAGGATTTCGGTGCGCCCCTGGGCTGCGAGCAAGACATAGATGGATGCCGGGACCATCGCCACCCAGAAAAGCCGCGCCACCAGCTTCCCCTGGCTGATTCCGCCCAGGGAAGCCAATCCGGCGACTGCGGCATAACGGGCAAGCCCGGTACCGCGAGGGCCCGGCATGTCGGCGAATGCCACGTTTTGTACACCCCAGCCGCCCTTGACATGAAACAAGTTACCATCCGTGGGCAGAAGCGACGGCCCGCCGATGAAGGGCAGTGCCAGCACAATGCCTACCATCATCACTACGGCCACCAGCCAGCTCAGGGTAAGCAGTTGCGACATGGATTGCTCGGGCTGGTTATCGGACAAAGCAAGCATCAGGATCAGGAGGGGAGAGCCGAAGGCCAGGGCAAAATACACCGCTTGAAAGACGTTTGTTGAAAGAAGCAGCGACGAAACCAACCCGATGATCGTGTAGAAGCTGAAAAGACCGAGCGGACCCATCAGCCCCAGCTTGCTGACGCCACCGCGGTGCAGGATCAGCATCAGCGCCAGCCAACCTGCCAGCATGGGGGAAAAAGCCCGGATTCCATTGATGAGCTGCGCCGTGCTCTTGGGGAAGGAAGGATCAAGGACAATCCAGGGACCGGTGTTGTACGCGGCCCAAACCAGCATCCAGAGCCCCATGTACAAAGCGGCGCGGCTGCGCGGGGCGCGCAGGCTCCGGATTCTCGCCGCCATATCCCACGCCGTTAGATCTTGTGTAGCCGACTCCATGTCTCAGTGCCTCTGTGGTGAAACCGCAATGTCGCGGTAGAGGGTGGAAATCCGCTCCGCGATCCGGTCCCAATCGTAGACCTCTCGGGCGCGCTCGCGGCCCGCTTGGCCCATCCGGAGGCGAAGAGCCGAGTCCGCGTAAAGCCGTTCGAGCGCGCCGGCGAGGTCCTGGACGGCCTGCTCCGGAGAATGCGCCGGCACCTTCACGCCACACTCCGGCGTCACATGCAGTCCCGGCCCCGCGAGGTCGAGGCAGACGACCGGCTTGCCCACTGACATGGCTTCCACCACCACCAGGCCGCCGCCGTCACGCAGGCTGGGAAAAAGGAAAACGTCCGAAGCCGCCATTTCCTTCAGGAGGCTTTCTCGCGCCATCCAGCCCGGAAACTTGACCTGTCCATTAAGCCCCAGTCCGCGCGCCAGCGCCTCGAGCCGCGCCCGCTCCGGCCCTTCACCCACCACAACCAGTTCAGCCCGAGGCGACGCGTGCCCGTCCGAGTTCTTCCCCTGAATCCCGAATCCTGAATCCTGAATCCAGCTGCTAAACGCTCTCACCGCCAAGTCGAACCCCTTGATAGGCACCAGCCTGCCGGCGGTCAGCACGCGAAACCGCGCAGTCCGTGGCGCGGGCGTTCCTTCGCTACGCTCAGGACAGGCTCCGCCCGCGGTCGCGGGAGCGTCCCCGCTCCCGCCTTCTTTTGCCCTTTCCGCCTCAGCCAGCGAAACGCCGTTTACTGACATAAGCTGGGCCTTTCGCCGCCAGCGCCCGGGCAGCGCCTCGAGCGCCTCGCGGTTGGCCATCAGCAGCACCCGCGCGCGCTCCTGCCCCAGGGCAAAAAACGGGTCGTGGCGAAAGACCCACTGCATGCCGATGCGAAAGTACTCCCACAGGCGCGAGCTTGCGCCGAACTTGACTCGAAACTCCGCCGGCACAAAGTGCGCGCCCCCGCCCGGGCCGCGCAGGTAAGGAACAGGCAAGAGGGCCCCTGTGGGGCTGGCCATCCAGTCGTTCTCGTAAGTGAGGTGGTGGAAGGCGTCAAAGCGAATCCGGCGATGCAGCCTCCGAGCGGCGAAATAGGCTTTCCATTGCCACAGGTAAGCGTAGAACTGGAGCGCTCCTTGATGCCGCAAGAGCGCCTGCAACCGCCCCGGCAGGTCCACATAAACGAACTCGACGTTCGGAAGCGGTTCCTTCGCTAGGAATGTCTCAATCGCCTGACGGTTCTGAGCGGCGGTGAGGACCCACAAACGATGTTGACACCCCAGACGCTTGACCAAATTCCAGGACATCACGTCTCCGCCGCCGAAAAATTCCGTGCTGGGGTCGGACCCGCAGGCATAGGCGCATACCAGGAGGTGTGATTTCGGGTCGGAAGGGACCAGAGCGGCCATCGAGTTACGCATTTCCTTTCCAAACCTTTGGCGCGCCCGACGTGGCCTTTGAAGGGTCGAGTGGGGCGAAGAAGCCTTCGAAAGCGCCGCGAAATTCCGCGGGAATGCAGGCCCAGTGCCGATGACGGGTTGCCCGCGCTAGCCGCAGCAGACAACGCATGGGGTAGAACGCCATAGCGAATACCGCAAATTGAGCTGGGGTCGCGTGCTTGCGCATGGTCCAGAGGTGATTTCGAGTCATCAGGTAGCGCATTCGGGCTGGGTTCTTCCCGCCGGTAGAGGATACGTAGTGCCAGAGTTCGGCACGCGTGTCACAAAGCAGATCGAAGCCCGCCCGGCGGGCCCGAATGGACCATTCCACGTCCTCGCAATAGGCAAAAAAGCGGGGGTCGAGGCCACCGACGGTGTTTAGGACGTCCCTGGGGATAAGTACACAGCACCCCGAGGCGTATTCCATGGGAACGATTGGGTCAAAAGGCTTAGTGGCCGGGGCGTTGTAAGCCGGATTCCAGAAGGTTCCCGTCCAGAGGCTTGCCCTCCCGTACACGAACCAAAGTCGGCTCGGCTCGTAGCCACCATACATTTTCGGGCTAACGACGATCCTGTTGCCGCGGGCGGTAGCGGTTTCAACAAGGCGAGAGACCTGCGCCAATCAACGATCGCATCATTATTCAGGAGCATCACGTACGCCGCATCTTTCTTAAGCGCTAGCCGGATCCCTTGGTTAGATCCCTCGGCGAATCCCACGTTGACCGAGTTACGTACGAGGGCAATCTCAGGATGCCGAGCCGCGATCGTGTCCGCCGACCCATCTGTCGAGCCGTTATCAATGACAATAATCTCCAGGGGGTGGTAATCAGACCTTAAGAGCGCATCGGCGCATTGTGTCGTGAGTAAGGCCGTGTTCCAGTTCAGGATCACGACGGCCACTTTCCCGTTCGTCGATCCGCCACCAGGATTTGCAGAAGTTGAGGAACGCCTCATAGACTTTACCATCAGGGCAGCGCGTAGACGCTCGGATTTGGGCATCATTGGCGGCGCACGCAGAAAGAGTCTCTGTGGCTGATTGCTGATAGGAAGCCGGTGATATTCCCCGCGAGGCGCTTGAGGGAGTATCCATGCAGGCGTGTAATCCCCAGAAACATGCTGATCACCCCGCGGATGGAGAGCGCTAAGCAGCAGAGAGGCCGGGAGAGTTCCTGGTGTTTGGACACGAAGTAAAGACGGTTGAGTACCTCTTTCTTTCCGAACAGATAGGCACTGGGCCGTCCAACTGCGGAAGGGTAGTGGTAGAAGCGCGCATCCGCGACCACGGCGAGTTTGTACTTCTTACCGATCCGGTAGCTTAGGTCGAGGTCCTCGAGGTAGCTGTAACTCACAAACCATTCGTCAAACCAGAACTCATCCAGCACCTGCCGGGAGTAGACCACCGCGTAAGTGGGCAGCCACCGGACGTACGTATTTTCATTAATCCCGGGCATCATCGTGTGGACGCCGGAACGGAGTACGGCCCCTTTGCTGGAATCGTAGAGTTCAAGGCGTGAGGTCAGCCGCAGAGCCTTCAGCCGACCGGCTTGAAGTGAGGGGTAGTTCACCAGGTTGCAGCCCGTGCCGCCAAGATCGTCCGACGCATGTTCCCAAAAATCCAGCAAGGCCCTGATGGCTTGCGGCTCCAACACGATATCGTCGTCCATGAACGCAATCAGAGTACACTCCGGCCGCGCCAGCTGCGTGCCTCGATTCCGCGCATCGCAGATCGACGAACCTGGCAGGCTGATGAATTCCGCAGCCAGTTGGGAGAACTCGCGCGCAAGCTCGGCCAAGCCTTCGCCTTCGCCAACGATCAAGACCTGCTCCGGCAGGCGTGTCTGCGCGGCGAGGCTTGCGAGCATGCGCCTCAGTTCCGCACGGCGTCCGATAGTCGGAATAACGATGGCGAGTTTATGAGAGGGTGGGGTCATATAGCCGAGGTAACAACTGGTCTCTCGGGGTTAATTTCGATGGGGTATTCCTTCTGCCGCAAGAATCCGGAGACGAGATCACGCACCGTTCGCATAAAGTTCTCAGTGGAAAGCTCCTGGGCTCGTGCCTCCAGGTGCCGACGCAAATTCTCCTCGAGGCTGACGCTCGAGATAACGGTCTCGATTTTCCTCGCCGCGTCATCCTCGTCCGCGAAGGTGAGCACGGGGTGATCGACGATTTCAGTCTGACCGCCGCCGTTCGCGACGAAGGTAATACAGCCGCCCTTGACCGTCTCCGCCGGGGCAATCCCAAAGGGCTCATTGTCGCGAGCGTTAATGCCGTAGCGGTGGGTGGCGATGATTTCCCTCTTCTTGTCGCCAACCGTACGCCCTTCGAGGAAAACCCATTCGCGATGGCGCCC
>Ga0187883_10001597_pt1 | contig 13803 bp, 9 predicted proteins | sample June2016WEW_20_1_2_FD_132966 | JGI IMG/M metagenome (GOLD analysis project Ga0187883, IMG submission 132966) | Peatland microbial communities from SPRUCE experiment site at the Marcell Experimental Forest, Minnesota, USA - June2016WEW_20_10 | ecosystem: Environmental > Terrestrial > Soil >...
CTTGCCCTCCTCGCGACAGTCGGCCCCTGGCTGGTACTTGCCCTGGCGACGATCCTCGGCCACCAGGGCGATGTTCACGATCCAGCAGGGAAGAGCTCGGCGTCGTGAGACTCGCCGTCCGAACCGGCCCTGAAGCGGATCAGCTCCCGGTGCACCGACTGTCACGACCGAGCGTCGCGGTCCTCCTCGCGGCGTTCGTGATCGGGATCGTCGCGGGAGCGGTTATGTACGCCCACCGTTCGTCTGTGATCGAGCGACATGCTGCCGGCATGAACGCGATCACCGTTCACGTCGTCGTTGCCGTTGTGGCTGTGGTGGTCGTCGCTTTTGTCGAGCTGTCAGCATCCCGTCGGGCGATCGAGGGGGACCGCTCGCCATGGGTCGCGCCCTTCTGCACGAACGCCCTCTCACGGCTGCGCCAGACCGTTCGCGCATCTCGTGGCATCTCCGCGGCGAGACTGCTGCCGACGGCGCTGTTGCTCCTTCTCCTCCTCTACTCCCCATTTCGAATGGGCGCGCAGATCGTCGGCGGTATCGATCCGAACGCCACCGTCAACGCCTGGGGAGGACCCACCTACCTCGGAGCCTTGCTGGCGCACTGGCTGGATTGCATCGTTGGCTTCTACGCCGCCGCGTTTCTCCTGAGCCGACTGCTCGTGAAATCTTCTGGGTGACGCACTTTCAAAGGCGGAAGGAGACCGATCAATCGATCTGCGCTGCGGCCACAGGGTCCACGGCGCCGGGAGGATCATGGCACACCTCCAGGTCGAGCTGAGACCCGGGCTGGGCCGGCCGTGCTCCAGCGATGATGAGAGGCTCACCGTAGATTCGACGCACTCAAACACACTCGACGACACCGGCGGCTCAAGACACGAGCGCCATACCGCAGAATATTTGCGGGTCCGTCCAATGCCGTGATGGACGAGTTCAGCGTCGTTATGGCGCGCCCCGAACCGGTGTTACGGGGACACCTTCCCCACAGTCATGGCCTGATATTTTCCTTTGGCCAATCCCGACTTCGAGAGGAGTCCGACGATGGATGACCATCCAGCCAGCGGCGCGGGTGGTCTCGAATCATCGTCGGAGTCGCCTCGTGCCGATCCCATAGCGGGAGAGTTCGTCACAGAGGCGCTGCCCGACTACGACGGCGGTCGACACGTCACTGTGTACATCCCGCCGGATCCGCCCGAGGCGGTCGTGTTTGCCGGCGACGGTCAAGGGATCTCCCAGTGGACTGGGTTCCTCGAAGCGGCCGACGTACCGTCCACCATGATCGTCGGTGTCCACGGGCTGGCCGACGAGATGCCGCGGCTCTATGAATACTCACCGGTCTTCGACGCGGAACGATTCGCGGCACACGAGAGATTCTTCGTCGAGGACGTACGCCGATGGTTGCAGTCGCGTTTTGGAGTCGCGCTCCCCGTCGAACGCACCGCGGTGTTCGGTTATTCGGCAGGCGGAGAGTTAGCGCTCGCCCTCGGCCTTCGGCATGCGGGCGTCTACGGTGCGGTCTTCTCCGGTTCGCCAGGCGGGGGGTACAAGCCGCCTGGCGTGATGCCCAGCTCGCTGCCGCGGGTGTACCTCTTCGGCGGCACGCTGGAGCCGTTCTTCCTCGACAATGCGACGAGGTGGGCGGCCGCGCTTCGCGATGCGGGTGCGGATGTCGTGATGAGCGAGAGGGTTGCGTCACACGGTGACGCTCTGTGGCGAGCAGAGTTCCCCCTTATGGTGGCGTGGGCCTTTGGACGATGAAGTATCGCCTTACCCATAGGTGCCGCGGTGTCCCACCGACGCGGCGTTCGGGGACACCTCGAAGCCGGCTAGTTCGGAGCGGCTCGGTTGGGGTCAGTCGGCGAGCAGGTCCGTCAGTTTGGCGAGCTGCACGATGCCCGCCGCCTTGGCCGCAAGTTCGAGATCTTCCGCGACAAGGGCGTCTGCTTGGAGGGTCGCCACTGCGATGTACTCAGCCACATGGACTGTGGGCCAACCGTGCTCTAGCGCCATCTGCCAAGCAGTGCGCCGCGAGACCCGATCGCCGAGAAGCCGCATCTTCGTCTCCGTCATCCGTTCATGGAGTTCCATTGCTGCCTTCTCGGAGAGTTCGCCGTTGCGGACCTTCTCCAGGAGCAGGTCCAGCGCGAGAGAGCGGATCGAGTTCGGTGCGACCAACTGATGACCCGGGCTGACCTCGCGGCGGCCGCCCGCGAGGCGAATCAGCGTTAGTGGATCGATCGCGAAGCGTGTCATGGGCCGGACGCTACTTCCATCGTCTGGAGCCACGGGAGCTTCAGCTCGCACATCCCGGACCATCTCGTTCCCGGCGCTCCGGGACACAACGATCGACGGGGCCAGTCAGTCCGAGACTGAAGGCAGGATCTTGGGAAGTGAGTAGTCGTTGTTGTCGATGATCAGATCAGACTTGGAGATTGGGCGCACTTCGGCGATGTAGATCTCCTCTGCCGGCCCGTACCGATCTCGACGAACCCTCGTTGCCTCGTCGATGCCCTCTGCATCGAGGTCCCGCCGGATTCCTCGCGCGAAGGCGACTTCCGGCTCCACTTCCAGCCAGATCCGAAAGTCCCAGTATGCGTCGTACTCGGGTCGCAGTGCGAAGACTGAGTCGACGATCAGGACTGCGTCGTCGGGAGCAGTCACGAAGGTGGCGCGGTGGTCCACGCCCGTGAGCGGATCGTGTGCGCAGAGCACGACCTCGCCACTCCCGCCAGGCCCAGCAGGAACAAGCATGAGGTCCACGGCGGATCGGAAGTCGTAGGCATTGCGGTAGTACCCCTCGCCTGTCACGCGGTCATACCCGCGCTCGCGGGCGTCGCGCCATGGATGCTTGAAGTCGTCCAGGCTCGCTCTGAGCGTTGAGCGCCCGAGCTTGCGAAGCGCTGCGGCAAGCTCGTGGCCGAAAGAAGTCTTTCCTGCGCCGGTACGCCCGTCGATCGCAATGCGAAGCCGGCGTGGGGAGAGTTGGCTGATCGTGTCGGCCACGTCCCCTATGAGCCTTGTCCGAGAGCCAGACGCAGGCTCGGGCTCGGGCCGTCGCCATGTGGAGACCGACTCGAACGAGGTCACGACAAGAATGTTTACAAGCTCCAGCCGAATCCCAGCCGTGCCGTTGGGGGGCAGTCGCGAAACAGAACGGACGCCCCGAACATCGATCCGCGTCCACCCAGTCCGAGCGCCGAACGACGGTTGCCGGAAGCCTGTTGTCCGGCGAAGGGCATCCCCATAACCGCTGGCCATAATCGCGACGGCCTGGGCGCCCCTACCGCCGCTTCGCGGCGCAGACTGACGGCAACATCCCGTTGGCTGAGCAGACTAAACCGGCGTGCTGGAACATTGAGGCCTCTGGCCACCAGCCGTGGAGCGCGGCAAGGGTTTGGGCGCCGAAGTGGCGCAGTGCCTACCCGCCAATCGGCACTCCTGCCAGCGAGGGAGTGCTGCTCCTTCTGCTGACGCCGATGCGTCATTCTGGAACCCGTGGGATCAGACGCGCCTCAGCTGAAAGTCGCGAAGAACCCCATGCACTTGGACTTGCTCGATCCGGACCCCCTCGGTCGTCGACCGGTTGGTGGCCTTGGGTGCGCCCATCGTGGATGAGCACCAGATCGGAGGCGGGCGCCCCCGCTTGACAGTCATGCAGGACCCGGAGGGCAACGAGTTCTGCATCGCAGCAAAGAGCTCCACCGGTTGAACCACCCGGAATGGCGGCACGCCCTGTTGCTCATGCCTCGCCACCATTGACGCCCAGTCGGCGATTCGCTCGTCCTGTCGTGCCTCGGTGGTTCAGGGGAAGTCTGGGCTGGATCGCATAGCCGGGTCGACAGGACTCATAATGCCGACGGCGTTTCCGTCGGGGTCCTCCACGACGGCGTAACGGGCTCCCCAGAAGGCGTCGTAGGGCTCCTGTTGTCCTCGGTAGCCAGACCTAATGAGGTCTCGGTAGATCTCATCGACCCTCCCTCGGCTTTCGACCTTGAAGCCGAGAACCCCTCTCCCACCATGCCATCCCCGGTTCCAGTGCCTGGCGAACTCCGCGCTATCAAAATCGAGGTCAAAACCAACCTCTAGTTGAGCGGAGCGGTGATGACCTTGCCACTCCGGATCGGTGTCCGGGATGGTCAATCCGAGCTTCCGGTAGAAGGTCACGCTGGCCTCCATGTCGGATACGACCAGGTTGAACTGATCCGGCCTAGGCCCGCTCATCTCTATCTCCCCCTATCGCTCAGACAGCGACACTAGGCGCCATAACACCGTCGCCACGAACATGCTCCAGGCGATCCGCTGGCGACCGAGTCGGCGAGACCGGCGGTCCGAGGTTACCCACACCCAGGCAGCGCGAGGGGCCAGATGCTTAGCGAACTGCTCGCTGGTACTCGACGAGAACAGGATGAGGAGGAAAGCTCGTACGTGATCGCTTCCCTGTCATTTGCCATCCGAGCTTCTCGTAAAAGCGTCGGGCCCGGTGGTTTTCCTCGAAGACGCGCAACCGTGCCTGCCTCACCCCTTCGGCTGCCAGCGCTCGGAGGAGAGAATCGTGTGCTGCCGCCGCCGTCCCCGTACCCCAAGTCTCGACAGCGGTGCCGAAGTGCAAGAGCTCATTGTCGCGGGTGGCTGCAAATCCCACGACTTCTTCGTCGTTGTTGGTGATGACGTAGGCACGAATCCCCGGGTCGGCGATCTCCTTAGCCCAGCGCGACCGCAGTGCTTCTCTCGGAAAGGGATGCGTGTCCTGAGGAAAGATATGAGACAACGCGCGCGTTGCGCCTTTTTCTTGCACCGCCAGCAGCGAATCGAGGTCGGTCTCAGCCGCCCGTCGGAGAGTCACGCGACTATCTTGGCCGATTGGCATCAGAGCGCCGCCGGATCGCTCTCCCAAGGAGCGGAAACCACCACGGTGAACATGTGACCGAGGTGGCCGCGCCACCGGCCCACAAAGCAACACCCGCCGGGCCCCGCGACCGTGAAGGGTTCCCAAGTTCCCCCAAGGTGCTCAGGTGACCCGGCAAAGTGCACGACGACGTCTCGCGTGTCGAGCCGCAGACCCTCGCGCAACGCCTTCAGGGCACTTTCCTTCCCGGACCAGATGAGCGTGCTGACAAGGGACCGCGACGACGGTGGCGATGCCGCAACGGCGGCTCGCTCCTGCTCGGTGAACCAATCCGCCACGAAGGCCGCACTGCGGATCTCAACGGCCTCGATGTCACACCCGATCGCCGTCCGACGGGGGGCAACTGCGCACACGGCGACGCCGTCACGGTGCGACAAGGACACGGCCAGCGGGGCCGGTCGTCCGCTCAGGAAGGCTTCCGGAGCACCGTCGGGAGCGGCGACGATCTCCACTTCGTCCAGGGCGTCTGGCGCATTCTCTCCGAGCGATGCGACGACCGCCTGCTTTGCTGTCCACCGACCGAGCCTCCAGTCGGTCCGCCGGCGCTCGACTCGCAGCGCCGCCAGCGTGGCCCGCTCCCGCGAGGAGAGCCAGCCGTCCCCATTTGGAACGTCGGTCTGCGATCGCGACAGCCAGCCGACAGCGGTCACGCCGTCCCAGTCGGAAGCGTGGGTGCCGCCCCCGTTGCTCTATGAGCGTGACGTTCGATGCCCCGCTCGACCGCTGCAACGAGATACGGGCGCAATTCCGCCGGGGGGATGATCCGATGCACTGAGCCCACGGCGCGGGCCCGTTCGACGCTGTGGACTAGATCGAATTCGTGCGCCACGTCACCGAGTTTCTCCGATCGCACGGCCTGATACAGCACCGCCTCCTCGGCCCGCAGCCGCGTCTTCTCGGTTCCCTCGGCGCTGGCGAGCCGTGTTCGCAGCTCTCCGACGCGCGGGTCGGCGCTCGTGCGAGCGTCGACCTCGCGAGAGAACACCACTGCGGCCGCCGGCGCTCCGCCGATGACCGAGGCGAACGAGCCCTCGAGGGCGGCCACCTCGAGGTCGTCGTTGAGGGCGGCCGAGAATACGACGAAGGCACCTCCGTGGTAGCGAGAAACCACGCAAAAGACCAGCGGGCCACGGAAGTTGACCACGGCCCGGCCGATCTCGGCGCCGTACTCAAGCTGAAGGTTGCGCATGGACTCAGGTGAGCCGTCAAAACCCGAGAGGTTGGCCAGCAACAGCAGGGGGCGGTTGTTGCTGGCAGCGTTCACCGCCCGAGCCACCTTCTTGGACGTCAGTGGGAACAACGTCCCCGAGGTCCAGTGATCGGGTCCGTCGGCCGGAACGAAGCCCCAGCGCGGCAACGGCCGTGACTCCAGGCCGATCATGCACACCGGCCAGCCGCCAAGGTGAGCGTCCCACACGACTGCGCTCTCGGCGTGCCGGAAGCCAGACCACCGCTCGAGCGGCGCGTGATCCTGGTCGATGGCTGCTCGCATCACCGAGCGGATGTCGAAGGGCTGCTTTCGTGCCGGGTTGGCTTCTTCACTGAAGACCTCGCCCACAACGGAGAACTCGGATCCCTCATGGGCGTAGCCCCTAACATCGCGATCGGGCGGATCGGTCGTGACGGCTCGGCGGGGAAACCGCTCGCCCGGCGCGACGTAGGTGTGCTCGTAGTGCCGCAGGAGGATATGACAGGCGCCGGGGATGTCCGGCGCCCAGTATTGCGCCTGCCCATTGGGTCCCATGACCCGTTCGTAGCCGCCGATCCCCTGGTTGTCCTCTGCCGAGACACCCCCCGAGTACTCGAGCGCCTGTTTGCCGGTGAGAACCATGGCCGACTCCGGGGTCATGACAAGAATGCCCCTTGTGTGCATCAACATGGTCGCCTCTGCATTCCAGTAGGGCTGGGCGCCGACATTGATGCCTGCCACGACCACGTTGATCTCGCCACCGCTCTGGGTGAACTGCACGATCCGCCGCAGCACCCTCGCGATCCAGTCCATGTTCTCGGTGCCGCTGTCCAACGCGATCTTCGCCCCTGAGGACAACGCGAACCACTCGAGGGGAACCTCGAGGGCAGCGGCCAGGTCGAGAGCGGCGATGATGCGTCGGCACTCGGGCTCCGCCAATGATCCGAGACCTTTGCTGGGGTCCCCTAGCAGCATGACGCGGGCCATTCCCTCGGGATAGGTCGGCGTAACGCTGCGCAGGATCCCCATCACGATGCTGGCCGAGTTGAGCCCCTCGTCCCGCAACGTAGGTGCCAGGTTGCCGTTGTCGTCGAAGTCGTACTCGACAAACTCCCCCGGTGGAAACTCGCGGTGCCCGTCATCGCCGGAAGCCGTGAGCATCTTGATGAGCTCGTAGGGGTAGACGAGCCCGCGCCGGCGCAGCGTGTCGACCCGCTGCTCGTAGTCCGTGAACGGCAGCAACGGCTCCTCGGAGAGCGGGAGAAACCGCACCACGAACCCGGCCCCGGTGGGGTTGGACAGCTGGACCGTCGTTTCATGCACGTGACCGACGGACGCCTGTTTCAGCTTCACCCGCAGCAGGACCTCGTCGATCCCGAGACCCTCGGTGTTTGGCGCCAGCCGATGCACGATGCCCTGCAGCTCGGCGGCGGTGAGGTCCAGCACCGGCCATACGTAGAGGACGACACGGTTCATGTGTATGCCGCGCTGGGGCGGGCGCGTCGAAAGGTGGGCTCGTATCCCGGCCAGTGCCTGGTTCAGCTTTCGCTGGAGGAAGGGCAACTGGGTGGTGCGCCCGTCTTCGTCGCGTACCGGGGTGACGTCGCGCACCTCGGCCAGCGCGAACAGCCTCTCGTCAGCCGGGTTCTCGTTCGCCACACCAGAGAACAAATAGACGTCCTCCACCGACGGCAGCCGAGTGAGGTGGAATGCGCGCAGTCGCTGGAGATGCAGGCGCTCTCCCATCATCGGATGCAGGCCGCGATACAGCGTGTCTTCCCGGTAGTCACCGCCCGAGGTCTGGCGAAACGTGAAGTGCTGGGTACCCGCCATCCCGAGACCCAACCCTGGAGCGCTGATGGCCACTACGAGACGTCGCACTCGAGGCGGGAATGCGGTTCCGGCCAGCAGATCCTGCAGCTCCTCAGCGGTGGCCTCGTCGCCATCCGGTCGTTCGGGACGCCACACGTAGAAATCGATGACGACGTCGTGCTCATCGGGCAGCTCGTCCAGAAGCTCAGCAACGGAGGCCATGGCACTGTGCAGGTCGTCATAGCGGGCGAAGAGAGTGACGAGCTGAACGCGTTTGCCCTCATCGTCGTACTGCGCGCTCGCGAGGTCTCTGCCTTCTGAGGTGACGAACGTGAAGCCCTCCAAGCTGCGTACCCGGTAGTAGCGAAGCGTCATGGCCTCGAGCATGATGCGACGGGCGTTGCTGCTGGCAGCCTCGAACTGCGAGGTGAAGAAGTTCTTCAGCGGTTGGGGACATTCGACCAGCGCAGTCATGTGCCGTGCGCGCTCGGTGCCCTCCATGTCCTGCTCGAGCGCGTGCAGATGGGCCGCCGCCTCGCTGTATGCGAGGGCGGATGCCACCTGGAACTCGGGCAGCTCGAAGTACTGGTACCGGACCTCCCGTGCCTGCTGAGCCAGCTCGGGAAAGCGGCGCTGACTGGCTGAGACCAAGCGGTCCAGGATGGAGCGGAAGTCGTGCTCGGGCCCAAAGGCGATGCGCTCGATCTGCTCGAGACGGCGATCGAGGATCGACTGGACAGCAGGCACCTGATCGTCGATCCGCTGCTGCGCCTTCGACATCCAAAAGAGCGCCTCCCGCAAAGCCGGCGTGGGCTCGAGATCTCGGATGCCGTAATGGCCAAGACAGCGCCGCAGACCCTCGAGAAACGAAGGGCGCAGGTCTGCTCCTCGTCGCTCGAGGGAGCGAAGGTAGGTCAGCAGGTCCTCGTGGGAGCTGTGCGCCTCCTCTTCGGGATAGTCGTTCGGCTCGGGTCGGGTGCGCGCCAGCGAGCTGATATCAGCAAAAGCAGTGAGAACGAGGTGCTCGCTCCCCAGCAGGGCCTCGTCGTCGGGAGCAAGCTGCCTCGAGGCTGCTGCGTAGGTGGCCACGAGTTGCTGTGAATGAAGGGGGTCGATGTCGTAGCCGAGCATCTGGCGCCCGAGGGTGTCCAGAGCCTCCCTACAACGAGCCTCGGGGCGGGTATCGCGCACCTCGTCCCCCGCGGCGTCGAGGTCCAAATGCTGACTCCCCTCGCCGGTCTCCTCGCTCGCCAGCGACTGCAGTCCCACGAGCGGCGCCGCCAATGCAACCTGGACGTTCGGCGCGACCAGTACCTCGGACACCCGCCCTTTTGCCGGCGCGACCACAGACATCTCGGTCTTCATGGCCTCCAGCACCACCAGCCGGTCACCCGCAGCCACCTCGTCGCCCTCCTTGACGAGCACAGCCAGGACCACGGCTGGCACCGGCGCCCGCACCAGGCCACCCGAGCTCCGGGCCACCCGGTGTGCGACACCGTCCACCTCGATGAGGTGGTCTGCGCCGTGCACCGATGACAGCACGCGGTAGCTCCGTCCCCCCAGTGACACTCGGCGATCGAAGCGGCCAGTCCGTTCCAGGCGCACGTCGACCTCTCGGCCGGCACCCTTCACCCGGTAGAGGAATGGGTTGAGGCGGCGAACGTCAAAGCGATAGTCGACTCGGCCGGCGCGCAGACGCACGGCGTGACCCACCGAGGCGCTGGCCTCCGCTCGACCTCGCGCCGCCAGCGAAAAGAACTGCGCCTGCTCTGCCGCCAACGCTTCGTCGTAGACCTCGACGGCGGCAACCAGAAGCGCAACGCCTCCATGCTGACGAGGAATCTGCTCGCCAGTCATGGCCATCTGGTCGAGCCAGCTCACATCGATCTCGCCGGACGCGATCTCAGGACGACCGACCAACGCGAGCAGGAACGCCCGGTTTGTCGATCCGCCTCGCACGACCACTTCCGTCTCCGTGAGGGCGCGGGCAAGGCGAGCCAGCGCCTCTGGCCGGTCGCGGCCCCAGACGATGACCTTGGCGATCATCGAGTCGAAATCCGCCGGGATGGTGTCTCCGTCACTGATGCCCGTGTCGACCCGCACCCCCGGGCCGGTGGGCAGGCGCAGGAGCTCAACGGTGCCCGGGGCAGGGGCGAAGTTGGCCTCCGGATCCTCGGCGTTGAGACGAACCTCGATGGCGTGACCGACCGACGGAGGTGGGTCGCCCTCCAGGCGGCCTCCGCCTGCCACATGGAGTTGCAGCTTGACGATGTCAAGGCCGGTCGTCGCCTCCGTCACCGGGTGCTCGACTTGGAGCCTGGCGTTGACCTCCATGAAAGAGAAGACCTGGGTGCCGGGGTCGTAGAGGAACTCGACCGTGCCTGCATTGGTGTAGCCGGCGAGGCGGCACAGGCGGGCTGCTGCTTCGCGGAGCTCCCGATCCTGCACCTCGGTGAGCGCCGTCGATCCCGACTCTTCCAGCACCTTCTGGCTGCGACGCTGGATCGTGCAGTCGCGTACGCCTAGGGGCCAGACGGCACCGTGATGGTCTGCGATGACTTGGACCTCAACGTGCCGTGACGCTGGGAGCATCTTCTCCAGGAACACCGTGGCATCGCCGAAGCACTTGTAGGCCTCGGCTCGGGCGGACTCGAAGGCTGCAGCGAGGTCGCTCGAGCTGTAAACGCGACGGACGCCGCGGCCACCACCGCCGGCCGTCGCCTTGATCATGAGCGGGTAGCCGATGCGCTCGGCGTCATTGCGGGCCTGCTCCAGAGATTCGACGGCAGCGCCGCTCCAAGGCGATACAGACAACCCGGCGTCCTCGGCGAGCCGCTTGGCGCTGATCTTGTCACCTAGGCGTCGCATAGCTCGCGAGTTAGGCCCCACGAACACGAGATGCAGGCGTTCACACAACTCGGCAAACTCGGCATGCTCGGCAACGAACCCCCATCCGACCCACACGGCGTCGACCTTCGCGGCCGTGAGCGCCCGCTCCAACCGCTCGTAATCCAGGTAGCTGCTCCGCTGCTGGCCATCACCGTCCAGGAAACTGGATGGCCCGAGCGACACGGCGTCGGTGGCGTTGCGCACGTACATGGAGTGACGATCTGGCTCGGTGAAGAGCGCCACTGCCGCGATCGGGCTGTCTTGCTCCCGGTTGAGCTCCTGGACTGCGTGGATGAGCCTCATCGCCGCCTCGCCTCTGTTGACGATGGCAATGCGGGAGAAAGGACACCGCACGACTAGGACACCGCAACTCGCAGCGGCTCGAGCAACTCCGGGCCGATTTGCGTCGTTAGCGCCACCGTGCGGTAGCCCTCCATGCGCAAACGAACCCTGCCGGAGTCGTCAACCACCTCGGCGTCAAAGTGATCCGCCTGCGGCTCCACCGCTGCGTACAGCCTGCCGACGGTATGGACCGGCTCCAGCAGAGTGACCCGCGCGACCTCCTGCGGCAGGCCCATCCGACCGGTCGATCCCAACTCCCAGATGCCCGCTGTCTGGAAGCACAGCTCGAGCAAGCGGGGCGCAGTCAGCAGCGCAAGCTCGGGCGGCTGATGATTTGCGGGGAGTCCTTCTGCCATGAGACCGATCTGCCGGTCGCCCTGCCGCCAGCTGCGGTCCAGTACCTGATAGGTCGGACCATGGAAGTACACCTTGTAGATCGCGTCCGCGTCCACGGCCGCCCCGTCGGGAGCTATCGGTGGCGCCGTGGTGACGCCGGCCTGCCATTGCCGAGCCAGCCGCACCCTGCCCGTGACGTGCGTGGTGATCAGCGGTTCGGCCTGGTTTGCCAGGGTTCTGGCACCGATCAGCCGGCAGCTGGCCACGACTTCGTTGCCCTCCGGTGTCAGCCATGCCTCGACCGTGAAATGCCGCGGCTCATCTCTGTAGAACTTGAACGGAGCGACGAAGGTGACGTCCTCGATGGAGGCCACCCGCCAGGCCGGCAGAAGCAGGGCGGCCACCTCAGCGAGCGCCTCGACACCCATCACACCCGGCAGGAGCGACACGCCGTCGATGCGGTGGTCGTCAAGGAAGCCCTGCGCAGTCGGGTCGAGCACCGTCTCGACGCTGAGGGGACGGAACACTCCACCGGTACCGACCTCGCCCACCATGGGCCCGTGCGTCAGCAGCCTGACGGCCGCGCGGTCCAGCCCACCGTCGGAGTCGGCCTCCGCGGTGAGGATCCCCAAGTCGCCGGCGACGATCACCTCACCGAGCCGGCTCCCGCACACCAGCTCTCGCCGTACCCACGGAACGCCTACCTCGGGTGCCAGCGTGCTGATCCCCGCAAGCGCCATCATCTTCGGAATCGACCCTCGGCTTGCCATACCGATCCCGCTCCAGGCTGTCCAGTCAATGGCGATGCCCCGCGTCCCGGGCCTGGTGGTGCGGAGACTCGACGTCGACTTGCACAGAAGGTCATTGGCGGCGCTGTAGTCCGTCTGGCCGCCGTTCCCGAAGCGCCCCGCCACTGAACTGAAGCAGACAGTGGCCCCGATCGGCGTGTCGCCAATGGCGGTAAGGAGGTTGAACCAGCCGTCGCTCTTGACGTCGAACACAAGGTCGTATTCGGCCTCGGGCTTGTCGGCCAGGAGGTGGCTGACGTCCAGGCCGGCGGCGTGCAGCAGCACGTCCACCCGACCGTGCGCTTCTCGGACACCCTCGAGCGCTTTGGCTACCGCCTCTGTGTCGCGCAGGTCGAGGCTGTGGTAGACGGCCCGGCCGCCTGCCTGCTCAATGGCGGTGATGGCGTCGAGAGCGGCGCGGCGGCGCTCAATCGCCGCCAGCGCCCGCTCGATCAGGGCCGGCGTCGGCCGTTCTCCGCCATCCGTCATGCGCTGGCGCAACTCGCGCTTCAGGCCATCACGATCGGCCACGAACAGCTCGAGATCGAGGTCGGCGACGTCGGGCCGGGGAGCCAGGTCAAGGAGGTGGAACGTACCGCCTGAGGCCCGCGCCAGGTCGGCGACGACCGCTGAAACAATGCTGCCGGCGGCGCCGGTCACGACGAAGACGCTGTCAGGACCGAGAGCAAGGCCGGGCTGGCCGTTCCCAACAGCCTCTTCCTGCAGGCCGATGGCCCAGCGCAGTTCGTCTTGCAGGCCGACCTCGATCGCTCCCGGATCGCGTTCGGTCTCGTCGATGAGGGCGGCGGCGATGGCGGCCGGTCCGGCTGCGGGCGCCAGGTCCACAGCCTTGACAAGGCAATCTGTCCGCTCTCGTTTGTAGGCCTTAGCGAAGCCGGTGACAGCCCCACCCATGGGGGCCGTGGCACCACGGTCGTCGTAGCCGTGCAATCCGCCCATGCGGGTGGCAACGACGAGGAAGGTACCGGGAGGCGCTACCTGCTCATAGAGCGACCGCATGGCGGTGGCGAGCAGCTTGACCCTGATCCGCAAGTGCTCCTTCCAGCTTGCGATGTCCAGCTGCGCCAGCGGGGGCTCCGTGTCCAAAGCGGGCAACCAGTACACGCCGTGTACGGCGCCCGCACTCGCCCAGGCGACGAGCTGAGCTTCGAGGCTCGCGGCCGTCGGCGCTCCTTCGAGGACGAGGACCTCGACTCCTCGAGCGGCGAGCATGCCGGTGAGTGCTTCACTCACTCCGCCGTGGTCGGGCATCACCACGACACGAGAGCCGGCCTGCAGCTCTACCCCGGTCCGTCTGCACAGGTCGAGGGGCGGCCGCAGAATGGGAACGGGCACCCTCCGCTTGACCGTGTCGCACGCCTCGAGGCCCGCCGTGAGATCCAGTCCGGGTGTCGCGCTATGAAGCGCGGCCGCCTCGAGCGGGGTGGCCTCGAGCGGGGCGACGGCAACACCGCCGGCCTGCTCGAGCACGAAGCCGATGACGTGACCCAAGGTGGGGTAGTCGCGCAGCTTGAGGCTGTCGTTGC
>Ga0187883_10001600_pt1 | contig 13801 bp, 9 predicted proteins | sample June2016WEW_20_1_2_FD_132966 | JGI IMG/M metagenome (GOLD analysis project Ga0187883, IMG submission 132966) | Peatland microbial communities from SPRUCE experiment site at the Marcell Experimental Forest, Minnesota, USA - June2016WEW_20_10 | ecosystem: Environmental > Terrestrial > Soil >...
CGAAGTGCAACTTGCAGCATTATTTGTCATGCAAGCAGCCGAGTACCCCGCATTACTCGGATCTTCCCCGGAACAGCTGCGCAGCGTGACCCGCGCTCTTCCGGACCAGCTGAAACCGGCCCCCGAAGGAGCCTGATGAATACGAGGGCGCCCACCCGTCCGACCGAGCTACACTCGCGCCGCGTCCGGCTGACCACGGGACCGGCCGCCGCGGCCGAAGCCCGCAGCCAGGTCCAGGCGGCCATCCGTGCCTGGGAAGTCCCTGTGGACCCGAGCGTCGCGATCCTGCTCACCAGCGAACTGGTGACCAATGCCATCAGGCACGAGGCCGGTGAGACCGTCACGCTGGCCATCACCTGCTCCTGCGGTCAACTGCGCGTTGATGTCCACGACACGTCGTGCTTCTTTCCGGTGCTCGGAGACGCCTCAGTCGATGAGGAGACCGGGCGGGGCCTGTTCCTGGTCGACACCCTGGCCGCCCAGTGGGGCTGCTACCGCACTCCGGCGGGCAAGGCCGTGTACTTTACGCTCACGTTCCAGCCCGTTCGCCGCGGGCGGCGGCCGGGGTCCCCGGCGGGTCCACGCGCGGGGACTGTGAGTCGGGATCCCTCGGCGGTTGACCGCCCGCACGGAGCGCGCCCGCGATTGCCGCGGCGATCACCTCGATGCGACGGTGCGCAGGGCTGATTCACGGGCGATGTCCGTCCGCGAGTGCACGTCGAGCTTCTTCAGGATGTGCGAGACGTGGGTCCCGACGGTCCGCCGGGAGAGCAGCAGCCGGGCCGCAATCTCCGGGTTGGACAATCCTTCTTCCACGAATGCGGCGATCTTGGTCTCGGTCGGGGTGAGGCTGTCCCAGCCGCTCCGCGCCTGCCGGTGCTTGGCGTGCGGCCCGCGCCGGATGCCATGGGCGCGGAACGCGGCCTGTAGCCGGGCGACGTCCGCGGCCGCGCCGAGAGTGTTGTAGACCTCGACCGCCCGGGTGAATGCGGCCCGCGCCTGGCGGCGGTCGCCGATGCGGACGAACTCTCCGGCGGCGGCTTCCAGCGCCTTCGCCTTCAGCAGTGGCCTGCCGGCGTCCTCGTAACACTCCGCAGCCGTCAGGAGCCGGGCGGCTTCATGGTCCAGCAGGCTGCGACAGTAGAGCGCGTTCGCCTGCCGGTGCGGAATCTCCGATTCGGCCGCGACCGCGGTGGCGTGGCCCGCGAGGGCCCGTGCGGTGTCCGGGTCGCCGGTCGCGACGGCGAGGCGGACGGCGTCGGCCAGCAGGTCTTCGATCTCCTGGATTTCCTCGGTATTGCCGTCGAACCCATCGGTCAGCGCGGCCAGCGCCTCCGGCAGCGCGCCAGCGTGCTCGCAGTCCAGGCTGCGGGCGAGGGCCAGCGGCCCAAGAAGCCGGTTTCCGATCCGCTGGGCGTGCGGTACGGCAGCAGCGAGGAGGCGGCGCGCCACGTCAATCTCGCCGCGATGGAAGCTGATCACGGCCGCGATCCCGAGCCCGTCACAGACCGCGACGGGTTCCTTCAGGTCCTCGTGCACGATCTCTACCTCGGCCAGTGCATCGTCCCAGCGCCCCGTTTCGAAGAACAAGTTGCCCAGGGCCTCGTGCGCCTGGGTCAGCCGGATCACTGTGCCGACTTGATCCGCCAGGTGCCGGGCCTGCCCGGCCACGGCCAGCGCCTCCTCGTACCGGTCGAGCTTGCCCAGCACGACGGCCTTGTTGATCTGCAGCAGCAGCCGCAGATCGGTCGGCGCCGGATCGGTCTGGGTCACGGCCAGCGCCTGGTCGAACAGCGGCAACGCGTCGGTCATCTTCCCCTGCACGGTGGCCACGATCGTCAGCACATGCAACGCCCAGCCCATGGCCCGGTTGTCGCCTGCCTCCGATGCGGCCGCGAGCGCACGGGTGCCGATCCGGCCAGCCTTCTCGACCTCGCCGAGGCTGAAGTGCGTCCGCGCGGCGAGGACGAGCAGCCTGGCGCGGTGCCGGGCCGAAAGCCCGGGAGAAGACAGCGCCTTGTCCAGCGTAGCCAGGGATTCCGCAGACGAGCCGGTCAGCCCGCGGCACTGCGCTAATGTCCAGTGCAGGTCCACCAGCAGATCGGGCTCACACGCCTGCCTCAGCGCGCGATTCGCCACCTGCTCGGCCCGGGCGGTGTCACCGATACGGAAGAGGGCATCAGCGAGTCGGCTCTCGAACCAGCCGCGCCTGGCCGACCCAGTTGGGGAGCTGGCGACGGCCCGCGTGAGGAGTTCCGCCGCCACCTCGGGTGCCTGACCGACCAGCGGGTCCGCGGTGCGGGCCAGCCAGTCCAGCATCCACTCATCCATCGGCTGGGCCGGGTCCACGCCTCCGCTGACGGCCCGCAGCATCTGCCGGGCCACCCGATCCGGCGGCGCACCCGCCTCCGCCAGGGCGCGCCCCACATCGCGGTGCCAGGCGGCGCGCACCGGCGTCGGCATCTCGTCGTACAGCGCCGCCCGGATCAGCGGATGCCGGAACGCTAGGCTGTGGCCGGACTCGGCCAGCACGCCGGCCGCACAGGCCTCGTCCACCGCCGGGATCAGGCCCGCCACGCTGCGGCCCAGCACGATCGCCAGATCGGGGACCGCGAACTCCATCCCCAGCAGGGCCGCCGCCTTCAGTACCTCGCGTGTCGGCCCGGCCACGAAGCCGAGGCGATCGGCGATGGCCGCGGACAGGGAGCTTGGTGCCGAACCGCTGGCCAGCTCGGCGGCGCCCGCCTCGGTGACGGTCAGGCTCGAGCCGCGGGCCAGCGCGGCGACCAGCTCGGTGACGTAGAGCGGGTTGCCCGCCGCCCCGTCGGCGAGCCGCAGCAGGTTGCCGTCCGGTGTGCCGCCGGCCAGGGTTGCGATCAGGGTAGATACCGCGGCTCCGGTGAGCCCGGCGAGCTGGAAACGGGTGCCGTCGCCCACTACCCGCCGCAGCGCCAGCAGGTCATCGCGCTGGGGGACCGGGCGCATCATCCCGACCAGCAGCAGCGGCAGCTGCCGCGCCGACCGCGCCAGCCGTCCCCACAAGGTGACGCTGGCCGGGTCGGCCCACTGCAGGTCGTCAACCACCAGGATGTTGGGCCGGGTTGTGCACTGCTCAGTGACCAGGGCCAGCAACTGCTCGGCCAGCGCCGCCGGGACGTCCGTGCCGCGGTCGGCGGTGACCTCTCCGCGCAGGAGCCGGACGATCGTGTTCCGGCGGGGATTGGTGGACGGCTCGCGTACTCCCAGCCCGTCTAGGAACGGCACGAGCGGCAGCGCCTGGCCCAGCTCGTCACCGGAACCCCAGAAGACCTGGCAGCCAGCCCCTGGCGCTCCGGCCACCACCGCCCGCACCAGCGCGGACTTGCCGATACCCGGCTCGCCCTCGATCAGGACTGAGCTACCGTGCCCCGCAGACACCTCTTGTACCAACTCAGTCAGCAGGGCGATCTCGCTGTCGCGGCCGACGAGGGCACCGGCCGACGTCACCGGGGGCATGGAATGAACCCTACTACTAGATCATTTATCGAACAAGTAGTCATTTTTCGGACACTAATTCGGCAACCGGACGGCATTGCCGGCGACTCGGCATTGCCGGCGACTCGGCATTGTCATGACCTGCCGTGCAGTGCAAATTGCCTTGATCTTTGCAATGCACAGGAAGGTGACATTTTTTCTTGCGGTGGCGAAACCATTTGCGGATCAACAGAAGTGAAAAATAGAATGCAGCTTTTGGCACTTGAAAAGTCCCGCAAAGGGCTTAACTTATGGCATGTAATAGTCTAATAATAGGCGGTAAGTCCGTATGACGCAGAAGCGTTGTGTTGGCCCGACGAAGGGGCTGCGGCAGGCCGCTGACCTCGTTAGAAGCCGATGGAGAGATCATGCACTTAAAGCGAACCATCATCATTCCTGCCATCATGGCCCTCAGCGCAGTCGGCTCGGTCCTGGCTGGCTCGGCGGTAACTCTGGCGGCCACGTCAGCGCCGAGCGTGGCAGTGGTAACCGCTTCATCCGCACACCCCGATGTTGTCTTTAACTGGTGAACTGACCTGGCATACGGCTAAATGGCCTGCCGCGGATCCGTCTGATCCGCGGCAGGCCAGCCGGGTAACTACCGCTATACGCGTGATGTTTGTTGCACTACCCCTAACTGCCTGCTGGGTCGTGGTCGCGGGTCCGGCTTGAGCCAGCAACCTGAGGCGCGGTTCTTCACGGCCGCCTCCTTTGCTGTATCGCTGCACAGCAGTCACAGCGTTGAGTATTCCGTTGTGGCCCTTCGTGGCGGGCACATTCAAGATCAGCGGGATGCGGTTAACGCCCCGCTCGTGCGATCGCGCATCCACTGCTATGCCGTCGGCCGCCCATGGCCGAAGCGAGGGCCGCTGGATCGCTGGCGGGCCGCCCGGAAGCGCATCAATCCGTTATTCACCGGCGGAATCTGACCGGACGCGTTCATACCTCCAGGGCATCGCCGAATCTTGCCCTGCCCGGCTGCCGTCCCCGCACCCCGGCCCGGGCCCGCGGGCGTCGGCCGGCACCACCTATTGGGCAGTGAATAGGAAGGTTAGGTGCAACTAGCCCCAAGTTGAGGCTTTAGTGGCGATGGTCGAGGGTACTGTGTGGTAGCAAAGGTTTCGCAAATTCTTTCCGTGAAATCTGCGTGACCGCACCGCTATTCCGCCCGCGGCACCAAGGAGGGACGCCGTTGATCGCGCCAGGAAGCCCCACGGTGCGGCGGCGCCGACTGGCCGCTGAGCTGCGCGCGATCAGGGAGAGCAAGGGCAAGAGCGGAGACTCGGTCGCCGCCGCGCTGAAGTGGTCAGCCTCCAAGATCAGCCGGTACGAGCGAGCCAGGACCGGCTTGCCGCCACGGGAAGTCGAGAGGCTGCTCGACTACTACGGGATCACCGGGCCCCGCCGCGCACTCCTTCTCACGCTCGCCGAGGACGCGGCGCAGAAGGGCTGGTGGGAAGAGTTCGGCGACAATCTCTCCGAGGACTACCAGCAGTTCATCGGCCTTGAGTATGAAGCAACTTCCATGTCCATATGGCACGTTGATGTGGTCACTGGCCTGCTGCAGACGGAAGCTTATGCTCGGCATATCATCAGCAGCTACAGCCGGGTCGAGCCAGTCCCGCCGGGTATGATCGGGCGAATGGTCAACGTCCGCATGCGGCGCCAGCAGGTACTGGCTCGCGAAGGACTTCAGATATCTGTTGTGCTCGATGAATCAGTCCTGAAACGCCGGATCGGTAATGAGTCGGTGATGTATGAGCAGCTTCAGCGGCTTGCGTACGAGGCTGAAAGGCCAAATATAACCTTGCAGGTTCTTCCCCTCGACGCGCAGCACACGGTCTTCGGGGAGTCGTTTGTCATATTCGGCTTTGTTGTCGATAGCGATGCGATGCTGCAAGAGGTGGTGAGCACTGAGCATATGCGGACCGGCTTCACCCTGGAGGGGGAGAGGGAAACGTACTTGCACAGGATCGCCTTCCAGATGCTCGCCCAAGCGGCCCTCGATCCAGCGGCGTCGAGGGCGCTCATACTGGAGACGGCGCAGTCGCACTGGTCCGGTGCCAACCGGCACGCCAGTGCCTAAATGACGCAAGTCGGTTATTCCCATTGTTACGGTGACGGTCTTCCGTCATGGCCTCCTCTAGGGTCGCGGCCAGTATGCTTGACTCCGCAGCGGCACTGATCAGCGACGCTGGGTTGCGAGGCGAAGCCATGCCTGAGCACGTCTGAGGTGTGCGTGAACCACCGGCACCACAGACATTAACTGAACCGTAGTGCTTCTGAGTCTGCAGATACGACGCATGCCAGAGTGATGCCTGCTAACCTCAGGAGAAATGGGTCACTACGTTGGGTAATGCCCATCGCACACTCTGTTCATACTGTGGACAGAAAACGACAATCAGTGAGGTAATCGTGGGAAGACCTATGTTCGGAAATTCACCCGAAAGGCCGGATTCGGGTCCTAACTGGGTTAAGAGCTCTCTGAGTTTCTCCAACGGCAACTGCGTGGAGGTGACGAGCCTGCCCGGTCGCACGATCGGCCTTCGCAACAGCAGGGATCCCAAGGGGCCGGTACTCCGGTTCACGCCGGACGAATGGCATGCCTTCCTCGGCGGCGCGCGAAACGGTGAGTTCGACAGCTTCGGCGCGGAGTGACCGTACCGGCATAGGCGTAGTGTCCGGTAGAGATAGCTATCGGTCTGAACAAAACGGAGGACCCAACGAGTCCTCCGTTTTTGTTTGCCCGCCGCCGGCCTGAATCGGCAGTTCGTGTGTCCCCCCGCTTTCCGGCTGCTTCTTCGTAGCCGCCGTTTAGGCCGGCGGCCAATGCTTCCGATATCCGTCAGCTGACGGATGTCTCGCCGTGCAACTTGCATGAGACTTGCTCTGCAAGGAGGGCATGGCCGGCGTGCGGTAGGTGAGCCGATCCTCGGGCCGCAAGTCAGCGTGCCGGGAGCCGCCAGCTTGGCGATGACGGAGAGAGGCGGGACGTTGGACGTTGCCCGGCTGCGGGAAAGCTTCGGCCATGTCGCGGTGCACGGTGATGAGCTACCACTTTTCTTCTACTCCGACTTGTTCCTGAAGCACCCCGAGGTGCGGGACATGTTCCCCGTCTCGATGACGGCGCAGCGCAGCCACCTCGTCGACGCGCTCGTCAAGATCGTCTCGCAGGTGGACAGCGTTGCCGATCTGACCGTGTTCCTCCAGGGCCTGGGCCGCGATCACCGCAAGTTCGGCGTTATCGCCCAGCACTATGACGCGGTCGGCTCCAGTCTGCTGGCGACTTTGGAACATTTCTCCGGGCCGGCCTGGACGCCGGAGCTGGCCGCCGACTGGACGGCAGCCTATGAGCTCATCGGTTCCGTCATGACGGCGGCCGCGAGCGCGGACGAGCTGGTTCGGCCGCCGTGGTGGCGGGGCAAGGTCGTGGGCCACGAGCGGAGGTCGTTCGATGTCTCCGTGCTGCTCGTCCAGCCGGAGCCGCGAATGGACTACCTGCCGGGGCAGTCCGTGGCGATCGAATCCCCCAGCCGCCCAAGGCTGTGGCGCTACTACTCCATGGCCAACGCACCGCGCCAGGACGGGCTGCTCGAGTTTCACATCCGGCTCATCGACGGCGGCGCCGTGAGCATGGCGCTCACCAGCACGACGATCGCTGGCACCGAGCTCAGGCTCGGGCCTCCCGTCGGGGTTCTCACGCTGAGTCAGTCCGTCTCCGGCCGGGACCTGTTGCTGGTGGCGGGAAGTACCGGGCTGGCCCCGCTGAAAGCCATTCTCGATCAGGCGGCCACGCTGCCGCAGCCGCCGCGAGTACACCTGTTCTTCGGTGCGCGGAACGCCGACGGGCTTTATGACCTGGACAGCCTGGAGAAGATGGCCGCCCAGTACGCGTGGCTGACCATCACGCCAGTCGTGTCGGCCGACCCCAGGTTCGCTGGCGAGGCCGGCAGCCTTCCGGATGTAGTAGCCCGGCACGGCGATTGGTCAGGCCACGACGCCTACCTGGCCGGCCCGACCCAGATGGTCCGGGACGCTGCCACTCAACTGACCGCGGCGGGCATGTCGGCGGATCACATACACATCGAGGATTTCGGGTGGAGCGAGCCTTGACCACAGCATGGTTCGACGAGCAGAGCCGGATGAGCCCCGAAGAGCTGCAGACCGTGATATTTCCTTCGTCGCGGTTGGGGCGGCGTGGCTATGAGGAAGGGCCTGTCCGGGAGTTCCTCAGCGGGGTGCACGGCGAGTTCGTGCGTCTGGTGAACGAACGCACGTCCCTGTGGCAGGAGGTTCAGCGGCTGCGCCGCCGGATCATCGCCGGAGAGGTCGATGGTGATGCGCAGACGGTTCTGTTCGGCGAGGCAGACGCGCACGTACACGCGGTGCGGATACTGTCAACCGCGCAGGTCACCGCCGAGAAGTACGTGGCCGATGCGCAGGATTACAGCAGTCGGCTAACCGAGGAGGCCAAGCGGCGCCGCGATGAGATCATGCAGGACGCCCAGCAGCACTCGGACATGATCCTGGATGACGCACACGCCAAGGCCCGCGAGGCAGCAGTTTCCGCGCTGGATGTGGCCGCGGCGCCGCAGTCCGACGAAGAGCAGCGGGCCGCGCAGGCGGAATTGGCTTATTTGCGCACCTACAGTGGCGTCTACCGGGCGCACCTGCGCGCTTACACCGAGGGAATCCTGCGCGGTATCGAGGAGTGGGAGCGCAAGGAAGCAGCCTCACTCCAGGAAGCAGCAGAAGTCAAGACAACTGCCGGGGCACGGGCGATTGATAGTAACGGGCATCGGCCGATTGATGGCAACAATGGATACCGACGCCATTGAAAGGACGCGGGCAGCGGCACGATATGATCCAGGCCCCGATCCTTGCCCGGCGGGCCGCGGGCCCTGACTGGCATGGGGCACCGCACTAACTGGCGCGCCGAAAGTGGCCGGTTTCTGCTGTTGCGGCAGCAGAAATCGGCCACTTTCGGGTTCACCGGCTCCAATTTGGAGCCGGTGAACAGCTCAGCAAAGCGGCTAGCGCACCTAAACGACGCCTAACTGCTGAGCGCGATACTGGGTTAATACAGAAAGGCATCAGGCTTGACGCGAACGGAGCTGGTCAGGTAAACGCTGGCTGCGGGACGATTGCCGCCTGCCGCATGCTGGGCACTTGCCTGATCACCGGTGCTGTGGCCCGAGGCTACGGCGCCCTCGGCGCCGAGGCCGCCGAGCACGAGAGCCAGAATGAGAATGCCGCGCGCCGCCCGGCGCGGCGGATCGGCTTGCGATACCTCCGCCAGGCCCTCGGCCGGGCCAATTCCCGTCTGCTTCGGCTGATAAGTCGTCATCGAGGCGATCCCCTTATCGGTAACTTTGATATGAGGTCTGCGCAGACCGTCTCAATACCGAAGCTACCGCATTATCCGCTTCGTGCTGGGCCATTCGGGCAAGTCCGCACGACGATTTTCCCGCCCATCCTGGGCGCGATCTCTGAGTCCGAACATGGTTATATTTGTGCACACCACCTTATATATGTGCACGCCACGCTAAATCGGTCAAGGCGGCGATTTCAGCTAAAACTGGTTCAGGCTACCGGGCTTTCCTTGCCCCTGGGATGATCTTCCGGGTTGCCGCCGGCCGATCCGGGATGCCTGCGGATGGGCCTGGAGTCCGGCAGAAGATGTCGCACCGGGTGGACGGGTGGTCCGGCTTTGAAATTGCCGTGAAAGTTGCGTCGCAAGGCAGCGCCTGGGCTAGGGGCAGGGCATTGTGCTGTCTGAGGCTAATTCCCTGCGGCTACGGGTGGGAAATGCCGACCTTGGGTATTAGTCTCAAAAGAGATGCTTCGGCGCATTCCTGTTCGGGTATCAGCTACGACCTCTCGACGGGCGGTAGAAGGTGCAAGGCGATCATGGAATTCCGAGCCCTAGGACCGATTGAGCTCTGGTTGGCCGGACGGCGCCAGGATCTTGGGCGCGCCCGGGCGCGATCCATCCTGGCCATGCTGCTGCTGGCGCCACGCGCGCTGATCCCGGTCGAGACCCTCATTGACCGGCTCTGGGATACGGAACCTCCGCCCAAGGCCAGGGACAGCCTTTCGGTCTACGTGGCGAGGCTCCGGGCCTCCCTCCGGCAGGCCGTGGGAGACGACGTGCGGCTGGTGGGGCGGGCGCAGGGCTACCTGCTGGAAGTCGATCCCGAGACGGTCGACGTGCATCAGTTCCGAAGGCTGCGCCGGCAAGCGGATGCCCTAGCGGCCAGCGGTGACCACGAGCAGGCCGCCGGGCTGCTGCGCGAGGCGGACGGGCTCTGGCGCGGCCAGGCGCTGGCCGGGATCGGCGGCGACTGGGCCGCGCGGATGCGGGACGCTCTCGAGGAGGAGCGCCGGGCCGCCATTCTGGAGCGGGTCGGGTGCGAGCTGGAGCTTGGCCGACACGCCGATCTGGTCGGTGAACTCCGCCAGATGCTGGTTCAGTACCCGTCGGACGAAACGCTCGTCGCCCAGCAGATGACCGCTCTCTGCCGGAGCGGACGGTCGGCCGACGCCCTGAGCCTCTACCGGGAAGTCCGTGGCCGCCTGGTTGAGGAGCAGGGCACGGAGCCGGGGGCGATGCTGTCTGAGCTTCATCAGCGGATCCTGGGCCGCGACTCCGAGATGGCCGTCAGGCCCACCGGCCGGCGCCGGGCCGGCGCGGCACCGCCCGACACCCTTCCGCCCGAGACGGCGGACTTCGTGGGCCGCGACAAAGAGCTCGCCTCGCTTACCGGGGAGCGCGGCGACATCCCGGGGATCGCCATCATCGAGGGCATGCCGGGCGTGGGAAAGACCGCGCTGGCGGTTCGCGCGGCCCGCCTGGTCTCCGGGCAGTACCCGGATGGGACGCTCTACCTCAACCTTAATTCCCACGATCCCGGTAGCCCCTCGCTCGACCCTGCCGAGGCACTGCACCGCCTGCTCCAGATGCTGTCCGTGCCGGCCGCGCAGATACCGGAAACCGTCGGCGAGCGCACCGCACTGTGGCGGGCCCACCTGAGCCGCCGTCGCTCCGTCGTGATCCTGGACGACGCGGCCGGGCACGACCAGATCGGCCCGCTCCTGCCGGTGCTGAGCCGGTGCCTGATCTTGATTACCACCCGGCGAAGGCTTCCCGACCTCGGCGGGCGTTCGCTGACCCTCGACGTCCTGCCGGTCGACGAGGCCATCACGTTGTTCCGGCGGATCATCGGCGAGAGCCGGGCCACGGACGCCGATCAGATTGCGGCGGCCGTGGAATTGAGCGGGCGGCTGCCGCTGGCGATCCAGCTCACCGCCGGCCGGATCGCGCAGGATGGCCCGCCCGGCCTCAGCGGCCTGGTCGACGAACTGTCGCACTCCCCAGCGCGGCTGGGCGATACGGGTGGGGCGGCCCTCGACACCCCAGGGGTGATCGCCGCCTTCGATCTGTCTTACCGTGCGCTGGAGCCCGACCACCAGCAGTTCTTCCGGCGGCTTGGCATCAGTCCATGCGCCAGCTTCAGCCTGCTGGCCGCGGCCGCGCTGGCCGGCTGTACGCTCGCCGAGGCGGAGAAGGCGCTCGTCGCCCTGCTGGATTATCATCTGCTGACCCAGATCCCCGGCGGACAGTATCGCTTCCACGACCTCATCCACGGCTATGCGGCCACGCGCGCCACGGAAGATGACTCCGGGGCCGGGCAGCGGCAGGCCGTGAGCAGGCTCCTTGACTACTACCTGCTCACCGCCGACCGGGCTGACCGGGTCCTGCACCCGCTCCGGCGCCGGACTCCGATGCCACCGGCCCAGCTGCCCGCTGGGAGCCCGGCCCTGGGTACCCAGGAGGACGCGGCAGCCTGGCTGGAATCGGAGTGGCGCAACATCCTGCAGGCCGCGCGCCACGCGGGCCGGCACGAATGGAAGCGCAAGTGCGCCGACCTCATCGACCTGCTGACTGACTTCATGGAGATCAGGGCGTACTGGGACGAGGCGGCGGTCGCCCATGCCTTCGCCCTGCAGGCCAGCCGGGCTATCGCTGATCCGGCCCGGATCGCGCGGGCGGCGCTGGCGCTCAGCGCGGTGCGCCAGCAGACCGGGCAGCACGAGGCGGCGATCCCCCTGGCTGAGGAAGCCGCGGCGATCTACCAGTCGCTGGCCGACCGGAGCGGCGAGGCCGGGGCTCTTGACCAGATAGGCCTGGCTTACCAGCGCACCGCCCGTTCCCGTGAGGCGCTCGCCTACTTTTCCGAAGCTCGGATGCTGTACCGCGCTGCCGCGGACTCGCGTGGCACGGCTGATACCTTGAGCCATTCCGGTATCGCCTGCTGGTTCCTGGGCCGTTACCCCGAGGCCGACGCATCGATGCGGGAGGCACTGTCGCTCTATCGTGAGGTCGGCGACCGGCACGGGGAAGCGAAGGTGCACAACAATCTGGGCCCGGTACACCTGTCCAACGGTTATCACCGGGACGCGCTCGACGCTTATCAGGAATCCCTGCGGATATTTCGTGAGATTGGCGGACCGCAGGACGAGGCGGTCCTGCACCACAACATCGGCAGCGTCCACCGCTACAAGGGCAGCTACACCGAGGCACTGGCGGCCTGCCGGCGGGCCCTCGCGATATACCGGGACATCCGCGACCTGCCGCATGAAGCCGAGGTGCTCAATGACATCGGCGCCATCTACCAGAGCGCGTCGTGCTACGACGAGGCACTTGTTCATCATCAGCGGGCACGCCTGATTTCCGAGGACATCGGAAACCTGTCTCAGCAGTTGATCGCCCTGCGGATGATCGCCGATATATACCGCGGATCGGGCCGGTACAGCGAGGCGCTTGAGCACTATCACGCCGCGCTCAGACTGTCCCGAGAGATCGGCGAGCCATTCGAGGAAGGCAAGATCCTCGAAGGAAGCGCGGAAGCAATGCTGGACACGCATCGGTTCGATGCCGGGCGGATTGCGCTGCGGCAGGCGCTGGACGTCTTCGAACGGCTCGGCGTGCCGGAGGCAGAGTCGGTGCGGATACGCATAGAGACCATAGCCCCCGCCGTTGCCGCTCGCATCTCCTAGTCCGGCGTAACGCCGCGGTTCTCCAGCGCGTCCGGCGTACCGTCGCAGTTCTCCGGCTTGCGGCCCTCCGGCTTGATGCGCGACCCGGTGCGCGACCCGGGGTGCAAGGTAAGCGTCAAGGCGAGGGCAAGACGAGCGGCCAGCCTGGTAGTGCTCGATGGTGCTGCATTCCCCGGCAGCCGGAGGCCGCTGGCCGCCCGCCCTCGGGGGGCGTAGCAGCCCGACGCTAGCCGGGAGGTCTTCATGGGTGGATTGTCTCTGCCGGGCTATGGCCCGTCTGCTGCTGTGGCCGATGGCCCGTCCGCACCTGCGAGCGCTGACCGGCCTGCTCCTGACGGCCTGCTGGCCCGCGCCGAGCAGTTCATCACGCTGTTCCACGCGGAGAATGGCCTGGGGCCGCCCGAGCGGCGGATCCGGCAGGTTCACCGCCAGATCGAGGCGTCGGGTACTTACTGGCACACCCCAGCCGAGCTGACCTTTGGTGCGCGTGTTGCCTGGCGGAACAGCTCGCGATGCATCGGGCGGCTGTACTGGCGGAGCCTGCGGGTGCGGGACCGCCGCGAGGTCACTGCGGCACGGGACGTCGCCACCGAGTCGGTGACGCACCTGCGCGAGGCGACCAATGATGGCCGGGTCCGGCCGATGATCACTGTGTTCGCGCCGGACACGCCGGACCGCCCCGGGCCGCGGATCCTCAGCTCCCAGCTGATTCGGTATGCGGGCTACGACATCGTCGGGGGCGGCGTCATCGGGGACCCCGCCAGCGCCGATCTCACCCGGCAGGCCCGCGCTCTGGGCTGGCCCGGCGGCCGCCCGGCTGGGCGGTTCGACATACTTCCGCTGCTCGTGCAGGAGGCCGGCGCGCCGGTCACCATGCACGAGGTGCCCGACGACGCAGTGCTCGAGATAGGAATCGAACATCCGGAGTTTCGCTGGTTCGCCAACCTCGGGCTGCGGTGGTACGCCGTACCGGTCATCAGCGACATGTACCTGGACATCGGCGGCGTCCGTTATCCGGCCGCGCCATTCAATGGCTGGTACATGTGCACGGAGATCGGATCGCGTGACCTCGGCGACAGTGGCCGTTACGACGAGCTGCCGGTGATTGCCCGCCACATGGGCCTTTCCACGGCCAACGACCGGAACCTGTGGAAAGACAAGGCACTGACCGAGCTCAACCTCGCGGTCCTGCATTCGTTCAGCACCGCCGGCGTCGCGATCACCGACC
>Ga0187883_10001604_pt1 | contig 13784 bp, 11 predicted proteins | sample June2016WEW_20_1_2_FD_132966 | JGI IMG/M metagenome (GOLD analysis project Ga0187883, IMG submission 132966) | Peatland microbial communities from SPRUCE experiment site at the Marcell Experimental Forest, Minnesota, USA - June2016WEW_20_10 | ecosystem: Environmental > Terrestrial > Soil >...
ACAGGGTGTGACGAGGCCTACATCCGGTCCGTGCGCCTTGGGGCATGATGGGAGTGTGAATACCATGCGCTCCGCGAAGCTGGCCACGGGAACCCCGACGGTCGAAACCGAAATAGTGCAAGTTCTGGTTGCTGATTCCGGTCTTATTCAGTCTCAACTCTTGACGCGAGCTCTGAAAAGCCGGCGGGACTTTGAGGTTTCCGCTGTTGCTCTGGAGACGTCTGCTCTCCAGAACTTCCTGCAATCGAATAACGCCGACGTGGTCTTGGTTGCGGGCAACCACCAGCCGGATTTGAGCCTGCTGCGCTGGTTGCGCGTTTCGTATCCAAAGATCGCCCCTGTGCTGCTGGCCGAGAACGATGACCGCGAACTGGTGGTGAATGCCTTGCGCGCGGGTGCGAAGGGCATTTTTCTTTTTACTCAAACTCCCTTTCCGATGCTCTGCAAGTGCATCCATTGCGTTTTCCAGGGACAGGTTTGGATCAACAGCCAGCAGATGAATTACGTGCTGGATGCTATGTCGGAGGTGCCCACTCTGCGTGTGGTCAACTCAACAGGGAGGTCTTTGTTGACGCCGCGCGAGGAGCAGGTCGTCGCGCTCGTAGCCGACGGCTTGACCAACCGCGGGGTCGCGTCCGAACTGGGGTTGAGCGAACACACGATCAAGAAATATCTGCTGCGCATCTTCGATAAGGTGGGGATTTCAAGCCGGGTGGAACTGGTCCTCTACGCCATGTCGCACGGCGAGAATCGCCCGGCGGAATGGATGCCGAGCAACGCCTGAGCGCGGAAGGGAAGGCCGACGGATACAATGGCAATATGCAGAAGGACGAGGAGATCGCTGGGTGACGAGTGCCCAGTCCAGAGTTGCGCGCCGGTGGACCGTGATCGCATCAGGCCTGCTCATTCTGGCGCTGGCTCTGGTCGTGATCTACACGGGGCCGAATGCTTTTTACAGTCCCGTCGCTTTGGTCGTGGTGGCTGCCATCGGGCTGGCCGCGCTGCTGCTTCAGGTTCGGTTTCGGCAGGATCTTCCGAACGTTCATTCTCCGCTCTGGCTTAACGTCCTCGGCATTCTCTGTGCCATGATCACGCTGTTCGCGGATTACCTCCGGCTGACGCACCGTGAACTGGATCTGGTGGCGTTTGCCGCAGTGGTCTGCTTCGGCATCAGTGGATCGCTCATCCTGCACGCACTGCGAAGGGGACGGGTGCGAACGCCGCAACCGACTGAGACAGAGTAGAGACGAATCGAGAAGAAGACAAAGTCGCGGGGTTTTCAATCTTGTCCGCGGATTTCCCATTTACAATGCCGCTATGCGCGTCACCTTGTTCGGTGCATCCGGACTGCTGGGCCAGGAACTGGTTCATAAGTTGAGCGGTAACGAGATGAAGGGTGAGCAATTGACCGCGCTGTCTTCCAAGGACGCCGACCTGCGCGACCGCGCCCGCGTTCGCGACGTGATTCGCGATTCCCGTCCCGACTGGATTCTCCTGTCCGCCGCCTATACCGACGTGGATGGCTGCGAGTCAAACCGCGACTTGGCCTTCGCGGTGAATTGCGAGGGCGCCGTCAATGTGGCCGAGGCTGCCCGCGAAGCCGGATCGCGGCTGATGTTCCTAAGCACGGACTACGTTTTTGGTGGCAGCAAAGGATCGCCTTACCAAACCAGCGATGCCAGAAATCCGGCCAGCGTTTATGGCGAGAGTAAAGCCCGGGCCGAGGAACGGCTTCTCGAGATCCTGCCCGAGGTCTGCATCGCGCGAACTTCGTGGCTGTTCGGCCACGGAGGCAAGTGTTTTCCGGCGACGATTCTGAAGCTGGCGTCAACGCGTCCTGAAATTTCCGTGGTGCCTGAGATGGTGCCTGAGATTTCCGTAGTAAACGATCAGCGTGGCAGCCCAACTTTCACGCGCGATCTCGCCTCCGCTCTCGTCGAGCTGTGCCGCGCCTCCGCCCGCGGGATTGTGCACGTCACCAATTCCGGCAACTGCACGTGGTACGAGTTCGCCGTCGCAATCGTGCGCGCGTCCGGACTGCCGACCACAATCAAACCAGTGACCACGGCCGAATTCCCGCGTCCGGCGCGACGGCCGGCCTACTCCGTTCTGTCGCCGGATAGCCTGCACGCTTATAACATCCGCATGCCGGACTGGAAGGATGCGCTGCGCCGCTACCTTGAGGGTGCCCCGCTCTAACGTCGCGCCTTTTGCGACGTTAGGGTGGGGATTTTGACTTCAAAACCGCGGATTGCTGTGCACAATTTGGGGTGCAACTTCCCACCCCGCAGGGGATCGCCAACTCCTTCTGTGCCAACTCACACCCGCGCCGACTTCACATCCGTGCGCGAGAAGTCTTGACCTTTGAACAAAAGCGGCTCTCCTTTGGATTTCGCCAGCGCGTAGGAAAAGCAATCCCCAAAATTCAATCTGGCGGAGTGGCCGCTCGTTTTCCCGAAGTCGCGATAGGCCTGGCGCGCTACGCGAGCTTGCGCTTCGGTGACCGGCTCAATCGCGATTTGCGCCTCCTCGATCAATTCATCAAAACGGCGGCTGGCAACCGGATCTTTGTTGCCATCGACCACCGCCGCGGCTTCCACATAACTCACGGCAGAAATACGACGCTGCGCGGCGCGCTCAATGATTCTGGCGAACTCGGGCGCTTCCGCTTCAAAGCGGAGAATGGCGATCAGGGCGGAAGTGTCCAGAATCATCTCGGCAGCCCTTTCTCGTCATAGAGAAGGTCGCCATGATCGGCCGAGCGAAACGGTTCCTTCAGACGCGTCGCGCAGTCCCGGCCGATTTCGAGCAGCCGGTCGGAGAGCTTGGCGGCAAGCTTGTCTTTCTCTTGCACCCTTTTAAGCCGTTCGCGGACCGCTTCGGTGACGGCTTCGGTCAAGCTCTCTCCGGTGAGGCGGGCTAACTGTTGCGCGAGTTGGTGGGCGTCTTTGTTTTTGATGTTCAGGCTCATATGTGGTAGATACTATACCTCATGATTCTACCATTCTACCACAGATGGGCGGACCGTGTAACGCGGACGCTCCTATCGCGCACTCTCACGGGCAGTGTGCGCTCGTTGTTAACCCTCTCATGACCTCTAAGGTATTTATTTCTCAAAGGCCTAGCGGGTAACGAGCCCAAGAACAAGCCTGAAATTCAAGCTAACTCATTGATTTATAAATATTTTACAAGTAAGTCCTTGTTTCTCAAAAACCTGGCATCTCTTACACGCTAAGTCTTTGATTCTCAAAGACCGCCACCAGAGGGGTCCCAAGCCGTTGCGCGATTGGAAGGACGCGCTGCGCCGGTTGCGAAAATTCGAAAGGGGCGTACAATTGGCCAGTTTTTGGGGTCAGAAAAAAAATCCACTCTATCCGTGTGACCGAGGAGGTCAACTATGAGAAGAATCGCAGGGGCGGTGCTCGCCCTGGTCGTTTTGCTGACTGCTGGAGTATCCGGGATCGCTCTGGGCCAGGACATGCCCGCTGGCAAAATGCCACCCAAGGTACTGACGGTCTTCCGCGAGTATACGAAGCCGGGGAAGGCAGGTACGGCACATGAAAAGACCGAAAGCCTGTTTGTTGAGGCAATGAAGCGGGCGAATTGGCCAACCCACTATCTGGCTGTGGAATCTCTTTCGGGTCAGTCGCGTGCCCTGTTTTTCACCGGCTACGATTCGTTTGCCGCGTGGGAGAAGGATACCCTCGCCACTCAAAAGGATAAAGCACTGATGGCTGCCCTTGACCACGCCTCTGCCCTCGACGGTGAACTCTTGAGCGAGACCGACAGCGCCGCGTTGGCATTCCGCGAGGAATACAGCCTGCGTCCCGAGGTGGACATAGCTCACATGCGCTATTTCGAAATCTCGCGCTACCAGGTTAAGCAGGGACATGACAAGGAGTGGGATGAAATCGTGAAGCTGGTAACCGCCGCGTACAAGAAAATTCCCGACGCACACTGGGCAACTTATTCGGCGGTCTATGGGTTTCCTGACACGACTTACATCATCTTCAACCCGATGAAGTCGGCGGCGGAGATTGACAAGAACTTCGCGGCGGGCAAAGACTTTGCAGCGGTGATGGGTGAAGAGGGCATGAAGAAACTCGCCGAGTTGTCGGCGGCGGCGATTGAGTCGAGCCAGACTAACCTATTCGCGTTTAATCCGCGCATGAGCTATCCGGCGGACGAGTGGGTTAAGGCAGATCCCGAGTTCTGGAAACCAAAAGCCGCTGCGGCTCCCGCCGCCGGCAAGAAACCAGCGGAGAAGCCGGCTGATAATCATTAGCCCTGAGTTTTGAAAGCACTGAACCCGCCCTTCGGTTGCCGCAGGGGCGGGTTTTCCTTTTGACCAGACATGTCCGACTGCCCTGTCCAATCGCCGCTGCCGTGGTTTATTCTTACCTCTCTTCGAGGATCAACCGTGAACCAGCGCCTCTTGTGGATTCTGCTCACCTTGCTCTGCGTTCTGCCATTTCCTTTCGCGCTTTCTGCCCAGCAGTATGACTCGGCCATGTACCAGGAACTCCGCTGGCGCATGATCGGCCCGTTTCGCGGCGGACGCACGGTGGCGATTTCCGGCGTTCCGGGCCAGCCCAATGTCTTCTACATGGCGCCGAACAACGGCGGAGTTTGGAAAACGACGGACTTCGGCCAAACCTGGAATCCGATTTTCGATGGTCAACCTAACAACGCTCAACCTAACAATGACCAATCCAACAACGATCAACCTAACAACGCCCAAGCTAACAACGATCGAGCTAACAACGATCAAGCTAACGACGCCCGGCGTTCCGGTTCGATCGGAGCCCTCGCCGTCGCGCCGTCGAATCCGGACACGATTTATGTCGGAAGCGGCGAAGGCTTGCGCCGGCCGGATCTGTCCGTAGGCAACGGTATCTACAAATCGACCGACGCGGGCCGCACCTGGCGGCATCTGGGTCAACGGGATGGCGCTCTGCGCGACGCGCAGCAGATTGCATCCATCATCGTCGATCCCAAAGACCCTGATCGCGTCTTCGTCGCGGCCCTAGGGCATCCCTACGGCCCGAACGAACAGCGTGGCGTATTCCGCTCGCTCAACGGCGGTCAAACCTGGCAGAAGGTTCTCTACAAAGACGAGAACGTCGGAGCTGTGGACCTGGTGTTTGATCCGCGAAACTCACACGTGATCTTTGCCGACCTGTGGGCCTCGCGCCGTCCGCCGTGGACGACCGGTGGCAGCTATGACGGCCCGGGGAGCGGACTCTACAAATCAACCGACGGCGGCGACAACTGGCGGCAAATCACGAAAGGATTGCCGACTGAGGCCGACAAGCTGGGCCGCATCGGCCTTGCCGTTTCGCCAAGCGATCCCGATCGCATGTACGCCTTGGTAGACGCGCGGAAGGACGCTCAGAAAAAAAGCGGCGTTTATCGCTCCGACGATGCCGGCGAAAGCTGGCAGTTGGTGAATACCGAGGAACGTATCTCGGGACGCGGTGACGACTTCGCCTGCGTGCGCGTCGATCCGCGAAATAAAGATGTGATCTACGTGGCGAACACTTCGACCTACCGCTCCACCGACGCCGGCAAGAACTTCACGGCGGTCAAGGGCGCGCCTGGCGGCGACGACTACCACACCATCTGGATCAATCCCGAAAATCCCGACATCATTGCCCTCGCCGTGGACCAGGGCGCGACCATCAGCGTAAATGGCGGCCAGACCTGGAGTTCCTGGTACAACCAGCCCACGGCGCAGTTCTATCACGTCATCACCGACAACCAGTTTCCTTACTGGGTGTATGGCGGCCAACAGGAAAGCGGGTCGATCGGCATCGCCAGCCGCAGCGACTTTGGCGAAATTACTTTTCGCGACTGGACCACGGTCGGCGTCGAAGAATATGGCTACGTCGCGCCTGATCCGCTGCATCCGAATCTGATTTACGGCGGCAAGGCCACGGTGTTCGACCGCAACACTGGACAGACGCGCGACGTTTCGCCGGTGGTTCTGCGCACCGGGCAGTATCGCTTCAATCGCACCGCGCCGTTGATTTTCTCGGCGGCGGATCCGCATGTGCTGTATCTCGGATCGAACGTGGTGTTTGCCACACGCGATGGTGGCAACAGTTGGCAAATCATCAGCCGCGATCTAACGAACGAAGATCCGGGCTCTCCAGCGACCCTCGGGCCGTTTATCGCGGCCGATCCGGAGAAGGGCAAGCATCGCGGCGTGATCTATTCGATTGCGCCTTCGCCGAAAGATGCGAACCTGATCTGGGCCGGAACCGACGATGGCCTGATTCACGTGACGCGCGACGGCGGCAAGAACTGGCAGAACGTGACCCCTCCCGGACTGACGCCCTGGAGCAAGGTGGCGCAGATGGATGCGTCACATTTCGATACAGCGACCGCGTATGCTGCGGTAAACCGCTTCCGGCTCGATGACCTGCATCCTTATATCTACCGCACGCACGACGGCGGGAAGTCGTGGCAGAAGATTGTTAGCGGTTTGCCCGACGACGAGCCCGTCAACACCGTCCGCGAAGATCCCGAGCGCAAGGGACTGCTCTTTGCCGGCACCGAGCGCACCGTGTATGTTTCGTGGGACGACGGCGACCATTGGCAATCGCTGCAGATGAACCTTCCGCCGACTTCCATCCGCGACTTAGTCGTTCATCATGACGATGTTGTCGTCGGAACGCATGGGCGTTCATTTTGGATTCTCGACAACATCACGGCGCTGCGGCAGTTCAGTCGGGAGGTCGCGGAAGCTACGGCGCATTTGTTCGCGCCGCAGCTCACCTATCGCGTGCGCCGCAACAACAGCACCGACACGCCTTTGCCTCCGGAAGAACCTGCCGGACAGAATCCTCCGGATGGCGCGATGATCGATTACTGGCTGAACCGCGCAGCCTCCGGCGCGGTCACGCTGGAAATTGTCGATGCCTCATCGGCAAAAGTCGTGCGCCGCTTTTCGAGCGCCGATAAGCCCGAGCCGGTAAATCCCAAGCAATTCAACGTCCCCATGTACTGGGTGCGGCCCGCGCGAACGCTCTCCGCTGGGGCTGGCATGCATCGTTTTGTCTGGGACTTGACTTATCCTGCGCCTGACGTGTTGACGCGCGACTACCCGATTTCCGCTATCTTCCACGACACGCCACTCTATCCCCTGGGAGCGACCGTGCTGCCCGGACAGTACACCCTGATTCTTACCGTGAACGCGAAACAGCACATGCAGCCGTTGAATATTCGCATGGATCCGCGGGTGAAGACTTCGCCGGAAGATCTGCGACGGCAATTCGAACTTGACCGGGAAATTGCCGAGGCGCTTCATCGCGACTACGAAGCCGTGCAACAAGTTCGCAGCTTGCGATCCCAGTTGAGAGCGCTCACGGGAGGATCTGATCAATCCGCCAGCGCCGCGACCGCTGCAAGTAAAGAAAAGCTCGCGGCGATCAATACTGCGACCGACCTGGACACGAAAGCCGCGTCCATCGAGGGCGAAGAAGGCGACTACCGTACGCGCTACTTGAGCACTCCCGAAGGCCGCAGCCTGGCTCGTCTGAATGGCGGCCTCAACGCGCTCGTCAGTGCTCTCGATACCGCCGACGCCGCGCCGACGACTCAGCAAGTCGCAATGTTCGGAGAACTGGACAAGGCGCTCGAAGAGCAGTTATCGGCGTGGGGCCAACTCAAGTCGAAAGATATTCCAGCGCTGAACGAACAACTGAAGAAGGCGGGATTGCCGCTGATTGATCTGCAGAAGCCGGTACCAGGAGCATCAGATCCGACGCAGATAACCTCGCAGGACCGGGACAAGGACGAGGAATAGTTCGTGTGGAGCGGACACTCTTGTCCGCTGCCTTTGACGTTGGCTTTGATTTTGCATTTGCCTTCTGATTCTGACTGCCGGGTGCGCCACTTCTCGCGCGCTTCGAGAAGTGGCCCCTCGGGGCCGCGATGCTGCTGATTCTAGCTTGCTCGTGATGCTTTCCCGCGAATAACACTTGACAACCCAACGTATAATAGAGATAGAAGAAAACGACAGCAGATACGCGCGGGTCTCTCAACTTATAACTCCCGCGTCAGCCGTGACCTACCCGGCAGATAAGGATGTAACAACTCTAACCGGCCTACAATCAAGACTCTACCTATAACTACCTTCCTTTCAAGACTTTGCCGCACGCCGGACCCTAAGTCGATGATTCTAATATACCAAACCACAGGGGGTACCCTTACTAACCTTGGCCAGCGAGCAGATCGCAGCCAATAAACGCAGTTAAGAAATTAGGAGCAACTATGTCATCCTTAGCAGCAGCTCGTTGCCGACACATCAAGGTCTGCGGAATTCAATGCGGATCGCCCGCTCTCCGCAAAAAAAGTTTTTGTTTCTACCATCAGCAGAATCGTCCCCTGACCGTCGAATGTTATTCCGAGGGACAGTACGCGACCGGCGAAATCGCCCTGCCGGTTTTTGAAGATGCGCACTCCATTCAGACCGTCATTCGCCAGGTCGTGCAGATGGTCTTGCAAAAGAGAATCGAGCGCAAAACCGCCAGCCTCCTGCTCTACGCGCTCCAGCTCGCCTCTTCGAATCTCAAGCGCATGAAACTCGAAAAGCCGCAACCAGCCGAGGTTGTCACCGATCTCGAAACTATCGATCCCGAAACCGTATCGCAAACTCCCCTCGATCAGAGAGCCTGCGAAGATGAGAAGACCGACGGCGAACATCTTCCGCCCGGCACAATCCAAGCCTGCTGTCGGCCCGGACCACAAACGCGGAATCGCCCCAGCCAAAGCCAACAGCGAAAAAAACAATATGTAATCTAAACCCGCGGTACACGGCCTGGCCGCTATACTGGGAAATCTCGCCGCACATACTCCATCGCGGCCTCGCGTGACGCGAGTCGGCCTTCCAGTTGCGCGTCTTCGATTGCGGATAGGATTTCTTTGAATCTTGGGCCGGGCTCATAGCCTGCTTCGATCAGGTCGCGGCCGGTAATCAGCGGAGTGGGACGAATCGCCTCCGGTGGCAGGGAACGCAACTGTTCTTGTGAATACTCGTACGCGTCGAGTTGGCCGTGGCTGGAAAGACAGTCTATGCGGTGCAATTCCAGATGCTCTTCGAAGGCGGGCAGGCGCAGAAACTTTTTCAGCGTGGATTGTTTCATGCGCTGCACGTCGGCGAAACGCATGTGATTGTCTACCAGCGCGAGGATCTGGTCGGTCTCGTGGTTCGAGAAGCGCAGGCGGCGGCAGATTTCGGCGGCCATCTTCACTCCTACTTCTACGTGGCCATCGAAACGGATGCGGTCGGGCGCGACGCGGAAGGTCGGCGGCTTGCCTACGTCGTGGAGAAGGGCTCCCCAGGCCAGCGTCTTTGAGACGCCGGCCGGCAGCTTTTCAAGGAGAAGCAGCGTGTGCACGAAGACGTCGCCTTCGGGATGATACTCGGGCGATTGCTCTACTCCTTTCATGGCGGTGATTTCCGGCAGGACTTCTGGCAGGAGGGCGGTTGTATCCAGTAATTCGAAGGCGCGGCGGGCTTGGCCCTCGGTCAGCATCTTGGTCAGTTCTTCTCGCACACGCTCGCAGGAAACCTGGTTGATGTGAACCGCCAGCCGCTTTATCGCGGCCAGCGTTGCCGGATCGATCTGGTAATCGAAGCGGGCCGCGAAGCGCACGGCTCGGAGCATGCGGAGTTTGTCCTCGGCAAAACGGCGTTCGGGGTCGCCGATGGCGCGCACGATTTCGGCCTTCAGATCTTCGCGGCCACCTACGAAATCCAAAATCCCGTTGGTCGTTGAATCGGGCGTGAGGGGATCGAGCAACATGCCATTGATGGTGAAATCGCGGCGCTGCACGTCTTCGCGGGGGTCTTTGGTGAAGCGTACCTCGTCGGGATGACGGCCATCGGAGTAGCCTACGTCCGCGCGAAAAGTTGCTACCTCGACGGCTCCTTTACTACGCTCGCCTTGACGGGCGGGGACGCCCGTCGCTCCACTGGGGTCTGCTGGCACGAGTACCACGCCGAATTGCTCTCCTACGGCGAAGGTCTGCGGGAAGATTTGCATTACCTGCCGCGGAGTTGCGTCGGTTGCTACGTCGTAGTCGGCGGGTTCGCGGCCGAGAAGGAGGTCGCGGGCACAGCCTCCGGCGAAGTAGGCCTGGTGGCCGCGTTCGCGCAGAGCGCGGACGATTGCGGCGGCGTGTTGTTTGGCGTTCGGCATTCAGCATTCAGCCATCAGCCATCAGGTAAAGCAACAACAACCGCACGTCGTCTAAACTAGAAACTGATAGCTGATGGCTGATGGCTGACAGCTAATTATGCCTGACGTGCACATACTCGGCATTGAAAGCTCCTGTGATGAGACGGGCGCGGCGGTGGTGCGCTCGGGCCAGCGGGTTTTGTCGAACATCGTTGCCTCGCAGATCGCCACTCATCAACCCTATGGCGGAGTGGTTCCGGAACTGGCCTCGCGGGAGCATTTGCGCGCGATTGTTCCGGTGGTGCGCCAGGCTCTGGCCGACGCCGGAAAGACTTATCAGTCTGTCGATGCTATCGCGGTCACGCAAGGGCCGGGACTGGCGGGCGCTTTGCTGGTTGGCATCAGCTATGCCAAGGCGCTGGCCTTTGCTTTGGAGAAGCCGCTGATCGCGGTGAACCATCTTGAGGGACACATTCACGCGGTATTGCTGGAGCAGCGGCGGAACGAAAATGCCGACCTGCATTTTCCGGTGCTGGCGCTGGTGGTCTCGGGCGGGCACACGCATCTTTATCTTGCCCAGGTGCAGGAAAATCTCTGGACCTACCGGAACATCGGGCACACTCGCGACGACGCCGCCGGAGAGGCGTTCGATAAAGTCGCTAAGCTGCTGGGACTGGGGTATCCGGGAGGACCGATCATCGACCGGCTTGCGCCGTTTGGCGATCCGCACGCGGTCAAGTTTCAGATTGCGCAGATCAAGCACCGGGACCGGCGCGATCATAAGCTCGGCGATCGTACGTTCGGCGATCATGCGCTCGGCAATCATGCGCAACATCGGGCAGAGGAGGATGGGCCGCAGTTCGATTTTTCCTACAGCGGAATCAAGACGGCGGTTTTGCGATATGTGGAGACCGAGCAACTGAAACCTGCGATTGAGGCTCGCCGACAGGCGCTTGCGGGCATCTCTACGCCGACGCATGAGGATATTCGCGGGCTCTCGGACCGGCAACTCCTCAACCTGGTGGCTTCTTTTCAGCGCTCCATGGTCGACGATCTGGTCGTTAAGACGCTGGCGGCGGCGCGCGCTTATGACGTTCGAACTCTTTTTGTGAGCGGTGGGGTGGCCGCCAACCGGGAATTGCGGGCCACGTTTGAGCGCGAGGCGGGGATGGAGGGACTGCCGGTTTTCTTTCCATCGCGCGCGCTTTCCACCGACAACGCGGCCATGATTGCGGCGGCGGCGTTTCCAAAATTTCTGCGCGGGGAATTTGTGGCTATGGATTTTTGCGCGGAGGCCGGGATGGCGCTGCGCTAAGGAAGAAACAAAAGCTTGAACCACAGGGGGCACGAGGGAACACAGGGGAAGTTTTAAATGCGAAGCGCTGGTTTTGAGCCGAATTGGCCGCCACGGAGTGCTTGCTTCGCTCCTCGTACCGAATCGTCACATTTCCCAGTTACAATGGTTCGCGTGAAACCGACGATCTATGTAGTCGAAGACGACCCGGATATTTCCCGGCTTGTTCGCCATCATCTGGAAGGGGCCAGCTTCAACGTGCGACTTTACTCGACCGGCAATCTGGTGGTGGCTGATGCCGAACGGCAGCGTCCGGCGCTGTTTCTGCTGGATATCATGGTGCCGGGAAAGGACGGTCTGGAACTTTGCCGGCAGATCCGGCAGTCGGTGTCGCTGTCTTCGGTTCCGGTGATTTTTCTGACCGCCAAGAGCGGCGAGGCGGATCGCGTTCTGGGGTTGGAGTTGGGCGCGGACGATTACATCCCCAAGCCTTTCAGCCCGCGCGAACTGGTGGCTCGGGTCAAAGCGGTGCTGCGGCGTTTTGAGAGGCCGCTGCCGCCGCTCCCAACTAAGATCGACGAAATCCACATTGACCCAGGGGCGATGACTTTGACCGTTCGCGGGAAACCGGTGCCGACCACGGCCACTGAATTCCGACTGCTCGACCACTTCATGCGGCACGCCGGACGGGTTTTCACTCGCGACCAGTTGCTCGACTCGGTCTGGCGCGATACGGCATACGTGACGCCGCGCTCGGTGGATGTGTATGTGCGGCGCATACGCGAAAAGATTGAACCCGATCCGGAGAACCCGCGTTACTTGAAGACGGTACGGGGGGCCGGTTACCGCTTTGAGGCCGCGCGGTGAGAAGCCGCATCTTCTTTAAATTGATGTTTGTGTTTCTGCTGGTGATTGGCGTAACCGCGATCACGCTGCAGTTGGCCGTGCACAAGGTTTGGGAACGCACCCTGCGCGAGCAGATCGAGCGCAATCTCAAACAGAAAACCTTGATGTTCGCGCATCGCGTGGAGGCAGACCGGCAGCACTCCCTGGCCGACATTGCCGCCCAGGAGGGCCAGGCGGCGGGAGCCCGCGCCACCGTGATTGATGCCACCGGGAAGGTGCTGGCCGATTCGGAAACCGATCCCAGTACGATGGATAATCACGCGCAACGCCGGGAATTTGTTGCCGCTCTCGCCGGGGAAGTCGGCGTGGATGAGCGCAAGAGTCAGAGTCTGGGCGTTCCTTTTGTGTTCGTGGCGGCGCCGGTCTCTGGAGGAGCGGTGCGGCTGGCGTATCCGCTGCCCGAGATCGAAATTACGGATCGTCCGCTGCGCGTCGCGTTGTTCTGGGGATCGTTCAGCGCTTTGGTTTTCGCGGTGCTGGTGGCGGCGGCGGCCTCGCACTATGTTGGCCGGCGTCTGCAGCGGATCGTAAATTTTGCCGAGCGTGTGGCGGGCGGGGATCTGACTGCCCGAATCGCTTCCACTTCGACTGACGAGATCGGGCAGATGGCGTTAGCGCTCGATAAGACGACGCGCCGAGTGGAGGAAAGTTACGCTCGCGTTCAAACCAGCCAGCGCGAGCTGGAAACTCTTCTCAACAGCATGCAGGACGCGGTGGTCGCGGTCGATGTCGAGGGACGCATCCAGTGGGCCAATCGGAGCATGGATCGTCTGCTGCTTCGTGCTCACCGCCTGAATGCGCCGTTGATCGACAGCGTTCGCGATCCGGACTTTCTCACCGCTATTCAAGATGCGGCGCACTACCAGGTTGTCAGGTCGGCGCGCTCGAACACCATCGCTCCCGGCCGCACCTTCGATGTGACGGCGGCGCCTATGCCCGGGGGCGGCGCGGTCGCGGTGCTCCGCGATCTTACGGAGACGGAGCGCATGGAAAAGAGCCGCCGCGATTTCATCGCCAATGTTTCCCACGAGCTGCGCACTCCGCTGACTTCCATTCAGGGATACACGGAGACGCTGCTCGACAGCCCGATTGCAGACAATCACGTGCGCGAGTTTCTGGAAATCATCCGCAAGAACTCGGCGCGCATGTCGCGACTTACGGAAGACCTGCTTACGCTGGCGCGCGTCGAATCGGGCGAGCAGAGATTCGAGATCCAGCGGGTCAGCGCTGAAGAACTGCTGCAGGATGCCCGGGAAAGCTTCGTTGAAGTGGCGCGGTCTTATGGAGTCGAGCTTGGCGTCGAGCTGGCGATTGAGAACTCAGCGACCGCCGGCAATGTGAATGCGAATCGCGAAGCCATCCACCAGATTTTTTCCAACCTGATCGAGAATGCGTTG
>Ga0187883_10001614_pt1 | contig 13753 bp, 7 predicted proteins | sample June2016WEW_20_1_2_FD_132966 | JGI IMG/M metagenome (GOLD analysis project Ga0187883, IMG submission 132966) | Peatland microbial communities from SPRUCE experiment site at the Marcell Experimental Forest, Minnesota, USA - June2016WEW_20_10 | ecosystem: Environmental > Terrestrial > Soil >...
CCCTGCCGAAGCGTGGGTGAGCGCGTCCCGGATCGCCTCGCCGAGGGCCCGGGCCACCGGCGGCGGGAACGCGTTTCCGACCTGCCGGTACGCGGCGGTCTTCCGCCCCGAGAACTCCCACGAGTCAGGGAAGCCCTGCAGCCGGGCCACCATCCGGACGGTCAGCTTCGGCCGCCGGTCCACCGGGAACAAGGGACCGGGGGCGTCGTCGCCGATGCCAAGGCCGTCCACGCCGAGCCCTTTCCACGCGTCGCGGGCCCGGGTGGGGCCCAGGTCCGGGCCGCCGTGCTTCTTGCTGCCGCCGACGATGGTGGGCGCGATCCCGCGGGCGCCCCGCGCCCAGTCCGCCGCGCCCGGCCAGCCCCGCGCGCCCATCAGGTCGGCCAGCATCTCACCCACGCTGGGCGGCGGCGCGGCGGCCGGCTCGGGCCAGCGGAACCAGGACGCCCACGGCTGCCGCACCGCGACCAGCACGAACCGGGGCCGCAGCTGCGGCACCTCGTGCTGGCTGGCCTGCACCACGTCCCACCAGGTCTGGTAACCGAGGTGGTGCAGCCGCTCCAGGACCTGGGTCCGGTACCCGTCGAACCGGCGGGCGGCGAGGCCCCGCACGTTCTCCAGCAGCACCGCGCGCGGGCCGATCTCCTCGACCAGGCGCAGCGCCTGCGGGAACAGGTCCCGCTCGTCCTCGCGGCCGAGCTGCTTGCCGGCGATGGAGAAGGGAGGGCAGGGCACGCCGCCGGAGAACAGGTCGACGCCCGCGAAGCCGCGGCCGTCCACGTTGGCCACGTCGTCCTCGATGACCTTCCACGCGTCGCCCCTGTTGCGCCGCAGCGTCTCGCAGGCGGCGGTGTCCAGCTCGACCACGGCCTCGTGCGTGAACCCGGCCTGCTCCAGGCCGAGGGCCTGCCCGCCGGCCCCGGCGCAGATCTCCAGGGAGGTCAGCTCACCCACCATCTCCCCCTCTTCAACCGCGCTTCGAGCCCTCGTCCTCCGGCTGATTGTGCCCGCAGGCACCGTCAGTTCGGTTGTCCCACGCCGTCACCAGTCCCACGCCGTCACCCACTCCCACGCCGTCACCACGAGGCCAGCGTGTCCACCAGCAGCTCATAGCTGAGCACCCGCCGCTGCCCGGTCACCTCGTGCCACGCATCCGCCTGCTCGGAGTTGGCGGTGGCGGCCACGCTCGCCGCCAACGCGTCGTACGCGATGTGGTACACCGCGTCCACCTCCCCGGTGCCGCGGGCGATGGACGCCAGCCGGGTCGGCAGGGGCTCGGCGGTGACCGTGACCAGGTGCGGCTGCCGGCCCCGGCGGTGCCGGATCATCTGCAGGCACTCATGCCGGATGTTCTGCACCCGGTCAGAGCGGATCGTCCACTTGCAGGACACGGCGGCATGCAGGGCGGGTAGCCCGGACGCGGTCCGCACCCGGGCCAGCGACACCGTCACGTCCGGCCTGATCAGGTAGTCCGTGCCGACCGTGACCCGCAGCTGAGGGTTGGCCCGCACGAGCGCGTCCACCTCGGACAGGTGCGCGTACTGGTCGAACCGCGTGATCACCGCGCCCCGCTCGATCCGCCAGCCACGCTCCGGGTCCTTCCGCTGCAGCACCCAGCCCAGGTGGTCGCAGACCGCCTGCTCCAGCGGGCCGCCCGGGTCCTTGGGCACGTCGGAAACGATGTCCCGGGCCACGTCGAGCCGGTCCAGCACCCCCGCCGCGATGCGCATCGACTCAGCGCTGTCGACGTCCGCGAAATTCGGCACCAGAGCCCAGCCGAGCTTGTTCTTCCCGCTGGGCTTCCAGCCGAGCAAGGTGGTCGCGAACGACGCAGTCACGTTCCCACTCCCTGGCCGCCCAGATCACTGGCTGCCGCACTCCCCCGCCGGTCCCGCCCCGTGGCCGGGCCGGCGCTGTCACCGTACCGAGCAGCGCCCGGCCGGGCCGTGAACTTCCCGCAACCGCCACGTACCGTGGACCCCGGAACGGCTAGACCAGCAAACCGGCTAGACCAGCAAACCCTGAGAGGCCCCGGTGCACACAGACCCCGCAGAGCTCGACGTACCACGGCCGGACGGCACCCTCCGGGTGCTGCGCTGGGGCCGCGGCCCCCGCCACGCGGTGGCCCTGCACGGCATCACCGCGTCCGCGGCGGGCTGGCAGCCGGTCGCCGAGGCGCTGCCCACCGAATGGTCCCTGTTCGCCGTGGATCTGCGCGGACGTGGGCACAGCGCGCACCTGCCCGGCCCGTACGGGTGGGACCGGCACCTCGACGACGTCCTCGGCGCCGTTGCCCACCTGGGCCTGGAGCAGCCGGTGCTGGCCGGGCACTCGCTCGGGGCCTACCTCGCGCTGCTCGCCTTCGGCCGGGCGCCGGGCACGTTCAGCGGGCTGCTGCTGGTCGACGGGGGGCTCCCGCTGCCGGTCCCGGACGGCGTGGACCTGGACGCGCTGCTGGACGCGGGCCTGGGCCCGGCCCTGGCCCGGCTGCGCGAGACCTACCCCAGCGTCGAGGCGTACTTCGACTTCTGGCGGGCCCACCCGGCGATGAAGGACGGCTGGAACGGGTATCTGGAGGACTATCTGCGCTACGACCTGACCGGCGAGGACGGGGCGCTGCACTCCCGGGTATCCGAGCAGGCGGCACGGGCGGACGGGCGCGAACTGCTGGGCAGCGGCGAGCGGCTCGGCGCGGCGCTGCGCGGCCTGACCCGCCCGGTCCGGCTGCTCACTGCGCCCGCGGGCATGTTCGGCCAGCCGCCGGGCATGCTCCCGCCGGAACTGTGCGGGCAGTGGACGGCACAGGCCCCGATGCTCACGGTGGAGACCGTGCCCGGCGCCAACCATTACACGATCGTGCTGGATCCCGGCCACGCCGCGACCGTCGCCCGCCGCCTGACCGAGGCCTGACCCACCCCCGGAAACCCCAAAAATTCTCCGCAACGAAAACCTCCCCGCCCCGGTCCCCCACCCAGGATGACGGGGGCGGAGGACACGACGGGGCGGACGACACGACGGGGGCGGACGACACGACGGGGGCGGACGACACGACGGGGGCGGAGGACACGACGGGGCGGACGACACGACGGGGCGGACGACAGATCGGCCAGCCGACCCCACGGGCAACATCGGAATCACCCGCCCCAGACCCGGCTCGTGATCAACTGATCGGTGCTGCTCCAACGACACCATTCGTTTGATCACGACGCGGAGCGGCCGGAAAGCGGCTCGCGGGATGGGATCACGGGGCTGGGGGAGGCTCGTGGTGCTGGTGTGGCCACATCCGCGCCGCGCGGCGTGACCGGCGTTTCGCGGGGATCACCCGCGCCTACCGTGGCGCCGCCCAGCGGCATCGACCGCGGCCGGCCCGGGCGCACCCGGTGGCGAATAGGCTGGGGAACGGTCCTTGCCGGCGAAATACGGTGCTTGCCAACGAAACGGGGAAGGGTGTTGACGCTGGACCGCACGGACGGGCAGGGACGTGTCCTGCTGCTGGAGAACATTCACCCCGACGCCGCCACCCGGCTGGGCAAGGCCGGCTACCGGGTCGAGACGCGGGCCGGCGCGCTGAGTGAGGACGAGCTCATCGCCGCGGTCGGCGACGTTCAGGTGCTCGGCATCCGGTCCGGCACGAACGTCACCGAGCGGGTGCTGGACGCCGCGCCGAACCTGCTCGCGATCGGCGCGTTCTGCATCGGCGTCAACCAGATCGACCTGGCCGCGGCGTCCGAACGCGGCATCGCGGTGTTCAACGCCCCGTTCTCGAACACCCGCAGCGTGGTCGAGCTGGTCCTGGCCGAGATCATCGCGCTGACCCGGCGGCTCACCGACAAGAACGCGCAGATGCACGCGGGACTGTGGGACAAGTCCGCGGCGGGCAGCCACGAGGTGCGCGGGCGCCGCCTGGGCATCATCGGCTACGGCAACATCGGCGGCCAGCTCTCGGTGCTGGCCGAGAGCCTCGGCATGACCGTGTACTTCTACGACACCGCGGACAAGCTGGCCCTGGGCAACGCGCAGCGCTGCGGCACCATGGACGAGCTGCTCGAGATCTCCGACGCGGTCACCCTGCACGTGGACGGGCGGCCCGGGAACAGCGGCCTGTTCGGCGAGCCGGAGTTCGCGGCCATGAAGGCGGGCAGCCTGTTCCTGAACCTGTCCCGCGGCTTCGTGGTGGACCACGCCGCGCTGCGCCGCAACATCGAGGCCGGGCACCTGGCCGGCGCGGCCGTGGACGTGTTCCCGCAGGAGCCCCGCAGCCGCGGTGAGGAGTTCCGCTCTGACCTGCGGGGCCTCCCCAACGTGATCCTCACCCCGCACGTGGGCGGCTCCACCGAGGAGGCACAGCAGGACATCGGGGAGTTCGTGGCCGGGAAGCTGCACGACTACGTGACCTGCGGGGCGACCGCGCTCAGCGTGAACCTGCCGCGGGTCGCGCTGCCGCACACCCCGGGCACGCACCGCCTGGTGCACCTGCACCGCAACGTGCCCGGCGTGCTGGCCAGCATCAACCAGCTGCTCGCCGAGTACGGCGCCAACATCGAGGGCCAGCTGCTGGGCACCCGGGACGACCTCGGCTACGTGCTGACCGATATCGGCATCGAATACCCCGACGACATGCTGGCCAGCCTGCGCAGCCTGGACGTCACGATCCGGCTGCGCACCACCCGCCCCTGAGGCCGCTGACCGCGCGCCGGGCCGGGGCACCGGCCTGGTCCGCTGCCCGCCACCCGCCCTGACGCCGCGGACCGCACGGGCCGGGGCTCCGGCCTGGTTGCCCGCCACCCGGCCCTGGTGACTCATGCCCGTGATGGGAGACCGGCCGCAGACGGTTTTCGTTGCGGAAAGAACTTCCGGGATCAGTCCGCGGAGGCCGTGGCCGGCGCCTCCGCCAGGCGGTCCGCGGCCGGGGGGCCTGAGTCCTGGGCACGGCCCAGGCGTTCCTCCAGCCGCCACAGCATGTCCAGGTGCTCGCTGGCCCACAGGACGAGCAGCGCGTTGCGGGCGTCCGCGGGCTGCCCGTCGCTGATCACCCCCCGGGTGCAGTGCAGCAGCCGTTTGCGGGCCGCGGGGTCGCGCTGCTCGGGCGGGGGCACCGCGGTGCCGTTGACGACCGAGTCGCCCAGTGTCACGTACCAGGCCCGCAAGGCCAGCACGTTCTGCTCCAGGTTCTCGGCGCAGGGTTTGCGTGACCCGTTCTCCGGGGCGCCTGCGGGGCTGACCGGCAGTTGCGTCCGCGGCGGGTCCGGCTCCTCATTCTGGGAGGGGTTCCGCGACTCATTCTGCGGCTGGCCCAGCACCGGCTGGCCGAGCACCGGCTGGCCCAGCACGGACTGACCCAGCACGGGGGGGCCGTCGGCCAGGTCGTTGAGGGCGGCCAGCGACTGGCCCGCGCGCAGGATCTTGGCCGCCCCGCCGACCATGCGGGTCACCCGCTCCGGGTCGACCCGCTGCGCGGACCGCTCGGCCAGGTACTGGCTGAAGGAGTCGTCGAGGCGGTGCACCGCCGCGGCCGCGGCCAGCTCCGCCCGGCCCGGGTTCGCGCCGCCGTCCAGCCCGCTCAGCTGCTCCACCATGGCCGCCACGTAGTCCGAGGTCCGCGAGTAGGCCGCGGCCAGGTTCTGGCGCAGCAGCGCGGCCGCGCCGCGGGGCCAGAACACCAGCCCGACCCCCAGGCTGATGGCGAAGCCCACTGCGACGTCCTCAATCCGCAGGATCCCCACCTTCCAGCCCGTGGGCTGGATGATGTTGAACAGGACCAGGACGACCACGGTGAACGCCGCCTGGCCCGCCGCGAACGAGATCACCCGGGGCGCGTAGGCCCCCAGCAGCACCGCGACCGGCAGAATCCCCCACAGCACGATGTTGTGCCCGCTCAGCGGGATCAGGATCGCGGCCCCGATGACGATGCCCACGGCGGTCCCGGCCAGCGCGCTGATCACCGACCAGCCGGTGCCCAGGGCGTTGGAGCGCAGCACCGACAGGGTGCCCAGCACGACCCAGAACGAGTGCTGGAGACCCGATTTCTGGGCGATGAACACCGCGATGGCCAGACCGACCGCGCCGCGGACGCTGTTACGGAACCAGACCGAGCGGTAGTCGGCGTGGGTCACGGTGAAGTCTTCCGCGCCGGCCAGCCGGGAGCGCACCCAGCCGGGCCAGCGGCGTGAGGCCGGGACCACGCCGGTCAGCGGGTCGGCGCCCGCGTCGGCGGAGGCTGTGATGGCGCTGGCGGCGGCCATCTCGACGGGGCCGGGCACCCCGTCGATGGGTGGCCCGCCGGGCTGGGGGCTGGCCGCGCGAGCGTACGCGGCCATCTGGCGCGCGGTGTAGGAGATCGTGTGCACCCGGAACCCTCGGTCCACCTGGGCCTGCAGCGCCTCCTCGTCCGGGAGGTGCGGCAGCTCGGCGACCCTCCGGGCCAGGAGCTGGGCCGCCGTCTCCCGGGCCCGTTCCAGCCGCTGGACCGGCTGCTTCCCGGCCCGGTCGCGGTCGGACAGGTCCGGCCGGCCATCCAGTTCGCCGGCGCAGGCCCGCAGCACCGTGGCGACCGCACGGATCGTGGCCGTGTTCTCGGCCGCGCACAGCTCGCCGGCCGGTGACCGGGACATGATCTCCAGTGACTGGAAAAGCCAGCCCAGCTCGTCGATGAGCCCGGCCAGGGCGGCCGTAGGCCTGGTCGGCCCGGTGGGCCGGTGCGGGGTGGCGGTCAGGCGGCCGCGCAGGTCGCCAATGGACTTCCCCGCCGCGGCAAGCGTGGCCGCCTCGGGGGGCCCGTCACCGCAGATGGAGTCGGCCACGGCGGCCATGGCCAGGCAGCACCCGGCTGTGTCCGCCCGCAGCGTGGCCCGTTCCCGTGGCGGCCAGATCAGCATCACGGCCAGGAGGCCGACTCCCGCGGCCAGCCCCCACCCGGCCAGCCGCAACGGGATCGCCGAGACGGGCGCGGGCACGCAGACGGACAGCACGAAGACCAGGATCGCGGCCGTGCCCCCGGCCGCGAAATAGCCGTTGATCACCCCGGAGAACAGGATCAGGAACCCGACCACGGCCATGGCCCCAGCGGCCAGCCAGGGGTTGCCGGAGCACGCGGTACCCAGCGTGGTCAGGACCGCGCCGCTGATCCCGAGCGACAGGTAGGCGATGAACCGGCTCCGCGGCGGCCCGCTGAACGAGGCGAGCACCAGCATCGCGAACGACCCGAAGGCGGCGAAGAGCGCGGTCTGCGGCTGGCCGATCACCTGATCGGCGAAGGCGAAGACCCCGGGCATCACGATCGCGGCCCGCGCCGCGCTCTTCAGCGAGACCAGGCCGGGGTCGTTGATGAGAGGGCGGGGTATCTTCATCCGCTGCGGTCGTCCTCCGGGCGGCCATGCTGCCGGTGCCAGGCCGCGCGCCCGGCCGGGCGTGGCCGTCGCTCGGCGGCCACGCGCCGCCGCGCAGCGGCCGTGTGCGTCGCCGGGCCCGGGACACCTGCCGCCGCTCCGCGGCCTCCGGGCCTGGTTCGCACGATCGTATACCGGAAGACGCTGACCGCGATGCCCTGCTCACCAGCGATGCGGTCCTGCTCACCCCTGGTGCGGTCCTGCTCACCCCCGGTGCGGTCCTGCTCACCGCCGGTACGGGCGGGTCACAGCGGGCGCCGGGCCGCTGAGCGCCCCGTGGACGCCTCCCTTCTCGCGCCCCGGGCCTTATTTACCGCTACGGCCCCGTTATGCTGCGTTTCAGGGGGGCGCGACGAGACATTGTGGAGTGCTGGGTGTCAGGCCAATGGCTGCAAAGGTCGGCTTCGGGCCGTGACAAGGCCGCCCAGATAGATATCCGACGCGCCCATTCGGCCCGGGTCTACGACTATTGGCTGGGCGGAAAGGACAACTTCACCGCCGACCGGGACGCCGCGGAAGAGGCGATCGCGGCCAGTCCCGGGATCGTCGCGGACGTCCGGGCCAACCGGGCGTTCCTGGCCCGCTCGGTGCGCTTCCTGGCCGCTGAGCGCGGCGTGCGGCAGTTCCTGGACATCGGCACCGGGCTGCCGTCGTCCCCGAACACCCACGAGGTCGCGCAGTCGGTCGACCCGGCCACGCGCGTGGTGTACGTGGACAACGACCCCGTCGTGGTCGCCCACGCCCGCGCCATGATGGTCAGCGGCGCGGACGGCAGCTGCGACCATGTGGACGCCGATCTGCGGGATCCGGCGGTGATCCTCAAGGCTGCCGGGCGCACCCTCGACCTGAGCCGCCCGGTGGCGCTGATGTTGCTGCTCATCCTGCATCTCATTCCGGATGCGGACGGCCCGCACGACGTGGTCAGGGCGCTGCTCGCCGGGCTGCCGGAGGGCAGTTACCTGCTGGTGTCACATCCGGCCGCCGACATCCGGCCCGATTCGGTGGCCGAGATGACCCGGCGGATAAACCAGCGGCTGAAGGGGCCGAAGGTCACGGTGCGCGATCATGAGCAGATGAGCCGCTTCTTCGACGGCCTTGAGCTGCTGGAACCCGGCGTGGTCGAGCCACCGCAGTGGCGTCCCGATCCCGGTGAGCCGGTCCCGCCCGACGTCGCGATCTGGTGTGGCGCCGGCCGCAAGCCCTCGTCATCCCTGCCGTGACTGACGCCGCTGGTCCTGCTGTAACTGACGCCGCTGTCCTGCCGTGACTGACGCCGCTGGTCCGGCACAATATCGGCATGACCTTCACCCCCGCCCCGGCGTGCCTGTTCTGCGGCATCATCGCCGGGGAGCTGACAGCAAGCCGGGTCTACGAGGACGATCACGTGGTCGCGTTCATGGATGTGCGGCCGCTGACTCTCGGGCACCTGCTGGTCGTGCCCCGGGCGCACGCCGCCAGCCTGGAGGACCTCGATGAGGACCCGGGAACACGCGTGTTCGCGGTGGCCCACCAGCTGGCCCGGGCGCTGCGGAACAGCGCGGTGCCCTGCGAGGGCGTGAACTTCTTCCTCGCGGACGGCGTGGCCGCGGGCCAGGAGATCTTCCACGTGCACCTGCACGTGATCCCGCGCACGCCCGGCGACGGGTTCCGGCTCAAAGCCAGGCCGCGCACTCCCGGGCGGGAGGAACTCGACGCCACCGCGGAACGCGTCCGCGAGGGCATCAGCAGCCTGCCTCGCTGAGGTGCGCGGGCCGGGCCCAGGACACCGCCCCGCCGCCTTGGCCTAGCCCGTGGACGAGGCTCGCCGGGGCCCTCCCGGGCCCTCCTCGGGCGCCAACGGCCAATTAGCGTGCCCGTGCAGCGCCGCATGGGGCGCCGCCGGGCTTGTGGGGCCGCCCTGCACTCCGGGCTTGTGGGGCCGCCCTGCACTCCTGAGCCGGGTCCGCCGTGACGAGCGGCAGCCCGGACGCGGCCCCGAACGGGCTCCTGCGCCAAACCCAACGGTCAGGCACCAGATAGGCTTGTTTCGTGCCGCCAGCCGGGGGAACTGCTGGCGTGACGATCGCCCGCCGTGCCCGGACCGCCGTCGCCAGGTCAGGACAGCACGAGCGGGACAGCACGGGCGGGTCCAGCACGGGCGGGTCCAGCACGGGCGGGTCCAGCACGATCGGGTCCAGCACGGTCGGTTCGGCACGGGCCCGGCCGCAAGGAGGATGAGATCACGGCTCCATACGGCGACTACAACTTCGTGGTGGCAGCCAGCCGGCTGCCGGTGGACCGGACCGAGGGCCCCGACGGCGAGATCGAATGGCGGCCCAGCCCCGGCGGTTTGGTGACCGCGCTCGAGCCGGTGATGCGTGCCGCCGAAGGAGCCTGGGTGGGCTGGCCCGGCTCGGCGGGCGAAGCGCCGGAACCGTTCGACACGAACGGGATGCACCTGGTCAGCGTGGGACTGTCGGAGGAGGAGGTCGCCGACTACTACGAGGGGTTCTGCAACGCCACCTTGTGGCCGCTCTATCACGACGTCATCGCCCAGCCCAAGTTCCACCGTCCCTGGTGGGACGCCTACGTACTGGTGAACCGGCGGTACGCCGAGGTGGTCGCCGCCCAGGCCGCCCACGGCGCGACCGTATGGGTGCACGACTACCAGCTCCAGCTCGTGCCCGGGATGGTGCGCGCGCTTCGGTCTGACGTGCGCATCGGCCACTTCACCCATATCCCTTTCCCCGGTTACGAGATCTTCGCCCAGCTGCCCTGGCGGCGGCAGATCGTCCGCGGCCTGCTCGGCGCCGACCTGCTCGGGTTCCAGCGCCACAGCGACGCCACCAACTTCTTGCGCGCCTGCCGCCGGTCGGCGGGCCTGGCCACCCGCGGTTCGCTGGTCCGGGTGCCGGATGCCGGGTTCGACGACACGCACAGCGATACCGCCGGGCGTGCCACCCGGCGCCAGCGCGTCGCGGAGGACGACTTCGTGAGCGGACGCGACGTGCGGGCCGCGGCATTCCCGATCTCGATCGACACGCGGGGTTTTGAGGCGATCGCCCGGCGGCCCGAGGTCCAGGACCGGGCCCAGGAGCTCCGCGAGGCGCTGGGCAAGCCGGACATCGTGCTGCTCGGCATCGACCGGCTCGACTACACCAAGGGCATCCTGCACCGGCTCAAGGCCTACGGCGAGGTCCTCGACGAGGGACGTCTCGGGCTGCCCGGTGCCGTGCTGGTCCAGGTGGCCAGCCCCAGCCGGGAGCGCGTCGAGCAATACCGCCGTTTGAGGGACGACGTCGAGGTGACGGTCGGCCGGATCAACGGGGAGCATGGCGAGGTGGGCGTCGCGCCGGTGCACTACCTGCACCAGTCCTACCCGCGGGAAGAAATGGCCGCGCTCTACCTGGCCGCTGACGTGATGCTGGTGACCCCGCTGCGGGACGGGATGAATCTGGTCGCCAAGGAGTACGTGGCCTGCCGGTTCGACGACACCGGGGCGCTGGTGCTAAGCGAGTTCACCGGCGCCGCGGACGAGCTGAGCGGCGCGTTCGTCGTCAACCCGCACGACATCGAGGGGCTGAAGGACGCCATCGTCCGGGCCGCGACCCTCTCCCCCGCGGAAGCCAGGCGCCGGATGCGGTCGATGCGCCGCCGGGTCCTGGAGCACGACGTGGCGCACTGGGCCGAGACCTACCTCGACGCCCTGGGGAAGGTCCCCCTCCGCGACCACCCTGCTGCCGACCCGGTGGGCAACCATCAACCGTTGAGTTCTGGCCCTCCGTAGGCCACCACTACTTGCGCGGGGCGAGAATGCCCTCCGCTCCCCTACCCCGCCACGCCCGGTCAGCGGAATGACACGAATCGGGAACGTCCGGACGCAAATTGTCCACCACCTGATTACCCTGAGGTTCAAGGTGCCGAGCACACTCGGCCGGAGCACCCTGGGGACATCGATGACGGGGACGCCGTGGCAGCGACTATCTGACCTCGACGCCTGCCGCGTAACCCAGATCCCCCGCCGCCTGGCCGGCACCGCCGCGGACTCGCGCGGCCCTGGGGACGGCGACAGCGGCCGCCCTCAACGCGTCGCCGCGCTGGCCTCCGGCTACCACGCCGGAATCAGCCGCCACGCGGACGCGGGCCCCATCGCCCTGGGCTGGGTCCGGGCGGTGGCGCGCGGCCCGGTCGAGGTACTGCTCGCCGGCTCAGCCCTGCGTGGCAGCGTGCGGCCGTCCCCCAGTCCCGCCCGCTTAGCGTCCCCGGCCGGCGAGGTCTCGCTGGCCCTCCCGGCCGGCGCGCACGGCCAGATGGTCGCAGCGGGGGGCATGGCGGCCGCGATGAACGCCCTCCCGTGCTGGACCCGGATCGGCGGAATCGCCGACGGCCTTCTCGCCGGTGACGGCAACGACCCGCGGCCCGAGCGCGCGTCGCTGGAAGAGTGCCTGCTGGCGGCCTGGGACGGGCCCTTCGGCTGGCTGATCCTCGCCGATCCGCTGGCCCCGTCGCAGATCACGGACCTCGCCGCCCAGGTGGCCGGCAAGCAGCGATTAGCGGCGGCCATGGCCGACCGGGACCCCGAAAAGGCGGTGCAGGCCCGCCGCCTCGAGCAGCGCCACACCGAATTGCGCCAGGCCCTGTCCTCCGGCCTGTGGCAGCTGTACGTGCTGGCCGGCGCGGCCACACCCGAAACGGCGGCGCGCGTCGCCGGCCTGTTCTGCGCATCACTGGACCTCAGCGGCCTTCCCTACATGCTCACCCCTTCAATCTCCGCAACGGAACCTATCGGCGAACTCCTCGGCGCCCAGCCCGGCGTGCACGCGCCAGCCCGGACGGATTCCACTGCGGCGTTCCCCTTCCATGGGAGCACTCCGCTGCTGGGGGCTCTGGCACGGGTGCCCGAGGCCGAGGTGCCCGGCGTTCGGCTGACCCTGCGCCCAGAATTCGACGTGACTCCGGAACCTCCCCCGGGACAGGAAGGCCCGGCGTCCCCGCTGCATCTGGGCACCGTGCTGGACCGCAACGGCATCCCGGCGGGGAACCTGTCGGTGCCCGCGGCCTCGCTGAACCGGCACGTGTTCGTGTGCGGTGCGACGGGAGCGGGGAAGTCCCAGACCGTGCGGGCCCTGCTAGAAGCGGCGTCCGGCGCGGGCCTGCCCTGGCTGGTCGTCGAGCCGGCCAAGGCCGAGTACCGGCTGATGAGCGTGCGGCTGAATGGAGCCGATGGCGGGGTGGTGCGCGTCCGCCCCGGTGACGCGGACCAGATCGCCGCCGGGATCAACCCTCTCGCGCCGGCTGCCGATGCGGCGGGCCGGCGCTTCCCGTTGCAGACCCACGCCGACCTGGTCCGGGCGTTGTTCCTGGCGTCGTTCGCGGCGGACGAGCCGTTCCCGCAGGTGCTGTCGGCCGCGGTCACCCGGGCGTACGAAGAGGCCGGCTGGGACCTGGCGCTGGGCGAGCCGGCCACGCCCGGGGTCCTCCCCAGGTACCCGACTCTGGGTGATCTGCAGGCCGCCGCCGAGCGGATCGTGTCCGAGATCGGCTACGGCCGCGAGATCACCGACAACGTCCGCGGGTTCATCACGGTCCGGCTCTCCAGCCTGCGGCTAGGCACGACCGGGCGGTTCTTCGAGGGCGGTCACCCGATCGACTTCGGGAGGCTGATGACCCGCAACGTCGTGTTCGAGATCGAGGACGTAGGCGACGACCGCGATAAGGCGTTCCTGATGGGGACGGTGCTGATCCAGCTGGCCGAGCATCTGCGGATGCAGGCCCGCGGCAGCGGTCCGGGGCCGGCCCCCGGGCTGCGGCATCTGTCCGTGTTCGAGGAAGCCCACCGGCTGCTGCGCCGGCCGGAAGAGCACCGCGGCGGGTCCGGGGCCACCGTGCACGCGGTGGAGATGTTCGCCGGGCTACTCGCGGAGATCCGCGCCTACGGCGAGGGCCTGATCATCGCGGAGCAGATTCCCGCCAAGATCATCCCCGACGCGGTCAAGAACACGGCCGTCAAGATCGTGCACCGTCTCCCGGCGGCCGACGACCGGGAGACGGTCGGGGCGACGATGAACATGACGGACGCCCAGTCCAGGTACCTGGTCACGCTTCCCCCAGGCCAGGCCGCGGTGTTCACCGACGGCATGGATTACCCGGTCCTGGCCGCGATACCCGACGGCACCGCCCGCGAAGCCGCCGCCACCCCGGTCACGGCGTCCCCGTCCGGCATCGTGTCGCCACGCTCGGGCACGTGCGGACGGGATTGCGGGGCCAGCCCCTGCACGCTGCGGCACATGCGCGCCGCCCAGCGGGTCCTCACCGACCAGCCCGGGCTCGTCGTCTGGGCGGAGGTGGCGGTGCTGGCGCACCTGACCGGGTGGCTGATGCCCGCCCCC
>Ga0187883_10001631_pt1 | contig 13684 bp, 11 predicted proteins | sample June2016WEW_20_1_2_FD_132966 | JGI IMG/M metagenome (GOLD analysis project Ga0187883, IMG submission 132966) | Peatland microbial communities from SPRUCE experiment site at the Marcell Experimental Forest, Minnesota, USA - June2016WEW_20_10 | ecosystem: Environmental > Terrestrial > Soil >...
GTCTACCCTGTAGCCCTTGCCTTGCAGGGCGTCGAAGCGCCAGTCGAAAGCCGCCGCGACGCGCGCATATTTTTCAGGGCCGGCGACAAAAGCTGTCGCAATCAGTGCAACTAGGACGGTGGCCCGCAAGGCGTAACGGTCAAGATCGACCATGCGTGGCGATGGCCCGCCGGTACGCAGCAAAGCCACCGCTTGTTCCGCGCGTCGGCGATGCAGGCTCCATAAGGCCCGGGTTGCCGGATCCGTCGCCCCATTGCCGAGTTGGTCGTCGATCACCGCCGCGGGATGCGATGCAACGCCGGATACTCGGTCGATCCGCGCGAGCGCCTCCTTGCGCGAGGGAATACGAAATGTGTGGAGCGGCAGCAAGGCGATGATGAGGCCGAGTGCCAGCGCGAGAACGCCGAGGCCGCGCGCCCAATGCGGCGCGTCGATCCATAGTCCGGTCCAGGAAACACAGACGAAAATGCCGGCCACGACGAGCGGTGGCAGCACAATGCGCCAAGCCCTCTCGAAGAGGATAATCGCGCGCGCCCGCGCGGCGAGCCGCTCGAGACGTGGATTCGCGATTGCCTCGCCTCTCGGCGAGTCATCAGGGCGCATCGATTTCCAGCGTCCCAGTTTCAGCAAAACACTCTCCCAGACCATGATCGCTTCAAGGGGAAGCGCTTGCTGTCTCTTCACACAGGTTTTGTTGCATGATCTTCTCCAAACAGTCTGCAACTATTCAGAAGATCATGCTTTAAGCGTGGCCATCTGAGCTCCGCCCTTGCGAAAGGCTAGCACGATCACAGGGAAGCGCCAGATGCGCGGGCGCAATTTCTAGCTTAACCAGGCCGGAATTTTGTCGAGGCCGATCAATTCCTCGTAAGTTCCGCGCGGGCGCACGAGCGCGTATTGGCTGCCATTCACGAGAACCTCCGGAACCAGAAGCCGCGAATTATAGGTCCCGGCCTGCACCGCCCCATAAGCGCCGGCGGACATGATCGCCAGAAGATCGCCAGGCAAAGGCTCGGCCATTTTTCGCGAAAGCGCAAGATAATCGCCGGTTTCACAGACCGGGCCAACGACATCGGCGATCATTTCAGGCGCGGCTCTAACCGGGCGGACGGCAACGATCTCGTGGTGCGCGTCGTAAAGCGTCGGGCGCACCAGATCGTTCATGGCCGCATCAACTATGACGAAGGTTTTGGCCTCGCCCCGCTTCACAAAGAGGACGCGTGTCACGAGAATGCCGGCGTTGCCCGCGATCAGCCTTCCCGGCTCGAAGATCAACTGGCAATTGAGCGGCGCAAGCCTTGCCTTGACAACCTCCGCGTAGCGCTCCGGGTGATAGCTCTCCGGATCCTCCCAAAGCGCGTAAGGGATGCCGAGACCGCCGCCGAGATCGATATGATCGATGGCGTGGCCGTCGGCGCGCAGCAAGCTGACAAAATCGGCGATCAACCCGAAGGCGGCGTCGAAGGGGGCGAGGTCGGTAATCTGCGAGCCGATGTGGATATCAACTCCGGTGACTTTAATCCCAGGCAGGCCTGCGGCTTGCGCATAGACGTCACGGGCGCCGTCAATCGGGATGCCGAATTTGTTTTCCGCTTTGCCGGTTGCTATCTTGACATGGGTTTTCGCATCGACGTCCGGATTGACTCTGAGTGCAATGCGCGCGATCCAGTTTTGGCTTCTTGCGAGCTCGGAGAGGAGGGCAAGCTCCGGCTCCGATTCAACATTGAAACAAAAAATGTCGTGGCCGAGCGCGAAAGCCATTTCCGCGGGCGTTTTGCCAACTCCCGAAAAGGTGATTTTTGCGGGCTGGACGCCCGCCGCGAGCGCGCGGCGGAGTTCGCCTCCGGAGACGACATCCATGCCCGCGCCGAGCCCGGCCAAGGTTTTCAGAACAGCCTGGTTGGAATTGGCTTTCACCGAATAGCAAATCAGATGCGGCAGGCCGGCAAAAGCTGCATCGAACACTTCGTAATGGCGGGCAAGCGTTGCCGTCGAATAGCAATAAAAGGGCGTGCCAACCGCCGCCGCGAGTTCGGCGAGATCGACATCCTCGGCATGCATGACGCCGTTTTTTATCGTGAAGTGATGCATGAAAGATCAAAGCAGGGGATCGAGCACGAATGGTTTTGGCGCGCGCGGCGGGGGTAGATTAGCCCCGGCCTGAGCCGGCGCCGCCATGCTGCTGGAACTCGCCCCATTTTGCCCGGACAGATCGCCTGGGTTCGCGGGCTTTTCTTCGTCCCCTGGCGTTCCGCTGAGCGGCCGCATGTTCGAGGCGGCGGCGTCGGGCGGCGGTTCGAGCGGTCCCCGCCGCCCGCAGGAGGCGAGCGTCAGGGCGAGGGCTGTGAGCAGAACGGCCACGCCAAGTTTCGAAGGGAATGGTTTCACGAACAAGCTCCAAAAGGAGCGCTACTATAAACGAAGATCGAGGGTAAGTCGAAATTGGTTCACATGCCCCAGCGCCGGACGAACCAGGTTTTAACCAAATGCGTCAGAATAGCGTAGCTCAACAGGAAGCTTGCGATGATGGGCCAGTAGAGTGGCGGCAATGGCGTGAATTTCAATGCGTCCGCTACGACGGGCGTATAAGGAAGCGCAATGCCGATCGCGCAGATAATGATGGTCGTCGCGATGAGGGCCGGGCTGGCGTGGCTTTGGAAAAATGGGATCTTCGCGGTGCGGATAATGTGGATGATGAGCGTCTGCGTCAGCAGGGATTCGACGAACCAGCCAGTCTGGAACAGCGATGGATTATTCCAGCTGTGGAACACATAGAGCATGGTGAAAAAGGTCGCGTAGTCGAAGATCGAGCTGATCGGCCCGATGAAGACCATGAACTTGAAGATGTTGCCGATGTCCCATTTGCGCGGGACCGTGAGATAGTCCTCGTCGACATTGTCCGTCGGAATCGCGGTTTGCGAGAAATCATAGAGAAGGTTGTTCGTCAGCACTTGAATGGGCAGCATCGGCAGGAAGGGCAGAAAGATGCTGGCGCCTAGCACACTGAACATGTTCCCGAAATTAGAACTCGCACCCATCTTGATATATTTTGTGATATTGGCGAAGACTTTACGCCCCTCGATCGCACCTTCATGAAGCACCATCAGACTCTTTTCAAGCAGAATGATGTCGGCCGATTCCTTGGCGATATCGACGGCCGTATCGACGGAGATACCAACGTCGGCCGCCTTGAGCGCGGGGCTGTCGTTGATGCCATCTCCCAAAAATCCGACGACATGGCCCTTGGCATGAAGCGCGCCGATGACGCGAGCCTTCTGCTCCGGAGAGACCTTGGCGAAAACCGCAACCGATGCAGCGAGATCGGCCAATACGGCGTCGCTCATCGTTTCGATTTCCGGGCCGAGCACGATGCGGTCGACTTCGAGCCCGACCTCCCGGCAGATCTTCCGGGTGACGACTTCATTGTCACCGGTGATAATCTTGACCGTCACCCCTGAGCGATTGAGCGCGGCGATGGCGGCTCTGGCAGTTTCCTTCGGCGGATCGAGGAAGGCGATGTAGCCAAGCAGCGTCAGGTCGCTTTCATCCCCGACTGAATAGCTCGGCTTCAGATCGGCAATTTCCTTGTATGCGACGGCGACGACGCGAAATCCATCCTCGTTAAGCGCGCGAGTCTCCGCCTGCGCCTGGGCAAGATGGCTCGCATCCAGCAATCCGCACTGGTCGCGGAGCTCATAATGCTTGCAGACAGAGAAAATTTCCTCGACCGCGCCTTTGCAGATAAGGACATGCGTATCGTCCTCACGCGACAGAATGACTGAAAGACGTCGGCGTACGAAGTCGAATGGAATTTCGTCGATATTCTGGTATTGATGCTGCAAGTGAAGATTCTTGCCGATTTCGACATGCTGCAGCACCGCAACATCGAGCAGATTCTTCAAGCCGGACTGGTAATGGCTGTTCAGATAGGCGAATTCCAGCACCCGTTCGCACTCATTGCCGCGAATGTCGAGGTGCCATTTGAGGATGATGCGGTCCTGCGTCAGCGTGCCGGTCTTATCAGTGCACAAGACATTCATCGCCCCAAAATTCTGAATGGCTTGAAGGCGCTTCACGATCACGCGTTTTTTCGACATGGCGATCGCGCCTTTGGCGAGATTCACGGTGACGATCATCGGCAGCATTTCCGGTGTCAAGCCGACCGCGACAGCCACCGCGAATAAAAGCGCCTCGAGCCAATCATGTTTGGTGAAGCCATTGATCAGAAACACGGCTGGAACCATCACCAGCATGAACCGAATCATCAGCCAGGTGAAGCTGTTAATTCCCTTGTCGAAGCTCGTCAGCTCGCGCCGTCCGGCGATCCGGTCGGCGAGCTGTCCGAAGTAAGTTTTTGCCCCCGTATGCGCGATCACACCGGTCCCGAATCCGCTGACCACACTGCCGCCCATGAAGCAAAGGTTCGGCAGATCGAAAGGATCGGCAATCTCGCCAATCTGGCGCACTAGCGACTTCTCCGATGGCATGGCCTCGCCGGTGAGGGCCGACTGATTGATGAACAGATCTTTGGCGCTGAGGAGTCGCAGATCGGCCGGAATCATGTCTCCTGCAGAAAGACGCACGATATCACCTGGAACGAGCTGCTCCATCGGGATCTCGCTGAAACCGTTGGATTGGTCCTCTTCGGCGGGGACTGCTGCACCCCGCCGTTTGACGCTGGCTGTCGTCTTTACCATGGCGCGAAGTTTTGCGGCCGCGTCATTGGAGCGATGCTCCTGGATGAACGCCGTGGCGATGGCGAGGACGACCATGGTTGCAATGACCACAGCCGAACGAAGATCCCCGAGGAAATAAGACACGGCAGCAAGAGAGAGCAGCAAAGCGTTCAAGGGGCTCTTGGCGCATCCCCATAATTCCTTTACTATACTGGGGCGGCCTTCCTTGGCGATCAGATTGGGACCGACCGACGCCAGCCTTGCTTTCGCCTCGGCGAGCTCGAGCCCATCCGGCGAGGTGCGAAGCATCATCCAGATCGCGTGGTCGTCCGCTCGGCTTAACTGAAGAATTTCGTGCGAGAGCTTAATGTCGGTATCACTCGCCTTGACGCGGTTCGCGGCCGCCCCCTGGCGAAAGTTCAAGCGATTTAAGAAGCTCTGGCCATTCATGCGCGCGGTCTCCGATGTCGCAATCATCCAGTGCTGGACTGGTGTGTTATCGAGGATTTCCTGATATCCGTAAATCCCGCCCAATAATTCTCGATTATCAGGGCGGCTTAAGTGATATGGATAGAGAGGTCGCGATTGGATTAGCGGCCAAATACCAAATCAACTCTAGATAGCAATCAGCGGGCTCCATGAGTCACGGAGAGGGCACGTGAAACTTCGGGTCGGCTATGAATTGCAATATGAATTTCCGCAACCGACGCCGCTGATCGGGATGTTGAATATCCATTACTCCCGTGTGGCCGATCTCGCGGCGCCTGATCATATCGTGATCCTCCCCCCGGTTCCGATATCCTGCTACCGTGACGGGTTTGGCAATTGGTGCAGCCGGATTCTTGCCCCGGCTGGCCATATGATCCTCTCCACTGACGCTGTTGTGACGGATTCCGGCCTGCCCGATGAGGTCGCGCCTGACGCGGGCCAGGTTGCGGTGGAGAATCTTCCGGAAGAAGCGATTGTTTTTCTTCTTGCGAGCCGCTTCTGTGATAGCGATCGCTTGCTGGATTTGGCTTGGACTTTATTTGGGGGCACTTTGCCCGGCTGGGCGCGGGTGCAGGCGATCTGCGATTATGTGAATCAACGCATTGCTTTTAATTACGATCACGCCCGGGTGACACGGACGGCGTCGGAAGCCTATCAGGAAGGCCGCGGCGTCTGCCGCGATTATGCGCATTTGGCCGTCGCGTTCTGCCGCGCCTTGAACATTCCGGCGCGCTATTGCACCGGCTATCTCGGCGACGTCGGCACGCCGCCTCCGTTTCCGCCGGGCGATTTCGCGGCCTGGTTCGAGGCCTATCTTGGCGGCCGATGGTATACGTTTGACGCGAGGAACAATGTGCCGCGCATCGGCAGGGTGCTTCTGGCCAGGGGACGCGACGCCGCCGATGTCGCGATCACGACGACCTTCGGCCCCAATACGCTGACAAGTTTTCGAGTCTGGACGGATGAGATCTAAGGGGCGGGCATGACATTCCCGATCATGCGAAAATTCACGCTTGCCTGATGCGGCACGTCAGGCATCATACTCCTATTGCAAGGCGATCATCAAACCTTGCTAGATCCCACTCTCCGCCCCGCTAAAGATCATCTCCCACCAAATTATATTTGTTGCCGGTTCAGACCTTCGGCAATTGCGCGCCAAGCCGTTCCGCCCCGCCGCGCCAATGTCGCTGGCTTGGGTGCACGAGAGCCCTTGTCGAGGAATTGGCTTTGCCAAAATCCGTCGAAGGTGGTAATTTCATTGTTAATAATTGACATGTTTTATTGGGATAATCGCCTATGCTGATTGTCGTGGCCTTCTCGTCGAGATCGCCGCACGACACTGTTTTAGGGAAAATCAACGTGACAACGCCGACAGACGTCTCCGGCTCGCCGCCCCCCCGGTCTTCACCGCGATTACGCTCGCTAATGGACATGATTCAAACCTGCAGGTGGTTGGCCTCGGCGACGATGGCCGCGCCTACCTGGTGGCGTGGCAATGCGCGCCGACCGGTGTCTGGCGGATCCAGAATACCAATACGCTCTCCATTGCGAAGGGGAGTTATTCGCAACTCGTACTGACCGTCGGGGCCGACAACAACCTCCAGCTTATGGGGCTCGCCAGCGACGCTGCCGGCGGCCGTGTCCCGCAGGAACTCTATTTGCTCGCCTGGCAGGACCACCAGAATGGCGCCTGGAACCTGCCTTTGCAGAAGGAGTACGGCTACGCGCTCAGACCCGGATGGAAATTTAAGTTCTTTCAGGCGGCGTTGGGAGCGGACGGCAATCTCGAGGTTGTCGGCCTTGGCTTAAACGACCTTCTCTACCGCGCCGCGCATCAGGAAAAAAAGACCGGGGGATGGGGACAGCCTCCCGCCGACGAACCGCCGCTGTCGAAGAAATTCCCCTGCGAACATCAATCGCTGGTGATGGCGCGGAACGGCCGAGACACACTTTTGGTTTTCGGCATCTCGGGAAATGCCGCCTTGATCTTCGCCTACCAGTTTAAGAACGATAGCTGGACGAGCAACGCGAACCACGAATTGCGGCCGGGTGTGTTGTTCGGCCAACCGGCTTTGGGACTGGGCAGCGACAAGACGCTGCAACTCCTAGGTCAGAAGCTGGGTGCCGAGCCCGGCGAAGATGAAATTTGGCTCGTGGGTTACGACAAGGACGGCACGTGGCACGAGCCCTATCCGGGCAACACAGGCAATTTGCGGCCGGGCGGGAAACTCCAAGGCGTGGTCGTGGGCAAAGCCCGAGACGGCCAGCTCCGGGCGTTCGGTGTCGACAACTACGGACAGGTGTATATGGTCGCGCAGCATTCCAAGGACGGCTGGTTGCCGCCTTCCGGCAATGACGCCGGGATCATCGGCGGGGAGTCTCCCGGAGGGTACTGGCCGATCGTGGCCGCCCATCGTAGCGGCAACTCCCTGCTTCTGGCGGGATTGCGGTCCGGGACAGACAAGGGAATCCCGGCGATCGTCGCCCGTAGGGACCAATTTCGCAACTGGCTACCGGGACAGTCACTGTCTCTGCGGGACCGCCATGGCAGCTGGAACCCCCGAGTCACCGATGTTAAAAGCGCGTTCCTAAAGGTGAAAAAAGACGGTGTTATCGATAAATATTTTAGGAACGAGGTGAGTTTTATCTCCGATCGTCACTTCCAGGGAATGGCGCGCTATCGTCACTACGACATCTTGACGCATGACGGCACTTTTCAGGGATATATCGTGCGGGCAGATCGCAGCGCTCGAAAGCTTGTCAAAAAAACGATCGATGTGCCGAACGATAACGAGCGTAACCACCCGGATGGCTGCCAGGTTATTGGCGACTACATGGTGATGGGCCTGGAAAACTACTCGTATTTCGCGGGCAAAGGGAAAGACGGGGTGGTACGCTTCTATTGGCTGGGGTGTATGACGGACGAGACTCCGCCGGAGCTTTTGCCATTTCAGATCCCCCGAGGCGCCGAAAGGCGCCGGCGCCGCCGCGATCACGGATATCGGCGCCGGCGGCGGGCGGCATTACCTCGTCGCGGTTTATGACGATGGTGCGGCCGACATATACGAGTCCAATGGCTTCATGCTGGACGACCCCAACTGCGAATTCTTGTGGCGGTTTAATCAGAGGCTTGACGTCGGCAAGGATAATCCCGCCAACGGCGCTGACAATATCTGCCTTTTGACCGATGGAAACAATCAGCCGTATCTGATTTCCCTCACGGCAGCTAACGACGGATCGAACTGGGCAGTCTTATGGAAAGTGGATTTGTCCGGCAAACAGCTGGCGGTGGAGGGCGAACCGCGGCAAATGTATCCGAAGCGAAGCTTTTTGGGCGGACCCATCGGTTTTCGTTTCGGCGCCGGAGTGGTGAAGGTTGCGGATAAGGATTCGTTGCAGTTTTTTTGCTGCGAGAGAAATATATTCGCTTTGGTTGATCGCAACATAGATATCAATAATTTCGACTCACCGGTTTGAGCTGGCGCACACCTTGCACATGTGCTAGCGAGCAACCACAATCCGCCCTTGGGGTACCCCCTTGTTTCATCTAGTGCCTATTTCTTAAGCCGCCGCAGCCACAGCCGGGCCTGGGCGCGGACGTTTTTGGGCGCCGTGCCGCCGAAACTGGTCCGGCTGCGCACCGAGTTCTCGACGCCGAGAACCGCGAAAACATCCTCGCTGATTCGCGGCTCGATGGCCTGCATTTCGGCAAGAGAGAGCTTTTCAAGGCCCTTTTTTTGCGTAGCTGCGATAGCAACGAGCCGCCCGGTGATGTGGTGCGCCTCGCGAAACGGCAGTTTCAGGGTCCGCACCAGCCAATCGGCGAGATCGGTCGCGGTCGCATAGCCCAATCCCGCGGCCGTCTTCATACGTTTGAGATCGGGAGTGAGATCGCCGACCATCCCGGTCATCGCGGCGATACAAAGCGAAAGCGAGTGCAGCGCGTCGAATGTGCCTTCCTTGTCTTCCTGCAAATCCTTCGAATAGGCGAGCGGCAGGCCCTTCATCACGATGAGCAAAGCATTGAGTGCGCCGATGATCCGTCCCGTCTTGCCGCGGATGAGTTCCGCCGCGTCTGGATTGCGCTTTTGCGGCATGATTGACGAGCCCGTCGAAAATTTGTCCGAGAGGCCAGCAAAGCCAAATTGCGGCGTTGCCCAGAGCACGATTTCCTCGGCGAGGCGGGACAGATGAACCGCGCAAATCGCGCCAGCACCCAGGGTTTCGAGCACGAAATCGCGATCGGCCACGCTATCGAGCGAATTTGCCGTCGGGCGGTCGAATCCAAGCGCTTTTGCGGTCATCGCCCGGTCGATCGGAAAAGAGGTTCCGGCCAGCGCTGCGGCGCCGAGCGGCGATTCATTGAGGCGGGTGCGGGCATCGCGCAATCTCGAGCGGTCGCGCGAAAACATTTCCACATAGGCCAAGAGATGATGGCCAAAGGTGACGGGTTGCGCTGGTTGCAGATGCGTAAACCCTGGCATCACGCTTGCCGCATGGGCGAGAGCCTTCTCGGCAAGCGCTTTTTGCAAGTCGCGTAATTGTTCGTCGAGCGCGTCTATGCTCTCGCGAATCCAGAGGCGGAAATCGAGTGCGACCTGATCGTTGCGCGAGCGCGCGGTGTGAAGCCGCCCCGCGACGGGTCCGATCAACTCCGTGAGCCGCGCTTCGATGTTCATATGAATATCTTCGAGCGCGCGCGAAAATTTGAATGTTCCCGCCTCGATTTCACGAAAGATTTCGTCTAAGCCGCCGCTGATCGCTTGCGCGTCCGAGGGTTCCAATATACCGGTTTGCGCCAGCATGGCGGCATGCGCCTTGGAACCTTCTATATCTTGGCGGGCAAGCCGAAAGTCGAAACCGATCGAGGCATTGATTTCTTCCATGATGACGTCAGGTCCGCTCGCGAACCGGCCGCCCCACATTTTGTTGCTCATCGTCTCGCGCTCTTTAAAAAGACCAATGTCCGCATGACAGAACCTGCTTCCAAAAAGCATCGCGTGCCGCGCCACTCACGCACTGTTGCATTTGTGGTAGGGGCCCTGGCCTTACTGGTGCTGGGGTTTGTCCTATACGGGATCAAAGCACCGGGCGGCAAGGAAGCCGCTGTGTCCCCGGCCTGTCCCGGCGCAGCGGCGACGGCGGCGCGGCTCAAACCGCTGGTGCATGGCGAGATCGCGGCCTTGAGCATCGCGTCACAGCCTAAACCTTTGCCGGAGATCATGTTCGACACGCCGGAGGGGACCAAAGCCAATCTGGCGGATTTCAAAGGGCGGACGGTTCTCCTCAACCTATGGGCGACATGGTGCGTTCCGTGCCGCCAGGAAATGCCTGCGCTCGACCGGCTAGAGGGCCAGCGCGGTTCCAAGGATTTTTCAGTGGTCGCGGTGAATATCGATACGTCGCGGCTCGACCGGCCGAAGGCATTCCTGGATGAAATCGGGGTAAAAAATCTCAAGCTTTATAGTGATCACACGGCGGATGTGTTTGAAACCCTGAAACAGACGGGCAAGGTGATTGGGCTGCCGACGACGATCCTCATCGGCAAGGATGGCTGCGAAATCGGCACGATGGCAGGACCAGCGCAATGGGATTCCCAAGATGCGCTGACGCTGATTGACGCGATTCAAGGATGATCATTCTCATGCAAAGCCGAAAGCTCCCGCCTGTGATGCGCGGCTGAGCTTTCCGAAAAGCAGCAGAAGATGATTTGTTCAAAGTCCTCGCGCCTTGCCGCCGCGACTGTCTTGACCGCGATCGCCGCCGCCCGTGCCGCCGGAAATCCATAGACGCCGGTTGAGATTGCCGGGAAAGCAATCGCGCGCAATTGATGATCCCGCGCGATTTCAAGCGAGCGGCGATAGCAAGAGGCCAAGAGATCGTCCTCTCCACTGGCGCCGCCCTGCCAGACCGGGCCGACAGTATGGATGATATAGCGGGCGGGCAGGCCATGGCCGGAGGTTATTTTTGCTTCGCCCGTCGCGCAGCCGCTGAGCTTGCGGCATTCCGCGAGAAGGCCAGGCCCTGCGGCACGATGGATCGCACCGTCGACGCCGCCCCCGCCGAGAAGTGAAGGATTGGCGGCGTTCACAATGGCGTCAATGTCGAGGCTCGTGATATCTCCCACGATGACTTCAAGCATCGGGCTGAAACCAGCTTCGCAATACCGGGCATTTGGTGCAAGCATGCAAGCAGCATGGCTGGCTTCGGTCTCGTGCGCCGGAAATGGTTAAGCCTTCGCCGGCTGCGTGCAGGCGATGCCCTTGGCTTCCAAATGCGTGGCGAGTTCGCCCGATTGAAACATTTCCCGGACAATGTCGCAGCCGCCAAGGAATTCGCCCTTGACGTACAGCTGAGGAATCGTCGGCCAGTTGGAGAATTCTTTAATTCCCTGGCGAATCTCGTCACTGGCAAGGCAGTTCACAGGCTCGTAGGGAACGCCCAGATGATTCAGAATCTGTACGACTTGCCCCGAAAATCCGCATTGCGGGAAGTTCGGGGTCCCTTTCATAAATAAGACGACATCATTTTTCTCGATTGTCGCTTGGATTTCATCCTTGATAGGCATTGCCGGTCCTTTCAGATAAAAGATGTTAAGCCTTACTTTGGCGCCGAAGTTTGCAGCTGCAGCGCATGCAAGGCGCCGCCCATGGCATCGCCGAGTGCCTTATAGACAAGCTGGTGTTGCTGGAGCTTGGATTTGCCGGCGAATTCCGAGGACGTCACGGTCGCCGCCCAATGGTCGTTGTCGTCCACAAGGGCGGTGATTTCGACCTTCGCGTCGGGAATGCCCTGCTTGATCAGGCGTTCGATTTCAGATGATGGCATGGCCATGGGTTGGTCTTCCTCGTCTCTTTGACTTACTCGTATCTTTCTCGCCGGTTGCCAAGCAAAAATCGCACCCCGCTTGCTTATGCAGCTCGCTTAAGAGGGCGATTGAGCCATGTAGTGGGGCAGCCAAGCTTCGTTGGCCTGCGCGAGATCATCCAGCAATATGGCGGTCCCGGCGCCAAGGGTCAACGTATCCCCGCCGGTTGCGCCGATGATTTCGCAGGCGACTCCAGCGCGTTCCGCCGCATCCCGGATCGCCGCCGCGCTTTCTGGCGCGGCTGTAACGACATAACGCGCCTGATCCTCGCCGAAGAGAAAGCCGGGTGTAGGCAGGGACGGCGAAATCTCAATCGAAGCGCCAATTGCGCCCGCCATCGCCATTTCAGCGAGCGCCACAGCCAAACCGCCATCCGAAATGTCATGCACGGTGGTCACGGTCTGGCTGGCGATGAGGCCGCGCACAAAATCCCCATTGCGCCTTTCCGCTGCCAGATCGACCGGCGGCGGCGCCCCAATCTCGCACCCGCAAATCTCGCGCAAATAAAGGGACTGACCGAGCCAGCCTGCGGTTTCTCCGATCAGGAGAATTGTTTCGCCCGGCCGTTTGAACGGCAAAGTCGCGGTCCGGCTCACATCTTCGATCAGGCCGACGCCGCCGATCGTGGGGGTCGGCGCAATCGCGCTTCCACTGCTCTCATTATAGAGCGAGACATTGCCGGAAACGACCGGGAAATCGAGTGCCCGGCACGCCTCACCGATCCCCTCGATACAGGCGATCAGCTGGCCCATGATCTCCGGCTTTTCGGGATTGCCGAAATTCAGATTGTCGGTGATGGCGCGGGGTAGGGCCCCGACGGCGGTCAGGTTGCGCCAGGCTTCCGCGACGGCCTGTTTGCCTCCCTCGAAGGGGTCGGCTTGGCAGTAGCGCTGCGTCACATCGGTTGTCAGCGCGAGCCCCTTCGGCCCATCCCCGATGCGAATGACCGCCGCGTCGCCGCCCGGCGCCTGCACCGTATTGCCGAGGATCAAATGGTCGTATTGCTCATAGATCCAGCGCTTGGAACACAAATCTGGCGTGGCGATCAAACGCGTCAGCGCCTCGGTATGGGGAATTGGCGCGGCAATGCCGGCCGGATCAATCGGCGCTTGCTTGGGCGAGGCGACGTGCGGGCGATCATAGAGCGGCGCGGCGTCGCCAAGTTCCTTGATCGGCAGATCGGCTTTGACTTGCCCCCGATGGGTGACGGTGAAGCGGAGCGTGTCCGTGGTCTCACCGATGACGGCGAAATCGAGCCCCCATTTGTGGAAGATCGACTCCGCTTGCGCTTCCTTGGCCGGATCGAGCACCATCAACATTCGCTCCTGGCTCTCGGACAGCAGCATTTCGTAAGCGGTCATGCCGGTCTCGCGGCAGGGAACCCTATCGAGATCGAGGGCGATCCCGAGATTGCCCTTGGCGCCCATTTCCGCGCCAGAGGAGGTAAGGCCCGCCGCGCCCATGTCCTGGATCGCGATGACGGCGCCGGTCTGCATCAATTCGAGGCAGGCTTCGAGCAGAAGTTTCTCGGTGAAAGGATCGCCGACCTGCACGGCGGGACGCTTTGCCTCCGCGTCGGCGTCGAAAGCGGCAGAGGCCATGGTCGCGCCATGGATGCCGTCGCGGCCGGTCTTCGAGCCGAGATAGACGA
>Ga0187883_10001634_pt1 | contig 13667 bp, 12 predicted proteins | sample June2016WEW_20_1_2_FD_132966 | JGI IMG/M metagenome (GOLD analysis project Ga0187883, IMG submission 132966) | Peatland microbial communities from SPRUCE experiment site at the Marcell Experimental Forest, Minnesota, USA - June2016WEW_20_10 | ecosystem: Environmental > Terrestrial > Soil >...
ACCGTCCGCCAGGACCGGTAGTGGGTCATCACTATTCCCCTGCGTCGCTCACTTCAGCCAGTTCGCTCCGGATTTCCTCTAAACGATCTTGTCTGTCGTAATATTCGACTTTGGCTTTGCGGCCGTGGGCCTTCTTCTGTTCCCAAAATCGTCTATTGGCGTGATGGATGGAGTGCATCTCTACGCTCAAAACCGCCATTCTCGCTTGCCTTGCGCCTTCGAGTCCCATGGTTACCCCCCCGCTCTGCATCGCGTCGCTGACTGGCCCGATAACTGTGGGTTATTGGCAACAGAGGACGACTATAATAAGCAGAAATTATAAGGGAAGTTCTGAAGGAAGTTATGAAGCGAAGTATCAAAAGCAAATTATAAGATACATTCTAAGGGATTTCCCCGTTCCTTGCAACAACGAAAGTGTAGATTGGCGACACCTTCGATTCATCCGTTGAGATGAGTACTGCTGCAGGAGTTACTGCGGGGTTAAGCAGCCGAGGGCCCTGATGAGGGCCCGCGGTGTTGTAGATTTTTCCCCGTTGGCCCGGATCTGGCGAAAAGCGGGCGAGGCTCTAGCTCAAGTAGTCCAGGCGATTGATTCCCAGCCGCTGCATCTTGTACTGCAGGGTGGTGCGCTTGAGTCCAAGCCGGGCCGCCGCGCCTGCCGGACCCGACAGCGCCCCCTGGGTCTGGCGAAGAATTTCGACGATGTGTTCGCGCTCCTTGTCGCGCAAAGTGCCGTCGGACTCGGAAGGCCGCCGCGAGATTTCGTCGCGCAACTCGTCGAGAGGCGGGCTCAAGCGGTTGCCTTCCGACAGGATCACCGAGCGCTCGACAAAATTCTCCAGCTCGCGGATGTTTCCCGGCCATCTCCAACGCATCATGACCTGGACGGCCTCATCGGGGATAACCTCGATTCGCTTGTGCAGCCGGACCGAACATTTTTCTACGAAATGGTGAATCAGCATGGGGATGTCTTCGCGGCGGTCGCGCAAGGCCGGCAAATGCAGGGGAAACACGTGCAAGCGGTAGAACAAGTCACTGCGGAATTCCTTCTCTTCCACCGCACGAACCAGATCGCGATTGGTGGCGGCGACCAGCCGCACGTCCACTCGGATCGTCTTCGTTCCTCCCAGGCGCTCGAACTCTTGGTCCTGCAGAACGCGCAGCAACTGGGTTGCAACTCCAGAGGAATCTCTCCCACCTCGTCAAGCAGCAACGTGCCCTTATCCGCCAATTCCAAACGGCCAAGCTTCTGGCTTATCGCTCCGGTGAAGGCTCCCTTCTCGTGGCCGAACAACTCGCTTTCCAGCAGACCGGTGGGGATGGCGGCGCAGTTTACCTTGATGAAGTTGCGGTCCTTGCGCCGGCTCATGCTGTGAATCACGCGGGCGATGCGCTCTTTGCCGGTCCCGGTTTCGCCCGTGATCAGAACGGTGGAATCCGTGTCGGCGACGATGGCAGCGTAGTCCAACACACGTTTCAAGGCTAGACTGGTGCCAACGATATCGTCGGGCTGATTCGCGCTCCGGATTTCGGATTCCAAATAGCGTTTCTCCTGGTTCAGGCGGTCTTTGAGTTGCGCGATCTCACGATAGGCATGCGCATTCTGGAGCGCAGCGGCGATCTGGTTGGCTACTTGCTGCAGATATTCAACCTCCGAACGACCGAAAGCATTCTCCTTCTTGCTACTCGGATTCAGCGCTCCCCAGATCCGACTGCCCGCGATCAAGGGCACACTGCAAACGGACCGAATCCCGAGTTCGTACATGGCTTTCGCCAGCGGCGCCTTTATGTCGCGCAAATCGTCCGCCGTCAAAAGGGCAACTTTTCGCGTCTGGATCGCCCGCTCGGAGAGGGTTTGCTCAATCGGAACCTTAGCGTCGCTGTTGACATAAGGTTCCCACTCCCCAGCATCTCCAAATAGGTACATGTTCTTGCCATCGTCGTCCAACAGGCCCAGAACGGTCCGGTCGTAGCGCGCGATGTTCCGCAGACTGGAAAGAATGACCGGCAACAGCTTTTCCAACTCCAGACTGGAACTCAGTTCACGGCTGATGGCGACCAAGCTCTGCTGTTCCTCAAAGGCGCTGTAGGCTCTGTCCCTCTCCAGAACAAGCGCTCCCATCAGCGCGACACGGGAGAGTAATTCGATGTCATCGTCGTTCGGGGACCCGGGAACGCCCTTGCCCAGACCAAGTGCTCCAAAATGGTTCGTCGGCGTGCTCACGGGAAGGGCGATGTATGACCGGACGCCGTGATTGAGCAGCACCGGTACAAAACCGGGAAAGCGCTGCTCGCGTTCGGTATCGGGAATGGCGATTAGTTCCTGATGTTTCCACACCCACCCGGTCGCGGCTTCTTCCACGGGCAAAACATCGAACTCTCCGCTTTCCTGGTTCCTTTTCCAGTATTGAGTCAGCATGCAATCCCGGCGCGGGTCATGCAGGGAAACATTCAGCAACTCGCCCGCCGTCAAGGCCAGCACCGGAGGGGCGACCTCCTTGAATGCGTCGGGCAGGCTCTTGGCTCGCGCTACCAGGTCGGTGATTTCGAGTAGCCCGCGATACCGCTTGCGTTCCGGCGAGGTATCCTTGTCGAGCGCGCCTCCGCCTTCTGACATGCTGACCTCCTGTACCTGCTGCGTGCAATATGTCGGACAGTAGCCTTGAGCAGGAACTGGCGGTCACCGCAGCTTGCCAAACTGCGGGGACTACAGTTCAACATCGCGGTTAGCCGCAGGCGTCGGTTCCTTTGCGTGGGAACCAATCTCATTCTCCCCGGTTCAGGGGGCCCTTCAGGTTCTGCATCACCGTTTTCCGGGATTACTCCCTTCCCGAAAAGTAATTCTTACCAAATCCCCCGGTCATAAACAAGGCGGCTAGTTTTCTTGTTACGAAAACCGAACAGACTCTCGCTGGACCTAACCCCCTGGGTGCGACCGGTAATGTCTGTCCGAATTCATTTTGAGGAACCTGCACAGTAACCGTGCGGGCTATTCTGTTCCAAAATCAGGAAATCCAGGGCGATTTCGTACTCATTGCGCTATCGGAACCGGTGATAGAATGTCCCCAGAAGAGGTCAGCGGTTGTGGAAATTAATGGTGGGCAGAGGCTGCGGACGCTGAGAGAAGCCCTCGGATATCGGATGAGGGACGTGGAACTGGCGAGTAATCGGATCGCGCAGAGATTTGAGAATGACGAATTCGCGATTCCGCCCAGTCGCTTGTCCGACATCGAGACCAAAGGCATAATCCCGAGCATTTTTCGGCTTTATTCGTTTGCCGCCATTTATCGGCGAGAATATCGGGAGTTACTGTCCTTCTATGGCCTCGAACTTGATGGCATCTCAGCGGACATTAGCTTTGGGCGTCCGCAGAAGTCGCACGTGTCCGAAGCTTTGAGCAACGTCACACAAGTGCGGATGCCGACGCGGCTCGATCCCGGATTCTCACTCCAGAAAACGACGGACTTGGGACGCGCCATCGAGCAATGGGGTATTGTGCCCCTGTCTTATCTGGCGCAGTTTGCGGACGGCCGGTACACCTATGGGTATATTGGATCGGAAGATTTCACGATGTATCCCATTCTTCCGCCGGGCAGTTTCGTGCAAGTGGACGAAACCAGGAACAAGGTAAGCGAAGGAACATGGCGTTCGGAGTTCGAACGTCCTGTTTACTTCGTGGAAATGCGCGACGGATATACCTGTTGCTGGTGCTCGATGAAGCGTGACTCCATCGTCTTGCAACCGCATCCCCTGTCTCCCGCTTCAGTGCGAGTTCTTAGATACCCGCAGGAGGCCGAGATTCTGGGGCAGGTTGTCGGGGTTGCGATGCGCGTCGGAGATTGGCATCATCCCGACTTTCAACTAACGCCGAAAGCGCGCTCAGTACTGACCGCAGATGCGCCAGGGCAGCTGGGGAGAGGGGCTTAGGCGGACAGTGCGCCAGCGAAGCCAGAAACTCCTTTTCCGTTACATGCCAGTTGGAGCATGACGCGGGCACGTCTTTGAGCAGCACAGCCAGGGGTTTCTTCAAGACGTTGGAGAGTAGTGCCCGATGCGACGCACGGATTGCGCATTGTGCGGCATCCTCGCCATACACCTTCGCCAAACCCCAGTGTTCATACCTTCCCTTGCCCGTTGCATCGCCGTCACGCAATCTGCCAACGTAGGAAAGTCTGCCCAACAACCCCGGGACAGCGCCTAGGGTATTCGCTTCAAAGTCCTCGCTAGCGGATTTCAGTCTCATCTAATAATTTACAAATTCCGTAAACCCATCGGAAGTTAACCAAATACAAAAAAACTCTCTTTCGCCAGCAATTTATCACGGTGCGAACTCTTTCGCAAAGGAGAACGACCGTGAAACGATTCCTGCTGGCTTTGGCTGTAATTACCCTGTTTGTCACAACCACGGCGCTTCCAAGTCTGGCCGATCCGCCCGTCCCCATTTGTACCCCCGCCGGCTGCACCCTGCCGGGATAAGAAAGGAACTGCGGCGAGTTTCTCAGTTGAAAAGGAGCAATGCCAGGGCTATAGTGCTTTGAAGTGTTCCCATGAATTGGCACAGGCTGCTGTTTTTTTTCCTGTGGATCTCGCCGCAAGTACTTCTCGGTGTACTTGTGGCCGTTATTTGCAAGCGCCGCTTGTACCGCGAATTCCCCTGCTTTCTCGCCTATGTGTTTTACCGGATCGCCGAGTTCATGGTGCTGTTCACTCTGTATTGCTTCGCTCTGCGTTCGGTCGCAGGCGTGACTGCGTACACATATGCGTATGCGTGGCGCGCCACGATGCCGTTTAACATCGCTCTGCGTTTTGGAGTGATTGATGAGATTTGTAAAGAGTTATTCCGCGAATCCCAGTCTCTGAAGGTGGCAGCGAGGCGATTGCTGCTATGTGTAACAGGTTTGCTGTTGGGAGTAGGTGTTCTGCTCGCGGTCTATGCACCCGGGGACATGAGCGTCAGGTGGTTAGCCGGTATGCTCGACGTGAACCGGGGAGCGGCTATCGTTCAATCTGGCTTGCTCCTTTCCTTGTTGCTCTTTTCCCGCTTTTTGGGTGTGACCTGGCGTCGCCATGCCTTCGGGATCGCCCTGGGTCTCGCGGTCCTGACAAGCACTAATCTTGCCATTTACGCTCTTCGCGCGGAATTCACCAGTACAGCCGCCGCGAACTTCTTGAATTTGCTGTTAATGGGCGCCGACCTCGTTTCTGTTTCGATCTGGATCGGGTATTTGTGGGCGCCCGAACCAGCGCTGCTCACGGGTGGTCCCGATGATACGGGTGGTTCTCATGGTACGGGTGGTCCCCCTGATACGGGTGTTCCCCCTGATGAGGTGGATACTTGGAACACGGAACTTGGACATTTGCTTCGGGATTGATTGCTCCAGGATTGATCGTCGCTTGGACGCTGGTTGCGGTTGCGTTCTTCGCCCTGGCGATCCTGGCCTATGTTGCCATCCGCAACCGGACGCGCCGGGTTGATTTGGAAAAGGCGGTCCAGGCGTTCCGGTCTCTCGACATTGACGCCTTCAGAAACTTGCTCGACCCAGCCGAGGAAGCGTTTCTTCGCGACAATTTATCGCCAAAGAAGTTCCGCGAAATTAAGCGGCAGCGCGCCTGGGCAGCACTCATCTATGTATGGGAAGCAGGAAGGGCCGCGACCGCGCTGGCCAAGATCGGTCAAGCCGCGCAACGGAGTTCCGACTCAAAAATCGTAGCGTCCGGGGTTCAGGTGGCGGAGAGTGCTTTTCGGCTTCGTTTGCAAACCCTCAGGGCTTGCCCCCACCTGCTGACCGAAATCCTATTGCCTGAACGGCAAGGCCGATCCCTTCCGCCCTTGGTGGCTCAATATGAGCGAGCGGCAGAAATCCTCTTTCAACTCGGCCGATTTTCATCGATCGAACGCAGTTCCTGCAATCTTTAACTCTTTCTCCTGATTCACAAACCACGATTCACCCACCACTTTTTTCGGGAGCGGCGCGCTCCCACCGTAATGATGGTCACTGCCGGGTTAGACCGTTCCGGGTTGGACAGTTCCGCTTCGCGCCGGGCCTCGGTTTCCGCAGCCACGTCGCATTCCAGTCACACGGGTGGGTGATTTGAGTCACTGACGCGGCGCGCTGGGAGGACCATAAGTATTGATACATTTGCCCGAGTGGTCCCAGAGATCGAGGAGCAGGTGTGGAACACGCAAGAGACTCGGTCGAAGCCCGTGTCGCACGCGGTAATAACAGATTTTGGGATGAGAACGACGCACTACTAATTCAAGTCCGGTAGGAGGCACAACATGGCAGCTCGACTTGCCGAAGAATGGTTTGCCATATGTGGAGGTTGTGAAGTCACCATCCTCGACATCGGTGAACCACTCATCGACGTACTCAAACAAGTACAAATCGTGCACATGCCAGTCCTGATGGACCACAAGCTTTTTGGTCAGACTGGTGAAAATGCAGAGATGGACATCCCCGCGGCGGACGTCGGGCTTATCTCGGGAGGAATCCGCAACGAAGAACACAAGAAACTGGCGCTGGAGATGCGCAAGAAGTGCAAGATCCTGATCTCTCTGGGTTCTTGCGCCTGCTTTGGCGGTATCCCGGCACTGGCGAATCAGTACAGCAATGAAGATCTGTTGAATAAGGTCTACCGTGACAGTGTGAGCACGGAAAAGAACGGCTTGCCGTGCGAGCAGGTTCCCGCTCTGACCGACCGGGTCTATGCTCTGCACGAAGTGGTGAAGGTCGATGCCTATCTACCCGGATGTCCAACCACACCCGAGATGGTGACCGGAGCGTTGTTAGCTCTGATCGAAGGCAAGCCGCTGCCCGTGTTGCCGGCGAAGAGCGTTTGCGACGAGTGTCCCACCAAGCGTGAAAAGAAGGCGGGCACTGGGGTCGTGAAGCGCCGCTTCGAGAACCCTGTATTTACGCCGGGAGCGCCACTCAGCGAAATGCGCTGCTTGATGGAGCAAGGCATCCTGTGCCTGGGCCCAGCGACGCGTGCAGGCTGCAGCGGCAGTGACGGCACCCCGCGCTGCATCCGCGCCTACCAGCCATGTGAAGGCTGCTTTGGTCCGTTGAACGACAAAGCCAATCCCATGGTGGACATGATGGGAGCGCTATCTTCCATCGGACTCGATCCCAAGCAGATTCCGGATCGGCCCGCAACCTTCAACCGTTTTGCTGGCTCGGGCCGTCTGCGGCCGATGCCCAAGAGGTGATTCCATGGCAAAGACACTAGTCATTCAACCTGTCACGCGCGTCGAGGGCCACGCTAAGGTGACCATTCAACTCAACGACGCGGGCAACGTGGACACCGCCCGGGTCAACGTCATTGAACTGCGCGGGTTCGAGAAGTTCTGCCTCGGACGCCCCGTGGAAGACCTTCCCCGCATCACGCCGCGCATTTGCGGTGTGTGCCCGTGGTCGCATCACCTGGCCTCGGCCAAGGCTTGCGACGCGGTCTTTGGAGTCGAACCGCCCCCGGCAGGAAAGAAGCTGCGTGAGCTGTGCAACAGCGTCGCCTTCATGGAAGAGCACATTCTGCACTTCTATTTCCTGGCGGGAGCCGATTTCCTGCTCGGCCCGGATGCCGATTATTCCGTTCGCAATGTGATCGGAGTGCTGCAGGCAGCCCCGGACATCGCCAGAAAAGTGGTGAAGGTTCGCCACATGTGCGCCCACATGCTGGAAATCCTGGCGGGCAAGGCGATCCATCCCCAGGTCGCGGTTCCCGGCGGATTCAGCAAACCGCTGGCCAAGGCGGAGCGTGACCAGGTGCGCAAAATGGCGGATGAGGCGCTCGAACTCGCCAAGTTCTCCATTGCTTTTGCCAAGGAGAACGTTTTCCCGAAGTACCTCGATGTGGTGAAGTCGCTGGGAGTGATCAAGACCGGCTTCCTCGGCACCGTCAAGGAAAACGGCGCGCTCAGCCTCTACGACGGAAAGCTTCGCCTGATGACGCCCAGTGGCACGCACCAGGATTTTCCGTATGCTAGCTATACGGACTTTCTCTCCGAGCACCTGGAATCATGGAGCTACCTGAAGTTCCCCTACGCCAAACAGTGGGGCGAAGGTTTCTCCATGGACGTCGATAATCCCAAGGGCGTGTATCGCACCAATACGCTGGCGCGCATAAACGTCTGCGACTTTATCGACACGCCGCTGGCGCAAGCCGAACTGGAAGAGTTCCGCGCGAAGTTCGGGCGGCCCGCACAGCTGACGCTGCTCTATCACTGGGCGCGGCTGATCGAACTGCTCCACAACGCCGAAAACGCTATCCGCTTGCTGGACGATCCCGAGATCACCAGCACCGAAACCCGGGTAAAGGTTACGCCGCGGGCAGCGCGAGGCGTAGGATCCACCGAAGCGCCGCGTGGCACGCTCATCCACGACTACACCACCGATGCCGATGGCCTGGTCACCAACGTCAACATGATTGTGGGCACCACCCACAACAACGCTCCCATCAATATGTCGGTCACGCAAGCCGCCAAGAGCTTGATTAAGGACGGCAAGTTCGACCAGGGAGTGCTGAACACAGTAGAGATGGCGATCCGTGCCTACGATCCATGCTTCTCCTGCGCCACCCACCGGTTGGATGGGAAGCTCTCGGTGAAACTGGATATTTTCGACGCGGACGGCAAGTTGGTGGGAACGCTTGCCAACTGAACCACAGCGAAAAGCAGAAAACCTCGGGGAGATCGATCCATCCGATCTCCCCGTTTACTGTCGGACGCCAACCCTGGTGCTCGGCGTTGGGAATATTCTGTTTGGAGACGACGGCTTCGGGTGCGCGGTCGTTGGCTACCTCGAGGCCCACTACCAGGTACCCGAATCGGTCTGTCTGCTGGACGCCGGCACCGGCGTGCGCAGCCTGTTATTCACTCTCTGCTTGAGTCCCGCGCGTCCGAAGCGCTTGCTTATCCTGGACGCGATCGATGCCGGACGCAAGATTGGGGAGATATTCGAGATGAATCCAGCCGACATTCCGCCGGTCAAACTCGACGATTTCTCGATGCACCAGTTACCCACGTCCAACCTCTTGCGCGAGTTACAAGAAACCTGCGGGGTCGAGGTGCGGGTACTGGCCTGCCAAACCGGCCCACTGCCGGAAGAGATCTCCCAGGGCTTGTCGAAAGCAGTCAGTCGCGCCGTGCCGCAAGCGGCAGAGTGGCTGATCCGCGAGTACTTCCCCGGCGGCACCGCGTCGCGACGGGACCCCAGCCAAGCAAGCGCGTAATTCAAGCCCGGCCACGCGCCGGCCGTTATATTCGCCGCGAACTCGCCGGGGCTCAAGGATTTCTCGCTAACTACCGGCCGCGGTTCCGCTTGCATCGTCTGCGACCTGGCAAACCGGGCCAGTAACCACATGGAGCGTGCCGAGAATCACGAAGAAGCGTGAGGACGGTCACTGCACAGCCCTTCCCATGGCCGCATTATGAGAAGGCTTTTGGCAGGACCCTGTAGACAGGCTGGTGGCATCGTATGAGCCCGAATCTGGCAATGATCAGCGATGGAAAGAAGTTCCTGTGGGATGGTCAGCCGTACGACAGCAAAGAAGCGGCATCAAGCGCGGCGCAGTCTTACCAGAACGACAACTTTCAGGTCGAGACGGTAGAGGAAGACGGAAAATTCCTGGTGTACACCAGGAGAGTCGTCAAGGAATGGGTCGTCGCTACGCAGTAGCGGGCACCCTAAGCAGAGGTGGCAAATGGCGGCAGGCATATTGCCGGTTCAAAGCGATCCGACGCTGCTGGAAGACATTCGGCGGTATGGGAAGTTCGACACAGAAGGCTGTTATCAGTGCGGCACTTGCACGCTCTCCTGTGATTTGGCCACGGACTTCGCAAACTTTCCTCGCAGAAGCATGCGCTACGCACTTCTTGGGCTGAGGGCACCGCTCCAAGCGAGCCTCGAGCCCTGGATTTGCCACGATTGCGGCGATTGCTCCATCGCCTGCCCGCGCGAAGCCGAGCCCAGGATTTCCATGCACACGCTCCGGCGCTTCCTGTGCGCCCAGTATGAGTGGACGGGCATGGGGGGCAGGCTGCTCCGGTCGCGGGCGTGGCACATCGGCTCGCTGGCCTTCTCTGCCGTGCTCGTCGTGGCGCTGATCTTCTGGTACCACCTGTCCTATGTGGGACTGCCCCTTTCCGGCCTGACCACAGCCATGGGGCTGGAGCACATGTTCCCGCTCATGACGTATTACACGCTCACGGTGATGCTCTTTCCCTTCCTTCTCCTGCTGACCCGCGTCTTCCGGGTGTGGAAGTTCACCATGGGTGGCGAGGACCGGCCATCGATCCCATTCTCTGTCTATGTCGAAGAGGCGTGGACGTATGCGTACCAGTCGGTGACGCACTCTATGATGAAGAAATGTCCGGAGAAAGGGCGCTGGCTGGGGCATTGGCTGATGGCTCTGGGCGTAGTCATGATGCTGACCATCAAGGTCTTCGCTCTGCGGTGGTTTCAAACCGATAATATTTATCCCTTTTACAACCCGCAGCGCTGGCTGGGATACCTCGCGGCCGGCTTCATCTTGTACGGCGTCGGCGACATCCTCGTACAACGGGTGAAGGCGAACAAGGAAATCTATAAGGAAACGCGGCTCGAGGACGTGATCTTTCCTGTCCTGCTCCTGCTGACGGCGGTCAGCGGGATGGGCGCACACATCCTGCGGTATTCAGGCTTGGCGTACGCTGCTCTCATCATGTACGCCGTGCACGTGATTATCGCCACGCCGATGCTGGTGGTAGAAATGCCATTCGGCAGCTGGGCACACATGATCTATCGACCGCTGGCGCTGTATTTCGAGGCGGTCAAAGAGCGGGCCGCGCAGCTAGCGCCCGCTGGGGAGGCTATCGGCCATGTCGTCTAACCTGATCCAGCCCCATCCGGTCGGTGCCGCACTGGTCGTTGGTGGCGGCATCGGCGGCATGCAGGCCGCGCTGGATCTCACTGGTGCGGGCATTAAGGTTTACCTGAGCGATAACGGACCGGCGATCGGTGGGGTCATGTCTCAACTGGACAAGACCTTTCCCACCAATGACTGCGCCATGTGCACCATGGCCCCGCGCTTGGTCGAGGTCGGCCGCCATCGCGACATCGAGGTTCTCACGCTGAGCGAGGTGCAAAGCGTTCGGGGAACTCCCGGGAATTTCAAAGTCACTTTGAACCGGCAGCCGCGCTATGTGGATGAGAAGAAGTGCACAGGTTGCGGGACCTGCGTCTCGAATTGTCCCACTCACAACCATGTACAACCCATGCCCACTCCGCCCGTGGAACTGGAGCCGGCTACCCGCGAAACCCTCTCCGGGATCGTCGCTCGCCACAAGAACCGGCCGGGACCGCTGATGCCCATTCTGCAGGAGGTCAACACCGCCCTCAACTATTTTCCCGAGGGCGCTCTGCGCTACGTCGCGCAGGAGACCGGCTACTCGGTCGCTGACGTTTATCGCATTGCGACTTTTTACAGCTCCTTCAGCGTGGTGCCGCGCGGCAAGTACGTGATCAACGTCTGCATGGGCACGACCTGCTATGTGCAGGGCAGCCAACGGCTGATGGACAAAGTCAGCGAAGTGCTGAAGATCAAGGAAGACGAAACCACGCCCGACATGATGTTCACGCTCAAGGGCGTTCGTTGCATTGGATGCTGCGGCCTTGCCCCCGCCCTCACCATAGGCAGCGAGACTTATGGCAAGCTGACTCGCCAAGACATACCCGACATCGTGCACAAGTGTCAGGAGGTGGCGTAGCCATGGCACTCACACTCCAGGAACTGCACCAGAAAAAAGACGAGGCGATCAAGCAGGTTCAGCTCCGCGGCAAGACCAAGGATCTCATGGTGTGCTGCGGCACGGGCTGTGTCGCCGGCGGCGCCTTCAAACTCAAGGATGCCCTCGACAAGGAAGTCGCCGCAAAGGGCCTCGGGGATCAAGTGCGCGTGGTCGCGACCGGATGTAACGGCTTCTGCGGCCAAGGTCCTCTGGCCGTGGTCATGCCCGACGAGACCTTCTATGGATGGCTCAAGCCCGAGAATGCCTCCACTCTGATCGAGGAACATATCGTCAAGGGCACTCCCGTCAAGAAGTACATGTTTGTCTCGCCCGAAACGAAACAGCCGATTCCCTCGTTGCAGGACATTCCGTTCTTCCATAAACAAATGCCGGTGGTCTTGCGCAACAAAGGGCTGATCGACCCGGAGAAGATCGACGATTATTTTGCCCGGGACGGCTACCAGGGCATGGGGCTGGCGCTCACCTCGATGACCCCCGAGCAGGTGATCGATCAGATCACGCGCGCCGGGCTTCGCGGTCGCGGCGGCGCGGGTTTTCCCACCGGCACCAAGTGGAAGATATGCCGGGCCGAGAAAAAGACGCCAAAGTATCTCATTGGCAATTGCGACGAGGGCGACCCCGGCGCTTACATGGACCGCAGCTTGCTGGAATCCGATCCGCATTCGCTGGTCGAGGGGATGACCATCGCCGCCTATGCCATCGGTGCAGCGCAAGGGTATGTCTATGTTCGCACGGAGTATCCTCTGGCCCGTCAGCGCCTGCAGAAGGCAATCGACGACGCACGAGCCTGTGGCCTGCTGGGGCAGAACATCCTCTCTACCAAGTTTGCTTTCGATCTGGAAATTCGTGAAGGATCGGGCGCTTTCGTGTGCGGAGAAGAAACATCCCTGATCCATTCCATCGAGGGCAATAGCCCCGAACCGACGCAGCGGCCTCCCTTCCCGGCGCAGGTCGGCCTGTGGGGCTGCCCCACCATCATTAACAATGTTGAGACCCTGGCTAACGTGCCCCAGATCATCACCCGGGGTGCGGAGTGGTTTGCCGGCATTGGAACCGCCACCAGCAAGGGCACCAAGATCTTCTCGCTGGTTGGAAAGATCAACAACACCGGCTTGATCGAGGTTCCCATGGGCATCACCCTGCGCGACGTTGTCTACAAGATCGGCGGGGGTATTCCAGACAACAAGCAATTCAAAGCGGTGCAGACGGGCGGCCCTTCGGGCGGTTGCATCCCCAGCAAGTTCATCGATCTCCCGATTGATTACGAGAGCCTGAAAGAAGTGGGCTCGATGATGGGATCGGGCGGGATGATTGTTATGGATGAAGACACCTGCATGGTCGATGTCTCGAAGTTCTTCATCCAGTTCACCAACGACGAGTCCTGCGGCAAATGCAGCGCGTGCCGCGAGGGCAGCGAGGCACTGCTCGAGGTCCTGACCAGAATCTCGGACGGGAACGGACGCGAGGGCGATGTGGAGTTCCTCGAAGAACTCGGGGAGGCAATTAAGGACGCCTCGATGTGCGGGCTCGGACAGACTCTGCCCAACCCGGTGTTGTCGACCATTAAGTACTTCAAAGACGAGTACGTTGCGCATATCGCCGAAAAGAACTGTCCGGCGAAAGTCTGCAAGCCGCTCATCAAGTACTACATCGATCCCGATAAGTGCCCGGGTTGCACGTTGTGTCTCAAGGCTTGTCCAGGCGGGGCGGTGAAGGGATCGAATAAGCACGTTCACGTCATCGATCAAGACACTTGTACCAAATGCGGCGAGTGCCTCGAGGTCTGCCCGCCCAAAGTCGGGGCGATCGTCAAACTCTCCGGGAAAGAAGCCCTGTACTTGCAGTCGCTGTCCGCTCCGGTGCCTGTCAAGGAGTGGAA
>Ga0187883_10001636_pt1 | contig 13665 bp, 16 predicted proteins | sample June2016WEW_20_1_2_FD_132966 | JGI IMG/M metagenome (GOLD analysis project Ga0187883, IMG submission 132966) | Peatland microbial communities from SPRUCE experiment site at the Marcell Experimental Forest, Minnesota, USA - June2016WEW_20_10 | ecosystem: Environmental > Terrestrial > Soil >...
GGATACCGAGGCCGAGCGCGCGCCGATCATCGGCGCCGGGCTTGAGCCGTGGATCGAGGGGGTGCCTGCGCACTTCATCCGGGTGAACCCCACCAGTACGTGGGGCAACCGCATCCTCCCGGCGTGATGCCAGCGGCAGTGTTGACTCGTAGGAGCAAGGCTGAGCATCTGGATGCAAACTAACGGCACGTCTCTGCTCGCGGTGTGACGGGCGTCCCGTCTGGGCAGTCGTGGAGGTTGGTGACGTAGCCCTTCAGCCCGGCCAGGGCGCGGGCCGTCGCGTTGCTGGCGGACGGGACCCGGAGCAAGATCGTGACCGGGTTCGATGATCATTCACTGCTTCCCGCGAACCTTGCGGTCAGCTGAAATTCAGCCCGTGCGGAGCTACCTGTCGGCCAGCGTTCAGCTTGATCCCGGCGCACTTCCAGCGCGGGTCGTCATCCTGAGATTAGTAACCTCAATGACAGGATTTCAGCTAATGCCTTCTCAAAAGCTCATCAGGTCCATCGTCGCCGGAGTCGCGGTCATTGCGATCGGGGGCGGTTCATACGGGGTCGTCAGCGCAACCACGGGCAGTGGCTCATACACTGCCAGCAGCGGCTCGTCCACTGCGAGCAGCGGCTCCGGCAGCGGTTCCGGATCCAACGCCCGGAGTGGTCCGGAGCCAGGGGGGTCAGCTGGCACGGTCAGCAGCACATCCGCGTCGGGCTTCACGCTGATGACAGCCGGGGGCCAGAAGGTGACCATTAACGACACGTCCTCCACGACCTACGAGAACGGGACGAGTCCGGCCTCCGCGAGCGTCGTGACAACAGGCCAGCCCGTCCTCGTACTGGGGACAGCCGACAGCACGACCATCACGGCGACAGAGGTCATCGCACAACCGCCTGCCAGCACATCCTCGACTGCGTCGGAGGTGATCTCCTTCCAGAAAGGCACGGTAGGGTCGACAAAGAAGGTCGGCCAGATCCCGACGAACTACACCGAGGGGCAGGGCACAATTGCCACCGGAACGGTGGCGGATAAAGCAACCGAAGCCTCGCTGACCGCTTACCCGGGGGGCGTCGCCGACCGAGTCGTAGAGCTGAGCAACGGCGACTACGAAGTCCACAACATAGGCGTCAACTGGCCGCACCATGTTTTCCTCAACCAGGACTTCAAGGTTATCGGCGCCGATGACTAGCCGCCGCAGCAGAGTTGCCTCCGGCCCTACCTGAACCGCTAGCGCAACGGGCCAACCCCGCTACCCTGACCCAGGAAAACACCACGCTGGCCGTCCTCCCCCCGCGGGCGCGCCTTTCAGCTGATCTGTCGCCCGGATGGCCGGCGGCCCGGCCGAAGGCCAGCTCGTCATGGCCACCCGACAGGGCATCCCACAGGTGCCCCATGCGCGAGGCAGTGATCGGCAGCAGCCCGCCGCCAGCACCCCCGCCGGGCCCGGCTCAGCCGGATCCAGGCCCAGATCAAGCTCGCCCTGCCCGGCCGCCAGGCGCTGACGCGCCGCGGCTTTCAGCACCTCCAGCCCGGCTTCGTCGTGAGCCGATCCGATGTACCCGATTCCCGCGACCCGGCGCCAGGCGCGAGCGCTGCTGGAGGCAGTGCGCGCCCAGCAGCCGAGCGGGCCCCGGCTCGTCGCTTTTTCGCGGTGATGTAATACGCCGGGCTTCGTCCCGAGGAAGCGGTCAGCCTCAGCACCGACGGTCTGATCCTGCCGCCAATGGTGCCGGACGGGTGCTTGCGTCCCTCGGCGGTACTTCGTTCCGCTTCGGGGTCGTCGTTCGGCACCGTCCCATTAACCCTTGCCCGACGGACTCATCCTGGCCTCTACGGTAGGCCCGCGTGCGGAACCTCGACAGTTGTTGTCAACAACGCAGCCTCGCGCGCAGCTGACCGCGCCTCTTCGTTAAAGTCGGGCGCGACGCATGCGATCAGCGTCCGCCCGTCCCCGCCGCCGAGTCCGCACGCGAACGCGCTCAGCCCCCCGGGCATCCGGACTTCATCGACGATCTGGCCGCCGGGGGCGACGCGGCACACCGCTGCGCCCAGCGCGTTCGCCGCCCATACGTGCCCCTCAGCGTCCAGCGCGCAGCCGTCGGGAGCGAAGCTGACCGCAGAGAGCATCGTCGCTGTGTCGGCTGGTTCGGGCGCCGCCTGGACCTGCGCCCACACGTGCCGGTCGGTCAGCGAGCCGTCAGGCTGGATCTTGAAGGCCGTGAGGCGGGCGGCGAACGTCTCGGCTACGATCAGCGTGCCATCGTCGGTGATCACCGATCCGTTGGGGAACCACATGTCCCGCGCCACGATCGTGGCGGCACCGTCGGGGTCGATGCGCACAAGGCTGGCTGGCGTCGGCTGGCCGCCGCCCATGAGGTCGAAGCCGAAGTCTCCTGCGTACGCACGGCCTTGGCGGTCGACGACCATATCATTGAGGTGACCAGTGGTCAGCTTGGCCACGTCGGCATGGACCGCGACGCTGCCGTCGGGAGCCCGTCGCAGCACGCGCCGGTCTTTCATCGAGACGACGAGCAGGTCGCCGTTGGGCAGCCAGCCCAGCCCCGACGGCTGGGCCTCGACCTCCATCACCTGCGTCTCGCGTCCATCGCGGTCGTAGGTGAAGACGGCGCGGCGGTAGAAGTCCGAAACCCACCACCGGCCGTCGTGCCAACGCGGGCACTCGAAGTAGCTGCCGCCCTCGAACAGCGGTGTCAGGGTTCGCGCGCGGGCCATGTTCGGTCCCTTCAGGCCTCAGCGGCCGCCTTCGCGGTTGTCATGAATACCTCGAGCTCCCGACGGATGTCGGGCCCGCAGGGCTGATAGACGAGCTCGGTCACGCCGACGTCAGCGAGATCGTGGAGCCGCGCGCGGAACTCATCGGCGGTTCCGCTGAGCGTCACCTGCCCGAGCATGGCGTACCCGCCCGCATCCCACGCCGCCTGGTCGGCCTCGTTGAGGCTGACACAGTGCTGATCGTGGACTGCCAGGTGACGGTCCATGGGCGGCGTCCGGTCAATCACCGCCTGCCACTCCGCCCCGCCCGGCAGCTCCGACAGCGGCATATTGAACTCGTGGGCACCGTGGTAGGCAAGCGCGAGCCCCGGTCCTCCCGCCGCGCGCACCCGCCCGGACTGGAGATCCTCGCCGTCGTCCAGGACGGTCCCCCAGAAGAGGTAGGACACGCGCGAGAACTCCTTGGCGAATTGCGGTATCGAAAGGGTCACGAACAGGCCGTCGCCCAGCTCGCGCGCCACCGCACGCCCTTTCGGTCCCAGCGCGGCGACGATGACAGGCACGTCGACCGGGCGCGCGGCGGCATGGCCGGGCGGGTGGAGCATGCGCATCCGAGCGCCCTCCCACTCGATCGTCTCGCCGCGCAGCAACCCGCGGTAGGCGCGGATGTAAGCGTCCATGTACGACCAGGGAATAGCGCGATAGCCCATCGCTCGGCGTCCGGTAAAGCCTGTGCCGAAGGCGACGGCGACGCGGTTGGGCGCCAGCGCCGCAAGCGCGGCGGTGGCCGCCGCGTTGACCATCGGGTGGCGCAGCGTGGGGACCAGGACGCCCGGGCCGAGGCCGATGCGCCCGGTTCGCTCCGCCGCCAGCGCGAGCGTCATCCACACATCCGGGCTTTGCTGCGGCGTGTCGTACAGCCAGGCGCGCTCGTACCCCAGCTGCTCGGCGAGCGCGACGTGCTGGGGCGAGTCGAGCGTCGTCGGAAATGCGCATGAGATCTCCATCCGCGCTCCTTCTTCTCAATGCGCGGTGTCCTCTGTCACAGTCACTCCACCGCGTCACGGGAGCACGAGCCACGGACCAACGTCCCTGCACACAGGACCTTCGGCCGGGCGGAGTACGCAGTACGGCAGAATTCCTGCGGCGGGAGATGGCAGACGCGAACGGGCGACCCTGCTCGGTCCGACAGGCGTGGACGGATCATGCAGGAACAGCAGTTACGCGAGCAAGATAACGGTCGTTATGGACGTCGGTTTGGACCTGACGGAATCACCTCCAAATGGTGCGGATCTGGGTGTTCTGCGCGGGCGCCCGCGGCAGCATGGGGCGGGCTCGGGGGAGGCCAGGTGGGTGGTTGCCTGGTCGGCAGGTGCCTGGCTACAGTGCCGTGAACCTTCGCCTCGGCCGACTGTTGCGGGGCCCCCAGTGAGGCCGGAGCGGTGGAAGATCAGCGAGCCCCGGGTTCCTGGGCGGAGGTGACTCGCCGTCGTCGCCGTCCCAGCGGCGCCGGTACTGGTCGGGCATGTCGCCCCAGCCCCAGTACGGCAGCGGCGTGTCTGGCCGGATCCCCAGGACCTCGACCGGGTCGATCCGCCGCGCGCCGACGGTGCACACGTGGGCCCAGTCGTCGCCGAGGTCGAACACGTAGGCGAACTGCTCTCCCGGGTGCAGCCGCGACAGCTTCACTTCCCGGTAGTCCTCGGTGACCTCGCCCTCGATCTCCCAGCCCGGGTCCGGATCGCACAAGCGCCTGCCGTCGGCGAGGTGAACTCCTGCAGGTGCGAGCGGTCCCAGCGGGCGAACGCGTCGTCGATAGCGTCGGCGAGCTGTTTGAAGGTATGGCTGCGCGCGGCCGCGAAGATCCGTCCTGGCCGGGGCCAGTACTGCTCGCCGCGGCCCTCGATCAGGTCGACCCGGATCGACAACCAGGTCCGCGCCACTTCACACCTCCGGCCGCCTCAGCCAGGTCTGCCAGAAGGTCTTCGACTCCCCTGGTCACAGATCTACGGCCTCGGTGCGAATGTGTCCGTCCCGCGGCTTGAGGGGGCTGCGCGTGACGACGTCGACTCCGACGCCGAGGAGTTCCTCAAGATCCTGGAACAAGCCGACGTGATCGAGAAGCGAGGCGCCCGGCTCGAAATCCACGAGCAGGTCTAGATCACTATCTGGCCGAGCCTCGCCCCTAGCGACCGAACCGAATACCGCGATCCGATGAGCCCTGCGCTTTCGCGCGACGCCGAGGATCTCCGCGCGGCGGCGGCGCAGCTCTTCCAAGGTCAGCACCTCATCGGTCACTCTTCTAGGGTATCGCCGCTGCCTCGTCGACGCTTCGAACGGAGGCACGGCGTCCGAGCAGGCGGCGGGCTGGAAACGAAACTCTTACCGCTGCCCACGATCGGTCGTCACCCGCCGCTGACGCGGCGCCGCGTCAGGTTCTGGCGAACGTGCAAGGCAGAGGGCTAGGTGTACGCGCAGCGGCAAACGCTCGTCAGCGCGCCAGCTCCCATCTCAATAGCCGTCTCATGGCGGCGTCTGCGGCCTTGCGGCCCGCTATTTGGTGGCCCGTCTGACGTAGGTACCACGCCTGGGCACGGTGAAGACCAGGCTCTCTTCGCGCAGGATGTCGATGGCGCGGAGCACAGTGTCGCGGCCGACGCCGTACTCCTGCTGAAGCTGCTTGACCGACGGCAGGGGACCGCTCCGCCACTCGCCCTTGGCGATCCTCGTCCGGAGGATGGCGGATAGCTGCTGGTAGGCAGGCTCCGGCGCCCCATGGTCTACGGTCACAAGATCAAACTAGATCTATTAAGACTAGATATGACCAGGGGGTATCACTTATCTGCTCTGTTCTGATCTGCTCTACACTCATTGACGGACATGCTCTGACGGCATACAGAGCTACAGCGGAGGCCAGTTCTCTTGGTCCACGGCAGCCGATCCATGACCGCAGCATCGTCCGCCACCGCCGACGACCGAGGTGCCCCATCGTTACCGAGCAGCTATGCGGTCACGGTCAAGCGAACCTTCCCGGGCAGCCCCGACCAGGTCGCCCGCGTCCGTGAGTTCGTCAGGCTCGTCCTCGGCCCAGTACCCGTGGTGGACGAAGCTGTCCTGCTTGCCTCCGAGCTAGCTACCAACGCCGTCATCCATACGGCGTCTGGCCAAGGCGGATCCTTCGACGTCGCCGCGAGCCGCTACCCGTCAGCGGTTCGCGTAGAGGTTCACGATGCAGGCTCGCATCAGGTGCCCATGCCGCGTCCACAGGACCAATTGACGGAGGAAGGCCGCGGTCTCGGCCTCGTCAGTCTAATGGCTGATAGGTGGGGTCACCGCGAAGACATGGACGGCAGGTCAGTGTTCATCGAACTCTCCTGGCAGCTGCCCATCGAGGGCCAATGATCTCCTCGGTGTGAGCTACCGGCAACCTGGTCGATGGCGGTCACAGGCGTTGGCGTCAAGCATGGCCACTGACCGACCCATCGGGCACACAGCGCGCACGTGCGGCTAGTAAGCTCGGCCTCCTCTGCCTCGCCGGATGCTGGACCGAACCGGCGGCGGTTTTACAGACCCCTCACAACAACGCCGGGCAAACGAAGGCTCCTAACTCGATTTGGGCATGCATTAGGCATGATCAAGTGTTCGGGGGCTAGTCAGTCTGCTGCTCGCTGATCCTCTCGATGCGAACTCGCGGCCAAGCAGTCGTCGATGGTGTCTAGGCAGGTCACGCCGTTGATAACGGTTGATTGGCTTCAGCCTCGCTGCTGCACCTTCGTGCTGCATCGCCAGCGGTAGGTGCCCTGCCCAGTCAGTGTCCGATCGGGCGCGGATCGGGCACGCTGGCCCCTGCATCGTCTGTCATAGGAATACCGCGGAGCGACAGCAGGACGATGAGCACAACTCCGCATGTCAGGCAGCTATCAGCGATATTGAAGTCGGCGAAGTGCCGCAGATCAATGAAGTCGACGACGGCGCCACGGCCGATGCCCGGTCCTCGCAGCAGCCGGTCACACAGGTTCCCGATAGCTCCCGCCAGCACCAGCCCGAGCGCTGCCGCCCAGCCGACCGAACGCAGCCGGGGCACTTTGATGACGATCACTACGGCAGCCGCCGCTGCCACGCCCGTGAACAGCACGGTCGCGGCTGGCGCGAAGCCGAAGGCAGCACCGGAGTTCCGAGTGACATAGACGGTCAGGATCTGACCGACTACCCGGATCGGGGGCTTACCCTCCCGAGTCGCGGCCACCAGTGCCTTGGTCCCCTGGTCCAAGCTGATGCCCAGCAGCGCCGTCCAGGCAAGTACCGCCATGCAGCGAGCGTTCACAGCCACGGGGCCAGTATGGCAAGCCCGGTCGGGTGTCGTCCGAGGGCCACGACCAGCACTACCTCGGCTGACCCGCCACTCCTCCCGTCCTCCTGATAGGTGCCGAGGTCTTGCCGGTGAAGAACGCCGTCAAGGGTCTGCCCTTGGGGAGCAAGGGACGCGGAGGCCGCAGGCCGCAGCGCCCTTTACGGTGATCTTCTCCGGTGAGAGGATGCCCCGGCGCGTGAAGGACGGACCTCGCCCGCACCCTGGCAGGTCCGCGTGGCCCTTGGCGCTGCCGGGTGTTCGTAGCGGCCGGGGAGTGTCACGGGCGGGTGCGGGGCGAACCGGCCTGGCGGCAGTTGCCCGCGCCGTAGCCTCCCCAGGCGCAGGCGGCGGGCAAGACTGCCGCCCCCGGCGCAGGGCAGTAGCCCTTCGCCGGGCGCTGGTGCGATGGGGGTTCAACCCCAAGCAGCGCTCCGAACCGCCTGACGAGGTTGCCGAGGTCCTCGCCTGGGTGGCGGGGAACAGCGCTCCGGTGTCAGCGCTGGCCGAAGTGGCGATGGCCCGCAGGATACTTGACCAGGCGACGGGGCGACTGGACAGGAAGAACGCGGCTGCCAGCACGACCCGACGGAACCGCACCATCCTGGCCAATGCGATGGACTACGCGATCGAGCTGGGCCTGCTGGAGATGAACCCGATCCGGCGGATCAAGTGGACAATGCCCAAGGTCTCCGGTCAGGTGGACCGGCGCGTTTGTTCGGCCGCGTACGGGGCGGCGAACTGCCGACGATCACCTACCGGCGCGCATGGATCAAAGCGCGCCAGACGGCCCTGACCGCGGCCGAGCAAGCCTCGCCGCTCGCGCGGCGCCCGTACGACCTCCGGCATGCCTGCTTGTCCACGTGGCTGAACGGCGGCGTCTACCAACCCAGGTCGCGGAGTGAGCCGGGCACAGCGTGGACGTGCTGCTGCGGATCTACGCCAAGTGCGTCGTGGGCCAGGACGAGCTCGCCAAGCGCCGGATCGGCGAAGCGCTGAGCCAGGATTGATCATGGGTACAGTCGGCCTCTGTGATCTGGGATTTTGGCACGTATTTGGCACAGCGACCTGCATCTGGCCGCTCGTGGCCGCATACGGCCGCACACCCCGCTGACGAGCAAGATCACGAAGAAGAGCAGTTCCCGCAGGTCACAGGGTCTCACCTGCGATTCTTAAGAGTGGGGCGGGTGGGGCTCGAACCCACGACCGGCGGATTATGAGTCCGCGCAGCTACCGGTCAGGCAGGTCCGCCAGCGTCCTGACCTGGGCATCTGTACCCACCCGACCCCCCGTGCACCCTGGTGAACTGCAACCAGAACTGCAACCACGGCTCCGTCGCAGACGAAGCGGCTGGATCCACGAAGCGGCAATTGCCTGGGCCAGATACGTGTCCTGGGCTCGCATCCGGATTTGTGGGCAGTGCACACGAGCGGGCATCCCGCACAGCTTCGCACACACTGCACGGGGCCCGATCTAGCCCATTGCGAAAGGTAGCTGGGGCCGCGGACTTCACGCGCCTGTTCTGAGAGCTCGCCAGTTCTATTGCAAGAGGCGGAGCCAATCGGTCGCCTCGCGGCCGGCAGCCCGTACGCATCGCGCCTCTCGGGGCAACTGCGCAGCGCTGGCCAGCGATGGCGCCCAGCTGAGGGGAATAGCGATACAGGCTGCCCGCCCATCCACCGGATCCATTCCGCGCTGCTTCAGGGGTCGTAGATACCGTGGTTGCCGACACGTAGCCACACCACCACCGTTTCGCCTGCGACTTCTGCCAACCGGAACAACGCTCGGCCATCGGGTCCCGCGAAGCTCCAGGTCATCGAGTAGTCCACGCCGATCCGGTGGATGCGCAGCGCCCTCGGCCACGGCACCGCCCCCTTGTGCGCGCCAGCGTCCAGCGCGGGAGGAGAATCTCATGCACGGCCTGCACGAACAGCTTGCGGTGCTCGTCAGGCAGCCGTCGCAGGTCGATCAGGAAACCAGGCGTGCGAACATACTTCATTTGCCTGCGCCGAGATCGGCCACCAGCGCTTCCATCGAGTCGTACACGTTGCCGTCAGGGACGTCATCACCTGGCCGAGACGGGTACCTGCTCTCGTGAGCGACCCAGTACAGCTCGGCCTCACGCTGCTCCAGCGCCTTGAGCGCGCGGTACTCCTCCAGGGGGACCACGACCGCCTCGACCTGGCCTGCCCTGAAGATCACCTGATGGTCAGCGACCTCGGCATCGAAAGACAGGGACCCGTCACTCATACGTACGAGAGTACTCCTCGGGGAAACGTCGGCCAGGACTGAGGAGGCCAGCTCCCCGGCGCCATCGCCAGCAACTACTACACCGACCGCGGCGTCAGTTTCGGACGCATCCGCCCAGGACCTAGCTGGCCACCCGCCAAGCCGGGTGCCTGGTACCGCCCCGCGGCTGCCTGGCTCGCTCACCCTGCCTGGCCATGGCGAACCGGTGCCTGTGGCACCGCTTTGGCGGTGTGCTTTTGCAGCAGGCTCGCCAGGAACATGACGATGACGGCGATCCCGACGCCGGCGAACGTGAACAGGATCCGCCGTCCCTCGTCCGTAAGGCTGGACGGGTGGGGCACGTCCATGGCGATCAGGACAGCCCCGGCCACTGCCCCGGTGTACCAGGTGTAGCCCACGGTGCGGATCGACCCGGCCAGCGCGAACAGGACGACGATGATCACTTCTAGCGCGGTTCTGTTGTCGACCGCCAGCAAGACGAGGGCCGCCGCCGCGGCGCCCAGGATCGTCCCGGCCACGCGCTGCTCGGCGATGAGGGCGGATTGCTGCAGGCTGGGCTTCATGGCAACGATGGCGGCGATGGGGCATCCAGTAGGCGTTAGGCAGCTGCAGCCCGAAGGCGATCGCAACGGCAATCGACACCGCGACGGCCCGGATCACCGCGAAAAGGATAATTGGCCGGGTCAGCGGCCTCGGCGAGATGACGCCGCCAAGCGCGGCCGCGTACGCCACTAGTGAAGGTTCAGGATGCCGGCGAGCAGGACGCGGCCTGACCGGCATCCACGCCGGCTGATGCAGACTGGGTGCGGAACTTAGTGCGCCGGGCTCCGGGTCACCCGGTAAGCGAGTGGCTATCCTGGTTCCATGCCGGACACGCCGCGTACCCTGACCGCAGCGCTGCACCAGGAAGAGGACTGGTTTATCGCGCAGTGCCTGGAGGTCGACGTGGCCAGCCAGGGTCACACGATTGACGAAGCCCTGGCCAACCTGGCCGAGGCCGTCGAGTTGTATCTGGAAGACGTGGACGATCCGGCCGGGCACGTCACAGCGACTCCGCTGGTGACCTCCTTCCAGCTACCCGCTGCGTGAGCCCCGCGCTAGCTGACCTTCCGGTACGCAAGGTCACCCAGGCGCTGGAGCCGGTCGGCTTCTCCCATGTGCGGACGAAGGGCAGCCACGCCGTTTACTGCAACCGGCAGGGGCGAGTGGCTGTCATCCCGCAGCATGGCGTGGTGAAGCGCGGCACGCCCGCGTCGATCCTGCGGCAGGCGGGCCTGACCCCTGCCGAGTTCCTGAAGCTCCTCGACTGAGCACTACCCAAGCCATCGCCACCAGCGGAAACTGGCCAAGGGCAAGAGCCCCGAAGAAGCCCCGAGCGCTCAAGCGCCGCGTCAGCGACGCCATCTTCTCCCAGCTCCAGGCTGACGCCCGCCGGGCCCGCGATAGCGGGCCATACCCGGCCCGCCCCGCGCCAGGCCCCAGAGGACGCGTCCCCGGCCAGGAAGCCCCGGGAATCCGGCCATACCCTGGCCAGCACCCGGCCATACCATCACGCCCAGGACCAGGCGCGCGCCGACATTAGCCCAGGTCAGGATGAGTGGGCCGAACGTACCAGCATGCGAACCGCGACGTCCTGATCGAAGGTGATCTGCTGCCGGTAGGTCTGCGCAGGTCAGGCACAACAAATGGCAGACGATAAGCCGCGCGCACCTGCTGCTGGCCGACCGGCGCACTGGGCGCCGGGTCCCCGGTGGCACGGCAGTTAGGTCATAGCCTCCGGTCCGGCGCGTCAAGCAGCGAACTGACCCGCTGCAGATCATCCACGCTCCTGGGTACTTGTAGGACCATGAGCATGTCGGGGTGCTCGACTGGGCGAAACTGGAACATCTCTAGGTTGAGCCGCCCGATCTCGGGGTGATCAATCCCGATCGTTGCTGGTCTGAAGTCGCGGATGGGGTACTCCGCCCACCATTCGCGGAATTCCGGGCTGGCCTCGGTCAACTCCGCCGCTATTGCGGCGAATCGCGGGTCGTCGGGTCTCTGGCCGGCGGCGGCTCGGAACTGGCTGAGCACCGCGCGCGCGGCCGGTTCCCAGCGGACCATACGGGCACGGTTCTCTGCGTCGTTGAACATCATCCACAGGAGATTGCGCCGGTCGGCGGGGAGCAGTGCAGGGTCATGCCGGAGCCGCCTGTAAGGCTCGTTCCACACGACGTAGTCGAAATGCACGTCATAGACGGAGGCGATGTTGGGGGCGGCCGCGTTGGCCAGTCGCTGCAGCCGGGGATGCGCATCGTCGGTGTGTGTCTTGCCCGTCGCGGTGGAGAAGCCGGCCAGGCCGCGGATGTGCCGGCGCTGGTCGGGGTCGAGTAGCAGCGCTCGAGCCAGCGCTTCGACCACCTGTTCCGATGCCGAGATGTTCCTGCCTTGTTCCAGCCACGTGTACCAGGTGACGCTGACGTCGGAGATCTGGGCGACCTCTTCGCGCCGCAGGCCGGGAGTCCGTCGGCGGCCGGGATCGCAGTCCTCCGGCAGGCCCACATCGGCCGGCCGCAGCCGGGCCCGCTGAGTGCGGAGAAAGGCGGCCAGCTCCGCCCGGCGCGCTGACTGCGGGGTCTCATTTGCCATTCGTCACGCCGACCTGACTCCCGGGCAGAGTGGGTTACAGGCCGCAGGCTAGCAGTATCAGTACCCGGACCGGCCGGTCACGCCTCATTATCCTGGCGATCATGGTCATACACCCGAGGCCTGATAAGAGGAGCTCGTATGGCGGGTCATGAGGGACCAGTGCTGGTCATCGGCGCCACCGGGCAGCAGGGCGGTGCGACCGCGCGGCACCTGCTTGAACGTGATCGCACGGTCCGCGCCCTGGTGCGCGACCCAGCCTCGCCCGCCGCCAATGCGCTGCAGCGGGCAGGAGCCAATCTCGTCGTGGGTGACCTTGATGACCCGAGTTCGCTGCGGACGGCGATGGAAGGCGCGCACGGAGTCTTCCTCGTGCTGACCATGATGGCCGGTCCCAAGATCAGCCAGGAAGGTGTGGTGGCAGAAGAACGGCGGGGGAAGGCGGTGGCCGACCTCGCCCGGGAGTCCGGCATCGAGCATCTTGTGTACAGCTCGCTCAATGGAGCGAGCGCCCGTTCGGGAATCCCCTACTACGAGAGCAAGGCGCGGATCGAGGAGCACATCCGCGCGCTCGGGCTTCCGTCGACTATCCTGCGCCCCGTCTCCTTCATGGACAATTTCGCCACCTACAATCGCCCGGTCATGGAAGACCGCGAGCTAGTGGTCAGCCTCGCCGTGCAGCCAGAGCTTCCGATGCAGCTCATCTCGGTGCGCGACATCGGCGCGTTCGCGGCGATCGCGTTCGACCGGCCGGACCAGTACCTCGGCCGGACCGTCGAGATCGCCGGAGACGTACTCACGCCTCCGCAGATCGCCGAGACCTTCGGCCGTGTCTGCGGCCTGCCGGCGCGTTTCCGCCAGATGCCCATCGAGCAGATCCGCGCCTTCGACGCGCAGCTGGCCCAGATGTTCACATTCTTCAACGAGCACCCTTCCGAACTAGCCGACCTCTCGGCGCTGCGGGCGGAACACCCGGGCCTGATGCGACTGGAGACCTGGCTGCGCGCGACCGCATGGAAACCCTGAGCGCAGAAAGCGAGCAGATATGACCGACGGACTGCTGCTACCGCCCGGTGGCGGCCGCAAGATCCAGACCATGACCCTGAAGGCGGGCGCCGAACAGTCGAAGATATGGTCGGCGTTCGAGGCCGAGGTCGCCCCCGGATTCGACGTCGGAGCACACCTGCACCATCAGGCTGAAGAGGTGTTCTACGTGCTGGAAGGCGAACTCGACCTGCTCGCCTTCCAGCCGGCTGCCAAGGCCAGCGGCGACTGGCGCACCTGGGAGTCGGCGACCGGCGCCCCGGTGTTCCGGGGCGGACCAGGAAGTTTCATGTTCGTTCCGGCCGGATGCCCGCACGCCTTCTTCAATCCAGGACCCGAACCGGCCCGGATGCTCTTCCTCGTGTCCCCGGCCGGCCACGAGATCTACCTCCAGGAACTCACCAACCTGCTGGCCGCCGCAGGACCACCAGACCAAGCCGAGATCGCGGCGCTACGGCGCCGCCACGACATTCATCAACTCACGCCCCTCACAAGTCACCCGCTCGGGCAATAAAGTCAGGGGGTAGCCCACCGCAGCCCACCGCAGCGACTCGGCCGTCGGTACCCCCTGCCAGTAGTAATACAGCAGGTGACGGCGATCATGAGGGTGCCGATGTCTCGGTGGCCGAAACGTACCAGCATGCGCACCGCGAAGTCCTGATCGAAGGTGA
>Ga0187883_10001650_pt1 | contig 13602 bp, 13 predicted proteins | sample June2016WEW_20_1_2_FD_132966 | JGI IMG/M metagenome (GOLD analysis project Ga0187883, IMG submission 132966) | Peatland microbial communities from SPRUCE experiment site at the Marcell Experimental Forest, Minnesota, USA - June2016WEW_20_10 | ecosystem: Environmental > Terrestrial > Soil >...
CGACTCCTGGGTCGGGGCGCTCAGCCCGGCGGACTACCAGACGTTCGTGCTCCCGCACACCAGCCAGATCTTCACCGCGCTGACCAGCCAGGGCGTGCCGCGCCTCCACTTCGGCGTCGGGACCGGAGAACTGCTCGGCCTGATGCGGCACGCCGGCGCCGATGTGGTCGGGGTGGACTGGCGGGTGCCGCTGGACGAGGCCGCGGGCCGCGTCGAGGCCGGGACGGCTTTGCAGGGGAACCTGGATCCGGCCGTGCTGCTCGCGCCGTGGGAGGTCGTCGCCAAACGGGCCCGTGCCGTGCTCTATCAGGGACGGATCGCGGAAAGTCACATCTTCAACCTGGGTCACGGCGTGCTGCCGGAAACCGACCCCGGCGTTCTGGCCCGGCTGACCGATCTCGTGCACGAGGAGTCCGCGCGCTGAGATCCTTTATTGGCTTATCCCGGCCCGCTTATTCCGGCGGCGACGATGCCTGACGCAGTGCTTCGCTGAACACGCTGACGGCTTGCGCACCGGACACGCCGAGCCGGCCTTCGAACACGAAGAACGGGACGCCGCTGATCCCCAGCTCGCGGGCCTGCCGTTCGTCGCTGCGGACCTCATCGGCGTAGTCGTCGCCGTCCAGGGTCTGCTGTACGTCCCCCGGGTCGAGCCCGGCGGCTGTGGCCACCTCGGCCAGCGTGCCCGGATCGAACACCGGGCGAGCTTCGGCGAAGTAGGCGCGGTAGATCCCGTCCAGCAGCTTGTGCTGGAAGCCCTGGGCCCGGCCGAGCTGCAGCACCCGGTGGATGTCGAAGGTATTGCCCATCTCCCGGTCCGGCCGGAAGCCCAGCCCCTCGGCCTCAGCCAGGCTCGCCAGCTGGCCCTCGGCGGCCTCGGCGTCCACCGCCGACAGCTGGTACTTGGTGGCCAGCATCTCCCGGACCGGTATGGTCTGGCCCCGCGGCCAGCTCGGATCCAGCTCAAAGGACCGGTAGACGACCTCGACCGGCTGCTGGCGGCCGAAGGCATCCAGTGCCCTTTCGAACCTCGCCTTGCCCACGTAGCACCAGGGGCAGACGACATCACTCCAGACGTCGACACGCATAGCCTCAGCCTAGGCTGTTGAGGTGGAGACTTCGGGACAGGCGGGTCAGCTGAGCCAGCCAGGCGGCGGGACAGCAGCCGGAACACACGGCGGCACGGGGGACGGCGCGGCGGACGGGACGCGGCCGCACGTCGTCATCGTCGGCGGCGGTATCGCCGGGCTGGCGGCCGCGTTCTTCCTGCGTGACGCGCCAGTCCGGGTCACGGTGCTGGAAGGATCACCGCGGCTGGGCGGCAAGCTGGCCGTCTCCGAGGTGGCCGGAGTGGCCGTGGACGCAGGCGCGGAAGCCCTGCTCATGCGACGGCCCGAGGGCACTGGCCTGATCAGCGACGTCGGCCTCGGCGACCAGCTCGTGACGCCCGGGACCACATCCTCGGCCATCTGGACCCGGGGTGCCATGCGACCGCTGCCGCAGCGCCAGTTCATGGGCGTGCCCGCGGACCTGGCCCCCGAGGGCGACCTGGCCCGCTCCGGGGTGCTGTCCGATGGGGGGCTGGCCCGGGCCCGCGAGGACCTGGACCGGCCGGCCACGCCGTGGGACGGTGACACGGCCGTCGCCGCCTACGTCGGGGCCCGGTTCGGAGCCGAGGTGGTCGACCGGCTGGTCGATCCGCTGCTCGGTGGCGTCTACGCGGGCCGGTCGGAGGAACTGTCCTTCGCCGCGACCCTCGGCCCGCTGGCCAAGGCGGCGCCTGCGCACCGCTCGCTGGCCGAGGCCGCGGCATCCCTGCTGCCCGCTCCGCCGGAGCCGCGGCGCCCGGGCCAGGCCGCCGCCGCGCCGCCGAAACGGCTGCCGGTGTTCACCACGCTGGCCGGCGGGCTCGGCACGCTGCCCGCCGTGCTGGCCGAGACCTCCGGCGCGGCCACCCGGACCCGCGCGACGGTCCGGGAGCTGGCCAGGACCGCCACCGGCTGGCGGCTGACCGTTGGCTCCGCCGCGGCGCCGGAGGAGATCACCGCGGACGCGGTGGTGCTGGCCCTGCCCGCGCGGCCCGCGGGCCGGCTCCTCGCCGGGGTGCCAGGAGCGTCACCGGCGGCCGCCGCGCTGAGCGGCATCGAGTACGCCAGCATGGCCATCGTCACCCTGGCCTACCCGCGCTCGCGTTTCCCCGCAGCACAGGGCACCCAGGGAGAACAGGCCCGAGGGGAACAGGCCCGAGGAGAACAGGCACGGCGCAGCGGGTACCTCGTGCCGGCCGTGGACGGGCGCGCGGTCAAGGCCGTCACGTTCTCCACCGTGAAGTGGCCGCACCTCGCCGATCCCGGCCGCGGCGATCACGACGGGCCGGTGGACCTGATCCGTTGCTCGCTCGGGCGGATCGGGGAGGAGGGCGTGCTGCAGCGCGACGACTCCGAACTCGTCGCGCTCGCCGTAGCCGACCTGGCCGAAGCGACCGGGGCCCAGGGGCCGCCGCTGGACACCCGCGTCACCCGGTGGGGAGGCGCGCTGCCGCAGTACACGGTCGGGCACCTGGACCGGGTCGCGGCGATCCGGGCCGGGGTGGCTGCCCAGCCCGGGCTGGCCGTCTGCGGTGCCGCCTTCGACGGGATCGGCATCCCGGCCTGCATCGGCACCGCGCGCCGCGCGGCCGAGGACACGGCCAGCTATCTGCGCGACCGGTCCCGGCCGGGCGGTGCCCCAGCCGGCGGGTAGGCCTATGAGCGGCCGGCGTACAAGCGCCCGCTGGCCATGGCGGACAATAGAGGCATGGCTGCGAACGACGAAGGGGACCGCCCCGAGGGGGAGGCTACCCGGCTCAGGGCCCGGGACCTGAACGAGCTGATCCGGTACACCATGTGGTCCGTCTTCAAGGTCACCGACCGCGCCGCGCTCGACGGTACCGGGGCGGTGGGCGAGGCGAGCTCATGGCCCGGCCTGGCCAGCTCCGTCCGGCGCGATGTGGTCGCCGACGAGGTGACCGGGCTGCTGGAGGAGGCGGCGGGCAAGGGCACCACCACCCGCGGCTGCTACGACGTGCAGGGCCTGCGGGCAGACGCGGACTACATGTTCTGGTGGATCGCACCGTCCGCGGACGATCTGCAGGAGATGTACGCGCGCTTCCGACGGACCCGGCTGGGCCGGGCCAGTGAGCCGGTCTGGTCGGTGATGGCGCTGCACCGCCCGGCCGAGTTCAACAAGGGCCACATCCCGGCGTTCCTGGCCGAGGAGGAGGCCAAGTCCTACGTGTGCGTCTACCCCTTCGTGCGGTCCTATGAGTGGTACCTGCTGGACCCGGGGGAGCGCCGGAAGATGCTCGCCGAGCACGGCGTGATGGCCCGCGAGTACCCGGACGTCCGGGCCAACACCGTGTCCAGCTTCGCGCTCAACGACTACGAATGGATTCTCGCGTTCGAGGCCGACGAGCTGCACCGGATCGTCGACCTGATGCGCCACCTGCGCGGCGCCGAGGCCCGCCGGCACACCCGGGAGGAGATCCCGTTCTACACCGGGCGCCGCAAGCCGGTCCGGGAACTGGTGGCGGCCCTGCCGTGAAGGTGCTGTTCCAGCGGCCGTACGTCGCCCGCGGGCTGGGGTGGGACGGCCTGGCGCGGCTGCTGCCCGGCTGGCAGATCGACTGGTGCGAGCCGGACGAGACCGCCGAGCACCTCGACGGCGCCGACGTCATCTGCCCGTCCGGCGTGCCCGTCGACCGTGGCCTGATCGAGGCCGGCGGCTTCGGGCTGGTCCAGCAGTATGGGGTCGGTGTCGAGTTGATCGACGTCGATGCCGCCACCGAGCACCGTGTGTGGGTGGCCCGGATCGCCGCGGACGCCCCGCTGTCACTTTGCCGGCCGGGTCAGGCATCCTGAAAGCGTGGCCGACGATCTCCGCGTGAACAGCTGGCTGGTGATACCGGCCGGCGAGCTGCGCGAGCGGTTCTCCCGATCGTCCGGGCCCGGCGGCCAGTCCGTAAATACCGCCGACACCCGGGTCGAGCTTTCCTACGACGTCACCCAATCCGCGGTCCTGCCCGGCTACGCGCGCGAGCGGATCCTGGACCGGCTGGGCCACGGGATGGCCGACGGCGTGCTGACCGTTGTCGCGTCCGAGCAGCGCAGCCAGCTGCAGAACCGCCGGGCGGCGCGCGGCCGGATGGCCAACCTGCTGCGGGAGGCGCTCGCCCCGCCGCAGCCGCCCCGAATCCCGACCCGGCCCGGGCGGGCCGCCCGGGAACGGCGGGTGGCGGACAAGCGCCGCCGCGGCGCGGTCAAGCGGTCCCGCCGGCTCGACTCCGGCGACACGGACTGACGGCGCATACCAAACGGCCCAGACCAAAAGGACGGACCGCTCGCACCAACTGGGCCAGCGCAGGTCACAGTGCGGGTACGCCGACGACGATGGCCTCCTGCGTGGACCTGGCAATCACGACCACGGCCTCGATGTCCGGGGACGGGTTCTCCTCACGGTGCGGGACGTGCGGCGGCACCCAGACGTAGTCACCGGGCTGGGTCTCCAGCCGGGTGATTTCCCCGCTGCCCGGATCCCGGAACACGAACACCGGGTGACCGGACACCACGTAGATGCCCGTCTCCGACTCGCCATGGTGGTGGTCACCCGACGACGCGCCGGGGAGCACCACGGTCCGGCCCATCCACAGCCCGCTGGCCCCGACCAGATCGCCCGAGATGGCCGCCGAGCGGCGCATCCCGGGGGTCTGGGCCGTGCTGCCGGACAGCTCACCGCCGCGGATCACCCGCAGCCCGGTCATGACTCTTCCGGCTCCAGCGTGAGCGAGATCGAGTTGATGCACCAGCGCTGATCGGTGGGGACGTCGTAGCCCTCACCCTCGAAGACGTGACCCAGGTGGGAGTCACAGCTGGCGCAACGTGCCTCGGTCCGGACCATGCCCAGCGAGCGGTCCTGGATCAGCGTGACGGCGTCGTCGCTGGTCGGCTGGTAGAACGACGGCCAGCCACAGTGGGACTCGAACTTTTCGCCCGACCGGAACAGCTCGGCGCCGCACGCGCGGCACCGGTACACGCCGACGGTCTTGGTGTCGGTGTACTCACCGGTAAACGGTGCTTCGGTCCCCGCCTCGCGCAGTACCGCGTACTCCTGGGGCGTGAGCTTCTCACGCCACTCCTCATTCGTTCTGACGGTCTTTTCCATGCCTAGTGAAACTATCTGGCCGGGCCGGTTAATCCTTCGGAAGTGTCAGGGTCTGATGGGATACTCGGGGCATGCTCCAGGAGGTGCCGTGGGGACGGCTGGTCGGGCGGGATGCCGAGCTCGGCCGTATGCTCACGCTCCTCGACGACGCCGCCTCGGGCCAGGCGGTGGTCGCGCTGATCGGCGGGGACGCCGGGGTGGGCAAGACCCGGCTCGTGGCCGAGGTGACCCGCATAGCCACCGAGCAGGGCTTCACCGTGCTTTCCGGGCACTGCGCCGAGCTCGGCGAGAGCGTCCCCTACCTGCCGCTCGCGGACGCGCTGCGCGGTGTGACCCAGCCGACGCAGCCCCCAGCGGCTGGGTCACACCGCGCAGCGGCCGGCCCGCGACCCGGGGCAGCGCAGCTGCGGGATGCCCTTGCGGCCCGTCCATTGCTCGGCCGGCTGCTGCCGGAGAGCGGGACGGCCGCTCCGGCCGGCGGCGATGAGTCTGGCATGGCCCGCCAGCAGATGCTCGGCGCGGTGCTGGGACTGCTGGCCGAGCTGGCCGCCGCGGCCCCGGTCCTGCTGGTGCTCGAGGACCTGCACTGGGCGGACGCGTCCACCCGTGACCTGCTCACCTTCCTCAGCCGGGTCCTGCGCACCGAGCGGGTGGCGATCGTCGGCACCTACCGCACCGATGACCTGCACCGGCGCCATCCCCTCCGCCCGGTCCTGGCGGAGCTGCAGCGCCTGCCGACCGTGACCGCCATCCAGCTCGGCCCGCTGGAGCCGGCCGCCCTGGCCGAGCACCTGACCGCCCTGGCGGAGGCGAACCGTCCCAGTTCCGGTGGGTCAGGCCCGGACGCGGTAGGCCCGGAGTCTCCCGGCCGGGAGACTCCGGCCGGGAGACTCCGGACAGCCGCTGCCGTACCCGCGCTCGACGCCGTCGTCCTCAACGGCATCATCAGCCGGGCCGAGGGCAACGCCTACTACGCGGAAGAGCTGCTCGCCGCGTCGGCGGACCACGCCGCGGAGGACCACGGGCTTCCCGCCGGGCTGGTCGCGTTGCTGCTCAACCGGGTGGAACGGCTGTCCGATGCGGCGCAGCGCGTGCTGCGGGTGGCCGCGGTCGCCGGGAGACGGGCCGACGACGAGCTGATCCAGGCCGCGTCCGGGCTGCCGGTGGCCGACTTCGAGGACGCAGTGCGTGAGACGGTCGCCCAGCAGTTGCTGGTCCCGGACGGCGCGGACGGCTATGCGTTCCGGCACGCGCTGCTCCGTGAGGCCGTCTACGCCGACCTGCTGCCCGGCGAGCGCACCCGGCTGCATGGCGTGCTGGCCGGGTTGCTGGCCGACGAGGACCGGCTGGCCGCCAACCCAGGCACCGCGGCCGAGCTGGCCCATCACTACCTGGCCAGCCACGATATCCCGGGCGCGTTCACCGCGTCGGTGCGGGCCGGTATGGAGGCCGAGCGGCTCGGCGCCCCCGCCGAGGCGCACGGCCACTTCGACCAGGCCCTGGCGCTGTGGGAGCGGGTCAGCGAGCCGGAGAGCCTGGCTGGCATGCACCGCGGGCAGCTGGTCCTGTATTCGGCGAGCAACGCCGGGGCGAGCGGGGACGTGCTCCGGGCCGTGCACCAGCTCCGCAGCCTGCGCCGCCTGCTGGACGCCCGGACGGATCCCGTGCTGGCCGCGAAGGTTGGCGAGCGCCTTGCCTACTTCCTGCTGGGGAGCGATCGTGAGGACCTGGAAGCCGAAGCCGTCGAGGAGGCCCGGGCCGCCGTCGATGTGCTGCCCGCGGACCCGCCGACCTGGGAACGGGCCCGGGCCATCGCCACCTACGCGAGGACCCTGCTGGTCGCGGAGGACGGCGCCGCGGCCGAATGGGCGGAGCACGGGCGACTGGCCGCCCGGGCCGCCCACTCCCAGTCGGTCGAGGCGGACTCGCTGGTCACGCTGGGCCTGCTCAGCCACCGGCAGGGACGGAACGACGACGCGATCCGGCTCTTCACCGCCGCGCACGGGCAGGCGCGTGAGGCCGGCGTGCTCGGGGTCGAGCTGCGGGCTGCGGCGCACCTGGCCCGTGCGCATCTCGAGCGCGGCGAGCTGGCCGCCGCCGCGCGTGTCGCGCATCAGGGGGTGCGGCGCGCCGAGGAGACCGGGCTGAGCCTGGCCCCGTACGGCCTGGATGTGCTGCACCTGCATTTCCAAGCGCACTTCGCCGACGGCGAGTGGGACCACGCGCAGCAGCTCGCCGACGGGTTCGCGGTCCGGGTCGCCACCATCCCCGAAGCCTTGCTGTCGGCGATGGCCCTGTTCATTGACGTGGCCCGCGGCCGGCCGGTTGCCGCCGAGAGGCGCATATGGCTGGAGCCGCTGTGGTCGCAGGACCGGTTCTGCGTCTATGTCGCCCGCGGCCTGCTCGCCGAGCGTGCCCTGTGGCAGGGCGACACCGCCGCCGCGCTGGAGGAAGCCGAGGCGGCCATCCGGGCCGACACCGACGAATACGGCTACGGTCCGTCCGTCATCCGCCTCGCAGTCGTCGGGCTGACCGCGCGCGCCGACCGGGCCCGGCAGGCGCGGGCGGCCCGGGACGAGGCGCGGGCTGAAGCCGAGGTAGAGGCGGCAGAGCGCCTGCTGGACATCGCCCGCCAGGGGGCCGTTTTCCGGTTCCGCCCGCACTTCGTGCTCGGGCCGGAGGGACGCGGCTGGCTGGCCCGCGGCGAGGCGGAGTTCCGCCGCGCCCGGGGCGACAACGACCCGGCCGGGTGGCAGGCCGTGCTGGACGAGTTCGGTCCCGTCTTCATCTACGAGGTCGCCCGGACCCGATGGCGTTTCGCCGAGGCGCTCGCCGAAGCCGGCGACCGCACCGCGGCTCAGGAGCAGTGGCGGCTGGCCGCCCGCACCGCCGGCCAGCTCCGCGCCGCACCGCTACAGGCGGCCCTGGATGACCTGGCCCGCCGGGCCCGGCTAGGTGGCCCGGACCAGCTGAATGGGCCCGCTCCGGTCGACCGCCTTCCGGGCGGGGCTGCCGGGCAGGCAGGCCAGGCCATTGGTTCGGCCGGGCTCACCGCCCGCGAGCGGGAGGTGCTGCGCCTGATCGCCGAAGGGCGCAGCAACCGGGAGATCGGCGCGGCCCTGTTCATCTCGGCCAAGACCGCCAGCGTGCACGTGTCCAACATCCTCGCCAAGCTCGGCGTGGCCAGCCGGACCGAAGCCGCGGCGATGGCGCTGCGCGAGGGCATCGCCCGCAGCAACAGCGCTTAGCCGCCTAAGGCAGCTCGGACCGGCCGGACGGGGCGAGCGCGGAGATGATCTCCCGGGCCCGTCCCGTGGCGGCCGCGTGGTCCACCTCGGGTGACCCGATGAGAGGGTCCCAGTTGAGGTCGTAGAAGACCTCCGTGACGCCCTGCTCGCCGAGCCAGTCGGTGTCCGCGCGGATCTGCGCGTAGCTGCCGGACAGCAGCAGCCGCTCGCCGGTCTGCGGTGAGTGTGCCTCCTCCCCGGCGCGTACCACGCCCCGGCACACGATGCGGAGCTTGCCCGGGTCCCGCCCGGCGTCGGCGGCGGCGGCGCGGACGATCTTGATGTTGTCGCCCATCCGGGTCAGGTCGGCCCGGCTGGCCGTCATCCAGCCGTCGGCGATCCGGCCGGCCCGTTCCATCGCGGGGCGGGACATGCCGCCGAGAATCACCGGGGGACCGGGGCGCTGAACCGGCTCCGGATCCTGGCGCCCGGCCGGGACCGCGTAGAACTCGCCGTCGTACTGGCTCATCCCGTCCGCGCCGGGGTTCCACAGCTCGTGCAGCACACGCACGTACTCCTCGGCCCGGGCCCCGCGCCGGGCCATCGACGCCCCGGTCAGCCCGAATTCCTCCGGCAGCCAGCCGATCCCGAGACCCAGGTCGAGCCGGCCGCCGGACAGCACGTCGACCGTGGAGGCCTGCTTGGCCAGCAGGCCGGGGGAGATGAACGGCATGTTGATCAGCGCGACGCCGAGCCGGATCCGGGACGTCCCGGCGGCCAGGAAACCGAGGGCCACCATCGGGTCGAGCACGCTCTGGTACACCGGGTCCATCTTGGCGCCGGCGGGGATGAGCAGCCGCTGGAACGTCCACAGCGACGCATAGCCGGCCTCTTCAGCCTGGGCGCCGAAGCTGGTCAGGTCCCTGGGGGACGCCCACGCTCCGGAGACCGGGGCACCGAAACCAATCCGCATGGTGTCCACCCTAGGCTGGGCCGCGCCGCGCGATGGCGGCGGCGTCAGCCCGGCCACACCCGCGCGTTCGTTCCCGTGCAGGGGCAGTATGCGGCGCCGCGTCCTTGTCGCTTTGCGAAGGCGAGGACGGCCGCGCGAGCTGCAGATCAGCTCACAGCTGGAATTCACGAGCCCGGCGGGCCCGGCGACGGTCCCATCGGTAATTGCGTGTCAGGCCGACGGCGAGCAACACAACGCCGCCGGCCACCGGGCCGCCGATCAGCAAGGCATCCAGCGCCCGGTCGGCCACGTTGTCGATTATGGCAGTGCTGGGATCAGCTGGATTGAGGTAAACGTTTACCGCTTTCGATGACCCGTAGCCCGAGGCGTTGAGCGAATACGGCTGACCGTGCCACCGGTAGCTGACGATTCCGCCCTGTTCGGTACCGACAACCCGGTGACCCGTCCACAGCACGAGGTCTGGTGACTGCAGCTCAATCAGCACCATCAAGAGCGCGAAGGCAAAAAGCGCGACCGCCAGGCCAACGAACCAGCCTGCTCCGTCGAACCAGCTCCGTACGCGGGCAAACACGCGACCAGTATCAATCGGCAACCCGTGACCGGCAAGCGACGGCTAGGCCGGGAGGGCGGTCCACGCCTCGCTGCGCTCCCAGAGCAGCCCGGCGAGTCCCGGGGTGGCGGCCGGGTTCGGGTTCCCTTCCCGGCAATCGACGTAGAACCGCCCCGTGGCCGGCCCGACCTCGGGGGACGTGGCGCAGTAGACGGGCGTGCGCGCCCCTTCCTCGGTACTGAGCATGCGCCGGGTCAGCAGCGGGCGGACGGGCCATGGCACCCGGCGCCAGATATCGGACGCGACCAGGCCGGGATGCAGGGCGTAGGTGGTGATGCCCTGCCCGGCGGTGCGGCGCGCTAGTTCCTGGCTGAACAGCACGTTGGCCAGCTTGGACACCGCGTACTCGGGCAGCCCGGTGATGCTGCGGGTCCGCCGCCGGACGGCGCCGAAGTCGATCCCGGTGGCCTGGTAGTGCGCGTCGCTGGAGACCGTGACCACCCGGGCCGGGGCACTGGCGGCCAGCCGGCTGAGCAGCGCGCTGGTGAGCGCGAAGTGGCCCAGGTGGTTGACGCCGAACGTCAGCTCGAATCCGTCCCGGGTCAGCCCGCGCTGCCCAGCCACCCCGGCGTTGTTGAGCAGTACGTGCAGGTCCCGGCCGAGGGCGAGGAACTGTTCGGCGCAACGCTGGACGGACGACAGGTCGGCCAGGTCGAGCGGCAGGAAGGTGACTGGCTGGCCGGTTTCGGCGGTGATGGCCGCCGCGGCCGCCTCGCCTTTTTCCGGGGACCGGCAGGCCAGGTAGACCCGCCCGCCGCGGCGGGCGAAGTCGCGCGCGGCGGCCAGGCCGACCCCCGTGTTGCCCCCGGTGACCAGGAACGTCCGGCCCGAGCAGTCACCCAACGGGCTTTTCCGCACCCGCGCGGCCCTGCGGGTGGCCGTCGCCGTGCAGCACCGCGGCGGTGATCTCCCGCGCGCAGCCCCAGGACACGGTGACGCCGCCCCCGCCGTGGCCGTAGTTGTGCCACAGCACGCGGCCGCCGCCCAGCGGCTCGGCCTCCAGCCGGACCTCGGTCCGGGACGGCCGCAGCCCGACCCGGTGCGCGAGCACGTCGGCGCCGAGCACCCGGGGATCGACGGCGGCGCAGTCCCGCAGGATGCGCATCGCCACCGCGGGCCACGGCGCGGTGTCCCACTCGCCCTCGGCTACGGTGCCGCCGAGCACGGCGGTGTTCTCGTGCGGGAACAGGTAGATCACGTCCGGCGGGTCCGGGCTGTGGTCGATGTAGAACTCCTCGATCCCGGGGTTGGCGATCACCACGATCTGCCCGCGGATCGCGGTGACGCCCGGGTCCGGGACCAGCTGGCGGGCGGCGGCTCCCGGGCAGTTGACCACCACGGGTGCCGCGCCGGCCGCCCCGTCCGTCACCTCGGCGAGCGATGTGACTGGATTCACCTCGATCGTGCCGCCGGCGCGCTCGAACCGGGCCCGCAGGTAGGCCATGTAGACCGGCATGCTGACCACGGGCGCGGTATAGCGCCAGCCGGACACGAAGCCCGGCGGCAGGTCGTCGGCGGAGCAAAGCCGCAGGTCATTGAGGAGGTCGGCCCATTCCGGCGGATCTTCAGGTACCCGGGAAAGCTCCCGCCCGGACCGGGACCTGATGCCGGTCCGGGGATCGCTCTCCAGGCTCCGCAGGGTCTCCAGGCCGATTCGCGCCCACTCCCGGACCCGTCCGGCCGGCCGGATATTGACCGGGCCCCAGACCGCCCCGGCCACCGCGGAGGTGGTCGCCTCGGGCGGGGCGGCCGTGCGGATGGCGACCCGCAGGCCGGCCTCAGCCAGGCTGATAGCGCTGGTCAGGCCCGCTACCCCGGAGCCGATCACCAGGACATCGTTTTCGCTGCCGTCCATTCCCCGACGTTATCGGGGACGCTGACCCGCGCGGAACCGCCGGCCAGGACCGACCGGGTGACCCGCCGGGAAACGTCGCGGGACCGTCGCGCGATTTCGATCCCCGGGCGGGGACTTATAGGCTGAAAGCGGACCAGAGACCCGGTTTGCCGGGTCCTCCGCCAGAGAGCGCGGTAGACAGGATCCAGGCCACCCATCAGCCAGCAACTTGCACGCGTGAAGGGGGATGATGAGCGACCGGCCTCGCATCGAACTGAACACCGTGCAGGTCATCTCTAGCATGGGAGCGGCCGTGACAGGGGCCGTTCTCACGTCGTATCTGGGCGATGGCGGGACGATCTTGGGGACCGCTGTCGGCGCCGGGGTCAGCACTACCGGCTTCGCCGTCTACAAGCATTACCTGGCGCGCACGAAGGAAAAAGTGGCGCCGGTGATCGTGGAGCACGCCCGCCAGTGGAGCCCCACCACTCAGGCTTCCGGCCACGCCGCGCCCGGGGCTGCGCAGCCGGCCCGGCGCGACAACGACCCGACCCATACGGACCCCGGCCAGACCCGCGCCGACCCCGGGCAGGCCGGTCCAGACCTCGGCCGGCCCGGCGCCGACTTTGGGCAGACCCGGAACGACCTCGGGCAGGCCGCCCCAGACATCAGCCAGACCCGGCGCGACCTCGGCCAGACCCGCAGTAACGGCCAGACCTGGACCAGCAGCGGCCAGACCTGGACCAGTAACGGCCAGACCTGGGGGCCCGGCGCCAGCCGGACCCGGGCGGACGCCGGGCTGGCGGGCGCCGAGACGGCCCGGTTCGGCACCGTACGGATGGGCAGCGACGGCCGCAACGGGCCCACCGGCTCCGGCCGAAACAACGGAACTAACGCAACCAACGGCGGCGGCAAGCACAGCGGCGGGACGGGCGGCGCCGGCGGCGCTGGCCGCGGCCTGCGGGGTCATCCGCGCTGGGTCATCACCGCGGTGACGTCGGCCACGGTGTTCCTGGTCGCGCTGCTCGTGATCACGCTGATCGAGTTTGGGACCGGCAAGCCGATCGGCGCCAGCTTGTGGGGCCAGAAGGCCACCGGCACCACCCTGGGCAACGTCACCGGCGGCACCAGCAGCAAGAGCACGGTGCAGCCGACCACGCCGGCCACGCCGGGCACGTCGGCCACGCCCAGCCAGAGCGCCAGCCCCGGTGTGAACAGCTCCGTGCAGCCCACGTCGGGCGCGACCAACCCGGCCCCGAGTCCCAGTTCGGTGCCGTCGGTCGGCGTGACGAGCCCGGCCCAGACCACCCCGGCCACGACGGGAGCCACACCTCCCGGCAAGGCCGCTCAGTAGCCGAGGTCCGCTCAGCCCCGGCATCTTGCGCCCCCGGCCCACGCGGCCGGGGGCGTTCTCGTCTTCCGGGACCAATCGCGCCCGCGCAGTAACCAACGGCTTCCCACGTCGATTACCTACACGTAAACTCCCCGTCGTGGCTCGGACAGGTGGTCTGTCTACCGTCGGCGCGGAAGTGTTTGCCGCGCCGCCCAGGAAAACTCCCCCGACCGCCCCAGCCGGCGGACGTTCAGGGTCGGGGGCGCCGCACTGGCGCGTTCGGCGCCCTGTCGGGCCGCCGGGCCGGCCGCCTGACCTCGGACCGTCCCGCCCCGACCGGGCGCCATGCGAGGCCCGGATGGGACACTGGGTCCCGATGGAACTCTCAACCGAATCCTGGCGGAAGCTGCACGCGGTCACCACCGC
>Ga0187883_10001656_pt1 | contig 13579 bp, 12 predicted proteins | sample June2016WEW_20_1_2_FD_132966 | JGI IMG/M metagenome (GOLD analysis project Ga0187883, IMG submission 132966) | Peatland microbial communities from SPRUCE experiment site at the Marcell Experimental Forest, Minnesota, USA - June2016WEW_20_10 | ecosystem: Environmental > Terrestrial > Soil >...
CAGCTGCCGTACAACCTCGCGATGCCGGAGGCTGTCACGCGATCGAACCAAATCGTGCACGGCGGCAAGGCGACCACGCTGGCTGTGGCGAAGGCGCTTGGAGTCGCGGTTGCGGCGAGCGCGACACTGCTGCAGGGGCAGTTATCGCGCGGGCTGCCGCCAATCGTCGCGAATGCGTTCAGCGGTTTCGCCACCGATGCGCAGCGATCGATTCAGTTTACCCGCTCGACGCCCGGGGTGGACGTAGCGCTGGTCGGAATGAAGTCGGTCGATCACGTTCGCGACACGCTCGAGACGGCGCGCAAGCCGCCGGCGACGCTCGAGGAGTTGATGCGCCTGTTCCAGCATGGCGAGGAGGGGTAGGGCGGGGCCCCGGTCCCTGCACCTTAGTAAGGATGAAGAAAGATGCGGGCTTCGCCTATTCGACGACTGACAGTGTCAATTCTGAAAGTGAGACTGCGAAGCTCCGACTCCGTGTTCGTAAACGAGCTCTCCGCCGGTCTTGCCCTGATATAGAAGTGCGCCGGCCGCGACCATTGCCACAATCAAAAAGGCGATTCGGGTGCGTTCAAGGCGGCTCGACCACTCCAGCATCACGCGCCAGGCGGCAAGAATCAAAAACGCGTATATGAGGTACTGCCCAAGAACCGCGTGCGACAGGTAATCGGAGCCGGCGCTCGAGGATGAAAGAATCTGCTGCGCGGCGGGTGACATCGTGTCCCAGAGCCGATCGGCTTCCGCGTCACCGGTGAAATATGACAGGACGCTAGCGGCCGCTCCGCCGATCATCAGCAGGAGCGACGTGCTCCGGAGCTGGTGGCCCCAAACTGATGCGAAGCCCGACTGGCCGCGAGAAAGCAGGATCGCCGCGGCGGAGAGGATTTCCGCGGCGATCCCGAAGGTCAGCAGCGCGATGGTGAAGTGATCTACGATTGGATGGAGATGATAGGTGCTGACCAGGTGCGCAAACATGAACTCACACTTACTCGACGACGGTGACTTTCATCTTCATGTTGCCGTGGCCGGTGCCGCAGTAGTGGTCGCAGATGACCGTGAAGCCGCCAGCGCTGTCGGGCGTGACAGCGACATCGGTGGTTTTGTCGGGGGGGATATCGGTATCGATTTTGAGAGGCTTCGACATGAAGCCGTGCACGCGATCGGCGCTGGTCAGCCGCAGGATCACGGGCTCGCCTTTCTTGAGCGTGATCTCGCTCGGCGTGAACTCGAATTTCTTCGCGGTGATCTCGATCACCTTGGTATTCGGATTGACGGCGGCGCGGGCGAGATTGGTTTTCGGGGTGATTGCGGCAAGCGTGATCCCGAGCGCGCCCCCCAAAAGTGCGATATTGACGATCTTGTTTTTGAACATTGTCGTTTTCATTTTTCATTCGTCCTTTGCGTCTGTGCTGCCATGTTTGAGCATCTGATCCATTCCGACGGTGCCCGAGAACTCGGCGGTCGCGAGCTCGACTTCCTCGATCTGCAAATCGCTGCCATCGGCTTTGCCGTTGACGCGCCGGATTCCCAGGTCCTTGAACGGGTGCGCCTTGTCGAAGGGCAGCGGTTTTTTCACCGGCGTCATTGCAGGGTCGGGGAAAGCGAAGATCAGCGAGCGGGCCGCGTACATTTTCGTGGTGCCAGCCTGATGAAAGTTCTCGCGATGAATATGGCCGTAGAGCACGGTCACGTTCTCATAGGGCGCGAGCGCGTTCATCACATCGGCGCCATCGCTCGTGAACCATTCCCATTCGGGCTTGAGGTCGAACAGCGGCCGATGCGTAAACACGATGATGGGCGCGGTTTTCGGAAAGCGGGCGAGATCGGATTTCATCCAGGCGAGCTGCGCGGCGCCGACCTCGGGCCGTCCGGCGGAGACGTTGTCGAGCGCGACGAAATGAACGCCGCGATGGTCGAACGAATAGTGGGTAGGGCCCATGAACTCGCGGAACATGTCGCCACCGTCGAGCGCGGCGTCATTCTCGCCCGGCACGACCTTGATTTGTGCGCCGCCAATCTTGCTCGAGATCTGCTTGAACAGCTTGAAGCGCTTGGCGTGCTCGTCGGGAGAGTCGGCATCGTGGGTCAGATCGCCGGTGACGATGACCAGCTCGGGGCGATTTTTCAGCCCGTTGATGGTAGCGACCGCGCTTTCGAACGCCTTGGTGCCGAGAGGGTCGGGCGGTCCGTTGAATCCGACGTGCGTGTCGCTCAGTTGAATGAACGAGAACGGCGCGGGCGGTTCGCCGTTGAGCTCGGCGAGAGTGCGCGCGATCCCTTCGGCGCCGGCGCTGCGTGTGAGCGCTGGAAAAACGCTGTAGAGCGCGCCGATGCTGAGGGCGGTTCCCGTGACGCGCAGGAACGATCGACGATCAAATCTGGTTTCCATCAAGAATCACCTCGCGCTGATGAGCGCTTTCACCGAACAAGACTCAGCGAGTGAGGGAAAATTCCCGCGATTGAGGCGCAAAGGCAGTCGGGAATAAAATCGGCGCGCTCGCGGTCTGGTACTAAACGGACGGGCGGGCGAGAAACGCGATTGCCGGACGAAAGCAAAGCCGTCGATTTCGATCGCACGTTCCTGTCGATACCGAAAACCTGATCCGTGGTGACGGACCAGTCGGACTGTGATAATCGAGCGCCCTATGGTCGATTTTCTGATCAAGTTCCTGCTCGTCGTACGATCCTGACTGAGGTCACGGGCGAGACTCGAGGCTGAATTACTGGTGCTGCGGCAGCAGGTGATCGTCCTGAGCCGCAAGTCCCGGTCTCGGGTGCGGCTGAGAAACATCGACAGCGCAACGTTCGCTCCAGCGGGGAGGTCCGCCGTTTATCAAAAGCGTGAACTGCAAACGGTCAACGCAACGTTCACAAAGCGAAGAGCAATCGTTGCCGCGATCGCGATTGCATTGACCCTCGCTGTGTCGCCGTCCTACGCCGCGAGAGCGCATGGCGCAAATCACCGCGCGTTTGAGGCCTCCGCGGCCCCCGATACCGCGCTTGACACAATGGCGCAGCAGAAGTTCGGACCTTCGCTGAACGCGGCTGAACGAAAGCTCCTTCATTTCGCGCCGCTGCGCGCAGTGCCGTGGTTCGGTCCCGACGACGATCCAGACAGCGCCGCCAACGACACCGCGCATGGCGAGAATTGGGGCGCGGAGCGCAGCGTGCGCGCGGAATTCATCGAATGGCTCCTCAGCGACCCTCAGCCCGCACGATTCATTCATCCCAGTGGACTCGCACTGGCTGGCGCGCACATAACCGGCAGCCTGGATCTCTCCTACGACACCGTCGACAAGCCGCTGACGCTCATCCGCTGTTACGTCCCCGAAGGAATCAACCTGTTGTCTGCCCATCTGGGGGACATCACCGTGCGGCGCTCGCGCATCGGACCGGTGTTCGGCAACCTGGCGATCATCAACGGCGACGCGTCTTTTCTGATGGGTGACTTCGGCCCGGTGAGTTTTATGCGCGCGCGAATCGACGGCACCCTCGACTTCACGGGCGCGCGAATCCTCAACGCCGGTGAGGACGCGGTCAACCTCGTCGAGGCGAACGTCGCCGGCGACGTGCTGTTTCATGACGGCTTCACCGCCGACCGTATCGTGTACGCGCGACTGGCAAAGATCGGGCACGACCTGAGCGTTCACGGAGCCGAGTTCAAGGGCGACGGAGAACTCGACGCCGAGCGCGCCGCCATCGATGGCACCTTCTACTGGGTCGACGTGAAGCATACGCCGAAGACCGTGCTTGACCTGGAAGATGCACACGCCGGTTCAATCTGGGACGACGAGGCTAGTTGGCCAGCGCCCGGCAATCTGATGATCAACGGCTTCGTCTACGGCGACATCGCCGGCGGTCCGAGCGACGGGCCGTCGCGTCTGCGATGGCTCGGGTTGCAGCCGCCGGAATACCATCCACAGCCGTTTCGTCAATTGGCAAAGGCCTTGAGCGAGATGGGGCGCGACGATGGCGCGACTCAAGTGCGCATTGCCAAGGAAATCGCACAGCGCCGATTCGGCCATGAGAGCCTCCCTCAGCGAGCGTGGAGCCTGATGCTGCAATATACGATCGGCTTCGGCTACCAGCCGCTGCGAGCGCTTTGGTGGATCGCGGGCTTCGTCAGCCTCGGCACGATTCTATTCGGATGGGGCTATCGAATGCGCATCATCACGCCTACCGAGGAAGCCGCCTACCGCGAGTTTGTCACCGGCGGAGAAGCGCCGCCGCACTATCCGGTCTTCAATCCGCTCGTCTACTCGCTCGAGAATTTTCTGCCCGTCGTCGAGTTGCATCAGGACAAATACTGGCGGCCCAATCCGCGCCACCGCGTGTCCGCCAAAGCGAAGCCCGGCAGCCCGCTGCCCGATCCAAGTTCGATTCCGGGCCGACTGCTGCGATGCTACCTGTGGATGCACATCCTCGCGGGATGGACGATCACGCCACTGCTGTTCGCCGGTCTGTCCGGATTGGTCCGCCCCGACTGACTGAGATCCGCGCCTTCGTCGGCGTGCAACAACCGAGATGACGGATCACCTCGCGCTGATGAGCGCTTTCACCGAACAAGACTCAGCGAGTGAGGGAAAATTCCCGCGATTGAGCCTCAAAGGCAGTCGGGAATAAAATCGGCGCGCTCGCGGTCTGGTACTAAACGGACGGCGGGCGAGAAACGCGATTGCCGGACGAAAGCAAAGCCGTCGATTTCGATCGCACGTTCATCCCGCATATGGATGCTGCGTACAACCTCGCGCGATGGCTGGTGCGTGACGACCACGACGCGCAGGACGTGGTGCAGGAGGCCTACCTGCGCGCGTTCAGGTTTGCGGGAGGATTTCGCGGCGGCGATCCGCGCGCCTGGATTCTCGCGATCGTGCGCAACACGGCGTTCACGTGGCTCAAACGCAACCGGGGATCGGACTCGCCAACTGAATTTGATGAAAAGGTGCATGGCGGGTCCAGCGAGGAAAGCGGTCTGGAAGCCGACGCCGTTCGCAAGGCCGACGGCGCGATGATTCGCGCGGCGCTCGACGAGCTGACGGACGAGTTTCGCGAGGTGATCGTGATGCGGGACATCGAGGGACTTTCGTACAAGGAAATCGCCGACGCAGCCGAGGTACCGATTGGGACCGTGATGTCGCGGCTGGCGCGAGCCCGCGGCAAGCTCGCGCGTTCGCTCCAGGAGCGAATCGCGCAAGAGCGAATCCCGAAGGAGCGATGACGTGACCTGTGACGACGCGCGGGTGCTGATGCACGGGCATCTCGACGGGGAACTAGACCTCGCCGGCGACCTGGAGGTTCAGCAGCATATCGAGCAATGCCCGCGATGCGCGAGCGAATACGCTGCAATGCGCGCGATGCGCACGCGGCTCAAAGATGTGGCGTTTCGGTTCGAGGCGCCGGCGGCATTGAAGGAAAAAATTCGCCGCGCAATCCCCGCGTCGCCGCCGTCGCGAGCGGGTGCGTATCCGTCGCGGCGCGGAACATGGGTGCCGCGTGCGGTCCGGTTCGCGGTACCGATGGCGATTGGCGCGATGCTTGCGCTGATCGTCGCACCGCGCACGATTGGTCCAGCACTCAATCAGCGGCTGGCGAGCGAAGTGGTCGCCAGTCACGTCAGATCGCTGATGGCTGCGCACCTGATGGACGTGGCCTCGACCGATCAGCACACGGTCAAGCCGTGGTTCAATGGCAAGCTGGATTTCTCGCCACCGGTGAACGATTTCAAGAAAGACGGATTTCCGCTGGTGGGGGGGCGCCTGGACTATATCGATGGCCGGCCGGTTGCGGCGCTCGTGTATCAGCACGGCAAGCACGTGATCAACGTTTTCATGTGGCCGACGGCAGGCGACACGACGAGCGCGGAGAGAATCGAGACGGAACATGGATACCATGTGGAGCAACTGACGGTGGCGGGGATGAACTGCTGGATGGTGTCGGATTTGAATCAGCAGGAGCTCGACAGGTTCGCGGAGTTGATCCGCGCCAAGGGGTAAGCGCGGTTTTTGCCGCCGCGAAGAGAGGGGGAAAGTCTCGTAGGGTCGAATCCTACCGCCCCCGCCACCGAGTCCTTCTCCGTTTACGGTTTGGTCACGAACGATCGAAATCCCCGCCAGTGCGGCCAATTTCGATCAGCTTGTGGCAGCGGTGGATGATACACGTTTGGCACATTCCCGGTCATCTGGGGAGTGTGATATGGAAATCCGCAGAGTGAGGAGGAAACCATGCCAAAAGATCCTCTAACAAACTTGCAGGCGCAGCGACTTTGGTCGCGGGACGCGATCAAACAGTTCGCCTTTCCGCAGCCGCCACGGGCAAAGAGCCAAGTCGTGGCGCGACCGAAACTGCGTCGCAAAACCACCGGACATCCAGCCCGACATGTCACCGCGCCGGGGCTACCCAAAACGGGCGACATTACGGTCGTGCCTCATCTGGTCCTTCCTCGCCGCACGCTTCGCGCCGCGGGACAACCAGTCGATCCGCTGTTCGTGTATCCCCCGGACGGACGCCACGTCTTCCAAGACACTACTTACCCATGGCGCGCGTGCGGCCGCGTCACCACCAATACCGGACAAGGCGCCGGCGCGCTCGTTGGTCCGCGTCACCTCCTGACCGCCAGCCATGTCGTCGGATGGACGGCGTCGGACGCTGGCTGGCTGTTGTTCCAGCCTGACTACTACGACGGCGACGTGTTCCCCTCCTCGTACTCCCAGGTGGTGTACTCCTACGAAAAGGTGAGCGGCAACCCAACAGGAGAATACAGCGTGGCGGAGGACTACGTCGTGTGCGTCCTGCAGGATCGCCTCGGGGATCAGCTGTCATGGTTTGGAACCACGACCTACGACGGCAGCTGGGACAGCGGCTCCTACTGGAGCCACGTCGGTTATCCGGGCGATGTCGGCGGAGGAACCCAACCGGCGTGGGAGCTATGGTTCAGCATCGCGAATTCGTGGTCCCCAGGATTTTTCGAAACGGGATCGGGGTTGGACATCGAGACGTTCGCCAGCCTCAACCACGGCGACTCTGGCGGGCCCGTCTTCGGATGGTGGGCGGATGGGCCGTACGGTGGCGAACCCTCAGGGCCGTATATCGTGGCCGTAGTCAGCGCACAGGGAACGATGGGCCCGGTCGTTACCGATTGGTCGAATAGGACGAGTAACTGGTTGGCCGGTGGCTCCGAGTTGCCTGACCTCGTGATGCAGGCGCTCAGCGCCTACCCGTAAGCCGCGCCGCGCTGCCGCGCTCGCGCTTACACGGTCCCCTTTCAAGCCATGCAGAACATGATGGAATTGTTATCCTCTTATCCGAGGGCGCGGCCACCTTTAACCGCAGAGCATGAGCGCATCTTTGCCGCAGAGTACCGTTTGAACCGTGAGGGCGCTGGGGCGGTCGAGGGGCTTGCACAGCGCGTCGAAGCCTGGATGCATCGCCGCGTGGCCGCGGGCGCAGGCAAATCCCCCACGCTTGAGCTTGGCGCCGGGACTCTAAATCACTTGAGATACGAGCCCTCAGTCAGCGACTACGATGTGGTTGAGCCGTTCACCGAATTGTTTTCTGGCAGTCCCTTGCGGCAACGGATTCGGCAGGTATACGCAAGCCAAAGCGAGATTGCGCTTCGACCTACTTATCAGCGCATTATCTCGATCGCGGTTCTTGAGCATATGACTGATTTGCCACGTGAACTGGCGCGCGCCGGACTTTTACTTAAACCGGAGGGCTTGTTTCAGGCTGGCATTCCCAGCGAGGGCGGATTCCTTTGGTGGCTAGGCTGGCGTTGCACCACTGGCGTCAGCTATTGGCTCAGGAATCGCCTCGACTATGGCGTCGTCATGCGCCACGAACACGCGAATTCGGCGTCCGAAATCCTCACACTGATTCGCCACCTTTTCAGGGAGGTAACGGTGGCGAGATTTCCGTTGCCGCACCAGCACTTGAGCCTTTACGCCTATATCGAGGCGCGGATACCCGAACGAATAAAATGCGAACAGCTACTCAACACTCGCGCAAAATAAGCCACTCACGGTTTCAAATTCAGAAACTCAAGGCCGAATTAAGACAGCACCCGCGCGCGGGTAGTGTCCTAATCGGCTATGGTCGGTCGAAGAATTGATCCAGAAAGAGATGCTTGCGGAGTGAAGGAGACTAGAGTGGCTAACGAAATGATCGAGTCCTCATGCCATTGCGGCGCAGTGCGTTTTGTGACTAGTTGCGCTCCGGAAGAGATAGTGGATTGCAATTGCACCATCTGCCGACGCTACGGCGCACTCTGGGCCTACTATTCGCCCAAAGAAGTGCAAGTAACGAAAGACGCGACCGACATCTACATGTGGGGTGCGAGGATGTTAGAATTTCATCGCTGCAAGCGATGCGGCTGCGTTACCCATTGGGAAGCGGTGGACAAAACGCACGACCGCATGGGCGTAAATGCGCGGCTGATGACTCCGGAGGTCCTGGCGCATGCGCGCCTGCGCCACTTCGACGGCGCAAATAGTTGGAAATACCTCGACGAATGATGCTGTGGTGCGACGGCGCCAGCCGTTGCTTCAAATTAGGACACTACCCGCTTGCGGGACCGGGTTGCGCAGGTGGGGCGCGACTGAAAGAATGCATCGGTTGCCGCCCGTCCGTAGAGGCGGCCTCCACCTGCCGATGCGCCGCGTCGAGACATACTTCATCGTTATAGCGATCGCGTTTTACGCCTGGTTTCTGACGCATTACGGGCCGGGGCAGGTGATTGGCTACGTGCGGATGGCAGGATGGGGCCTGGCGCTGACAATTTCGCTGGAGGCGCTGTCGCGAATCGCAAACACGCTCGGCTGGCGGGTCACGATTGAGCACTATCCACCGAAGCTCAGGTTCGTCGAGTTGTTTGCGGCGCGAATTGGCGGTGAGGCAATCGACTATGTGACGCCGTCGGCGCAGCTCGGCGGGCAGTTCGTGATGGCGGTGGATGTGCGCGAGAAGCTGCGCATGCCGGTGGGTCTGGCGACGGTGATCGTCGCGTCGCTGGCCGAAGCGGTCGGGCAGATCGTGTTTCTCTCGATCGCGCTGGTGATTTCGCTGCGGCTGATACCGGTAGCCGCCAACCTCTACTGGGCGATAGTGGGCGGGTTTGCGCTGGCGACGGCGCTGGCGGGGGCCTTCTTTTTCGTGCAGATGAAGCGGCCGTTCTCGCATCTGTGGCGCGCCGCGACCAGGTTCGACTTCGCGCGAATCAACACCGACGAAATCCGCGAGTCGGCCGAGGAGGCCGACGCCGTGCTGCTCAACCTTTACGCGCGCCATCGCGGCCGGCTCGCGGTGTCGTGCCTGTGCTATGCCGCCGCGTGGAGTTTCGGGCCGCTCGAAATTTATATCCTGCTGCGCCTCCTGCATCAGCCGGCGTCCTTACAGATCGCGCTGCTGGTCGAGGCGGTTGGGCTGCTGATCGAACGCGCGACCTTTCTGATTCCAGCCAAGCTGGTGAGCCAGGAGGGCGGCAAGGCGCTGATTCTGGGGATGCTCGGTTACCCGCCGGGAATTGGCTTCGTGGTGGGGTTTCTGCGCCGAATCAAAGAAATGGTATGGGTGTTGTTCGGGCTGCTGAGCCTGATGATCCATCGGATGGTTGTGCAGCAGCGCGGTGGTATGACGGGCGCCGCACCGGCGGAGCGCGACTCTGTTATGAAAATGCAACGAGCACAAGGAGAGCAATCGCTATGAGAAAATTAACCGCCCTGGTTGCGGGGATGACGCTTGCAATGACCGCGCTGCCCGCGGCCGCCGGTGTCGTCATCACGCAGAAGCAGCACGTGACCAATGGGGCCAACACCCGCGACGCCGAACAAACCATTTCGGTGCAGGGCAACAAGCAGAAGATGGTGACCGAGCGTCACACGATCATCACTGACCTCGACAAAGGGGTGATGTACGTGATCGATCCGACCGCCAAGAACTACTTCCAGATCGAGTTTCCGCCCAAGGGGCAGATGGCGCAGATGATGGCGGCGAGCACGACCGCGGCGATGAACTTCAAGAAGGCCGCCACTACGCGCGAGATCGCGGGCTACAAGTGCACTGACTACGACGGCGGCGGGCAAATGATGCAGGGCGTCTACACGGTCAAGGAATGTTTCTCGGCCGCCGCGCCTGGCGCCGAGGAGTTTTCGGAGTTCGAGAAAAAAATGGCGGACAAGCTCAAGGGCCTGGGCGGCCATCTTGGCAGCGGCGGTGAGATTCCACGTGGAGTGCCACTCGCGCTGGACTCGACGATGAAGATGGGCCACATGTCGATGCAGGGGATGTCGCCGGAACAGACGGCCAAGATTAACGAGATGATGGCGAAACGTCCGCCGATCACGACCAGCACACTCGTCGAGAAGATCGAATCGAAGAAGCTGACGGACGCCGATTTCGAGGTTCCTGCAGGCTTCGCCAAGAAAGACCTGCCGGCCGGCCCGGGCATGGGCTCAATGAAGATGGCGCCAGCTGCGGGCGCACCAGCTGCGGGCGCACCGGCTGCGGGCGCACCGCCGGCGGCGCATTAAATCGCTCCGGTGAACTCGCGAGCGCATTCATGCGCTTGTCGCCAGTGAGTTGAACAAAAAGAAGAGCGGGGTCCGTCGGGCCCCGCTCTTCTTTTCGATATAACGCGAAAAACTACGTCGTGCTTGACGCGGACGCCCGCGCCCGTCTCCGATGCCTATTGCTTGCGCAGGCGCTATTCACTTCGTGTTTGCGCCGGTGGATTCGGCGACCAGTTCCGCGAGATCGCGCACTCGCATGGTCTCTTCGAGCGAGCGCGACTTCACCGCGTCTTCGAGCATCGTCATGCAGAACGGGCATCCCACCGCGATCAACTCGGGCTTGACCTCGTTCAATTGATCGAAGCGCTTCTCATTGATCCGCGTGCCCTCGTGCTCTTCCTTCCAGAAGCATCCACCGCCCGCGCCGCAGCAGAAGGTGCGATTCCTGGACTGTTCGACCTCCGCCACCTCGGTGCCGGGGATTGCGCCGAGCGCGCTTCGTGCGCTGTCCCATTTGCGATTGTGACGCGCCATGTAGCACGGGTCGTGATAGGCGATGCGCTGGTTGATCTCGCCGCGCGGCTTCAAGCGTCCGGCCTGGATCAGTTCGTCGATAAACTCGGCTTCATGCAGAACCGTATAGTTACCGCCGAAGTCCGGATACTCATTCTTGAGGTTGTGATAGCAATGCGGGCATTGAGTGACTATTCGCCGCGGCTTGTAGCGATTGAGCGTCTCGACGTTCTGCGCCGCGACGGTCGCGTACAGGTATTCGTTGCCCAGCCGGCGGGCCGGGTCGCCGGTGCACATCTCCTCGCGCCCGAGGATCGCAAATTTGACGCCGGCCTGTTTCATCAGGGCCGCGAATGACTTGCTCACGCGCTGGATGCGTTCGTCGTACGAGCCCGCGCATCCCACCCAATACAGCACGTCGATCTCTGACGGATCGGCGAGCTCGGCGATCTCGGGAATTTCAAGTCCCTGTGCCCATTCGGCGCGCTTTTCCTGGGCAAGGCCCCATGGATTTCCCTGGTTCTCGATTCCCTTGAAGGCTCCCGTCAGTTCAGTCGGGAACCTCGACTCCATCAGTACGTCGTAGCGCCGCATGTCCACGATTCTCTGGATGTGCTCGATGCCGACCGGGCATCCCTCTTCGCACCATCCGCACGTCGTGCATCCCCACACCGCTTCTTCGGTCGCGACCTGCGTGATCATGTCGGCGCCGTCCCATGCGGGCGCTTCCGCGCCGCCGGCCTGCTTGCCGTTTGCCTTTGCCGCGAGCAGAAAGGGCGCCTTGTCGAGCAGATGCTCGCGCTGTTCGATCACCAGAAACTTGGGATTGAGCGTTTTGCCGGTATTGACGGTGGGGCAGTTGATCGTGCAGCGGCCGCACTCGAGGCACGCTCCCATGTCGAGGATTTGCTTCCAGGTGTACTGCTCGACCTGCGAGACGCCGAACGTCTCGGCGGTTTCGAAATCCTTGATCGGCGCGAGTCGTCCGCGCGGACCGAGGTTGCGGAAGAACAGATTGAGCGGGCCGAAGATCAAATGACGCAGCTTGGTGAACGGAAAACAGAACAGCAGTGCGTACACGAACAACACGTGCACCAGCCACAGCCATCGATGGTACGTGGCGCCGACGCCGAGCGCGCCCTCGAATCCGCCCACCACCCGTCCAACGTATGCCCATTCGGTGAACGCGGGATGCGCCGCGTTGATCCGCGCGCCCTCGAGCATCAGGCCCGTGACCGCCGCCAGCACCATCATCGACATCGGGAACCAGTAGCCTAGCCGGTTCTCGAGATTGTCCCGGACTTTCGCCGCCGGCGGCTCGTTGAGCACGCTGGGTTTGCGAACCGCGCGCCGCACACCTTCCATCAGCACGCCGAGGATCAGCAGGATGAAGAAGGTGTCCATCGCAACTTTGAAGTAGAGATAGAAATCGCCGTAGAAGAAGTAGAGGTCGAGGCCGAACAGATCGAATAGATCGCGCACGTCGCTATTGATCACCACGATCGTCGTACCGATGAACAGGCCGACGAACGCGACGTAGAACGCGTAATGCATCCATCCCCACGTCTCGCGAATCACGTTGCCCTGGCCGAATGAATCGCGCAGCGACAGGAGCAGGCGCTCCAGCGGATGATCGAAACGATTGTCGGACACGCCGAGACTCACCAGCCGGTACCACCTGAGACCGGCGAAGATGAAGCCGGCGATCAGCAGCCCGAGCAGGCTGTACATCAGCACGATGAACGGAACGGGGATGTTCCAGAGAATTTGGCGGGTAACTTGCTCGTTCATTTGCGCTCCATGCGAAAGCCGGCGGCAACGGTGCCGTTAACAGACTCTTAAATCAGACCATCGTGGAGGATTTCAATCCGCCGCAACCGCTCAGGCGCCGGTTGCGCAGTATTAAACCGGGGCAGGGGCGCGCCCGCCAACGGCGGGCGGTCTTAATACTGGGTGCAGGCCTCAGCCCTGCGGCGCAGGGGTCAACCCTGCCGCGCGCGACAACGGAGCGCGGCCTTAACACTGGGTGCAGGGGTCAGCCCTGCTACTCGCGCTCCTGGAAGCCCTCGAGATTGCGCGATCTGCCCGTCTGGCGCAGTTTGCGCAACGCCTTGGCCTCGATCTGCCGGATACGCTCGCGGGTGACCGCGAATTGTTTGCCGACTTCCTCGAGCGTGTAGTCGGTCTTCTGCCCGATGCCGAAGCGCATGCGCAGAATTTGCTCCTCGCGCGGGGTGAGCGTGGCCAGCACCTTGCGCGTCTGTTCGCCGAGGTTGCCCTGAATTGCCGCCTCGACCGGCGACGGCGCGAGTTCGTCCTCGACGAAATCGCCGAGCGAGCTTTCTTCTTCGTCGCCGATTGGCGTTTCGAGCGAAATCGGCTCCTTGACGATCTTGAGCACCTTCTGGACCTTGTCCAGCGGCATCTCCATCTGCTCCGCGATTTCTTCGGGCCCGGGTTCGCGGCCCAGCCGTTGCACCAGCAGGCGCGTGACCCGGAGCAGCTTGTTGATCGTCTCGACCATGTGGACCGGGATGCGAATGGTGCGGCCCTGGTCGGCGATCGCA
>Ga0187883_10001659_pt1 | contig 13566 bp, 11 predicted proteins | sample June2016WEW_20_1_2_FD_132966 | JGI IMG/M metagenome (GOLD analysis project Ga0187883, IMG submission 132966) | Peatland microbial communities from SPRUCE experiment site at the Marcell Experimental Forest, Minnesota, USA - June2016WEW_20_10 | ecosystem: Environmental > Terrestrial > Soil >...
CCGTGCGAAGCAGCCAGCCCGCCGTGCGAAGCAGCCAGCCCGCCGTGCGAAGCAGCCAGCCCGCCGTGCGAAGCGGCCAGCCCGCCGTGCGAAGCGGCCACTCCGTCCGGCTGGACCGGTCGGCCATGCGCCGCCCCGGCCCGGTTCTGGAGGACCAGTCATGAGCCGCGCCCTCGGGGACGTGCTAGTCGTCCTGCGCGGCGGCGGCGACCTGGCCACCGGCGCCGCCTGGCGGCTCAAGCGGGCCGGGTTCGGCGTCGTGGTCTGCGAGCTGGACGCCCCGCTCACCGTCCGGCGCAGCGTGTCGTTCTCGACCGCGGTCACCGACGGCTCGGTGCTCGTTGAGGGCATCAACGCCGTTCGCGCGACCGTCGCCGAGGCGGCTGACCTGGCTCGGTCAGATCAGGTGCCGGTGGTGATTTCGCCCCGACTTCCGACCCTGCGCGCGGACGTGGTCGTCGACGCCCGGATGGCCAAGCGCCTGCTCGACACGACGATCGGCGACGCGCCGCTGGTGGTGTCGCTCGGTCCCGGCTTCACAGCCGGCCGCGACTGTCATGCCGTCGTCGAGACCATGCGCGGCCCGCAGCTCGGCCGGGTCTTCTGGACCGGCTCGGCCGCGCCCAACACCGGGACCCCCGGCGTGATCGGCGGCCGTGGCGGCGAGCGGGTGCTGCGGGCCCCGGCCGCCGGGACGGTCAGCTGGCGGGCCCGCATCGGCGACGTTGTAGAAGCTGATGAGGTGCTAGGGACCGTGGATGGCGCGCAGGTGCGGGCCCCGTTCGCGGGCCTCGTGCGGGGCCTGGTGGCCGACGCCAGCTCCGTTCCGGCTGGGCTCAAGATTGGCGATGTCGATCCCCGAGCCGACACCGACTGGCAGCAGATCTCGGACAAGGCCCTAGCCATCGGCGGTGGCGTCCTCGAAGCCGTCCTTACCTGGCTACACCGCGCACGTCCATGCCAGCGGATCCCGGCCGTCAGGCCGGTAGCGGCACCGGCTCGAACCTGACCGTGTCCACCAGTCCGCGGTCGGTGATCCGGAGCTCGGGTATCACGGTCAGGGCGAGGAACGACATGGCCATGAACGGTGCCGGATAGGTCGCGCCGAGATCGTCATGCGCGGCGTCATCCAGGTGAGCGGCGGCGGCGGCCACCTCCTCGAACGGCAGTTCCGACAGCAGGCCCGCCACCGGGCAGGGCAGCTCGGCCAGGACCCGCCCGTTCAGCACGGCGACCTGCCCGCCGCCGATTTGCCTGAGCCGGTTCGCGGCGAACGCCATATCGGCGTCGTCCATGCCGACGACCCCGAGGTTGTGCGCGTCGTGGGCGTGCGTGGAGGCAACCGCGCCCCGCTGCAAGCCGAAGCCGGAGACGAACCCGATCCCGATCCGGCCGGTCCCCCGGTGCCGCTCGATCACGGCGGCCTTCGCCAGGTCACGGTCGGGGCGCGCGGTGGCGTACCCGTTCGCGTGTCCTGGCTCGCCGACCAGGGCCCGGGTAGTGAGGCTGTCCGGCTCGACGCCGATCACATGCACCCGGCCGGCGGCCTCGACCCGGAAGTCAGCCGCGGTCAGCTCAGGCACCCTGACGCTGTCGTGCATCCACTGCGGGGCCGCCACCTTCGGCATCGGGACGGCCTGCCCGCCGGCGGCCACCAGCCGCCCCCGCTTCCAGACCATCGAGGGGCGGAACTCCTCGAGGACGGGCACCGCGACGATGTCGGCGAGGTACCCAGGGGCGATCGCGCCGAGGTCGTGGCGGCGGTGCCAGCGTGCCGTGTTGAGGGTGGCCATGACGACCGCATCGGCGGGGTCGCAGCCGAGATCGATCGCCTTGCGTACGACATCGTCGATGTGGCCGTCCCTGACCAGCTGGTCTGGCTCGCGGTCGTCGGTGCAGAGCATGGTGTTGCGTGGACCGTGCGCCAGTACCATCGGCAGCAGCGTCTCGAGATTCCGGGCGGCCGAGCCTTCCCTGATCATGATCCACATGCCCAGGCGGCGCTTCTCCAGGGCCTCGGCTGCCGTCGTGCATTCGTGGTCGCTGCCGATCCCGGCGGCGAGATACGCGTTGAGCCCGGGGCCGGACAGGCCAGGGGCATGACCGTCGAGGTGGCCTCCTGCGTCAAGCACCGCGCTGAGCTTCGCCAGCATGCCAGGCTCGCCGGCGACTACGGCAGGGAAGTCCATCACTTCGGCGAGCCCGATGACGTAAGACCGCTCGGCGACAAACGCGCGGATGTCCGCCGCCGTCACGGTGGCGCCGCTGGACTCGAAGCGGCTGGCCGGCACGCACGAGGGCACCATGACGTAATAGTCGAGGGGCACCTGGCCGGCCGAGTCGAGCAGCGCGCGCACGCCCCGCAGCCCGAAAACGTTCGCCACCTCGTGCGGGTCGATGATGACCGTCGTAGTGCCGTGCGGCAGCACCGCCCTGGCGAACTCGTCCACCATCAGCTTCGTCGATTCGAGGTGCATGTGCCCGTCGAGGAGGCCCGGGACGAGGACCTGCCCGGCGACGTCCACTTCCTCGGCGCCGTGGTAGGAGCCGAGGCCCGCGACGTGCTCGCCGCAGATCGCGACGTCGGCCTGGAGTACCTCGCCGGTGAACACCGACAGGACCCGGCCGCCCTTCAGGACAAGGTCGGCTGGCGCATCGCCACGGGCGACGGCGAGCCGCCGCTGCAGGTGCTCGGCCGACGGTCGCGCTGCTGCCTGGCCGGATGTCATGATTCCTCCCTGACGTAGCGCAGACCCAGGCGGTGCCGTGACGCCATGGCCACCCGCGGGAGCCAACCTGCTCCTGCAGGCCAAAACGGTAGAAGGGTGATCGCGGTGACTGAAGAGTCCTTTGGTCTCCGAAGGGAGGACTTAGGGCCGCCACGCCTTATTACGCTGGCATAACCGAATATCAAGATCGACATCAGGCCAGCGGACCCGGGCGCGGCGCGCCCCTGCAAGCGGCACAGCGCGCCGACCGGAGCGACCGGCGTCCGGTCAGCGCTCGCTGCGGCGGGATGCGCTCAGGGATGCGCCAGCGTCAGCACGGACACGCCGAACCGGAACGCCGCTTCGGCGGCAGTGCTGTCCTCGATGCGCCAGTCCTGATGGAAGATCCCGCCGTGCTGGGCCTTGTCAAACCACACCAGTCCCAGCGTTCCGTACTGCTGCATCCCCTCGAACAAGTTGTGGATCTTGAGGAACTGGCCCGCTTCTGGCCCCACGGCGGTCTCCGACAGCAGCACCGGCTTGTTGGTGAACGCCCGCACCTGTTGAATGGTACGCCCGAAGACGCTGGCGAACGTGTCGGAGGGACGGAAGTAGTAGCCGTCGATCCCGACCCAGGTGACATACGAGCTGCCGGGCCACCATGACTTGACCGGCCCGGTGTCGGAAAGGTCCTGGTTGATCGTCCACAGCCAGGTGACGTTGTCAGCGCCCTCGCTGCGGAACACCGTCACGATGTGCCGCCACGCCGCGATGAACGTTTTCGGCGGCAGGTGCCCGTACCCCCACGGATACCAGGGCCCGTTCATCTCGTGCCCGAAGCCGATGACGACCGCGTGACCGAAGTCTTGGACACTTTCGGCATACGACCGCAGGTAGCCGTCATACTCGCCGGCCGCGATCGCGGGGACGGAGGCGTAAAGCGGATCAAGCTGTACGAATGGGATGATGCCCTGGCCGCGGATCTTCTCCGCGAACGATGTCGCGAAGGGCTCTGCCCAGCCACTGAAATACCCGGCGAGGTTCGGCTGCTTGCCTGCCGCTTGCGCGAAGGCAGCGATCGGAGCAGTATCAGGCGGTGACCCGGCCTCATAGACGCCCAGGTAAGAGGCCGAGCTAGGCGGCAGGGATGCGTGTACGACCGCGGGGCGGGACGCGGACGACGGGACGACGCGGGTGATCGCGAAAATGACCGAGACAGTCGCAATCGCGACGGCCATTATCAGCACCAGGCGGGCTCTCATGCTGTCTTGACTCCGGGAAAGACGACGCGGCTCACCATGGCCAGGTTGAGCAGGGCGAAAAACAACAGGACCGCGAACTGCAGGTAGCCGATCGTCACCATCCGCCAGATGGCCAGTGCCAGCCAGAGCATGGCCATGCCGCCGCTCCACCACGTGACGCCGATCCGGAACCGCCGCAGTGAACTGCCCGGCGTCCGGGATGGATGCCAGCCCATCGTCTTGCCCCGGGCACCATCCCAGATGGCGAAGGCGTGCGCCCAGCCTCGAGCGATCCCCAAGGACCAGACTGACGGCCCGTAGCTGGACCGATGCCACAGGGGATAGAGCACGAATCCGGTGAGCATGGCCGGCAGCAGGACGATGAAGTTCCGCAGCCGGATCTGGCCGGGCAGGAAGGCGAGCATGACGATGGGGAGGATGGGCCCGAAGAAGATAAGCAGCCCAGTGTAGGTGTAGTAGAAGAAGCCGGAGATGTAGGTGAGTCGCGCCGGGATGGCCATCGGTACCGACCAGAGCCGACGTGAGAAGACCACGCCTGCGTTCCCGGTGCACCACCGGTACTGCTGGCGCACGAACGCGTCGAGGTTGTCCGGGCAGATCCCGGTGGAAAGGACGACCGGCACGTAGATCATCCTCCAGCCTTCCCTGCGCACGTCGAGTCCGGTGTGCACGTCCTCCGCGTAGGGGATGAGCGTCGGACCGCCATGCGGCTCGAGTGCGGTCCGCCGGTATACCGCGGAGGTCCCGACGCAGATGGCCGCACCGAACCGGTCACGGGCCACCTGGATCGATCGGTAGAACACCTCCTGGATCGCACCTGCAGCGTTCTCGATCCACGTCTGGGCAGCGCTGCCCCGGAAGAACTGGGGCGTCTGGACGATCGCGATCGCCGGCTCGTCGAGGTACGGGAGTGTCTCGGCGAGGAAGTCGCGGCGCGGGGCGAAGTCGGCATCGAAGATGACCAGGTATTCGCCGCTCGTGCGCGCGAACGCGTGCCGCAGGTTGCCGCTCTTCTTGTAAGCGCGAAGATCAGGCCGGCGGATGTAGCGGAAGCCGAACGACTCGCACATCGAACGGGCTTCATCGGACGGTCCGTCGTCGAGCACGAAGGCCGTCGCCGCCCCCTCGTATTCCGCAACGAGGTCGGATACCGCCTGCCAAGTGTTTCGGAGCACTTCAAGAGGCTCGCCGCAGATCGGCAGGTAGATATCCACGCTTGGGTAGGAGACCGGCCGCCACGTGCGGATGCGCGCCTGGTGAGCGGCCAGATCGAAGCCGCGGCCGGTGAAATTCACCGGCAGGCTGATCGCCTGATAGATGATGTAGGTGGCCGTGAAGATCATGAACGGCCACAGCGCCGGGTTGTGTGTCTCGAACCTGACCTGGCTGATGATCAGGCAGCCCGCACCAATGACCAGGATCGTCGCGAGGTATGCCAGGTTCCGGAAGACGTAGGCGTATTTCTCGCCGTCGTCAGGAGGCAGCGGAAGTACCGGGCCGGGCTGCTGGTGCTGGGTGGTTGTTGCGGTGCTGGTGCTGGCGGGTGGTTCCAGCGATGCTTGCCCGGTGGCGCTCACAGGCGGGACTCGTATCGCCAGATCACGTAGGTGCCCAGCCCGATGGGGGGGATCTCGATGCCGTAGGGCACCACCTGGACGATGTGGTAGTGCGGGTTGCGGCGCAGGTCAGCGGTGATGGCGTGGTCCAGCGCTGTGGTGTCGGTGAAATTGAGCGCGACGAGGGAGAAGTAGCCCCCGGCGATGTACCGGGCGAACGCGGCCGGGTTACCAGCGCCTACCACACCCGCGGCCTTGCCCGGATGGCCGGTGCTGGCCCCTGAGGGCAGGATGATGTTGCGAGTGCTGGACCACCGCTGCCACTGGCTCCCGGCAGGCAGGTAGTACTCCGCGATGGAGGGATCCTCGACCAGCAGCCGCCCGCTGCCGTGATCAGCCAGCGGCCGCAAGATCGCGGTGAAGCTGGCTGAGTTAGGCCAGCTGGTCGCGAACCCCCGCGACTGGCTGACCCCGAGCGCCACCGGAAAGGCCAGCGCGACCACGCAGGCCCCGCTGGTCAGGGCCCGCATCTGCCCCGCGTGCGCGGCCGCGATCAGCCGGTCCGCCGCGTAACCCGCAGCGATCACAGCAAACCAGGCGCCCATGTCCCCGTGCTTGTTCAGCGACGCCAAGGTATGCACGGCCACCTGCTCAGCCGGCACCAGCAGCGCGGCAGCGGCCAGCACCGCCAGCAGCCAGGTCCGGGTGGCCGGCTGCCGCTGCGCCCAGCTGACCGCCACGCCGCAGGCCGCGGCCACGAACACCAGGCCCGTCCACGCCCACGAATGAGCCAGCACCGTCAGCGTGGAGTCACTGCCGCCCACCCGGGCGAGCGTTGTCTGTTCGATCCCGCTGACATACGAGCTCCCGCCGATCAGCGTCCCGGCCAGCAGCAGCGCAACAAGGACCGTCACCAAGACCGCGCAGCGCCGCCAGGCAGCCCGGCCGCCGGGCCGCGGGAACGCGGTGAGCACCGCGATCGCGATCACCACCGGGTCGAACAGGAACGACGAATACGCCGCGGCATTGGCCACCGCCAGCACGACCCCCGCCGCCACCATCCAGCCCGTCGCATCCAGCCGCGCCCCGGCCCGCACCACGCACCACGCCGCCAGCCCGACCAGGAACACCGACAAGCCGTCATAGGTAGCGAACGAACCCAGATGCAGCGTCGGGCCCGCCACAGCGAACAGCGCCGCAGCGAAAACCGCCGCCCGCCGCCCGAACAGCCGCCCCGCAGTAGCCCACACCAGCGCGGTCGCCCCCAGCATGAACACCAGCGACAGCACCCGCGCCCCGGCCAGCCCCCCGACACTGTCCGCCAGCGCCCCCACCGGCGGGTAAATCACCGGCGCCCCGGAGAAATAAGCCGAGAACGCCGGCACCGGGACACCATGCAGCCAATGCGCCCACTCCAGATGCCCCGCCCACAAATACGCGGCCTCATCCTGGAACGCCGTATCCGCCCCCACCAGCCGCACCGACAACGCCGCCTGCACCACCAGCACCACCACCAGCGGCCAGCCAGCCCACGCCCACAGCCGACCGCCGCGCACCCCCCAGCCCCGCACCCCCGCCCCGGGCACCGCCGGAGCAGCATCCGCTGGCGCGGCCGCATCGACCGCCGCAGTCCCCGTCGCGGGCCGGCCGAAATGGGCGCCACTTCCCAGCTGCTCAGGTCCGTCGTCCTGAGCAGCACCAACTGTCGGCTGCAGTGCCGGAATAACCTCCCAGCCCATCGTCGTGCCGTGGTCCATAGGTCGCACCTGCCCGCGATCAGGGACACGCCAGGGGTAGCTCGGCAGCTCGGACCCCCCTCGCAGCCCACGTAAAGTAGTGGCGGCGTCACATACCGTCGCGATACCCCACGAACAGGCATACCGCTCATGAAAAACTACTGTCCAGACCCGCCGAAGCGGGGGTGTTTGCCGAATTTCCTGCCGATCGGCTCTTTAGCACAGGTAGCACCGCAGATGCAGGCACTGCCGGCAACAAGATCACTCTGGTAGCGGCCGCTGGCCAGGGAGGGCGAGCGGCTATTCCTGCGCTTGGACACCCTTGCGGAACGCTGCGACAGCCGGTGCACCATCAAGACGACAGTCCATGGTCCCGATCGAGTTGAACCACAAGAACCCCAGCAGCCCATACGCACGGATGCCAGCGAACAGATCAGCGATCTTCGCCGGCTGATCCGCCCAGGGTGCCGCGCCGGTCTCCGCGATGAGTATGGGGTTGCGGGTCAACTCGCGCACGGCTGCGATGGTCGGCCCGAACAATGCCGCGAACTTCCACGATGCCTTGTGGTAGTAACCGTCAATACCTACCCAGGTCACGTACGAGCGGCCGGGCCACCATGGCGCCGGGCCGGGAATTCTGTCGTGCCGCTTATTGATGACGTTGATCGTCCACAGCCATGTCACGTTCTGCGCCCCGATTGCGCGGAACAGCGTTACGATGTGCCGCCATGCGGCCACAAAGACCGCCGGGGAGGTGCGCCGGAAGCCCCAGGAGTACCAGTGCCCGTTCATCTCATGAGCGAAGCTCAGTACCACCGGCCGGCGGTAGGCGCGGACGGCGACTGCGTAGGCAGTCAGGTAGCCGTCATAATGCCCGGATGCGATCGCGGCCAGGTTGACACCGACCGGGTTGATCTGCACGAGGGGTACCGCGCCATGCTTGGCCGTCGTCGTGGCGAACCTGGTCTTAAACGGCTCCAGCCAGGCACTGTAATACGACACGAGGTTCGGTTGCCTGCCGATGGCCTGCGCGAACCTGTCTATGCCCGCGTAGGAGGTCAGCGCTTGCGGCTCGTACAAGCCCAGATAACGCACCGGCTGCGCATGAACGGACGCGGGAGCAGGTCGCTCAGGTGCGCGCAGGAGCGAAGCGAACAGGACCGGGAAGGCGACGACCGCCACAGCGCCGATCACGACCGTTGCATAGGTCACGGGACCGATGCGCGCTGTAAGCCCAGTCCCCCTGCGATCGCTCCCCCACCGCGCCGCGGACCTCGGCTTCGGCCACGTCACGCCAGGCTCCGTTTACCCAGCCGTTGATGCTTGCCGCATCCTGATCTGGTCCGCCGCGAGCCGGCCGCCGACACCGTGGCCACCATAGAAACAGCGCCCTGGCCACGCCTCCGCCGCCGGACCCCAGCGCGCTCGCTCATCGAGGGAACCGGGATGCCGTGAGTCAAAACCCCGCACCTGCCCGTGGATCAGGGGCCTCGCGGGGCGCCATAAGCTCCCATAGGCCCACGTAACATGCTGGCGGCAGCACAGCCATCTGCAACATCCCAGGACCAGAACATCGCACTGGGACGATACCGTTTCGATACCCTCCGATGAGGTATGTTGGCCACTTCAGCCGAGATCAGCTGATAGGCACCGCTTCGTAACATTCAGTCATTTGGCTTGATAACTAGGTCATGTTGTGCTGCGCTATGCTCGGGATCGCGTCACCTGCACGCGCGCCCAGGGGGTTTGGCCGCATGGGAGACGACAAGGGCGTTCCGCCGCTGTCCCGCCGCGTTCCGGGTGCAACAGCGATTCAGCGGCCAGCGCCCCGGGTAACGCCGCCGAAGCTGCCTCAGTCGTTGCTCCAGCGGCTCCGCGAGGAGATTGATACTGCGTCGGGCCAGCAAGCCGGGCATGAGCGCCAAAGTCAGGATCGCCAAACCCAGGAAAACGCAGGTCAGGAGAACTGGGCAGAGCAGGACGCGGCGGAGGACAGCACGCAGCCGATTCCGGCCATCTCGCAGCTAGCGGTGAGCTACCTGCCAGGCCCGGTGGCTCGCGAAGTCCGCACGCCGCCGGATGACGCCACGGCGCCGGCAGCGGCCGGCCGGCCGGCATCCGCAGCGGACCACCGGCCGGCATCTCCGGCCGTCACCGGACGCGCCACTACACCGACGGCGAGCGGTCTAGCCGGGTCCCCGCCAGCGGCTAACGGGCATGCCACCCCGCCAAACGGGCGCAGCGCCACCCCGCCGCCGACCAGCCAGCTGAGCGCTGATGCACCTGCAGCCCGCGAGGCGCCCGTCGGCAGGCCAGCCCCGGCGATGCAGCCGGACCGGCAGACGGTCAGGCCTGGAGCGCCCGCCGGCCGACGCTACCGGCTGATCGGCGCGGCCGCAGTACTGGTTCTCATCGCGGTTGCGTCCGTTACCTTCCTGATCTCCCTGCCGCTTTTCCAAGGGACCTCCACGCCTCCCGACGCGCCTCCCGGGGTCACTGCCGCCGAGCTTTCTGCCGCTGCGGCAGCCCGCGGCCTGGCGGCGGCCTGGGTAGCCGCTCAGGTGAGCCCGCAGGCCGTGGTGTCCTGCGATCCGGTGATGTGCCGGGCGCTCCAGCTCGCCCATTTTCCCGGCGGCCAGCTGCAGGTGCTCGGGCCGGCCGCGGCGTATCCGTCGAATTCTGACGTGGTTGTCGCAACGCCAACCATCCGCAATCAGTACGGCAGCAGCCTCGCGTCCGCCTACGCGCCAGCAGTCCTTGCGGCCTTTGGTTCCGGGAACACCCGGATCGAGATCCGGGCGGTCGCACCACAAGGTGCCGCCGCTTACAACGCCGCGCTTAACGCGGACGTGCTCGCCAGGAAGGCGAATGCCGCCACGCTGTTGGGCAGCAGCCGACTGGTTGTCCCGCCCGGGGCCAGGAAGCAGCTCACTGCCGGACAGGTGGATTCGCGACTCCTGATCGCAATCGCGGGTATCGCGTCACTGCGTCCAGTGACCATCGCGGACTTCGGTGACTCCGGTCCGGCTGCCAGCCCTGGCATCCCCTTCCGTTCCGTCGATCTGGCCATGACCTCCGGCGCGCCCCCAACGCTCGACTCCGCCTACGTGCGATCGGTGCAGGCGCTGCTGAGCGGGCTACCGGATCCGTACCATCCCGCCCAGCTCGCGCTTGTGCCGCTGCCCGGAGGCGAGACGGTCCTGCGTATCGAATACGCAGCGCCTGTCCCGCTCGGCTTGCTCGGCCCGCAGTCCCCCTGATCGGCGGGCAGAGCCGCGCGCGTCCTACAGGCGATGGTGCTGCCGCTGGCCGTGGCGCAGCCAGAGCGCGGCGAGCAGCCAGACCACCAGCCAGGGGATGACCGACTGCACGAGGGCGTGGCCGATTGCCGCAGCGAGCACGACCACGAGCAGAAGGACGAGGAAACGATGCTGCGGCCGGCCGCGCGGAGCCAGCTGCGCCGGTTCAGCGGGTTTCTCGCCCGGCAGATCGGCGAACAACCCGCCGAAATCCGACTGGGTCCTGGCTGTCATCGCCTTGTCCATCCGCTCATCGAACTCGGCCTGGCTGAGCCGCCCGTCGCCATAGTGCTGGGCCAGGCGGTCGGTGACGGCAGCGCGCTCAGCATCAGAGACCCGCATGCCGGGATTGACATCGCTGGCACGGCGGCCGGGTGCGGATCCGCGCGCACCGGACGGGCTGCACGGCGCTTGCATGTCGATGCGACCTCCTCGGTCGTATGGTCGGTGTGACCCTCGGCCCGGCGGTCAATGCGACCTGGCCTGCCGGGACTGGATGAACTGGCCCGCGATGGACTGCTCCGCGCCCTCCTCGGGGATGAGCAGCCAGCCGGCGAGGTAGATGGGCAGGCCGGCGCCGCCTACGACGGTAAGGACGGCGAAGGCGATGCGGACGAGGTTCACGTCGACGCGTAGGTAGCGGGCGATGCCGATGGCGACCCCGGCCAGCATGCGATCCTCGATGGGGCGGCACAGCGGCTGAGCGTGGTTGCCGGGTTCGGCATTCGTGGCTGTCTGGGTGTCAGTTGTCGTGTCCATGTCTCCAGCGTGCCGCCGCCAGGTCCGCCACACCATCGGGAAGACCACCGATCCGACCCTGATACCCCGGCGGCAAGGTCAGGGGTTTGCCGGATAGGCGCGCGGACCGGAATGGCGCGATGATGGAGGAGTGGAAGAGCAAACCCGGTCCCCGTCGCACTGGCGCACCGACCGCCCCGACGGCACTCCCTGGCGGGACTTGCGGCCGGATAGCGACGCAGCGCCGCAGCAGCGCTGGCCCGACCGGCACCTCGGCGGGCGCGGTCCAGGGTGGTGGCGGCGCGGCCCCCGCAGCAGCGGGCCGCTGCGGCGCCGGCCGGATGACCGGCTCGCCGGCGGGGTCGCGGCCGGCCTGGCGGCCCGCACCGGCATCGACGTCACGGCCGTGCGAATCGCGTTCGTGCTCACCGGGCTGGGCGGCGTCGGCGTGGCCGCCTATGTCCTGGCCTGGCTGCTGATACCGGCCGTCGGCAGCGATAACAACATCGCGAGCAAGGCAATGACCGACCGGCGGGGTATCACGCTCGCCGCCGGGGCCAGTTCGGTCCTCGTCATGATGCTGGTCATCGCGTCCGTGCTCGGCGCGAGATGGCTCAACTCGATCGCCTGGCCGCTCGTCATCAGCCTGGCCGGCATCGTGCTGATCTGGAGGAACGCGCCCGCGGACGAGCAGGCGGTGCTCCGCCGCCTCGCCGAGCCGCTGCTGGGCGTGACCGGAGGCAAGCGATCGGCGATCGGGCTGCGCGCAGCGATCGCGAGCCTGCTGCTGGCGGGCGGCCTCATCGTCCTGCTGTCGGGGCACCCGAAGCACCTCTCGCTGCGGCCGCTGGGCGGTGCGGCACTGGTGGTGGCCGCCATCGTGGTAGTGCTCGGCCCGTGGTGGCTGCGCATCGCGCGCGACCTCGTCGTCGAGCGTCAGGCCAGGGTCCGGGCGGAAGAGCGGGCCGACATGGCCGCGCGGGTCCATGACTCGGTCCTGCAGACGCTCGCCCTGATCCAGCTCCGGGCGGACCAGCCGCAGCAGGTCATCCAGCTCGCCCGGGCCCAGGAGCGCGAACTGCGCTCCTGGCTGTTCGACGGGCGGGCGCCCGGCTCGGTGGACGACCAGGACATGACCCTCGCCGCCGGCGTGCGGCTCATCCAGCAGGACGTGGAGGCTCGGCACGGGGTACCTGTCGAGGCCGTCACTGTCGGGGATTGCGCGCTTGACGACAACCTGGCCGCCCTGCTGGCGGCGGCCAGGGAGGCAACGGTCAATGCCGTCAAATGGTCAGGCGCCAGCGTCGTCTCGCTCTTTGCCGAGGTCGAGCCGACGGAGGTGTCCCTGTTCGTGCGGGATCGCGGGCGCGGGTTCGACCCCGCGGACGTGCCCGGCGACCGGAAGGGGCTCGCCGAGTCCGTCCACGCCAGGATGGCCCGCCGCGGCGGTTCCGCGGCGGTCCGTAGCGTCCAGGGCGAGGGCACCGAGGTGTCCCTGCGGATGCCCCGAGCCGCCGGGGAACGCCAGCCGAGCCGGGCATGAACAGCCCGGGCATGAACTACCCGGTCACGGGCGCCCCGGGCGGCGACCGGCCGCGGGTTTTCATCGTCGACGATCATGCCTTGTTCCGTTCTGGGGTCCGATCCGAACTCGGCGGCCAGGTCGAGGTCGTCGGCGAGGCGGATGACGTCGAGCCGGCGATCGCCCTGATCGCCGCGGCGCGTCCCGACGTCGTGCTCCTCGACGTGCACCTGCCGGGCGGCGGCGGCGACCTGGTGGTGACGGCGATCAAGGCGACCCAGCCGCAAGTGCGCTTTCTCGCCCTATCCGCCTCAGACGCTCCCGAGGACGTGATCGCCGTCATCCGGTCGGGCGCGCGCGGCTACGTAACGAAGACGATCTCCGGCGCCGACCTGGTGGCTGCGGTGCGCCGGGTCGCCGCCGGAGATGCGGTCTTCTCGCCCAGGCTGGCGGGGTTCGTCCTGGACGCCTTCGCCGCTCTTCCCCCGGCCGCGGCTGCCGGCCCGCCGTCCTTCGATCCTGAACTCGACCAGCTGACCCCAAGGGAACGGGAGGTGCTCCGCCTGATTGCCCGTGGCTACACCTACAAGGAGATCGCCCGCGATCTTTACATCTCCGCGAAGACGGTGGAGAGCCACGTTTCGTCGGTGCTGCGGAAGCTCCAGCTCTCGACGCGCCACCAGCTGACCCGGTGGGCGGCCGAGCGGCGCCTGACCTGACCCGCAGCGCGCCGGAGGTGGCTAGG
>Ga0187883_10001667_pt1 | contig 13542 bp, 14 predicted proteins | sample June2016WEW_20_1_2_FD_132966 | JGI IMG/M metagenome (GOLD analysis project Ga0187883, IMG submission 132966) | Peatland microbial communities from SPRUCE experiment site at the Marcell Experimental Forest, Minnesota, USA - June2016WEW_20_10 | ecosystem: Environmental > Terrestrial > Soil >...
CCGGCCGGCGTTGGTATCTATCAGGTCCTGATATGGGTACGCGCCCTGCGGGTAGTGGTAGCGCCACCGGTTCCACGCGTGGCTCGGCACCGCGTCCAGGTACCACCAGTACTCCTTGACGTCCTCGCCGTGGTTGCCCTGCGGGTTCGTCAGGCCGAAAGCCCGCTCCTTCAGGATCGGGGCCCGCCCGTTCCACAGCGCCAGGGCCAGGCACAGCCGCTGCTGGATATCGCAGAACCCGGCCAGGCCGTCCTCCCCCCACCGGTACGCCCGGGACCGGGCGTGGTCGTGCGGCAGATGATCCCACGCGTTGCCGTCGGCGCTGTAGTCCTCCCGCACCGTGCCCCACTGCCGCTCGCTTACATACGGCCCCCACCGGTACCACTCCCCCGCCTGCAGCAGACCGTCTTCCAGCCGCCCGAATCTCGCCACTCGCTCGCTTTCGGCGCCCATCGGCGTCCTCCTTTCGTCTCGGCTACCATCCGCCAGCTGGTGCCGACCTCCTGCTCTCGCCGATCGGTGTGCCGACGAAGCCGCGGCCAGTTGTGTGTTCTTTCCAGCGCGCGACCGGACCCGATCCTGGTTTGGCCTTGAAGGCCAGCCCCCGCGGTGCAAGCCATGCCTTCGAACGCGTCCCTGGTGTGCAAGCGCGGGTCGTCTCACTCACGCCAACCGACTCGGCCGGGCGGCGAAGCAGCTGCCCGCGATCACAGACCACCACCAATATGCCCGGCATGGCTCAGCTCGCACACCAGAGCTTCGATCATCAAGGATCCGCCTCGGCGATCCTTCTCCTGCCCGAGGAGGGCGCCTTGACGCCGCTGGCACCCGGCTGGCCATTCGGCCCGGCTGGCTGTCCGGGCGCCTGTCGACTTATGCCGCATTGCGTTGCACCATAGGTTTGCCTCGCTGTCGGCCCGCCCGGCCGAGAGCGAAACCGCAGCCGAGACCGCCCTCCCAAGGAGATCAGGCCCATGACGCTGGCCGACCCGCCGCAGGACAATCCTGACCGCGAACTCGGCGTGGGCGCGCCGGTCCCGCCCGTCGTCGCGGTCCTCGGGCTGGGCGAGGCGGGCTCGGAAGTCGCCACTGATCTGGCGGCCGCCGGCGCCACGGTTTACGGCTTCGATCCGGAGGTGCCAGCCCCAGCCGCGGTGCACGGGCGGGACAGCGACGCCGAGGCGGCCAGCGGAGCGCAAGTCGTGCTGGCCCTGACCAGCGCACACGAGGCGCTGGAGACATTGCAGCTGGCGCTGCCCGGCGTCGGGGCGGGAGGGATCTACGCTGACGCCAATACCGGCCCGGCCGGGCTCAAGGCGAGCCTGGCGCAGGTCGCGGCGGCTGCGGGCGTCGCGTTCTGCGACGTCGCGCTGATGGCTCCGGTACCGGGGCTCGGACTGCGCACGCCGATGCTGGTCAGCGGTCCGGCGGCAGATGAATACGCGCGCATCATCGGCTCGCTCGGGGCTGCCGTCACTGTGCTGCCGGGCCCGCCAGGCACGGCCGCCACCCGCAAGCTGGTTCGCAGCGTCTTTTACAAGGGCCTAGCGGCCGCAGTGACCGAAGCGCTCCGGGCCGGTCAGGCGGCCGGCTGCGAGGAATGGCTTCGGGCCGACATCGGCACGGTCCTGCAGGATGCGACCGCCGCCACGGTCGACCGGCTCGAGCAGGGCAGTATCCGGCACGCGCGGCGGCGGATCGACGAGATGATGGCGGCCGGCGACCTGCTGGACGAGCTCGGAATACCGCCGCGGGTCGCGCGGGCGAGCCAGGGCTGGCTGGCGCAGCTGCTGGCCGAGACCGAGGCTGAGCGCGGCTGAGCCCTGCGACTTCAGGCCGGCAGCCGCGCTCGTCCTGGTTTTCCGGGGTAGGGCGAACGCGGGAATGATGGCGATCGCCGTGAGTCCGAGGGACCACCTGAAGGCAGTGTCGAACGCGCTCGCCTGTCCCGCGAGACCGCCGGCGTGGTGAGTGACGAGTGCGGTAGCGAGGATCATGCCGAGGATGGCGGTGCCGAATGAGCCGCCAACTTGCTGGGCGATCCGGGTGGTGCTGCTGGCGTTGGGCACCTGGTCGCCGCGGAGTCCGAGGAAGGCGGTAGACATGACCGGGATGGTGATGGCGCCGAGACCGGTGCCGCGGACGACGAGGCTGAGGATGAGGACGATTTCGCTGGTGTGGACGCCGAGCTGGGTGAAGACGACGGAGCCGGCGAGCGTGAGCAGGAAGCCGGCCAGCACGACGGGGCGGAGGCCGATGCGATCGTTGAGCTTGCCGGCCATGTTCCGGGTGAAGAGCATGCCGATGCCCTGGGGGGCGAGGAGCAAGCCGGCGGTGAGGGCGCTTTGGCCGCGCACCTCTTGGTAGTAGAGGGGCAGGAGGAGCAGGTCCCGGAACGGCGATCACGTCACGCTGTCCAAATCGCGTCGAACTGGGTCGGGTTGAGGGGTAGCAGCCAGCAGGCTGTTATGCGCTTGTCCACAACTTCGTAGAGGCCGACAGTGCTCCATCGGTGCTAAATCCCGTCGATTGTGGCTGCTCCGTCTGTGAGCGCGTCACCGCAGCCGCCGTAGAACTCGTTTTGGGCGGCGTGCAATTGGTCCCCAGCAACGCGACAGCAATGTCGCGGTCTAGGCACGGATCCTGCTAATGGTCTGCCTGGCGAGGCACAAGACTCGATGACCCGGGGAGAGCGACCCGCGAGCCACCAGGTCTGTGGCCGGGAGGGGCACCTGGCCCCCTCCCGCTAATTGGTTGCTGCAGTGACGGCGGGGCTGGAATTTGTCTCGTGTCGGTCTAGGCGTCGTCGAGGACCTCCGCGAATGCGATAACTACGCCTCCGGTGGCGTGCTCGAGGGTAGCGCCGACAAGGGCGCCCGCCTCTGCTGCGGCGGCGCTGGCCGCCGCGTAGTCGGCAAAGTACAGGTCCAACAGTCGGTATGCCGGGGTCGGGCTGCCGTCTTCCTTAGGCCAGACCTTCGACGTCTGCAGCCGAGTCAGGCCGGGGAGCTTCCGCGCCAGCGCAAGCTGTTCGGGGTAAGCCGCCTCGAAGGCGGCCGGGTCGGTAGGGTTGGAATAGACGAAGCTGATCTTGGTCGGCTTGTCCTGCCCAGCTTCATCAGCTGTCGAGGTCATGGGTTCTGTTTCCTTCTCGTCGAGTTACGTCTGTCCGGTGCGATAAGTTTGACGCAAGCGAGCGGACCCAGACCTGGACGAGAATGTCGGGCGAACTTCCGACGGCGCGGCTGCTTCGCCAATGGAAGAAGTTGACACCCAACCTGGTCCCAAGCCCGTCCGATTGGTCGCTCCACTCACTGTTGGTCGAGCGTAGTCCGAGGAATGCGTAGGGACAATGACCGCTCCGCCGGAACATCTTGCCGATCGTCCAGCGACGCCAGCCGATTTGCTCCGACCGCCGCGAGAGTTTGCCGATCCTCCAGCGCTCGAGGACGCCGCGCTCGGCCTCGACGCATATGGCCAGCCGCACGACTTGCTCTCGGAGCTGCTCCGGAGCGTCCGTCTGAGCGGAGAACGGATCGTTGCGTACGCTCCGCTGCGGACTTTCGCGATCAGCTTCGCCGATATCGGCACCCTGCACATCATTGAAGAGGGCGAACTCGCGCTTCGGATCGACGGCGATCCGCACGTCGAGCGCGTGAGTCGCGGCGATGTCATCCTGCTCCCACGCGGCGATCCGCACCACCTCAGCGACGCAGGCAAGCGCGCGCACGCGACCGTGCGCGCCGGCGCATCCGAGCACGACGCGCCCGCACCCGAGCCGGCGCGCTGGCTCTGCGGAACATTCACGATCGGCGACCCGCAGGCGAGCCACCTGCTCGCGAGCCTCCCGGCCGTGATCATCCTGCGCGGCGCCCGCGGCCAAGCGCTCGAAGGACTCGAAGTGGCCCGCAGGATGCTCCTATTCGAGATGCAATCGCCCTCTCAAGGATCGGCGGTGATGGTCGCCCGCATCCTCGATCTGCTCTTCATCCAGATTCTGCGCGGCTGGGCCGCTGGCACGGACGCCGAACCGAACTGGCTGGCCGGTGCGCTCGACCCGCAGATCGGTCTGGCCTTGAGTGCTATCCATCGAGACCCCGGCCACGACTGGACAGTCGAGGAGCTGGCCGGAGCGTGCAGCCTTTCCCGGTCGGCGTTCGCTGCGCGGTTCGTCGCTCGCGTCGGGAAGCCGCCAGCCACCTATCTCGCGCACGTACGCCTGGACGCCGCCACCGACCTGCTCCGCGACACGTCCCTTCCGGTCACGCTCATCGCGGAGAACGTCGGCTACACGTCGGAGGCGGCATTCAGCCGCGCGTTCAAGCACCGCTACGGCACGCCACCGGTTCGCTGGCGACAAGACATACGAGCGAAACACTCGTGAGCGGCCCGCGTGCCGCGAGGTCGCTCCGTTCAGTCGCGGAGGCGCCGGTGTTGGTGCCGGCTGATGGGTGATGGGTGATGGGAGCGCCTTGGTGTTGCCTTGCGCGGCGCGGCGGGCGAGTATAACGAGTGCCTGGGTGTCTTCGAGTGCGAGTGATCCGTCCGGTGAGGGTGCTCCCGGGCACCACCAGCCGCGGGGAGGAGAACCGCACCACTCACTGTGCCGACTTTAGCTGGCCGTGCGAGACTCGCCGTTCTGAGCAGACCAAGGAGGCGCCGCGATGTCAGCGCTGTTTCCGTCAAGGCGAAGCTCTGCCCACTAGCGAGAACCTTTCAAGATCGTGATCGTTCTGATGCCCGGGCGCGCTCTGACTGAACATTGCCTCAAGCAATTGGTTTGCGATTGGTGGTCGGTGAACTATACGATCACCGGAAATTCTCCCGGCCGCCGCTATTTCCATCTCGCAATGACATTCTCTTTGGTTCTTAGCCGGCGTTGACGTCCAAAATTGTAGGAACGACGTACCCGATGTAGCCAGGTTCGATCTGCACCCGACCCAGCGACCGCAGTGATCATCACCACAGCACGCATAACGGCGGCGATGTATGCCTTGACGACTCTCCATGGCGAACGCGCTGAGTGACGCTGTCGTGAGCGGCCGACGTTGCATATGCTTCAGGCGCGGTGGAGGTAGGCCCGGTAGAGCTCGTGGAGTGCTTCCCAGTGCCGGGCATCCGCTTCCCTGTCGTACGTCAGGTTGTCCGGCACCGCGAATCCGTGGCGGGCCGGGTAGAACTCGACGGTGTGGTCGACTCCGGCATCGGTGAGAGCGCATTCCAGCAGCCCGGCCTGCTCGGCGGTGAACGAGCCGTCATCCGTCGCGGCGGCCACGTAGACCGCGGCGGTGACGCGGTCCGCCGACAGGTGCGGGCTCGACGGGTCGCCGGCAACAGCCAGCCTGCCGCCGTGGAACGACGCTGCCGCGGCGATCTTGCGGCCGAGTCCGCCCGCGGCGACCAGCGAAATGCGCCCGCCCAGGCAGTATCCGGTGGTGCCAATCGCCGATCCCGTCAGGTCCGGTCGCGCCAGCAGGAAGTCCGAGTAGGCGCCAGCATCGGCGATGATCCGGTCATTGGTGAGCACGCTCGTCAGGCGCGACAGCCGGGCCCGCTCCTGCTGGTCGGTGAACAATGTGGCCATGTCGAAAGGTGCCCACTTGCCCGCGCGGTAGTAGATGTCCGGGATCAGCGCGACGTAATCCATGCTCGCCAGCCGGTCGCCCATCTGCCGGAACGTCTCCCGCGCTCCGCCCGCGTCGGGATACACCAGCACGCCAGGCCACCGGCCAGTCCCGTCAGGGACGTGCAGCGTCCCGTTGCTGTGGCCATCGGGCGCCGGGATCTGAACGTCCAGGCGTCGCATTCAGCTACCTCCACCGGGCTCGTCGGAGCTGATCGCCCGAAAGTATCACCACGCGCCGCCCGGCCCCGCTGTCAGAAGGCTGCGACCGCAAACGTGACCTGCGAAGACACCCTTCATCACAGCCAACGGGCCTGCCTGGCTGCTCTCAACGCGCCTCTTGGAAAGCGTGCCGCCCCAGACCGGCGCGGCCGTGACCCGCCCCACAAGCGCCGATTGCGTAGCGTCGCCCCGCGAGGCCGCCTGCGGGCCTGGCGGCGAGGCCAGGCCCGATAGGCGTGCGGCGAACCTCACGGGGCGGACATGGCACCTATAGAAGCGCTGGAGGGAACAATGCGAGCGGGCCGCGTGCTGATTACTCGCCGGTCGAGGAGCCCTGGCGGCCCGGGTCGCCCTGCTGGCCGGAATCAGACGGGACAGGATTACAGTATGACCAGGAGAGATCAACGGGTCAGCGTAAGGCGAGCCGATGACAACCCCCATGTTTAGACCGGAAGAACCACCCTCGGAGCGCAGAAGCTCCTCGGGCCGCAAGGTAGATGCGAGACAGCTGTGGTCTGGCGGCGCGGCGACAGCGGTCGTCGCAGCGCTGATAGCGCTGGCCGGCATCCTGGTATGCCGGTGGCTGTTCAACATCCCCATCCTGGCGCCACGCCGGGACGGCGCGTGGGGCGATGCGTCCACTGCGGGGTATGCGATCGCGGCCGCCGCCGCCGCGCTGGTCGCGACGGCGATCATGCACCTGCTCCTGCTCACCACGCCGCGGCCGCAGATGTTCTTCACCTGGATCATCGGACTGGCGACACTGATCGTGGTTGTATACCCGTTCAGCACCACGGCCCCACTGTCCCAGAAGGTGGCCACCGCGGTCGTCAACCTGGTGCTCGGCGCCGCCATCGGATCGCTGATCTACGGGACCGCCGCGCGGGCGATACGGCGACGAGCGATCGCTGGTGGCTACCAGCCCAACTACCCGTCGTCGACACGGGGGAACTGAACTGCCGAGGTTGGACCCGTCGTCGCTCGCGCCGGGTAGTTTGCATCCAGGCGGCATGCCGCGTCAATGCCAGAACAGGCCGAAAACTGCGGTCACCAACGGTCACCCACGGGCCGCGCGAACGGCCTCCGACCTGGGCACGCGCAGGTTGACCCCGCTGCCGAAACGACCTTCTGGGCCCCGGATATCCGGTGGGATGCCCGTTCTGGGCGGAAAATCGGGGGGTGGTCGCTATCCGCTGACGCCGGCCGGTGCAGGCAGGATTCTGCCGCTTCCGCGTCGGACGCAGGGGTGGTCGAGGCGCTCCGGCCCTGCTCCTGCCGATAACCCTCATGCATGCTGGTGGGAGCCGATGCATGGGTGAGACCGATGTTGTGCGCGATGTTGGCCGGTGGGGCGCTCGTACGGCAGACCGCGAAGCGGTGGACTCCGCGCCGTCCGCGCCGTCCGCGCCGTCCGCGAGTGAGCCGCCGGCCTGCTGGCGGCCATCCGGTCAGGGACCCTCGATGGTCTTGGCGTTGCCCGTGACTTGGCGTTAGGTTCCGTTAGGCCCGGCCGGGCGGCCGACCTACACTGAAATACGGGCTCAGAATCGTGAGCCCGGATTTCAGCTTGCTGGGGCGGAGGACGCGAGGATGGCAGCCGGTGGCTACGTCGGAACCGTGCGAGCATCGGACGACGACCGCTCGCGAGTGCAAGCCATCCTCAATGATGCCTTCGCCGAAGGCCGTCTGACCCAGGCGGAATGGGACGAGCGGGCGACCGCGCTGGCGGGCCCGGTCACCTACGCTGATCTCGACAGGCTCACTGCGGACCTGCCCCGCCAGGACGTCGGCTTGCAGCCGCGCCCGGCCGCCGCCAGTCCGTACGGGGGCCAGCGCGCGCTAGCTCAGGAGCACACCAACGGCATGGCCATCGCCGCGCTCGTATGCGGCATCGGCCAGCTTCTCTGCGGATTCCCCGCCGGGATTGCTGCCATCATCCTGGGTCACAAGGCACTACGGCAGATCCGTGCGACCGGCGAGCAGGGCGACGGCCTGGCGCGCGCAGGGCTGATCCTCGGTTACATCGGCACCGTCGGGGTCGCTCTGCTCGTTGTCCTGCTCTTGTCGGTTGCGGCAACCCACCACGCTTGACCCGGGCTGGCAGACTGCTGCGGTAGTGGCCGCGGCGGAGGTTCTGAACGCAGGCATGACCGGCGGCGAGGATCCGCCCTGAGCGGTGACGCTTCAGGCCTCGCATCGGCCGCAGCCGGGCCTTCAGCCGCCCGTGGTCTGCCTCGATCGGGTTGTTCGCGTACTGCTCAACGATGTGCAGCGCTGAGGGAATCAGCTCGTCGAGGACCCGCGGGCAGGCAGGGCCGCGGCCGGTCGTGACTTCGACCGGGACCGTGCCGGCCCGCAGCGCCCGGGTGAAGAAGCGCCGGGCGGCCGCCAGATCGCGCCTCGCCGACAGTAAGACGTCGATGACCTGGCCATGCTGGTCGACCGCCCGGTACAGATAGGTCCACGTACCGGCGACCTTCAGGTACGTCTCGTCGACGAACCACCGGTCACCGGGAGCATGGCGGCACGGCCGGGCAGCCTCGATGAACTCCGGGGTGAACCGCTGCACCCACCGGTACACGCTGACAACGGTGACGCCGCGCTCGGCCAGCAGTTCCTCGACATCCCGGTAGGACAGCCCGTACCGCACGCAGGTACCAGCGGACCGCGACCGAGAGCACGTCAGGCCGGAACCCGAAGCCAGCGAAGACCGAAGCCGTGCGAAGTGCAGTCACTGAACCAGTCTCCGGCCATCGGCGATCGACCAACGCGACAGAGCCGTCCCGCTTACCCGGCTGCATTACAGCATCGTGTCGCCCCGCTGCGGTGGCACCGCAGCAGGCCTCTGATCGGCGTCTTGGACCTATGCTGGGACCGGGGTGTTGTCTGCGACGGTGAACATGATGTGGTATCGAATTGCCGCTGACCTGATACTCGTCATCCACCTGCTATTCATCGGTTTCGTGGTGGGCGGCTCCTTCCTCGCCTGGCGCTGGCCGCGGATCATCTGGGTGCAGCTGCCGGCGATGGTATATGGCGCGCTAGTTGAATTGATTGGCTTCGTGTGCCCGCTCACCTGGCTGCAGGATTACCTGCTCCGCCGCGGCGGGGAGGCAGGATACCGCGGCGGGTTCATCTCCCACTACCTGATCCAGGTGATCTACCCGCCCGGCCTGACCCGGGGAATCCAGATCGGGCTCGGGCTGTTCGTCGTGCTCATCGCGGTGGCCGGATACGCGGGTTACCTGCGCCGCCACCAGCCAGCCCGCGCCTGGCGGGCCGGTCACTGATCATTATGCGGGGCGCGCCGGCTTCGGGAACGGCTCGATGCCGGGCGCCACCCGAAGGAGAACAACACGCGAGCGAAGCCATGAGCAGGCGGGCGGGTAGCGCAACAGGCCACCGCCCAGGGTGATTGTTCTGCACCCACAGAGCGCAGGCGGCCCTGACCCGGTCGCGTTCTGGCTCATCCGGTGTCCTCGTGTGCGGTGTTGCGCCAGAGCACGGGGAAGTTGCCGGCGGCGAGTTCCTCGACGCGGCGAACACGCCATGAGATCGATTGCTTGCGTTGCGGCGGCGCGGCGTTGAGCAGACTGGTCAGCATGGCCCGGGCCCGCAACAGCACCATCGCGGACTTGGCACTGGACTCGATGAGATCGTCCAGGGCAATCTGCAGGTAGTCATCCCAGGATGGCACGGCCAGGACCACGCGGACGGTCCCGGCGTCATCGGCTACCTCGGCGACGTCCAGGTCACGCGGTGCGAGGGGCAGCAGGAGGCTCTCGATGGTGTCCAGTACCTGGACGGCGGTGGCCGGATCGTTGACGGCCGGCGATAGCGCACGCAGGCCGATGTCGGCCAGGAGCCGGAAGGCGAACAGCGGGTCCTGGCGGAAGGTACGTTCCTGCCCGGTCACCAGTCCGCCGAGCACCGCCGCGTCGCTCCCGCCGGCGCCGTGCAGGCCGGCGACCGGGGCGCCTTCCTGCAGCGTGTCGCCGATGCGGGCCCGGAGCACGATCACGGCAGTACCGGCAGCGGAGCACAGCCGCCGCAGATCGAGTTGCTGCAAGATGGCCTGCCGGCGCGGCCAGGTGACCGTCTGGGTGAGCGGCGGCAGCTGCGAGGCGGGCCGCCGGTCGCTGCCGGCCGGGTGGCGGTAAAGCTCGTCGATAGTCACCCGGCCCTGGGCGGCGATAGCCGACAGGGTCGGCGCGAGCTGGATGGAGGCGAAGGCCCGCACCTGCAGCGTGCGGATCAGGGCGAGCGTGACGAGCACCGCGACCACCTCGGCAACCGGCACGATGACCGGCACTCTCGGATCGTTGCCGATGGCCAGCGCCGCAGTGACCGAGAACACGAACACACCGATGGCCAGCCCGAACGTGCGCCACACGATCGGGTCGTCGCGGAACAGGTTCAACCGGGGCGACAGGCTGCCGAACGCCCACTGCACGGTGAGGAAAAGCAGCGAGAAAATAATGCTGACCAGCCCCAGGACGCCGAAGCCAACAGCGACAAGCGTCTCCGTCACCCGGGTGCTGGCCACACTGGTCTCGATGGTGATCCGCGGCAGCACCAGCCCGAGCCCCAGCCCGGCCACCGCGCACAGCAGCTGCACCAGCCCTGCCCGCATCCGGCGGCGCGGCCGGGCGAACCTGCCTACAACGATGGCGGACCCCCAATATCACGGCGGATGCTACGCCACACGGCCCCGTAGCCCGGTCGGCACCAGGCGCCGTGGATCACCTCGCTCATGCGCGCCGTAGGCCGGAAGCTCAGTTGGTACCCGGCTGCGCGCAGGTACCAGCGCTCGTCAACGTTCCGGCGCGGCAGGTAAACTCCAGGCACCACGGCGCCGCCGCGCGGTCCCGGTGAACCCGCCCGGAAGTTCCGTTCCACTGGCGGAAAGCATGTGGCGGACATGCAGCGCATCCTCCTATTCTGGCGATCTTTGGCCGAGACGCTCAGGAGGCTCGCGCATCGGGCCGTCCCCTCATCGATGGAGTGGAGCAAGGACATCTTCTCGGGCATGAAATCACGCCACTACGCGAAATCACGCCACCAGAGAAAAGGACCGGCGGGACGCCACGCGGACGTGCGGGGTGCCAGGACGCTGCGAGGCCCGTGAGCTGCGGCAATGGGCCACGGCAGCCGTTGGCTACAGGGTCGTCGGCGCGCGTCTAGCAGGACGGAGCCCGGTTACCATAACTCCGCTCCGGCCCCGCACGGTACAGCAGAGGGCGACTCAATGACCGGCGATTTACCCGCAGGGGACTTCGACTACAACCAGCCGTTCGAGGTCGACATCGGCCGCGCGGCGGTCATCGCGGAGGCGCTGCGCGAGTACGGTGCCCCGCACTGCACCGCCGATGTGGTGACCGCGGAGCTGGCCAAACCGGAAAAAGAGCGCGGCATGACCGGCCGCTTCGCCGCCGACGCCCTGGAGAAGGCCGGGTGGCGGCCGTGAGCGGTTCGGTCCTCTTAAATGATGGCGTCCCCGCCTTCCTGGTGCTCCTGGTGCTGCTGCTGGCGATATCGCTCGTTTTCGAGGCAGGCTCGCCGCCCTCGCGGGTCAGCCGGGAAACGGCGACTGCTCCCTCACCAGCGCCCGGTAGAAGGGCGGACCAGCCAACCCGCAGATGCTCGGTGATGGCGGGGACCGACTTGCCGAGAGTAGGCCGGGCGATGGCGATGGCGTCCCGGTAGACCCGTGCGGCGGCAGCCACCTGTTCGGCCTGCGGTCGCTTGAGCGGAGGATCGGCGCGCCAGACAGGCACACCTATACGTGCCGTAACCGGGCGCCGGAGCTGAAAGCCGGGCCAGCGAGTCCTGTCCTGCTGGCCCGGCACACAATGTGCGGGTCAGACCCGTTACGTCGGTGTAAACGCGGGAATAACAGTAACTGCCATATCGGCACCCCGTAGGCCCCGCGGTGCCGGCAGCCAGTGGGCCACCGAACGCGCGGTCGGTGGCCCTGGTTAACACGAGCAGGCGGGCCCGAAGTAGTGCCGCCGGTTACCTTGACGTAGCGCCTGGCGGGCCGGCGGGTGAGTCTGCAGTGCGAGGCGCGCCCAGTCTCATCAACGAATACGAGGGGGCCGCTTAGAATCCAAGGTCAAGACCGGTGGCCGACTTCTGGAACCCCATAGGGTGATTTAAGGATCTTCGCAACCCTAATTCTCCCAGTTCAGGAGCAGTTCAGGAGCACTTCTCATTGACTGCCACGCCGGTCAGCGGCTGAGTCAGGATGAATTCTCAGGGCCTAGGGAGTGAAGCTGGGTGGCACTATCCCGTTCGCGGCCATCAACAGCCCGAGCCAGAAACCGATCGCCGCTATCCCAATGATACCGAAGGTCGTCCACTCCCCTTCCACCCCGGATGCTATTGCGGCGGCGCTTACGAAAAGGTTCCACACAAACCAAAACGCCAGCAGGATCTTCCACCACCACGACTTCCGGACCTCTTCTGGGATCGGTTCTCCCGGCTCGGGGAGCGGCTCAAAGCGGCGAGATGGCGCAGCTTGCGCGGGCTCCGCGGCGGGCGGCTGCCCAGGTTCCGCCGTATTCCCGGTCGGTCTAGCCGCTGGCAACGCTGAGCGCTCCTCGTCCTGGCTCACGTGCCTTAGTGTGCTCCGGGCGTGAGCGAGGCGCCAGCTAGGACGGCGAGCGGCTAGAGCTGACGCCTTGGTCCCAAACGGCGAGTGTCGTGGACCGCCCCTGGCGTCTGAGCGCTGGCCCTATGGCTTGGCTTCCTGGTACCTCTGCAGGCCAGCCATTCGTGCTAAAGGCTGTTCAAGCGGCCCCGAGCACCCCACCTACCAGGCCATCGAGGAACTCGGCGACGTGGTCGGCGCCCTCTTCATCTGCGACTACCGCGCCGATCCCGCGCTGCGGCGTGAGCTCCATGCGGTCGACTCGCTCGACAGTGATCATGTCACCGTCAACGACGTACAGGCCCGGTACCGGGCCGACGCGCAGCCGGTGGCACCTGCCCCGGTGGAATCCCTCAGCGAGAAACGGATCATCCACCAGGCCGGCGACCACCGCGCCGACAGCGCGCATGCCGTCCTAGTCTCACAGGTAGCGGCGCGCTGGCGCCGCCGCCGCGGGTGTCCACCTGATCTTCACCGGTCACTGCCGAGCAGCCTCGCCATGACCTCCTCATGCTCATGCGACAGCGCGCCCGGGCACCCCGCGGCGACCCATTCGTCATGCGCCGCGAGCGTCGCCTCGATCTCGGCCTGGGGCGAGGCGTGCCGCTCCACCGCCCGCAGCCGCCGCAGCTCCGCGAGCGGGACGATCGCGGCGGCCTCGCCGCCGAGGTGGATCACCTCATACGGCACGGCGCCGATGCCGTGACGACCGAGTTAGCGGAGATCAGCACGGCACACGGCGGACCATGCACTTATACCCCAAGCGCTTGTAGCATTCGAAGCTAACGCAGCCAGCGCGAAAGCGCTCCGCGTCGCCTGGTGAGATTGCCTACGGCCACTCCCGACTGAACCCGGCCGAGAGTCGCCGGTCTATGCAGCTATCGAGGGATGAGACAGGTGCGGCGCGAGTCATTGACCCACCTGCCTATGAAGCAGATGTCGTGGCCGGAACCTCCTTCGCACCACCACACGGACTGGCTATCTGCGGTCCGGGGGTGCGCACCCAGCTGGTGCCTCGGGTGGGGTATAGCACAGCCTCTGCCGC
>Ga0187883_10001670_pt1 | contig 13523 bp, 14 predicted proteins | sample June2016WEW_20_1_2_FD_132966 | JGI IMG/M metagenome (GOLD analysis project Ga0187883, IMG submission 132966) | Peatland microbial communities from SPRUCE experiment site at the Marcell Experimental Forest, Minnesota, USA - June2016WEW_20_10 | ecosystem: Environmental > Terrestrial > Soil >...
GGCCAAAGGCGGTAGCCTGCTGCTACCACGGATCACTGCTGTCCCGCTAATCCATCGTTTGATTGCCGATGACTGCCTAGCTGTGATGCTGGCCAAGTCTCTCGTCGAGCTTGATATTGCCGTCCCTGGAGATTGGGAAAGGGCGGACTGCGACCCAACATCCTCTATCAGACTGACGCTCGAACGCTGGATCAAGGCGCATGGGGACTCAGCCATCCGCCGCCGCTTCCTGTTGGTTGCCACGATCGGCGACACTCCCTGCGAATGGACGGAGCGTGATGAAACCAAGCCAAACCAGTTGTTTCTCATTGTCGAGCCTTCCGAGGCGAGCTGTGGATGTGTGACCTTTGGCCCAACGCTGGAGCTGCTGGAGAAAGTTCATCCACAACTGCCAGCGACCTTCTTCAACCTCTTCATCGGCGCACTCAATCGCTTTATCCGCGTGTACGATCACCGCAATGCCGAGGAACGAGCCGAGATGCTGCAGGAATGGGCCGCGCAAGAGGCAGACGCGGATCAGTACGAAATCCCAGACGTGCAGGGGTCTATTCCAGCGTGCATGCGGCAGACAGCACTGGATGAGGCAGAGCTTGCTCACCTGAAGGACAAGATCAATGACCCATTCGCAAACAAGCTAGTGGAGACTGTCCTTAGCCTTGAGCGCGTGTCCGCCCAAGCGAAGCGGCCCGAGCTTGGCGACGACATCGGCCAACAGCTTTCGGACTGCAATCCGCCCCTACCCTGTCTCCTTGCCATCTTTGCTGAAGCCGACTCTGTGGCGGCCTGCTTTGATGAGGACGCCCAAGGAATGTTGGAAGTAACGCCGGAACCTAATCTCATCATTCCATTCGATCCCACTGAAACGGAGAGCGTTCGAAAGGCCTTCCACGTGTTCGGAGTGGCCTGCGAGACCATCGCGGCGGCAAGCGACCTGATTGACCTCATGCCAGGCAACGACAAGTGGGTCATTTGAGGATAATAGCTATGCAAGCCTACGTCGCCATCGGAGCCAATTCCGAATTCAAATTCAGCGAAGCCGTTTTCATTTATCGAGCTGGAGGTGGAGGGGCGTTTGCAAGCCTCCACCGGATTAAGCAGGCTGACGATGGAGTTCCTTATCTCGCGCCCGGCGAACCCCTGACTACCGCCTTCGTACGCACCCTTGCTCAGGGTCTCGGAGCACAGGTCAGGCCGGAAATCTTCTCTGAAAGCATTTTGGCGCGCACTCCTGACCTGCTGGTGTGGTGGTCACGGCCGCAACGCAGAGTCATGTTTTTCGGCGGAACGGACGAGGAAGCAAGGAAAATCAGCGGTCTCATCTTCCCGCACGCGACGCTGATTTTCAAAGTTCTGGGTAAGGACCTCTTTGTGCGGGCGATCGCGACGACCTCACGACCGGGACCGGAAACGCCCCTGAAGACCGCTCCCTACTGGAACACGGACAATCGGGGCATGGTCTGTGTCGGCAGCATGCGCGTACCCGAGTCTTCCGACATCGCTTCGATACCTGGTTGGGAAAGCGCATATTTCCGATCTGAATTCACACATGCAGCCGGAGCGGTGCGGCTCACCAGCCACCCCGGAGGTTTCATCGGGTTGTGGAGAGGTCTTGTTGGCAGGAAGAGGTTTCCAGTTCAACACCTGACCGATGCCGTCGAGACGCTACAAGAATTCGTCGCGCGCGGAAGCGAGCGTTGAGGAGTTGGCCATGGAGACTCACCGCATCCACTCGGAGTTGCTCGAACGGCAGGTGCGCGTGCTGGTAGTGGGTTGTGGAGGAACAGGCAGCGCGGTTGTGGCAGGCCTGCCGTACTTGCATCATTATGTGGAATTCGAGGTCAAGGAAAATCTACGGCTTAAAGATAGGCAACTCCCCGCTAATTCGGGGACGAGCGAATCGGGCATTCGTTCGGGAACGGTAGCAGCATGGAGATCCATAGACTGCACGCAGAATTGTTAGATCGCAAGGTCAGGGTGTTGGTCGTCGGATGCGGGGGGACGGGAAGTGCCATCATCGGAGGCTTGCCTTACCTCCACCTCTCGATGCGTGCGCAGGGGCACCCTTGTGGCTTGCGTGTGACCGTGATGGATGGGGACACCATTTCGCCCGCGAATTCTGTCCGCCAGCCTTTCAGCCGCGCCGAGCTTGGACTAAATAAAGCGATCGTGCTGGTCAACCGGCTGAATATCTTCTGGGGATTGGATTGGGAGGCGGTGCCAGAGAACCTGACGGAGCGTCATGATATCCGGCAGACCGATATCGTCATTGGCTGCGTGGATTCGCGCGCCGCGCGAGCCGTGATAGAGCTTCAGACGACACACAATAGTGCGGTCCACTACGCACTCGACATCGGCAACAGCGAGTCGAGCGGCCAGTTTATTCTGGGCGAGCCGCTGAACGCCCTTAATCGAAGATCGAGAACCCGCCTGCGTACGGCCGCTGAGCTGTTCCCCGAAATTATCGACGCCATGCTTGATAATGACGGCCAGCCAAGCTGCAGTGCAATTGAGGCGCTCGAGAGGCAACATTGCTTCGTCAACACCGTGCTGGCGCAGCACGCCCTAGCGTTGCTCGCTCGGTTGTTTCGATACGGCCAAATCTCCCACCACGGCGCTTTTGTGGATGTCGCGAGTTCGCGGGTGGTGCCGCTCGCGGTCGATCCATTGGTCTGGCATCGGGTCCGGAAACGGGGCCACCAAGCCGCGAGAAGCAAGCGGGTGGCTGAAGGAAGCCGCGTGTCTGTCGGGGCGGGACGGGCTGTCGCGTCCACAACACTGTAAGGGTTCACTGCCTTGTTGCGTCAGCGAACTCCTACGGTTGGAACCGTTCGAGCAGAGCATCGCAAGTGTTACTGATAGGGGGCCGTCAAGGGACGACCGTCAGCGCCTCCCAAAATCAACGAAAATGTCACCAAAGGCGCCGGTTCGATGTCACCCGCCGTTGTTCGCTTGGACTTGCAGAATCTCCCGCGGTGTCTGACCGGAAGGAGTGGGCACATTCGAAAGTTTCTCACATAACTTCTGCAAGGCTCCAAGCCCCTCATCGACTGCACGGCATTCCTCCTCAGTGAGAGGGATTTCCTGCCGCATCCGCAAAAGGTTGCTCTTGGCTTCCAAAAGCTGAGCTTTGCTTGAGGCTTTTGGGAGATAGTAGTCACATTTCGCACAGGCCATCCGGTGGGGACACTCGACGAAGAAGTCCCACGTACAGTGACCATGACCGAGGTCATAATACTTCCAGGATTCTCCTGACGCTGCCAAGCCATTGCGTACTGCCTCACCATCAATGAGAACCTCGATGGAGCGAAGGTTCCGCTTAAACGATTCTGCTTCGGCATAGGCCTTCGCAAGCTTGGTCGGTTGCTGCGCGATGTAGTGCAGAGTCGAGGCCGGCGATTTGTGGCCCAGCCACGCCTGGATATCTGGTAGAGACATATCGGCTTTGTCTAACTGCGAAGCCAAGGTGGAGCGTGCGCGGTGGCTTGTGATGGCTCCCTTCGGATCGAGCTTCGGAATTCCCGCCTTCTTGCAAAGCAGAGGGATAAGCGTCTTGTTGACATACGCGCTGCCAACGTGCCTCCCTCGATACGAAAACAGCAAATCCACCATTTCGCCGGTCTTCTTGTCTAATGCCTTCGGCTGAGGCGGGCGGACCTTTTCCCACGTTTCGATAGCCTCGCCCACAGCATGATCGATCGGCTTGATAAAGGCGGGTGCGGTTTTGTTGACCGGCACCTCCAGCAAGCACGACTGGCGTGGCGATGACGAAGCTTCTGTCCGCTCTTGGATTCCAGCATCTTCAGTCTCCGGCGTGTTTGCATCGCCACAGTTGGGGTCAGAGACCCATCTGATGCACCCGACGCGCAAGCGTCGGTATTCGTTGTTTCTAAGGCCAGCGAGAAGCCACGCCACAGCGAGTGCTCGGACCAACTCGAAAGGGAAGTACATATGGGCGCCCACCGTTTTCTTGGGCAAATCCTCGCTCTTGAGATTTAATCCAGCCCACAACAGCTTTGCCCAAAAGGAATCCGTAACCGGGCGTGGCTTGGTGCCTAAGAGGCTTTTGATGGACCTTGGGGTGCGGAAGGCTCGGCTTGGGTTAAACCGCCTCGGGATCCAATTCCACTCCTGGCAATCCCAAAAGAAAGCATGGAGCGTCGTGAGATAGCCTTCCTTAGTGGCCGGGGATAGCGGCTTACCGGCCGGACGATGGCCCGGATCGGCTAGGCGTCCAACAACCAAGCGATCAATCATGGCCACACACTCGGCCGCTAGGGGGACGTCCCATTGCGCCGGCGACACAATGTCAGGATGCTCGAGTTTCAGCCACCGTCCTGTAACCTTGAGATCGGAGTAACCCTGGAGTCGCGTCTGTCGGACGAAAGTAGAAGTATTGAACCATCGCCAGCACCAGCGTAACCATTCCGGATCGATTCGCTGGTTTTCAGCGAGTGCATTCCAGTCACAGCCCTCATGAACAGCTTCGACCAATCGCGCACGCCGAGTGGGAGGGACACTGATCTGCTTTGCGACAATTCCCTTTGCGGCCAGGATCATCGAGATCGTACTGAGGAGGAACCGAGCATTCTCCGTTCCCGCCGTATTATAAAGCGACTGCAAGAAATCAGGGCTGATGTCCTTTAAGTAGGGACTGTGGTTTGCCAGCAAAACCTTCCGCAGCATGCCGAGTATTTCGTTGAGTGTGCGGGGCGAATATCCCCACCCTTCTAGGGCAGCTTCCGTCGTCGCGACAGCGCCTGCCATGTCCTGCCCAAAAGCCTTTTCGGCAAGAAGTTGGGGGACTAACCTCCTCCCTCTCGGATTGACCTCCAAATTGCACAGCAGATAGGCCATGGCGGCGGGGATCTGATACCGATAGTTTCGTTCGATCGAAAGTAAATCCTGCCAGTCCTTCTTGCTCCAGGCCCAGAACGACTTTTTCTTCTTGTGCATCAAAACAAAAAGGTTTGCCAGCGGATAATGCCTTCGGGGCGCGTTCTTAAGATCAGAACAGATGATGGCGCGTGCGGCTTCCAGGGGCTCGATGAGTCGACGTACGTCCTTTCGGTATCTAAAAAGCGCCCATCCGGGATTGCGTGAACGTCGAACACTTCTCATGACCGCGAGTTCCGAGCCTGTTAAGTCTGGACGACGGTCGTAGCGTGAGATGTCGAGCCGCAGATTGAAGCGAGGGCAAATCTCCACAGCGCACCTCATTTGAGGATTTCGGACGCCGCTGTCAGGCGCCATGAATGAATGGCTGACATGGCACTTTCAAATCTTTCTGTCAGATCTCTTGCGCTCAGATGCAAGTACAAAAGGGTGGTCTGGAGATTCTTGTGGCCGGCAAAGTGGGCGATATCCTTCAGATCCCATCCGGCTCTCGCCAGGTCCGTCAAGCAAAGGTGCCGGAAGGTATGTGTACTGAATTGCGGCACCTGAGCCTTAAGAGCGATCTCGCGAATCACTTTGGACCAGGTCCACTTCGTGATGGGCTGACCCGCATTGCGGTTCGAGTTCGAAATGAATAACCTCCCTGATGCACGCGTGAACCTTTGCCGTACCTTAAGGTACTGGTTCAGGAGCTGGGCGCTCGCCTGGCTGAATGGCAATACCCGATCAGATCGGCTTTTCGTGGTCTCGCCTCGTATTCGCACAGTGCGCAGTGCCGGGTCGAAGTCGCTTGTGCATAAACAGCAAAGCTCCTCGCGCCTAAGCGCGCAGTCATATGAAAACAAGAACATGAATCGATCCCGAGGATCGAGGGTGCGCGCCGTCTGAAGCAATCGGCTCCATTCGTCTTCGGACGGTATCCACGGGAGGGTGCGATATCTTGGGACCAAGCCTCGTATCGAAGGCTCGCCAACAGGCCTCCTCAAACGATGATGTCCTCGCCCAACCGGGTTAGCCTGTAGTGCGCCTTGCTCTACCAGATAGTCGTAGAAGAGTCGCAGTGCGGTGAGCCGCTGTTGAATGGTCGCATTCGACAAGGGAACCCTGGTTCCGATGTCATCCGTTGTTGTTTCTCGCCCGCCGTTCAGGTGCCGGATATAAAGGGAAATACCTTCAAGACCTGGACGTAGCGCATCCTTTGCCTGGAGACGACAGAAGCGGAGGAAATCAGCCAGCGCTCTGGCATAAGCGAGAATGGTATTCTGGGCTAAGCCCAAATTGGATTGCACCGTCAGCCAGTCGATTCCCGATTTAAAATCGTCCAAGCCCACAAAACTCTTTCCCTTCGGCGATGGTTGGACCATGGCTTCCTCCAGAGGTTTCAACGAGGCTTGGGAATTAGCAAGTATATTTCATCTGACGTATCCATCGATGGAGTAGATCGTATTCAGCTTCGATGTTTTAGCGGAGAGCCCCCTATCAGGTCCGCAGCGTTTTGGCGCGCTAACCTCAGTCGCCCTACGGGCTCCTTCGGTCAGCGCGCCAAAGAACTCAGTCTGCGACCGTAATACACCACAGATCACATTCCAGAGCACCGCGTTCGAACGCCCTCAATTCCAAGTAACTTACAATCGCTTGTGGCCCGCGGCCACCCCGGAGGACTCCACGTTACGGTCTTAGACGGCGATACAATCTCACCCACCAACTGCATCCGCCAGCCTTTTACGCGGTCAGAGGTTGGCCTGAACAAGGCGGTCGTTCTGGTCAACCGGCTCAACCTATTTTGGGGTCTCAAATGGGATGCTGTCCCGGCTCACCTGAAACCAGGAAACCACATCTCGCGAGGTTATTCAGGTGATGATCTCCGCGCTCACATTGTGGTCGGTTGCGTGGATACGCGGGCCGCAAGGGCTGCAATTCACGATACGGTCGGGAATTGCAGCACGGTTTCCTACTGGCTTGATTTGGGCAACAACGCAGATAGCGGGCAGTTCATCTTGGGCGAACCGCTCAACGACCGCAACCGCAGGGCAAAACTCCGCCTGAGGTCTGCGGCGGAGCTATTCCCAGAAATCATGGACCCGACTCTCGACAACGATGGAGAACCGAGCTGTAGCGCTGCTGAGGCCCTGGAGCGCCAGGAACCTTTTGTTAACTCGACCCTCGCGCAACACGCTCTTGCTTTGTTGGCCCGACTGTTCCGGTACGGGACGGTTTGCTATCACGGCGGTTTCATCAGTCTCTCGACGGGCGTAAGCAGTCGTCTGCCGATTGATGCGTCTTTGTGGAGGCGAATCCGACCGCGCTGCAAGAGTGAAAAGAGCAGAGCGTAAGACCGGCCGGAAAGTCGTTTCCAGTCCCACCTACTGCCATTCCTGACACACCTCCATTTGCACAGCGCAATGCAACACAGGAGGTCCTTCCATGGCTGAAACTGAAAGCCAATTTCAGGGTATTCGTGGATTCCTCTGGCTAGCTGTCGGCTTCTTGCTCCTAGCGGCTGCCATGGAAGCGTAATCTATATCGTTGTTCACCTTCTCAACTAGTTGTGAGCCGCGTAGTTCGGAGGAAACCTCTCCGATAGCCGCCAACCAGAGTCAAACACCATCCTGCCGCACTGCCCCATCGGCCAATCTTTCCATGCGGGAGACCTTCGGACTGACCCAAACCACACTCTTCCAGCCGCCTTGGGCAGCCAGAAACTTGGACGAACGCAAGTACTCCCATGCCGCTCCTGCGAGGCCAGCGGCCTGCTTGCCCCCCAGGGCATAGTGCAGGTCTTGCCAGGTGCGACCATCCGGCGCCTGTCCTTTGTAGCCGCGCTCCATGATACCGATTCCTGTTCTCGGCTGATCTGTCTTGAACATGATCAACTGAAAGCACCCGCACCCGGTGTGCGGCGCCTCGTCGAGGGAATGCAGTTGGACGCGTGTGATCCTTCCTCCCGTCAGGCGCGCAGCCGCCGCGTTGACTCCCGACCACTCACCGGCGGCGGGATCGAGCAGATCCCCCTTGGCGCAGGTCCCGAAAGAATTGATTCCAGAGTGCAAGGCGCGGTGATGGATGTTGGTCATGTCGTCGTAGCCGTAAAGTGCGCCGGTCTTGATGAACTCGTAGGCCCGGCCACATTGCGGGGGCCGCTCGGGCGTGAGAATGCAGACGTGATCAGGCGCGAAAGCCGAGCAACCTACGCAAGTGATGAACTCCGAAACGCTCTCTTCGGTTGCCGACTCGATTTCCCGCTCCCGTCGAGTTCTCTCGGCAGCGACATCGACCGCCATAGCGTTCAAGCGATCACGGTCAAAGATGACCTCAGTGCGTAGTTTCGTGATTTTCGGAAACTCGTTGCGAACCGCCGCAATGAGGGACTCACCAATTTGCTGGGGAGGCAAATTCAAGCCCGGCGCAAGTCCCAGCACCAGCCGGCCGGAAGCGTGCTTCGCCAAGACCCCACGCATTTTGGTGAATACGCGCGCCGCGCGGGACTCGATATAGCGCCGGTCGAAGGCGTCCAGGGGTTCGGCATCAACAGTCAGGAGAACACCCATTGGACCAGAGGGCGATCCAAGCACATCGACGCCGGAAACTTCCACTTGCCCCTTCCGTAGAAGATAGAAACTTTCGGGTGTATCCCCCCAGGTTGCGGCAGGTTCGAATCTAACATCGTCCTCCTGAGGATTCAGGTAGTCGGGTAAGGGCGGTAGGTCAGGGTGATCCAGGAGGCGGCGGATGCTTGGGAAAGCGACCACGGCATCGATAACTTCATTCAGAGCGGCAGCGTGGACTTGGCGCCCGAGCTGGAACGGATAGTCTGGCGGTGTGACGGCGGGCACGCCGATACGCATGGCAGCCAGCGATACGGTAGATTCCAGATCATTCAGCTTCCCGCGGCAGACCACCAGGCCGGAGGTGAAGTCTTCGATGAAGTGCCCCAGCAGATGGGTATCGCCGAACGGCACGCGCCCGTAGACAAAGGCGTAGCGCGCCAGTCCATTGAGCAGGCTGTAGACGCCAGTAAGCCCCTCCGCCGTGCCCATGAACTTGAACTGCCAGCGGGTATTCAGCGCCGCTTGTGCTTCCTTGACGTCCGCATCTCCCAGGAAGGAGATCCAACCATTCAAGCGTTTACTGGCAAACACCTGGGTCAAGAAGGCATCGTCGTCGGGTACAGATTCGGGTGTGCCAGGCTGGTTGCAGGCGTAAAGCTCAAGCAGTACGAGGCCCACCTCAAGCAGATTGAGGGGATCAGTCTCGATACGAGCGCGCACATCGTCGCGGACCCGCTCGGGATCAGGGATCTCCCCATAAACGGCCAAGGCTAAGGGAAGGGGAAATCGCGCCGAGACGACGGGCCGGAATTCGAGCCCCTGGGTTAGTTGCAAGAGTTCAGCAAGCCCTCGCTGAAGGATCACGCGCGCCTCTCGAGAAAGTCCGGTCCCGTGATCGTGAGAATAGTTTTGCAAGGCGAGCCTCCAGGAAGGTTTCCAGCCGGAATCTTCATTTCCAAATCTCGCCGGCCGGTACTGTATTGCCCATCTTCAAGACACCCGGCCACCGGGGTCTTGCCGCAGGTATTTAAGCAATTTGCTTGCCTGCGTCGGGGCCGACGGACTGGTCGAACACGGACTCAACGGTAATCTTCACGACGTGGTGCAGCGGCGGCAAGCCCTTGGGAGACTCCTTGAGCTGCTTGCTTGTGTCTTCAAATAGCGGGCCAGATGTTACGATCTCGGCGGTTCCTTTGAGCTGGTAGCCCTTGGCCGTAGCCGCGTCCACAACCGTGACGGCAACTTTGTCATTCTCCTGAAGATTCTTTCTGGTCTTCAGAGAAAATAAGTCGGCGAAGAGTACGTGATGCTCATCCATCAGTTTGAGAGTTCCTTTGGGGGTGACGTTGGGCACTCCGTCCCGGGAGGCAGTTGCCACCCACGCTAGCTTGCCGGGTAGAAAGTCCTGAACATACTTAGGAATGCTTACCATGATAGTACCTCCAGATGCGATTTACTGAACACGGCTTTAGTCTAGCAGGACTGGGTAGCAGACGCAGTAGCAGGCGCTACAAAGTTTGCATGTTTTTACCGCGTTAAGAATCTGCAGACGGGGACGCGCGGAGAACAATGTGGACATTGGAAAGATGAAAGAACCGTAGGCAGGCGTGGTGGGCAGGGGGTGCGGAATGAGCTTGCCGGGAATTCAACCTATCGCGTTAACGTCACTGATGAAAAGGAACTTGCCGATCGTGCGAATCTTCCCCATATCGCGGAGTTTTCCGAGCGTACTGGTAACGCTCACGCGATGAGCGCCCACGAGGAAGCCGATTTCATCATGGGTCAGCGGGAAGGCAATCGTCCAACCTCCAGACGTGCGCGTGCCTACTTCCCGCGCGACGTTAATCAAGACCTCGTAGAGTCGAGCCTCCAGGCTCGGCTCTGAAAGAGCGCCCACTTTCCCGGAGAGGTGCTCGATTCGAAGGGAAAGGTTTCGGATCACCGCCAACCCGACCATTGGATACTTCACGACCAAGTTCTCGAAACTCTTTCTATTGATGCCGCAGGTAAGCGTGGGCTCCAAGCAAGTGGCCCCAACCGGGTACTCGCCCTTCTCCAGCAGGACGCTTTCACCGAGCAGATCTCCCGCCTTTCGGATATCGAGGGTAAGGACGCGCCCCTCCTCCGTGACCTTCCAAAGCTTCACCGACCCCTTCTTGATCAGATACATACTGTCTGCCGGGTCGCCCTGCCGGAAGAGATCCTCTCCCGCAGCCAGGTTCCTTCGTACCAGATCCTTAGAGATAGCACCCCACGCCTCCGGCGGCGCACCCTCGAAGAGCCACACCTGGCCGAAACAACGGAGGTGCAGAACAACGCTGGGGCCAGCCAGTTCTGTACACAGGCACGAATTGCTCATACCCTTTCGCTTTCTGAGGGCGGCTTTCAGCCACTTAACGTGGAATTTCCGATTTCAAAATCATCTTTCCGCGAAAACCATACGTATGCCCCGCTTGTTTGTCAAGTTCAGATCGACATGATCGCCCTCGGATCACATCGCGGCTCGTTTGGCAGCTTCGCTGACTTGTTTGGTCTATTTCTCGCCTCCAACCTGCCTGTCTGCTCACACTTGTCCCCACTGGATCACTTCTGAGCGTTCGTTTGCTCTCTCTCTTGATTCGCTAGCCGTCTGACAGGGCCGGGAAAACCTGTCGACGCTGTGAGGCTTGGCAGTGAGATAGATTGCATTCCGGGCTGCTAATCGTCCACGATGAATGTACGCATTCTTCTCAGAAAGGATCCCCCTTGCGCTTTCAGGGCAAAAGTCGACTCGGTTTCTACCCGCTTCCATTGTCTGAGGCCTGCCGGCTTCGAAGGTTTCTCTTGTTTCCCGATCAATCCACGTCTGCAGTAGACCCCTGCGTCGGCGATGGCGTGGCTTTCGAGGCAATTACCAGCGGCGCCGAGCTGCTTCGCTACGGCATCGAGCTTGATGCCTACCGCGCCGAGCAAGCCAAGCAGCGCGTTGCGAACATAATCCAAGGTAACACGCTGGAAGTGTATTGCGCCGTCGAGTGCTTTGGGCTCCTATATCTGAATCCACCCTACGATTGGGCACTTGGACCTGCTGAAAGTCGCCGCACCGAGCAGACCTTCCTGAGCCACACGTATCGCTGGCTGAAACCTGATGGCATTCTGCTGTTCGTCATCCCAGGGGAGAGACTGGCCGAATGCAGTCAGATTCTCGCGTCACAATTCCATGATGTACGGGTCTTCCGACTTGAGGCGCCGGAGTGCGTGCGCTACAAGCAAGTGGTCGTGTTCGGAGTTCGACGGACTCGACGCGAAAGAGAGCGCCTGACGGACAGCGACATCACTCGGGTACGGCTTCATTACGCCGGCTTGGCCAGGAACCCCTCCCAAATCTCCGTCCTATCTTCAGAGTCCGAAGCGCGGTACGACGTGCCCGTGAGCGGACCAGCACAACTGGTTTACCGTGGACTCCCGCTCGACGAAGTTGAGGATCTGCTTCCGCAGTCAGCGGCCTACAGACAGGCAGGACGCATCCTCTTCGCGGAACCTGTCGCGGCGACGGGTCGACCCCTCACACCCCTGCATGCCGGTCACGTCGGTCTCCTGGCCTGTTCAGGACTTCTTAATGGCATATTTGGCAATAATGAGTGCCGTCATATATCCTTTTGGCAGGCAGTCAAGGTAGTGGACAAGACAGAGGAAGAAGAGGATGGCGTAATCACATTGAGAGAACGGGAAAGATTCTCTAACGAATTGACGGTCGTTTACAGCACGGGCGAAGTCGCAGTTCTGAAGTAATCCTGCCACCGCTCCACTTTAGTTTTCCCCCCGCAGCCAAATACCACCAATCCAAGAGGAAAAAGCCATCATGAAGAATGCCCATGAGCGCTTCGGAGTGTTGGAATACACGAAGCGAATGAAGGACACCACTACGCGAATCCGCCTTCGAGTGGATCGGTTCGTTGGGGAGGTGGACACCGAGGGGACCTGTAAGGGCCACCTTATCTCAGTCTTGGGTGGGGATTCCGATGTTGGCGCCATCTGGGCAGGTGTGGTCGAGCAAAACCACTTTACCGTAGAAGCTCCAGGAGCTGATCCGGTCGTGATCACCTTAGGTGAAGGCGCGCAGTGCTTTCGCGGAACCATCAATGTCCCTGGTCGCAGACCCATTCGCCACCTAGTGGCGACCTCCGCGGAGCTGGCCAAGACACGTCCGGGAATGGACCCGGAAGGCAGGCGCACTATCTTGTGTGACAACGACCCCACGTTCGTGCTTTATCGCATCTCCCAGCGGTTCGGATTACCCGTCGTGCCAGACTGGGCCGAGTGGTTTAGTGAAGAACTCAGGCGGCACGGGGCGATCAAACCGCTCTTCGGGCTGGAATGCGCGCCCGTGCTCGTTAGCGGCACTAAGAAGTCGTTCCTGAAGTGGATTGGAAGGGCACTCCGGCAGAAGCGCATCCAGTTTCCCGAGGGCAACGGACCGGTCCGCTGGAGTCTGTCCTGCAGTTTCTTCCAAGTCAGTGACACCGACCTGAACGACGTGAACCCTCATGAGACAGCCGGAGAAAGTCCCGCCATCCTAGCGGAGGAGGAGGTAACGGCATAATGAAGGTTGTTTTGAAGGTCTCAAGCAACAACGAACATTGCGATGGGGGATGCGAACTCGAGCTCGTGGACCTGAGCCCGGAACTGGCTGCTCTGGCCCTGCGAAGGATGGTCGTGCTCAGAGAACAAAAGTGCCTCGATCCCGACGTCGAGGAAACGTATTACTGGGCTCACGTTGTGGAATACTTTTCCCCTTGGGTAAGTCTCGCCAGCACTAAAGAAGAGGTCGAACCGGCCGTCGAGGTTGCGAATGTGCTGGATGAGCTTGGGGTCGAGGAGAACGAGGTGCTTATGGTTTCTGAAAGCTTCTTGGTGCCCTCGTGCCAGATCGCAGCCGTGGAGTGCCGGCAAATGGTCGTGCGCGCCGATTGCATCGCGTTCACGGCCATCCCGAAACATGCCAGCTTTCATATTCAAACAGTAGAAATCCCTCTCGGCACGCTCGAAGCAGCAGCTACCGGCGCTTCGACCGCTCACGTGTGATCCACCAAACAATCACCC
>Ga0187883_10001672_pt1 | contig 13511 bp, 9 predicted proteins | sample June2016WEW_20_1_2_FD_132966 | JGI IMG/M metagenome (GOLD analysis project Ga0187883, IMG submission 132966) | Peatland microbial communities from SPRUCE experiment site at the Marcell Experimental Forest, Minnesota, USA - June2016WEW_20_10 | ecosystem: Environmental > Terrestrial > Soil >...
AAACCAGTAGTAACCGTAGGCGGCTCGGAGAAGTGGAAAACTGGTCCAGTCGCCTGCGGTTCAGTGGCTTTGACATCAACCCTTCGTGTGGAGAATCGCTGCCTGCCTTAGCGGAGGCTATCGCAACCCTTGGACCGTGCTCAGGTTTCTGTCGGGTCTCACACAGCTTCCACAAATAGTTCACAACCGGACGGGAGGAAAACCGGCTGGAATCGTGGAAAAGCCGTTGGGGACCGACGTTTACACGCCCAATTGCTCAGTCAGCTTATTGAGCAACCTGTTCAAATCCTTGTCGTTCTTGCGAGCCTCTTCGATCTTGTCGACCGAGTGCAAGACGGTCGTGTGGTGCTTGCCGCCGAACTGGCGTCCAATTTCAGGTAGCGATGCTTCGGTGAGATGCTTGGCCAGGTACATTGCGATCTGGCGCGGATAGACGATGGAACGCGAATTATTCTTCGCCTTGATCTCCACCAGGCGCAGGCCGAATTGCTCGGCCACCGCCTTCTGGATCGATTCAATCGTCACCTTGCGCGCCTGCGAGTCGATGAAATTCTTTAGCACCTGCTGGGTGTAGGGAAGCGTGATTTCCGCTCCGATCAGCGACGAATGTGCTACCAGGCGAATCAACGCGCCTTCCAGTTCGCGCACGTTCGACCGGATATTCGAGGCTATGAACAACGCCACATCGGTCGGCAGCGTCACCCGCTCCTGCTCAGCCTTTTTTTGCAGGATGGCGACTTTCGTCTCCAGATCCGGAGGCTGGATATCGGCAATCAGGCCCCACTCGAAGCGGCTGCGCAGGCGGTCTTCGAACTCGGCCAGTTCTTTCGGCGGACGGTCGCTGGCTATGACGATCTGCTTCATCGACTCATGCAGCGCATTGAAGGTGTGGAAGAACTCTTCCTGGGTGCGTTCTTTCTGCGCCAGGAACTGGATGTCGTCGATCAGCAGGACGTCCATAGTGCGGAATTTGTCGCGGAAGCTGATCATCTTGTCGTAGCGCAGCGAATTGATCATCTCGTTGGTGAACTTCTCGCTCGACACGTAGCAGATTGCCGCTTGCGGCGTCCGGCGCTTGATCTCGTGGCCGATCGCCTGCATGAGGTGGGTCTTGCCCATGCCTACGCCGCCATAGAGGAACAGCGGGTTGTAGGCTTTGGAAGGCCGCTCGGCCACGGCCTGGCAGGCGGCGTGCGCGAACTGGTTGCCGCTGCCGATCACGAAGGCGTCGAAGGTATAGCGTGGATTGAGTTGCGCGGCGCTATCCCAATCGAAACGACCTTGCGCGGGATGTAATGCCGGCGCCGCCTGCGACCCCGCGCCGGTATTCAGACCGCCACTCAGACCCGAAGCTGCATTCAAACTCGAGGCTGAGAGCCCGCCGTTATGACGGATGGGCGTGTTCGAAGGATCGTCCTCGGCGGTAACGAATTTTACATCCTCGTATCCGAGGCCGAGATTGTCGAGGGCTTCCTGAATCAGGTCGGCATACTTGTCGCCCACCTGGCGAAACTCGGCGGTGGGAACGCGCACGAACAAAACCTTATTGCTGGCATGGCTGTAACGCGTTGGCTTCAACCAGGTGTCGTAGGAGTGCCGGTTGACTTTCTTTTCCAGGGCGTCGAGGATGCGCGCCCAGGGATTCGGGATGATGGTGGAACTAGAGAGAGACATTTTGTACCAGAATGTTGAAAAGCGCCGGACCAAAGGTCCGGGAAAATAATCTTGAAATATGAGTGCTTCGCTTTTAGTGCAGAGCAGCTTCTGTTTTGCCGTACGGGTTGTCTGTGAAATTCATTGGGAGACGAACGGCATACTAGCACAAAAAAATTGACCCGTCGGTGTCTTTGCAATAAAAACTTTTGGCGCGCGCGCTTATCGAATCGCGATTTTCTCGCGCTGTCAAGTGTCGAGAAGCTAACTGCCGCGCAAAGTGTGCAACCGAGGTCAGAGGTGAGATTGCAGAGGTTAGAACTCAAAGGCACGTGACGGTTTCACCTCTGACCTCTCACCTCTGACCTCTGCAATCTGACCTACCTCAGTTCGTTTGCCGTTCCCGTCTCGCCGGCGCTGCCGTCTTATAACTTCCGGGATAGACCACCACCGAGCGTCTTCCGCCCTCGCCGTCACTTTCGGTGCGCAAGTCTTTTTCCTCGCGCAGCGCCAGGTGCACGATCCGCCGCTCTCGCGACGACATGGGGCCGAAGCGGTAAGGCTCGCTCGTCCGCCGCACCTGCTCGGCCGCCACCCGCGCCGCCAGTTGCAGTTCGTCGATCCGCATCGCCCGGAAATTCTTGCAATCGAACCAGATCTTCTCGTGTTCGTTGCCCTGCAGGTGCAGGATCTCGGAGGCGAGCAACTCAAACGACCGCAGCAACTCGCCACCGCGTTCGAGCAACAGCGCCGAATCGGGCCCGGCAAACTCTACCAGAATTTCGGGATGTTCCCACTCGCGATTCTGGGCGATCGGCGGATCCACGGTGATTCTGTACTTCAGCTTGAAACCGCCGTTCGAGATAACGGCTTGCAGGAATTCTCCAATCTGTTTCGCGGCGGCAACTTTGTCGGTGATTGGCATAGGTAAGCTCTCAGCTGTCAGCTCTCAGCTATCAGTAAATGCTTAAGAGCGCAAAAGGTTTCACTGACAGCTGATAGCTGGAAGCTGACAGCTATTTCTCTTTCTTCCTTGCTCGCTTCTCCATCATCTCGCGCATTTCTCGGCCGAGCGAGGTGCGATTCATTACCGACTGCTGCACGATTCCGATCAGCTGTCCCGCCGACCAATACAGGCCCAGGCCCGCCGGTAGATTCCAGCTCATGAGGCCCAGCATGCCGGGCATCATGATGTTCATCATCTTCTGCTGCGCCGGATCGACCCCGGCCTGCGGCGTCATCCGCTGCATGAAGAACATCGTGATGATGATCGCAACCGGCAGAATGTGCCACGGATCGGGCGCCGAAAGGTCGTGAATCCACAACCAGGGCGCATGCCGCAGATCCATCGCGACGTTGAGCATCCGGTAATAGGCAAAAAGAAACGGCATCTGGATCAGCAGCGGCAGGCATCCGCCCGCCGGATTCACGCCTTCCTTCTTATACAGCGCCGATATTTCTTCGTTCATTTCGGCTTTTTTCGGGTCCCGCAAACTGTACTTTTTGTATTTTTCCTGAATCGATTTGATCTGCGGCGCCACGCGCTGCATCTTCAGCATCGACTTCATCTGCGAGAGCCGGAGCGGCAGCAACGCCAGATTGATGATGAGCGTCTGCAGCAGGATGGCCCAGCCCCAGTTTCGGACGATGTGGCTGTACATCCATTTCAACCACAAAAACAGCGGCCGCGCGATGATTCCGAGCCAGCCGAAATCAACCACCGCACGCAGATCCGGTTCCGCACCGGTGATTCCGGGCACGGCCACCGATTGCAGATCGGCGAGCGCTTTCGGGCCCACATACAGCCGGGCATCAGTCGAACCCTTCAGGCTGCCTACGGCCGCGCCCAGCACGTCCACCTTGTCCATTTGCTTGTTGGTGGGGTCGGAGGAGTTGTGCGGAATTTCAATGGCGTTGCGCAGCGTCACCATAGCCGCGTTCTTCGGATCCTGCGGCATGAACACCGCCGCGAAATACTGGTCCGACAATCCGGCCCACTGGAACGGTCCCGGTACTGTCCCGTTCCCGCTGATCTTCTTGATCGCCAGCCGCTCAACCTTATTGTCGTACTGATACAGGATCTGGCCAGTCGCGTATTGCGGCCCAGTCATATCCGCGCCGAAACCGGCCGGCCACATCGGAAACGCCGTGACTTCGGTCCCCTGCACTTCGACCGCAGTCTGCACCCCGACCACATAGGTGTTGAGATCGAACTTGTAGGTCTTCTGCACCGAGACATCGCCATTGGCATAGTTAAACTTAATCTCTGGAGGTGTTGGCCCGCTGCTGGTCGCCACATACAGCGCCGAGTTGAGCTGGTTCCGCAGCGCTTCGTCATAGGTCCACAAAGTCAGCGGATATCCGTATTTCTCCGCTGCGACGGCATTTACCAGTTCGAGCGGGCCGCCTTTGTCGTCGGTGTACTTCTTCAGCACCCACGATTTAACCCGGCCGCCGCGATTGGTGAACACGATCCGGTAAACGTCATTTTCAATCACCGTCTCGGACTCGCTGGCAGCCTGCAGCGGAACCGTTGCCCTTGCCGCCTTCACGCTCCTCGCCGCTGGGGGTTGCGTGCCGAGTCGCGTGGGAGGTTCGGTGGGAGTCTGTGCGGGGAGTTGCGCCTGGTTTTGCGGCGCCTGGGAAGTCTCCGGTTTGGCCGGAGGCTGCGGACCATATTTTTTCAAAAGCGGTTGGAACAGCATGATGACCAGGAAAGTCAGCGCGAAGACGATTAACAGCCTGCGCTCCATTCCGGGTTCTTGCTGAGGATTGTGAAATTCTGCCAAATCAGTCGCTCGCCTTAGTTGTTGTCGTGCTTCTGGTTTTAGTTCGTCGCTGTCGAAACGGCGCTTGCTCCATCTTGGGAGACGCGGCGAGCCGCGTCTCTACGGCAGACGTTGGGACCAACCGCGGCGGCCTTGACCACCGGATCCAGCCCACCTTTAGCCAACGGATGGCACCGCAATACTCGCAACGCCGTCATCATTCCGCCGCGCAGCGCGCCATAGCGCTCTACCGCTTCCATGGCGTATTCCGAGCACGTTGGCAGGTAGCGGCAAGACGGCGGAAATGCCGGCGAAATCCACCGCTTGTAAAGTCGCAACAGTTGGAGCGTGAGAGAATTCATTTCTGCACCAGCTTTTTCGCGATCCCAGCCAACGCCAGTCCCACTTCTTCGAGCAGCGCCGAAAATTCCAACCTCAGGACCGATTTCTTCGGATTGATCACGACATCAACCGCGCCCGTGTCCTCGAGCAGCGCACGCCGCAGCCGGACGGCTTCGCGGAGCCGCCGCTTGATCCGGTTGCGCTCGACTGCGCCGCCCAGCATGCGTCCCACGGTGAAGCCGACACGCGCGCTTTTCGCCAGAGAATCGGTCTCCGCCTGCCGCAGATAGAACACGGTCATGTGAGAGGAAAAATGCCGCTGCCCCTGCTTGTAGACGCGATCGAAATCGGAGTGCTTCAGCAGCCGCGCCGCGCGCGAAAAGCCACGCGGAAAGCTTCCGCCTGCTTTCGCCGCGGGCTGCTCTACACTCCGCTTCGGAGCGTCGGCGCTCACCAGTTCACAATCCTGCACAATAGTAAAGACGACAAGTAAAGACGACAGTTAGTAATAACGACGGCCTTTGCTGTCCGTTGTGGGGAAAACTATTCGCGGAAACCCGGCTTGACGGATACACGTTTGCGCCCCTTGGCTCGGCGGCGCGACAGCACTGCGGCCCCGCTCTTGGTCTTCATGCGAGTCCGGAACCCGTGCTTCTTCGAGCGCTTGCGCCGGTTGGGTTGAAATGTACGTTTCGGCATCGAAAATCCCTGCTCCTGATTGCATCAGATGGCTTAAGGCAAACCGTAAGTATAAATGACGCGCGGCGGATGCAGCAAACCGGTTTATCGCGTGGTAAGCTGCTTCGTCCGATGCTGATCTTGCCCATCTCGCGGACCTGGATGGTTTCCCGCCCCGCTCGACGTGTATATCTCGTTTGCGCCCTGCTGGCTCTTGCATTGAGTGGGACACTCATGGGAACGCGTGCCGCTCAATCCGTTATTGGATCGCGTACCTTGCCACCAGCAACCGCCATCGTGTTGCGATTGGCTCTGATTCCGGAGGTCATTGGGTCGGCATTGTTATGGGTGGCGATGCTTTACTTTTGGTTCAACTTCGACCAATCGTCCTGGCTGAAACGTGCACTCTGGTTTCCTTTTCTTTTCTTCTTTATTCCCTTCGCCCTAGCCCTCTACTACTTCTTTGTTTATCGAAAATGGGCACGCAGCGACGCGCAAACGTCTAGCGTGATCGCAGCGTCACACGACTAGAATGTTCGTGTGAATCTGGATGACACCATCGTCGCTATTGCTACCCCGCCCGGTCGCGGCGGCATCGGCATCGTCCGCCTGGCCGGCTCTGAAGCACGAGCCATAGCCGAGCCAATGCTCCGGCTAACTCGTGAGCTGGAACCGGGCCGAGCCGTCCACTGCGATCTGATAGAGCCGAGCAGCTTGGATTTGTCTCGACGAGACGCGGCCGAGCCCCGTCACCACACGACCACAACTCCTACCCGCATTGACGAGGTCGTCGCTACTTTCTTTCGGAAGCCGCACTCCTATACCACTGACGACATCGTTGAGATCTCGGCGCACGGATCGCCGGTCGTGCTGCGCCACATCGTTGAACTCGCTCTCGCCCGCGGCGCTCGTCTTGCCGAGCCGGGGGAATTCACGATGCGCGCCTTTCTCAACGGACGCCTCGACCTGACCCAGGCCGAAGCCGTCCGCGACCTGATCGACTCGCAAACCCTATTTCAGGCCCAGGTCGCCGCGCGGCAACTGGAAGGCGCGCTCTCCAATCGCCTCAAACCCATCAAGCAGAAATTAGTTGACCTGATCGCCCTGCTCGAGGCCGGCATCGACTTCGCCGAGGACGATGTTTCCATCGCGCCCGACGCTGTCGTTATTGATCGCATCGAGCAAGTCAGAGCGCCGCTCGTGCAACTTGCCGCCACTTTCACTTACGGCAAAATCATTCATGAAGGACTGACGCTTGCCATCGTGGGTCGTCCCAACGTCGGGAAGTCGAGCCTGTTTAACCGGCTGGTGGAACGCGAGCGCGCCATCGTTACGGCCCAGCCCGGAACCACTCGCGACCTGGTCAGCGAAACTGTGGCCATTGGTGGAATTCCTGTGGAACTGGTGGACACCGCCGGTATCCGCCGCGCCCTCGACGAAGCCGAAAGCATCGGCATCAGGAAATCGATGGAGGCTCTGGCCGACGCCGACTTAGTTCTGGTAGTAATTGACCAGACGCAACTGTTATCCGACGAAGACCGCGAGTTACTAACTCTGGTTAAAGGCCGGCCGGCAATTGTCGTGGAAAACAAGTCCGACCTGCCGAGATGGTGTGGGGACGGGCGCCTCGCCCGTGAAAGCTGGGCGGAGCCCGGCGTGCTTTCGTCGGCAGAGGCCATGTCTTCCTCTTGCACTTTCTCTTGCACTTTGCAACACATCTCCACTTCCGCGCTAACTGGCGAAGGCATTCCCGACCTGCGCGCCGCCATTCTGCGCCACGTCGCCGGAGACTCCAGCATGCAGGCAGAGACTGGCTTTCTCACCAGCGTTCGCCACCAAACATTAGTCAATGGCGCCCTCACTTCGCTCGACGCCGCCAGCAACGCGGTCGCCGTCCGCGTCCCCCACGAGATGCTGCTGCTCGATCTCTACGGAGCGCTACGCCCGCTCGACGAAATCACCGGCGCGACCACTACCGACGACATCCTCAATCTAATATTCGGCACCTTCTGCATTGGAAAATGAGGTGGCGTCCAAGGGGGTCCGGTGAGATGTACAATCGGCAAATAACCTATTGAAATACATTGGAATAGTGTCTTACACTGTCCGACGGAGTACACAGGAAGCCGATCCATAGTGTGTACTCCAGCGTGTACTTCGGGGGGGGCAGACCTACGAAACTGACTCTGGAGTACACACGAAGGGAGGGCATGTGGCACTGACTGACACCGGTATCAAAGCCTTGAAGCCGCGGCAAGCGCGCTACCGGGTAACCAACTCGGCAAACATTCACCTGTCCAAGAAACACCACTTTGTGGGCAGCAGAGCGGCGAATCTTCTGACCTCATAGATTCAGGTAGTTGCAAAGCCGACGGTGAAGGGGGATTTTGGGCAACTGGTTGGGCGGCTAACTTCCCAGAAGACGACTTCTGGCCCGGAATGACTTCCGTTTTGCCCGTCAACCGGGAATGATCGCGATCACTTCGGATAAGCCGACTTGTCGCATACTAATCTGTTGGTCGCAGGACCGGACCGTTATCGACTAACGAGGTCCGCTGTTTCGTAGTATTTACCATTGGCTTCGCTACCCATGACGGCGAAGTCGCACTTCGACGCCTCCAGCGGATCGGTCTTGAAGGTAAAATCGATCGAGGGCACGCGGACCACGGCTTCGATCTGCGCGGTCGCCTTGAAGCCTTCGAACCGATACTGCCGCGTCGCGTCTTCGTACTTGATCGGCTCATCGGTCGCGGTGAAGACCAGTTTGAAATCCAGAAATGCCGGAGTCGTTTCAGCATCCATTGCTGGCCAACGCGGCTGATCAATGATGGGCACGTTGGTCATCTGGAGCGAGGACTTCTTACCATCCGCACTGAAGGTGAGGCCCGTGGAAGGCACAGGCGTGACCCAATATAGGCCCTCGGGCGAGATGGGAGAATGAAAATCGTGGAATTGATTCGCGGGGACCGCCGGTCCCTTAAACACGGTGAGTCAAGTGTGCGCGAAGACGCCTTGGTACGGCTGACGCGCCGCCCAGTACTCGCCGGCCATGTAGCTGCAGTCGGTGGTGGGAGTACCCCAGGCAAGCCGATTGCCCTTGTTATCTGTGCCCATGCCGTGGAAACCGTTGCAACGTGCCAGCTTTCCTTTGAAATGATAGATGTGCGAGAGTTCGACGTTCGGCATGGGAGGGATCTGATTGTGATTACCGTTCTTGTCGAGCCATGGAATCGGGTACGGGCACGGGCCGCCATTCGACGGTTCGTGGTTCTGCGGGATGGGAGGAGCGCAGGCCTGCGGTGCGGATTGTCCATCCAGCAGCGTGCCTGGCAGCGAAGCCGCCACGGCGGAAGTGATCCCGAGTTTCAACCAGCGTCGACGGTCTAATTCCAAGGGGGAAACGAAATCATGAGCCATAGAACCTCGTTTTCAGTGCCTACTTGGCATCATTCTAAGGTGGGCGCAAATCAGTGAAGTTTAGCACTCCCGACGGATGAGGCCTGTGTTCATCTTCGCAATGCCGTTGAGGCCTCCCACACGCCGATTGCGAAGACGATGATCGCTATGATTCGGCGCAAACTATGCGAGGAAAGTTTTTCGGCAAAGTCCGCTCGCCGCTCCAACCACGGTGGCCATCAGAAAAATTAGAAGAAGCCGGCCTCGCGAGTTCATCGCGGCTCTCCTGATGATTGTGGGGATTCGGACTTGTGCCACAGCAATACCGCCGCCACCATCACGAAACTCCTCCATCGCCTCCGCGCCGTTGGGCAGCGTGGGCAACCAGGAGCATATCTGGTTGCGACCCAATGATCGTGCTAAGGCCTTCCCGGAAAATCGGGTGGTCCTCGACGCTTCCCACAACTCCACAAGACCATTTTTTGCTACATTATTTACAGCGCTCTCGGGAAAGGAGGAGACAGATGCGACCTCAAATTGCCGGTACATACGCATTCAAGTGTGCTCTTCTCTTTTTGGCCTCTGCCGTATTCAGTTGGGGATTGCAAGCAAAGCTCTCCCTTTACAAGCCCCGGCAATCTCCATCTACCATCACAGTTGCCAAACTCTTGACAGAGAGGCGTTCGGCCCAAACCATGGCTAGGCTTGAAAAGGCCCTCAACCCGGATACGGCTTGGGAGACGTTGAAGCTGTTTCCGCTATTGGCTTTGGCCCAGGCGATTTTGATTCTTACATTCGGGTTTTACCAAGTTGAAATGAACCTCTGCAGGTCTCGCAGACTGGATTTTCAGGATCCACACCTCACGCAACGTCCTCCTCCAGCCTTCTGTTAATCCCTCCTCGGCTATATATTCACGACAAACCTGGCCTATTCTCAAATATCGAATAGGACCGTTGAGTGATCGCCAGTCCCTTAAAGGAGATGTACCGTCGTTGATTCCAATCCCGAACTTGCGGGATTGAAAGTAAGGTGGCTCCATGCATCGCAAGCGAATCCTTTGGATTGCGGGGCTTCTCTGCCTTTTGTTGGCAGCTCTCTTCTTGATCGTTCGAGGTCTCTACCGTAAAGGTCCCGCCGAGCAGCCGAGGGCGGCTGCAGTCGTCGCGGTCGTGTGTGGCAATCTGGCCAGTTCGCTTACGGTTGCTGGTCAATTTCAGCCCTATCAACAGGTGGATCTTCACGCCAAAGTCTCGGGATATATTCGCTGGATCAAAGTCGATATAGGCGACCGCGTTCGTCAGGGCGAAGTCCTGGCTCTGCTGGAAGTTCCAGAGTTGCAGAACCAAGTGGAGGGCGCTCAGGCCGAGGTCCGCCACAGCCAATCTGATATCACTCGCGCACAAAGCGAGGTCGTCAGCGCCGAGTCGACGTACTCCGCATTGCACGCTGAGTACACCCGTCTGGAAGAAGCTTCCAAAGAAAGACCAGGGCTGATCGCGGAGCAGGAGTTGGATGACGCCCGAGCCAAAGACCAGCAAGCGGCAGCACAGGTCGGTGTCGCCAAGGCCTCGCTCGACGCCATGCAGCAACAACTCGGCATTTCTAACGCGACACGCAGCCGGCTCGAAACGATGTCCGGATACGAGCAGATCGTCGCGCCCTTTGCAGGTGTGGTGACGAAGCGCTACGCCGATACCGGCTCGCTGATTCAAGCAGGACAGAACAACAACACGCAGACACTTCCGGTGGTACAAGTGGCCGAGAGCGACCTGCTCCGTCTTCGCATGCCCGTGCCAGAGGGCGACGTTCCCTACATTCAGGTCGGCGGCGATGTGCGGGTGACAGTCAGCGCGACTGGGCACACATTTACAGGCAAGATCATCCGTTTCTCGCGCGCACTCGATACCAACACCCGAACCATGCTGACCGAGGTCGATGTCCCGAACCTTGACCTCAGTCTCGATCCAGGGATGTACGCGGAGACGACGATTCAACTCCAGCAGAAGAATGACGCTCTTATTTTGCCGGCACAGGCTGTTGTGCAGAACGGCGATCAATCTTATGTGCTGGTAGTGGATGCGACGAACCATGTCGAGAAGCGGGGTGTGACTCTCGGAATCCAAACCTCAAACCGCGTGGAGATTACGAGCGGCCTGCAGGCTGGGGACAACGTGATCGCCGCTGGGCAGACTGGCTATCAGCCTGGGGAAGTTGTGTCCCCGCATGCGGCGTTCATTCCGACGGCGGCGCAGGAGGTGAGCGAGTAATGTCCTCTTTTGCCATCAAGTACCCGTTCTTCGTTCTGATGCTTTGTCTCATGGTGATCGTCGTGGGCGTTACCACAGTCGCACGTATGCCCGTCGATCTGTTTCCGGAAATTAATATCCCGGTTGTCGTGGTCGCGACCTTCTACGCGGGCATGCCGCCGCAGCAGATCGAGGCGGATATCACAGATAGCTACGAGCGCTTCTTCACGTTGGGAAGCGGAATCAATCACATCGAGTCGCGATCGCTGCCCGGTGTGAGCCTGATCAAGATCTACTTTCAGCCGGGCACAGACGCGAACGCCGCAGTCAGCAACATCTCGAATCTCGCCATGGCAAATTTGCGCCGACTTCCGCCGGGAACCCTGCCTCCGGTGGTGCTAAAGTTCGACGCTTCGAATCTTCCCGTGTGTCTGGTCACGCTCGAAGGTCAGGGTCTCGACCAGACGCGGCTTAAAGATCTGGCGCAGTTTGAGGTACGGAATCAAATCGCCAACGTTCCCGGCGCTTCCGTGCCGCAGCCTTACGGAGGCAAATATCGGCAAATTCAGATTTATGTCGATCCGGTCAAACTTGAAGCTCACCAACTCTCGGTGATGGACGTGGTGCGCTCGGTGAATGAATCGAACCTGATTCTGCCCGCCGGCGACGTGCGCATCGGACCGAAGGACTACAACGTCTATGCCAATAGCCAGATTCCGGTGGTTGACGAAATCAATGCCATGCCGATCAAGACCGACAAACAGGACCATATGGGCGAGTCCGTATTCGTTGGTGATGTTGGGAAAGCGGTGGACTCAGGCCAGCTGCAATACAACATCGTCCGGGTCGACGGTCAGCATTCCGTCTACATTCCGATCTTAAAACAGGGCGGGGGGTCGAACACGATCAGTATTGTGAACGGCATTCGAGAGGCAGTGAAACATCTGCTGGATATTCCGAAGACGCTGAAAACGGCGGTCGTCTTTGATCAATCCGTTTTCGTAAAGATTGCGGTAAAGAACGTGATCAACGAGGGCAGCATTGGCCTGTGCCTCACTGCGCTGATGATACTTCTCTTTCTCGGCAATCTCCGCGCGACGATTTCGGTATTACTCTCTATCCCCATCTCTTGCCTCGCCGCCTTCATTGCGTTGAACCTGGGCGCGAGCACCATCAACACCATGGTGCTTGGCGGCATCGCGCTCGCCCTTTCCCGCTTGATTGATAACTCGGTCGTCGTTCTTGAGAACATCTTTCGTCATATGGAGTTGGGTGAACCGGCGGTTGAAGCCGCCATCAATGGAGGCAAAGAAGTCCAGCTCGCCGTGCTGGCAGCTACGTGCAGTACCAGCATCGTGTTCTTTCCTGTCATTGTGCTGTCTGGTGTCAGCAAATATATCTTTAGCGCTCTGGCCCTCGCGGTCGTGTTGGCGCTCTTTGCTTCTTATGCCGTCGCCATGACTGTGGTGCCACTCTTCTGCGCAAAGTTTATTCGTTTGGAGCCTGAACACAGCAGCTCTTCTTACAGTACCCTGGGCGGCGCCGAGGAGGCGGTACAGGAAGTCGAAGAGGAACAAAGAATAAAGCGCGCGAACATCTTTCGACGCATCGTCATTTCTTTCAATCAGCAATTCGAACGGCTGCAGCACGCCTACGAAAAAGCTATCGCCGTTTGTCTGGATCGCCCCGTATTGATCGTATGCAGTTTCGCTGCTTTCGTGGTGCTGAGCTTCGCATTGTTTCCATTCCTTGGCGTAGCGTTCTTCCCGCGCACCGATCCCGGACAATTTGTCGTCAATGTCAAAGTCCCGCCCGGAACTCGTCTTGAGGTGACCGATGAATATGTGGGGAAGATGGAGCAGGATATCCGCGATGTGGTGTCACCGCACGACATGAATATGATTGTGTCGAACATTGGCATTACGCCAGACCTTTCGGCCATCTATACCAGCAACTCCGGAATGCATACCGCCTTCATTCAGGTCAGTCTCAAGGAGGACCATAAGACCAGCAGCTTCGCTTACATGCAACGTCTGCGCGAGAGGTTCGCAAACGACTTTCCAGAAGTGAGCACTTACTTCCAAACGGGTGGATTGGTTGATTCCGTCGTCAACCAGGGGCAACCCGCTCCGATCGACATTCGAATCGGAGGCAGTGACTTGGATGAACCGTTTGCTTTCGCCAAGTCCGTGGCTGCGAGGGTGAAAACGTTGAGTTCGGTCAACGATGTGCTGATTCCGCAGGACCTCGACTATCCGGGGCTGGAATTGGATATCGATCGCGAACATGCGGCGCTGCTCGGCATATCGCCGGAGGCGGCGCTGGATAATGTCATCACTGCGCTTACATCGGACACGATGATTGCCCCGAGTTTCTGGGTCGATCCGAAGACCGGCAATAATTACTTTCTCAGCGTGCAATATCCCG
>Ga0187883_10001677_pt1 | contig 13499 bp, 10 predicted proteins | sample June2016WEW_20_1_2_FD_132966 | JGI IMG/M metagenome (GOLD analysis project Ga0187883, IMG submission 132966) | Peatland microbial communities from SPRUCE experiment site at the Marcell Experimental Forest, Minnesota, USA - June2016WEW_20_10 | ecosystem: Environmental > Terrestrial > Soil >...
CCTACTTCCTGGTCGTGGCGGACTTCATCATGTGGGCCAAGCGGAACGGGATCCGGGTGGGCCCGTGCCGCGGCTCGGCGGGCGGCTCGATCGTGTCCTACGCGATGGGCATCACCGACCTGGACCCGATCGCGCACGGCCTGGTCTTCGAGCGGTTCCTCAACCCCGAGCGCGTGTCCATGCCCGGCGTTGATGTCGACTTCGACGAGCGCCGGCGCGGCGACGTCATCCGGTATACCACCGAGAAGTACGGTGACGACCGGGTCGCCCAGATCATCACCTACGGCACGATCAAGGCCAAGGCGGCGGTCAAGGACGCCTCCCGGGTGCTCGGCTTTCCCTACGCGCTCGGCGACCGGATCACCAAGGCCTTCCCGCCGCCCATCCTCGGCAAGGACATGCCGCTGTCCGGGGTGTTCGATACGGATCACCCGCGGTACGGCGAGGCGGGCGAGATCCGCGCGCTGTACGAGGCCGAGGCCGAGGTCAAGCAGGTCATCGACACCGCGCGCGGCCTAGAGGGGCTGATCCGCCAGGCCGGCGTGCACGCGGCCGGGGTGATCATGAGCAGCGAGCCGCTGCTCGACCACATCCCGGTGTGGAAGCGCGAGGCCGACGGCGCGGTGATCACGCAGTTCGACTACCCCTCGTGCGAGGACATCGGCCTGCTCAAGATGGACTTCCTCGGGCTGCGCAACCTGACCGTGATCGACGACGCGATCCGCGGCATCAGGGAAAACCGCGGCGTCGAGATCGACCTGGACACCCTGGGCCTGGACGACAAGCCCACCTACGAGCTGCTGGCCCGCGGCGACACGCTCGGCGTGTTCCAGCTCGACGGCAGCCCGATGCGGGCGCTGTTGCGCTCGATGCAGGCGGAAAAGTTCGGCGACATCTGTGCGGTCATCGCGCTGTACCGGCCTGGCCCGATGGCCAGCGCCCCGGTGTACGCCGACCGCAAGATCGGCCGCGCCCCGGTCACCCCAATCCACTCCGAGCTCGCCGAGCCGCTGGAGGACATCCTGGGCGACAGCTACGGCCTGCTGGTCTACCAGGAGGACGTGATGTTCGCCGCGCAGAAGCTGGCCGGGTATTCCCCCGGCAAGGCCGACCTGCTGCGCCGGGCCATGGGCAAGAAGAAGAAGGAGATCCTGGACAAGGAGTACGAGCCGTTCGCGGCCGGCATGAAGGCCAACGGCTACTCCGACGCAGCGATCAAGACCATCTGGGACGTGATGGTCCCGTTCTCCGGCTACGCGTTCAACAAGGCGCACGCCGCCGGGTACGGGCTGATCTCCTACTGGACGGCCTACCTGAAGGCGAACTTCCCGGCCGAGTACATGGCGGGCCTGCTCACCTCGGTGGCGGGCGACAAGGACAAGTCGGCGCTCTACCTCAACGAGTGCCGCCGGATGGGTATCAAGGTGCTTCCGCCGGACGTGAACGCGTCCACCGCGATGTTCACGCCCGTCGGCGCGGACATCAGGTTCGGCATGGCCGCCGTCCGCAATGTGGGCACCGCGGTGGTTGAGTCCATCATCGCGGCGCGCAAGTCAAAGGGCGCGTTCCGCGGTTTCTCCGACTTCTTGCGCAAAGTGCCGGTTAACGTGTGTAACAAGCGGGTTGTCGAGTCGCTCATCAAAGCGGGCGCGTTTGACTCCTTCGACAGCCCGCGGAAGGGCCTGATCCTGATCCACGAGCAGGCCATCGACACGGTGATCGACGTCAAGCGCAACGAGGCCATCGGCCAGGACTCGCTGTTCGGCGAGGACACCGGGGCCGCCGAGACCTTCGACGTGCCAGTGCCCGACAGCGAGTGGGACAAGCCGACGCTGCTCGGGTTCGAGCGCGAGATGCTCGGGCTCTACGTCTCTGATCACCCGCTGCTTGGCCTGGAGCACGTGCTGGCGGCGGCCACCGACTGCTCGGTTGCCCAGCTCCTTGGCGCTGCCGAAGAGCATGCTGAACGAGCCTCCCGCGGTGATCGCGGCGACGGCCAGCTGGTCACCGTCGGCGGGATCCTGTCCGGGGTGCAGCGGAAGGTCACCAAGCAAGGCAGCGTCTGGGCGGCTGCCACCCTGGAGGACCTCGAGGGCGCGATCGAGGTGCTGTTCTTCCCGGCCACCTATCAGGCGTGCCTGACCCTGGTGATCGAGGACGCGATCGTCGTGGTGAAGGGGCGGCTGGACCGGCGCGAGGAGATGCCGAAACTGGTCGCGATGGAGGTGAGCGTCCCCGAGCTGCCCACGGGGGAAGGGGGCCCTTTCGTGGTATCGGTCCTGGCCGCCAGGTGCGTGCCGCCGGTGGTTGACCGGCTCAAGGAGGTGCTGCGAACCCATCCTGGCGCCACCGAGGTGCACCTGAGGCTGGTGAGCGGAGCCCGCACCACGGTGCTGCGGCTGGATGACAAGCTTCGGGTACGCCCGTCACCGTCGCTGCTCGCTGACCTTAAGCAGCTGCTCGGCCCGGCCTGCGTGGGCTGAGCCGCAGCCGGGGTCCGCACCGGGTCCGCGGCGCCCCGACGCGATACGCTAGGGCATGAGGTGAGCCGGGAAGCCTGGTCGGCATTTGTGGGTACGTTCCCGGGGAGGCTCGCCATCACGATGAGACAGGACCGCCAGGAGCGGTCGCGATGATCCACAGGCTGCTGCGCGGCTCGGAGTGGCGCCGCGAGGTTCTGCTCACCAACCTGTGGCTGGTGCCGGCCATGGAGGTCGTGGCCGCCGCCGCGCTCTTCGCCGTCACCTACGCGCTTGACCTGGCCGCATATGACGGCAAGTTCGCCGTGCCGGGGTGGGTCATCAGCGGCTCTCCCGACGCGGCCAGGCAGATCCTGACGGCGATCGCCGCCGCGATCATCACCGTCGTCGGCGTCGTCTTCTCGATCGTGATCGTCGCGCTGACGCTGACCTCCACCCAGTTCGGCCCGCGCATGCTGCGCAACTTCATCAGGGACCGTGGCACGCAGGTCACGCTAGGGACGTTCGTGGGGACATTCGTCTATGCGGTGCTGACCCTCGGATCGATCGGCCAGGGCGGCCACGGGAACTTCGTCCCGCACATCAGCATCACCGTGACGCTGGTGCTGATGGTGGCGGACCTGGCGGTGCTCATCTACTTCCTGAACCACGTCGCCACCCAGATCCAGCTGCCCCAGGTCATCGCCGGCATCGCGGCGGACCTGGCCGCGGCCATCAGGGCCCAGGCAGGCGACGCCGCGCCCGGTGCCGATGACCGGCAGGCCGCCGAGGTGATCTCCCAGATGGAGGGGGAAGGCGGTGCGGTGAACGCGCCACGCAGCGGGTACCTGCAGTTCATCCACCGCCGGACGCTGGTGCAGATCGCCTCGGAAGTCGGGGCCCTCGTGCATTTGCGCTACCGGCCAGGTCACTTCCTGGTGCAAGGTTATCCCTATGCCACCGTCTGGCCGCCGAGCGCGGCCGCCAAGGTGTCCAGGGAACTGTCCAGCTCGCATGTCATCGGGCCCTACCGGACGCTGGCCCAGGACGTCTCGTTCGGCATCGACCAGCTTGTCGAGATCGGGATCCGTGCCCTGTCCTCGGCGGTCAATGACACATTTACCGCCTTGACCTGCATCGACTGGATCGGTGACAGCCTCTGCAAGGTGACGGGCCGGTGGCAGCCGACCCGGATCTACAGCGACGCCAGCGGCGAGGTGCGGGTCATCACCACCGAGATCAGCTACGAGCGGCTGGTCCAGCGGTCCTTCGAGAAGGTCCGCCAGGCCGGGCGCGGCATGCCGGCCGTGCTGATCAGGCAGCTGGACGCGCTGGACAAGATCATGGAGCGGACGACCACCGACGCCGAACGCGCGGTCCTGCTCGATCAGGCGGCGATGATCGAGCGGTCGAGCGCGGAATCGGTACCTGAGGCGACCGACCGTGCCGATGTGCGGCGCAGGTACGAGGCGGTGCTGAGCACGCGCGCCGCGCTGATCGACGGCGACCGGCTCGCGCCGTCGCCCTGAGCACCAGATCGTCAGGCGTCGCGCCGGTTCAGCAGGTACCCGGCGGCCGCCAGCAGGACCAGCGTCCAGAGGCAGAACACCCCGAATCCCTGCCAGGGCGACAGCAGGTCAGTGGACTTCTGGTGGGCCTGGGTGATCAGCCCTCCGGCCTGCTCGGGCAGGTAGGCGTTGACGTGCGCGCCCCAGCTGCCGGGCAGCAGGCCGGTCAGGATCGGCAGCACGAACACCACCCCGATGGCCGTGGCGATGGCGCCCGCTGTATGCCGGATCAGCGCGCCGATAGCCAGCGAGAACAACCCGAGCACGGTGAGGGACAGGCCGGTGCCGACGACCGCACGCGCGACGCCCGGCTGGCTGAGTGACACGATCACGCGGCTGTGCAAGATCGTCGAGCCCACGAAGAACGAGCTGAAGGTGACGATCTCCGCCACGACGAGGATCAGCGCCGCGAACACCACTGCCTTGGCGGCCAGCATCGGTAGCCGCCTCGGCACGGCCAGCAGGGAGGCCCGGATCACGCCGGTGGAATACTCCGTTGTGATCAGCAGCACACCTAGCACGGCGATCGCGAGCTGCCCCAGCCCGGTCCCGGCACCGAGGATGAAGCTCACCGGATCCGCGATTATTGTCGCGTTGCGCGTCGCGGCCCGCGGGCCGTTCCAGTTGGTCACGGTCAGCACGGTGAACAGGGCGGTGAAGCCGACGGTCAGGACGACGAAGACGATCAGCGTCCAGATCGTGGAGCGCACCGAACGGATCTTCGTCCATTCACTGAGGAGCAGGAGCCCGAAGCCGCCGCGGTGGCCAGCCGGGGGCACGGCCGAGGCGGAAGCGGGCGTGACGTCCGTGGCGGATGTCATCGGGGGCTCCCCTCGGCCGCGACGGCCTGGCTTGGCTCGTGGATCCCGAATTCGAGGCTGCCTGAGGTCATTTCGAGGAACGCTTCTTCCAGTGAGGCGCGCGGAGTGAGCTCGTGCAGGACCACGCCGGCGGAAGCGGCGAGCTCGCCGATCCGCGGGGCGTCCAGGCCGGTGACGGCCAGCGCCGTCGAGCCCGGGGTGCCCGGGGTAGCGGGGGTGGCCGCCGTGCCGGGGGTGGCCGCCGTGCCGGAGATCGCCGCCGTGCCGGGGATCGCCGCCGTGCCGGGGGTGGCGGGCTGGCCCGGTTCGGGCTGGCCGTCGGTGGTGGCGGTGCCGCCCGCGGCGGTGATCAGCTCGGTCAGCCGGGCCGGGTCGGGGGTGCGGACCAGGACCGACCGGTCCGAGCTGCGCGCGATGAATTCCTGGGTGCTGCAGTCAGCGATCAGCTTGCCGCGGCCGATCACGATGAGGTGATCGGCGGTAACGGCCATCTCGTTCATCAGGTGGCTGGAGACAAAGATGGTCTTGCCTTCGGCGGCGAGTTGCTTCATCAGGTTCCTGACCCACAGGACGCCTTCAGGGTCGAGGCCGTTGACGGGCTCGTCAAGGAGCAGCACCTGCGGGTCGCCCAGCAGCGCGGCGGCGATCCCCAGCCGCTGGCTCATGCCCAGGGAGAAGCCGCCGGCCCGCTTGCGGGCGACGTCGCGCAGTCCGACCAGGCCGAGGACCTGGTCGACGCGGGCCGACGGCAGGCCCTGACTCTGGGCGAGGAACAGCAGATGGTTGCGGGCGCTGCGGCCCGAGTGGATGGACTTGGCCTCCAGTAGCGCCCCGACCGTCCGCAGCGGATCGTGCAGGTCACGGTAGGGCCGGCCGTTGATGCTCGCGGTGCCGGCTTGCGGCGCGTCGAGACCAAGGACCAGCCGCATGGTGGTCGACTTGCCGGCGCCGTTCGGCCCGAGGAACCCGGTCACCCGGCCCGGCTCGACGGTAAAGGACAGATGGTCGACAGCTGTCTTGTCGCCGTAGCGCTTGGTCAGGTCACGTGCCTCGATCATCAAAGTTTCCTTGCCGTGTCGGGTACCCCTCCCGCCGTCAGTGCCAAGCCCAACGTAGCAAGGTTCCTGCCGGGGGAAGCAAACGTTATCTGGCGCGGCGCGGCGCCGGGCCGGCGAGCGGATCGCGGTTGCACTGTACGCGGTCGCACGATACGTGGTCGCACGGTACGTGGTCGCACGGTACGCGGTCGCACGGTAAAGGCATCCCGTCATTAGCACCATAGAACCGGATCGTCGCGGCGGGTCGCCGGGCCTGGCCGTGGAACGAGGCGTCCCGTCACGTAACCTTCTGCGGAGTATGGCCGGAACCAGTGAGCCCCAGCTGCCGTCACACTCCGACGCGCCCGCGCCGATGCCAGGCGACGGGCCTGCAGGCACGGGCCGCGCCGTGCTGGCCGCCGGCCTTGCCGTCGCGGCGGTGCTCGCTGGTACGGCGCTGCTCGGGGTAACCGCCGGTTTCACCTGGCGGGCCGTGGCGCCCCGGGCGGTCGTGGTCGTTGTCAGCCGTGGTTCCGCTGACGTGGTTGACCCCGAGACGACCGCGTTTATCGCGGCTGACGGCTGGTTCGCCGCGCTGTGCCTGATCGGGGGGACCATCTCCGGCGTTCTCGGATACCTGTTCGCGGTCCGGCGTCACGGCCCGTCCGCCATGCTGGGCGTGCTGGCGGGGGCCCTGGGAGCTGCCTTGATCGCGAGATGGATCGGGGAGCAGTCCGGCGCGGCTGCGTTTAACCAGCTGCTCGTGGTGAGCAGGCCGGGAGCGTTGCTGCGCGCGCCGGTCACGCTGGGGGGCGTGGGCGCTCTCGCGTTCTGGCCGCTTGCCGCCGGGCTCACCGCCGGAGGCATCGCGGCGGTCGACTACTTCCGCGACCGCCGCCGCGTCCTTGACCGGCGATCCGGATACGCGGCGGCCTTGCCCCGCCACAGCGCCGCTACCAGTCCCGGCCCGGCCAGTCATCCGGGCCTGGCTGGCCGTCATGAATCGGCTACCTGTCCGGACCCGTCTGGCCAGCAGAAATTGTCCTGGCCAGCCGGCCACCACGAACGGGGCTCCGCGGAGGATCCGCGAGACTAGCCGGATCAGCCGCCCGGGCGGTCGGCGCCCGCCAGGCGAGGTCGCTGGCTCTAGGCGGCCCGGACCGGCCGGCCACGGACCGGAAGCTGGCCGGGTCCGCCGCCGCGCCGCACATCAGGCTCGCCGCATATCAGCTAAGAGGGCGGCCTGCCGCTGATGCGGCAGGCCGCCCTCTCGGATTCTGCCCCCGGGGAAGGCTTACCCGCAGTCTCTGCGGCCCGCTGCCGGGCCGGGCGCTGGTCGCGCGGGCTGTTGGCCAATCGTAACAGCGCAGCTACGGGAAGTGATGACTATCACGTTAACCGTGCATGGCCTTTCCGATGTGCCGGTCCGATGTGCCGGGCCAGGGCTGCCGGTTTCATGCCACGGCCATCGCGGCGCCGACGATCCCGGCGTCGTTGTGCAGGGCCGCGGGCACGACCCTGGCCCGCAGGCCGGTCAGCAGCGGCAGGAACTTGTCCGACTTCCTGCTGACGCCGCCGCCGATGATGATCAGCCGAGGCGACAGCAGCATCTCCATATGCTCCAGGTACTCATCGACGCGCCCGGCCCACTTTCCCCAGCTGAGATCGTTTTCCGCACGGGCCAGCTCGGAGGCGCGCTTCTCGGCCTCTTGCCCGTGGATCTGGACGTGGCCGAACTCGGTGTTCGGCACGAGAAGCCCGTCGACGAACAGCGCGCTGCCGATACCGGTACCGAACGTCAGCACCAGGACGGTGCCCTGCTCGTCCGCGCCAGCGCCGAACCTCATCTCGGCGACGCCCGCCGCGTCCGCGTCGTTCAGTACCCCGACCGTCAGGCCCGTTGCCGTTCCGAACAGTTCCCGCGCGTTCGTCCCGATCCACGCCTTATCGACGTTGGCGGCTGTCCTGACGACGCCCCGGTCGACCACCCCGGGAAAGGTGATGCCTGCCGGACCGGTCCACCCGAAGCTCTTCACCAGCTCGCGAACGACATCGGCGACAGCGGACGGAACCGAGGGGTGCGGCGTGGCCAGTTTGATCCGCGCGGCGAGCAGCGCGCCGGTGGTGACGTCAACCGGCGCCGCCTTGATCCCGGTGCCGCCGATGTCGATGCCAAGTACGTTGCGCATCAGGCCTCCGTTGCTGGCTCAAATGTCGCGGGACAGGGACTACCGGACACAGCGTAGGCCGCCCCGCGGAGCACCGCGCGATGGGCCGCGCCCTGCTGATGCGGCTGCTCCAGCCTGGCCCGGCTGACGACCGCAGCGCCACCGTTGAGCCGGTCGAACGTGCCTGGCTGCAGCCGCCGCCGTTGGCCGCGCCTGGCCGCGCTCAGCTGTCCCGATGAACAACAGATGGACGGCGGCTTCAACTCGGTAACGTCCCTTGACACCCGCGTCGCAGGTGGGCCAGCATACCGAATGCTAAACGTTTTAGGCATTTGCCCGCCTAATGCGGTTTGCCGGGGAGGTTCCGCCTACTTCCTGGAATTGCTGTGCCACGCGGCTCCGCTGGATGGCCGCGGCGCAATGGGGAAGGTAACAGGAGGCATTCGCGTGAGATCGCCACATAAACTTGCGCTCGCCGGGCTCACCGCCCTGGCGCTGCTGGCAGCGGGGTGCTCGTCGGGTTCTTCGTCAAGCTCCAGCGGCGGGACCAGCTGGGCCACGGTCACCTCCGCCTCGGCAGGCGGCGGAATGAGCAAGCTCATTGCGGCGGCTAAGGCGGAGGGCACCCTCAACATCATCGCCGATCCGCCGACATGGGCGAACTACGGTGCCATCATTGCGGCTTTCTCGAAGACCTATGGAATCAAGGTCAGCGATGTGGACCAGACTGGCACCAGCCAGGACGAGATCAACGCGGTGAAGCAGGAGAACGGTACTGCCGCGGCGCCCGACGCACTGGACATCGGACAGGCCGTCGCGCTCGTCAACACGAACCTGTTCGCGCCGTACAAGGTCAGCACCTGGGCCGACATCCCGACCGCCCAGAAGGACGCCAGCGGGCTGTGGTACGAGGACTACGGCGGTTACATGGCCATCGGTTACTCCTCCAAGTTCGGGACGATCACCTCAATGAGCCAGCTGCTCGGCTCGAAGTTCAAGAACGCGGTCGCGCTGAACGGGAACCCGACGGCGGCCAACGCGGCGCTCAACGGGGTCATGATGGCGAACCTTGTCGAGGGCGGAACGCCCGGCGACATCGCCAAGGGCGTGAACTTCTTCCACCAGCTCCAGCAGGCAGGCAACTTCTCCCCGGTATCGGCCACCGGTGCCACGATCAAAGCGGGCACGACCCCGGTCGTGTTCAACTGGGACTACCTCAATCTCCCTAGCTACGTGGGAGTGTCGAACTGGAAGGTGTTCGTTCCGGCCAACGCAGTCGTGGGCGGCTACTACTCGCAGGCCATCAACAAGAACGCGCCGCACCCGGCGGCCGCCCGGCTGTGGGAGGAGTTCCTCTACTCCCAGGCCGCCAGCGGCGGGCAGAATCTCTGGCTGGCAGGCGGCGCACGGCCGGTCGAGCAGCCAGCCATGACGGCCAACGGCTCCATCAACAAGGCGGACGCCGCGAAGCTGCCGCCGGTATCAGGAACACCGGTGTTCCTGACCCAGACCCAGAACACCGACGCCGCCAGTTACCTGTCGGCAAACTGGGCCAAGGCCATCGGCTAGCGAGGAAACGTGGCCGTCGCTACGACGACTGAGACCGGTGCCCGGCCCGTTAGGGCCGGGCGCCGGCTTTCGCTTCCTGCCTGGGTCGGCACCGTGCCGTTCCTCGGCTACGTCGGGGTCTTCCTGCTGCTGCCGACCGGGATCGTGCTGTTTCACGCGTTCCAGAACCAAAGCGGCGGGTTTTCGCTATCCGGCCTCAAGGTGCTCGGCGACTCCACTGTGCGCGGCTTCTTCGTCGGATCTGCCGAGCTGGCCGCGGTGACGTCGGTGATCGGCGCCGTCCTCGGCGCGATCCTGGCATACGCCGTGGCGTCAGGGAACCCGGACGGCGTGGTGCGCCGGCTCTACCTGGCTGCTTCCGGTGTGCTCGCCCAGTTCGGCGGGGTCACGCTGGCCTTCGCGTTCCTCGCCACGGTCGGCCCCACCGGCTTGCTGCTGCACGCGAGCTGGTTTTATGACTTCCCGCAGGGCATCGGGCTGATCTACGTGTACTTCCAGATCCCGCTGATGGTCCTGGTCTTCATGCCCGCGATCGACGGGCTTAAGGTCCAGTGGCGCGAGGCTTGCGAGAATCTGGGCGGATCGGCGTGGCAGTACTGGCTGCACGTCGGGGGCCCGTTGCTGGCACCGGCGTTCCTCGGCGCGACGCTGCTGTTGTTCGCCAACGGGCTGTCGGCGTTCGCGACGATCTGGGCCTGGGAGAATCAGATCGCGTATACCGTGCCGCAGCAGATCAGCATCGCGCTCAGCAGCGAGGTCGGGCTGGCCAATGCCAATGAGTCCGCCGTGCTCGCCCTGGGCATGGTGATCATGGTGGTCATCGTCATGACGGGGTATGTCTTGCTGCAGCGCAGGGCGGCACGATGGCTGCGGTAACGTCGCTGGGCGAGTCGTCGCTGACCGCCCCGGCCAAGGGCCGTCGCGGCATGCAGGCCGGCAGGCGCAGGCGGCTGAACCTGTTCCGCTACCTGGTCTTTACGGCGTTCGGGCTCTTCTTCATCCTGCCGCTGCTGGCGACGGCAAGGTTCTCCCTGGAAGGCAGCCAGCTCGGCACGTGGTCAGTGGCGGCCTGGAAGCAGATTGTGTCCTACCCAGGCCCGCCCCCGCTGCTGAGTTCCGTCGAGATCACCCTGGAACTGGCGGTCATCACCAGCGGGGTCGTACTGGTGCTGCTGGTACCGACGATGATATGGATCCAGCTGCGGGTGCAATGGATCGGCCGGGTCTTTGAATTCCTCTGCCTGCTGCCGCTCACCATTCCCGCAATCGTGCTGGTGGTCGGCCTCGCCCCGATCTACAACTTCATCAGGCATTACCAGCTGTCAGCGCTCCAGCTTTTCTGGGCCTACGTGATCCTGGCGCTGCCCTACGCCTACCGGGCGCTCTCCGCCGGGCTGGGCGCGATGGATGTCACGACCCTGTCGGAGGCTGCCCGCAGTCTCGGGGCGAACTGGTTCACCGTAATCGTCCGGGTGATCGCGCCGAATATGCGGCAGGCCATCCTGAACGCCATGCTGCTGACCTCGGCGCTGGTGCTGGGCGAGTTCACCATTGCCTATCTCCTGCTCTACAACAACCTGCAGGTGAACCTGTATTTCATCAGCCGGGCCACGCCGAATGCCGCGGTGATCTTCTCTACCTCTCTTGGCGCGCTGATCTTCGCCTTTGTCTTGCTTCTGATCCTGTCCTACGTCGGCCGCCGCCGCGCCCGGGGATGAGGTACCGCACGTGACTTCACCGTTGACCAGAACGCAGGACGGCGAGGGCAGGACCGCCGTCGCGGTACAGCTGGCGGGACTGCGCCGCGTGTACGGACCGGTCGTCGCGCTGGACGGTCTCGACCTGACCATCGGGCCCGGCGAGCTGATCGCCCTGCTCGGCCCGTCGGGCTGCGGCAAGACCACTACGTTGCGGCTGCTGGCCGGCCTTGAGGACGCCGACGCGGGCCAGATCACCGTGGCCGGGCAGGACATGACACACCTGCCGGCCAGCAAGCGCGACATGGGAATGGTGTTCCAGGCGTATTCCCTGTTCCCGCACCTGACAGTCCGGCAGAATGTGGCCTTCGGGCTACGGCTGCGCCGGGTGCACGCAGCCAAGCGGGACCAGCGGGCGATTGAGATGCTCGAGCTTGTCGGCCTGTCCACGCAGGCCGACAGGTACCCGCACCAGATCTCCGGCGGGCAGCAGCAGCGGGTCGCCCTGGCCCGTGCGCTGGCCATCGAGCCCCAGGTGCTGCTGCTCGACGAGCCGCTGTCGGCACTGGATGCCAAAGTCCGGGCGCAGCTGCGGGACCAGATCCGCCGGATCCAGCTTGAGGTGGGCATCACCACCCTGTTCGTCACCCACGATCAGGAGGAGGCGCTGGCCATCGCGGACCGGGTGGGCGTGATGCGGGAGGGCCGCATCGAGCAGCTCGCGTCGCCCACCGAGGTCTACTCGCGACCGGCGACGGCGTTCGTCGCGGAGTTCGTCGGCCTCACCAACCGGCTCGCTGGCACGGTCAGCGGGGGGACCGTGACGGTGCGCGGGCGCGACCTGCCGCTGGTGGACCGCTCGACGCCGGCCGGGCCGGTGACGGCGCTGGTCAGGCCCGAGGCTGTCACGCTTGCGTCGGATAGCTCGGGCGAGTCCGGGCCGCTGGTCGGCACGGTGATCGCCTCGACCTTCCTCGGCGCGACCAGCCGCGTCACCGTCGACCTCGGCGACACCACGATCCTCGCGCAGCTCTCCACCTCGGACGCGACAGCGCTCCCGGCGGGCAGCCGGGTCGCCCTGATGATCCGCCCGGACCCAGTGCTCGTGGCCGTCGATGCGCCGGCCGTGAGCGAGGAGTGAGCCGCCCGTGGGCGAGCGACGGCCGCCGCTGACCATCGACCGCCGCCTGGGGCACGGCGGGGTGCTCCGCAGCGGAGGCAGCGGGCCCTACCGGGCCGTCGAGATCACCGACGGCGAGCCGCATCTGGTCCGCGAGGACTTCGGCGAGCCTGATCCCGGCCGCCGGCCGCAGGCCGGGCGCCCGCTGCTCTGCCTGGTGCACGTCACCGACCTGCAGCTCGCTGACGTGCAGTCGCCGACCAGGTTCGAGTTCCTGAACCGGCACTTCGCCGATCCGAGATACTCCAAGATCGTGCCGGTGCAGCGTCCTCAGGAGGCGCTCACCGCGCATGCGGTCGACGCGACCCTGCGCACCCTGAACGCGGTGCGCGGCCCGGCCACCGGACTTCCGCCGCAGCTGGCGGTGACGACGGGTGATGCGATCGACAACGCCCAGTGGAACGAGATGCAGAACTTCCTCACCCTGTTCGACGGCGGCCTGGTGCGGCCGGACTCGGGCGGGCCTGGCTATGAGGGGGTCCAGGCGCAGGACTGGCCCGATGACATCTTCTGGCGGCCGGACGGCCCGGGCCTGAACGGCCACGACATCTTCCGGAGCGAGTTCGGCTTCCCGCATCACCCCGGGCTGCTGCAGCGAGCGCTGCGGGAGTTCTCCGCCACCGGGCTGCGCATCCCCTGGCTATCCTGCTTTGGCAATCACGAGGCCCTCAACCAGGGCGTCGGGGCGGTGACCGACGACCTGGCCGATGCCCTCGTCGGCAGCCGGAAACCGCTGCGCCTGCCCGCTGACTTTGACCATGATCTCGCGCTGGACCTGTTCACCGAGCGGCCCGAGGCGTTCATGGCCGGCCCGGCCATCCAGATCACCGCTGATCCCAGCCGCCGGGCGATCACCAGGCGGGAGTTTGTCGAGGCGCACTTCCGGCCAGGGTCGCGCCCGTTCGGGCACGGATTCACCGAGCAGAACCGGCTTGACGGCACGGCTTACTACGTCCACGACACCCCGGCGGCCAGGTTCATCGCGCTGGACACCAACTGC
>Ga0187883_10001686_pt1 | contig 13449 bp, 13 predicted proteins | sample June2016WEW_20_1_2_FD_132966 | JGI IMG/M metagenome (GOLD analysis project Ga0187883, IMG submission 132966) | Peatland microbial communities from SPRUCE experiment site at the Marcell Experimental Forest, Minnesota, USA - June2016WEW_20_10 | ecosystem: Environmental > Terrestrial > Soil >...
CGGGTGCCGCGGAAACGGGTGCCGCGGAAACGGGTGCCGCGGAAACGGGTGCCGCGGAAACGGGTGGGGCGGAAACGGGTGGGGCGGAAACGGGTGGGGCGGAAACGGGCGCCGCGGAAACAGGTGCCGGGGAAGCCGCCCCGTTGGGGGCGAACCGCGGGGGGGCGGTCGCGATCGGTACCGGGGTAACGGGAAGCCGGTTGCCCAGGATGGTCACGTCAGTCTCCTCGGGGTCGGGCGCAAGGTTGGGTCAGGCGGCAGTAAAGGCAAGCGCCACGTTGTGGCCGCCGAACCCGAATGAGTTGTTCAGCACGGCCATCGGGGCCGAGCTGTGCGGGCGCAGTTCCACCGGCTCGGTGGCGATCCGCAGCCCGGCGTCGTCATCAGGGTCCTCAAGGTTGATCGTGGGCGGCGCCACCCGGTCGCGCAGCGCCAGGATGGCGGCTACCGACTCAAGCGCGCCTGCCCCGCCGAGCAGATGGCCGGTCATCGACTTGGTGGCCGACACCACGACGCCGCCGGCCGCTGCACCGAGGACGGCGGCTATCGCCTGGACTTCCACCACGTCGCCGGCCGGTGTCGAGGTGGCGTGCGCGTTGACGTGCACGACCTGCTCGGCCTGCAGCCCGGCATCGGCGAGCAGCCGGGCGAGGGCGAGCTTGGCCCCGGTTCCGTCCGGGTCGGGCTGAGCAATGTGGTGCGCGTCGGCCGAGTAGCCGACGCCCGCCGCGACCGCGTACACATCGGCGCCGCGGCGGGCGGCGTGCTCGGCCGACTCCAGCACCACCATGCCGGCGCCCTCGCCGAGCACGAAACCATCCCGGCCCTTGTCGAACGGCCGTGACGCCCGCTCCGGCTCGTCATTCCTGGTGGACAGGGCCCGCATCGCCGCGAAGGCGGCGATGTTCAGCTGCAGGATCGCGGCCTCGGTTCCCCCGGCCAGGACGACGTCGGCACGTCCGGACCTGATCATTTCCAGCCCGTAGCCGATCGCCTCGGCGCCGGAGGCACACGCGCTGACTGTCGTGTGCACCCCAGCGCGAGCACCGAGCTCAATCCCGATCCAGCCCGCGGACCCGTTGGGCATCAGCATCGGGACAGTGAACGGCGAGAGCCGCTGCCAGCCCTTTTCCCGCAGCGTGTCGTAGGCGGACAAGGTCGAAGCCACGCCGCCTATTCCGCTGGAGACGACTACGCCGAGCCGATCAGGATCCACCTGCGGGGTGCCGGCGTCCGCCCAGGCCTCGCGGGCCGCGACCAGCGCGAACTGCTCGCATCTGTCCAGCCGGCGCGCCTGTACGCGGTCGAGCAGCGTGGCCGGGTCGGCTGCTGCCCACGCCGCGATCCGGGCCGGGAGCTCGCTCGCCCATGCGTCGGTCAGCTTCTGCACGCCGCTGCGGCCGGCCAGAAGTGACTCCCAGGTCGAGTCGACATCGGCGCCCACCGGCGTGATAGCGCCAAGCCCGGTGACGACGACGCGCGCCGAATCATTGCCCACAGTGCTCCTGCTCCTCTGGTCGGGTGCCGCTGCTCCTCTGGTCGGGTGCGCTGCTCCTCTGGTCGGGTGCCGCGCCGGCCGGCTGGCGCTGGCGGCGCGGCCTCGCTGCCTCGCTCGCGGTCAGGCGGATACGGCCGCGCGCCTGACGAAGTCGATCACGTCCTGGACGGTCTTCAGGTCCTTGAGCTGGTCGTCTGGAATCTCGACGCCAAACTTGTCCTGGGCCGCCACGGCGATCTCCACCATCGACAGCGAATCGATGTCGAGGTCGTCGACGAACGTCTTGTCCGGGGTTACCTGATCTGCTGGGACGCCGGCCACCTCGTCAATGATCTCGCCGAGGCCCGCGAGGATTTCCTGTTCGGTCATGGACATGGGATGCGTACTCTCCTTTTCTTCTTTCGCTTCTTTGGCTGGTATTTGGTGGTGCGCCCCGGGGTGGCCGAGGCCGCGGTCAGGGTACCGTGATCACCTGGCCGGCGTAGCAGATGCCCGCGCCGAAGCCCAGGATCAGAACGTGGGAGCCAGAGCCGAGCTCGCCGCGTTCCAGCATTCTGGACAGAGCGAGCGGGATGGACGCCGAAGAGGTGTTGCCCGCGGTGACGATGTCGTCCGCGACGATGGCCTGCGGCGCGCCGATCTTGCGCGCGATCGCTTCGATGATGCGCAGGTTGGCCTGATGCGGCACGAATGCAGCCAGGTCAGCCGGGTCGACGCCCGCCCGCTCGCACGCCTGCACGGCGACCGGGTGCAGCGCGGTGGTCGCCCACCGGAAAACCGCCTGGCCCTCCTGGAAGATGAACGAGTTACGGTCGGCGATGGAGATCTTGTCCGCAAGGTGCCCGGCGCTGCCCCAGACAACGGGACCGACTCCCGGCAGGTCGCCCGGATCGGCTACCGGGCCGACGACAGCGGCGCCCGCGCCGTCAGCGAAGATGATGCAGGTGGAGCGGTCGTTCCAGTCCACCCACTGGGACAGTTTCTCGGCGCCGATCACCAGCACGTTGCGGGCGGTCCCGGCGCGGATGGCGTCGCTGGCGTTGGCCAGGGCATAGCAGAAGCCCGCGCAGGCGGCGTTCAGGTCGTAGGCGCCTGGCCCGCCGATGCCGAGCCTGACCGCGACCGTCGCCGCCGTGTTCGGTATCTGGACCTCTGGCGTGCAGGTGGCGACGATGACCAGGTCGATGTCGGACGGGGCGAGCCCGCTGGCCGCCAGCGCCTTCCCGCCCGCCTGGGTCGCCATGTCGGCCACCGTCTCATCCGGCGCGGCAATCCGGCGGCTGGCGATGCCCACCCTGCTCCGGATCCACTCGTCGCTGGTGTCCACCGTGGCGGCAAGCTCGTCATTGGTCACCACCCTGGCGGGCTGATAACCGCCGAAAGCCAGGATCCGCGTGCCCGCTGCGCCTTCGGTGAGTCGCATACTCTGCTGCCTTTCGAATGCTGGCTGATCGGAATGGTGCGGCGGCGGGCCGTCCGCCGTTACTCGATGCCTTCCGGCTGTAGCCGGACCAGCGGCTGGCCGGCGCTTACCGGGTCACCGTCCTCGACCAGCCATTCGATGATCGTCGCCGGGAATGCGGGCATCACGGCGTGGCTCCCGCCGCGCGTCTCGACCTGGCCGATCGCGCTGCCACTGCCGACCGCGGCACCCGGCGTGGTGACGGCAGAGCGCTCCTGGCCCGCCCGGAACACTCCGGCGAGCGGCGCGACCAGCAGCCGCCATTCCGGCGCGTGACTATCGATGTGGCCGTCGGAATGCGAGTGTTCAGCGATCAGCGCGTGCGCGCTCTCCAGCCCGGCTGGATCCTTCAGGGCGATCAGCTGGACTCCGGGAAGAGCCCGCCTGGCCAGCCCGGTCAGGGTACCCGCGGGCGGAAGCTCGATCAGCGCGGTGACGCCAAGGCGGCTCATCTGCTGCATGCATTTGTCCCAGCGGACCGGCCTGCTCACCTGGGCGACGATCCGCTCAAGCCAGTCGGCACCGGTGCGCACGACGGCCCCGTCGGCGTTGGAGAGCAGCGGCAGCGCCGGGTCGCTCACGGCGACCGATGCCGCTGCGGTACGCAGCGCATCGACGGCGGGGGCCATATAGCTGGTGTGAAACGCGCCGGCCACCGGGAGCGGGCGGAGCCTGGCACCGGCGGGCGGGTTCGCGGCGAAGGCCTCGAGCCGGGCGGTGCTGCCAGCGGCGACGATCTGCCCCGCGCCGTTGACATTGGCGGCGGTGAGGCCGCTCGCCTCGATTGCCGCGAGCACGGTGTCCTCGTCGCCGCCGAGCACTGCCGTCATCCCGCTCGGCTCGGCCTCCGCGGCCTGGGCCATATCCTCGCCGCGCACCTTGACCAGCCGCATCGCGTCCTCGGGTGTCAGCGCACCGGCGATGGCCCCGGCGGCAAGCTCGCCGACGCTATGCCCGGCGGCCGCCCCGGTCAGCTGGCCGGCCGCGTCGAGGCCGCCGAGAAGCAGATCGGCCGCGGCGATCGCGGCCGCGACGAGCAGCGGCTGCGCGATCGCGGTGTCCCTGATCTCGTCGGCATCGGCGGTGGTCCCGTACTTGATGAGATCGCAGCCAGCCAGGTCGGACCAGGACCCGAGACGGTCGGCGACACCGGGCACCTCAAGCCAAGGAATGAGGAAACCAGGGGTCTGAGCACCCTGACCGGGCGCCGCGATAAGGAGCATCTTCCTAGGATGCACTGTAGAAGTCCGCTATACGGCTATCGGAGACTACGAATTTCGGTCCGCTAATTTTGTAGGAAGGCTACAAGCTATGTTCCTTTGTGCGCGAGACGGCCCAGCACCGTGGCTATCCAGAGCGAGAAGCCGTCCCTGCCCACGCTCGGAATTAGCCCGGTAAGCTCACTGGCCCGGCGCAGCCGGTAGCGGACAGTGTTGGGGTGCACGAAGAGCAGCCGGGCGGTCGCCTCCAGCGAGCTGCCCTGCTCCAGATAGGTCATGACTGTGTCGAGGAGGGCCGAGCCGCCGCTCAGCATCGGCTCGTATACCTGCGTGATCAGCTGGACGCGCGCCGACTCGTCACCATCGAGCGCTCGCTCGGGCAGCAGGTCCACCGCGGATACCGGCCGCGGCGCGTCCGGCCACGCGGCCGCCGCCCGCAGGCCTGCCAGCGCCGCGCTGGCGGACAGGGTGGCTGACTGCAGGTCGCCGACGGACGGCCCGACGACGACCGGCCCGGCGCCGAACCGCCCGGCGAACTGGCTCGCGGCCTTGACCGGATCCGAGGCGCCGCCAAGCACCACGACCAGCCGGTGCCCGTGGACGCCTGCGAGCAGGTCAAGCCGGGACCGCCGGGCGATCACCCGGAGCTCGTCGATGAGGCCCTCCGGCTCGCTGCCGTCGGCGATGCCCGCTATTACCGCGACCGGAGCAGACGACCAGTTCAGCGCGGAAGCCCAGGACTGCAGGCCCTCATCGACCTCCCCGCGGACCAGGGAATCGACGACGAGGGCCTCGAGGCGGGCGTCCCACGCGCCGCGCGCTTCGGCGGTGCGCGCGTAGACCTGGGCGGCACCGAAAGCGATCTCCCTGGTGTAGCGGAGGACGGCCTCGCGCAGCTCGGCCTCGCCGCCCGGTGCCGCCAGCTCGTCGACCTGCGTCTCCACCACGTCGATGATGACACGCACCATTTCGACCGCCTGCTGCAGGCTGACCGCCCTGGCCAGCTCGCGAGGCGCGGTCCCGAACACCTCGCCGGCGACAGCCGGCCGGCCACGCTCCGGGTGCTTGACCCAGTCGACGAAGGCGGCGATACCAGCCTGGGCGACCAGGCCGAGCCATGACCTGTTCTCGGCCGACAGCTCGCGGAACCACGGCAACCGCAGGTCCATCGAGGTCATCGCGGCGGTGCCCAGCGCGCCCATCGACCGCTCAAGCCGCTGAGCGGTGGCGCCGCGGACGCGGCCGGCCGCCGGCTGGCTAGCCGCGGCGCCGCGGCGCTCCCTCGTCGTCACCCTGCCAGCGTGCCACGCGTCAGCTGGCTATCTGTACCCGGCCGGTGACGGCGTGGCCCGGCCCAGCGCCTTTCGCATGCGGACAAGGGCCCGCCTGCTCTCAGAGGACTTCGCTCACCGGGAGATCGAGCCGGTACTTGGCGATGGCCTGGCCTACTACCTCCGGCTTCACCCCGCCCTGGCGGGCCAGCTGGCTCAGCACCGCCACGGTGATGGACTCGGCGTCCACATGGAAGAACCTGCGTGCGGCCGGCCGGGTGTCGGAGAAGCCCCAGCCGTCGGTGCCCAGCGAGGTGAACGGGCCGGGCACCCAGCGGGCGATCTGGTCGGGCACCGCCCGGATCCAGTCACTGACCGCTACCACGGGGCCCGGGTGGCCGTCGAGTGCCTGGGTGACAAAGGGAACTCGCTGGTCCCCGTCGGGATGCAGCAGGTTCCACTCGTCGCAGGCGAGCGCATCGCGGCGCAGCTCGGTCCATGACGTCGCCGACCAGGCATTCGCGAGAACGCCCCAGTCATCGGCGAGCAGTTGCTGGGCTCGCTGGGCCCAGCGCATCGCGACACCTGAGGCGAGGATCTGGGCGCGCGGCTGCCCGTTCGGGGCTCCCGCGGGGTCCCGGCCGGCATCGGCCACGGGGGCTGGCGCTGCCGCATACCTGTAGAGCCCGCGCAGGATGCCCCGTTCCAGGGCCTCCGGACCGCCAGGGAAATCGGCGGGCTCGGCGGGCTGGACGTAGGGCTCGTTGTAGACCGTCAGGTAGTAGAAGATGTTCTCGCCGTCCGGATGGGCGTCGGTGGCGCCGTACATTCTGCGCAGCGCGTCGCGCACGATGTGGGAGAGCTCGTAGGCCCAGGCCGCGTCGTAGCTGAGGCACGCCTCGGTGACCGAGGAGAGCAGCACGGAGTGACCGTCGTTGTGCTGCAGGCCCTCGCCGGTCAGCGTGGTCCGCCCGGCCGTCGCGCCGAGCAGGAAACCGCGTCCGAGCTGGTCGCCGAACAGCCACATCTCGTCGCCGGTCCGCTGGAAGCCGAACATCGAGTAGAAGATGTAGACCGGGATCATGTGGACGCCGTGGGTGGCGTAAGCCGTGCCCGCCGCGATGGTCGATCCCATCGCCCCGGTTTCGCTGATCCCCTCGTGCAGGATCTGTCCTTTCTCAGACTCCTTGTAGGACAGCAGCAGGTTGCGGTCCACCGCCTCGTAGCTCTGGCCGTACGGAGAGTAGATCTTCGCGGTCGGGAACAGCGAGTCCATGCCGAAGGTGCGGGCCTCGTCCGGGATGACCGGAACGAAGCGCTCGCCGATCTCCGGATCCTTCATCAGGTCCTTGAGCAGCCGCACGAACGCCATCGTGGTGGCGACGGACTGCCTGCCCGAGCCCTTTGTCAGCTCGTCATAGGCGCTATTGGCGGTGAGAGCGAGCGGCTTGGCCCGGACCTGACGCCTGGGCAGGTAGCCCCCCAGAGCGGCCCGGCGCTCGCGCATGTACTGGATCTCGTCGGACTTCTCGCCCGGGTGATAGTAGGGCGGCTTTTCCGCCTCCAGCGCCGCGTCCGGGATCTCCAGGTAAAGCCGGTCCCTGAAGTCCTTCAGCTCGGCGACCGTGAGCTTCTTCATCTGGTGAGTGGCGTTGCGCGCCTCGAAGTCGGGGCCGAGCGTCCAGCCCTTGATCGTGTGGGCCAGGATCACGGTCGGCTGGCCGACATGCTCGGTGGCCGCCTTGAAGGCGGCATAGACCTTACGGTAGTCGTGACCGCCACGGGAGAGGTTCCGCAGCTGGTCATCGGGGAGGTGCTCGACCATCGCCCGCAGCCTGGGGTCGCCGCCGAAGAAGTTCTCCCTGATGTAGGCGCCCGACTCGACCCCATAGGTCTGGAATTGGCCGTCCGGCGTCGTATTCATCTTGTTGACCAGCACGCCGTCTGTGTCCTGGGCCAGCAGCGGGTCCCAGTCGCGGCCCCAGATCACCTTGATGACGTTCCATCCCGCGCCGCGGAACGAGGCCTCAAGCTCCTGGATGATCTTCCCGTTGCCGCGGACCGGCCCGTCGAGACGCTGCAGGTTGCAGTTGATCACGAAGGTGAGATTGTCGAGTTCCTCGCGGGCGGCCAGCCCGATCGAGCCGAGGACCTCGGGCTCGTCGGTCTCCCCGTCGCCGAGGAACGCCCATACGTGCGAGCGGCTGGTGTCCTTGATCTCCCTGGCCAGCAGGTACCTGTTAAACCTGGCCTGGTAGACGGCGTTGATCGCGCCCAGGCCCATCGATACCGTCGGAAATTCCCAGAAGTCCGGCATCAGGCGGGGGTGGGGATACGACGGGAGACCGCCGCCTGGATGCGAGAGTTCCTGGCGAAATCCGTTTAGCTGGTCTTCTGTCAGACGGCCCTCGAGGAAGGCCCTGGCATAGATGCCGGGAGCCGCGTGGCCCTGGATAAAGACCTGGTCACCGGACTCGCCATGGTCCTTGCCGCGGAAGAAGTGGTTGAAGCCGACCTCATAGAGGCTGGCCGCCGAGGCATAGGTGGCGATATGGCCGCCGACGCCCAGGCCGGGCCGGTTGGCGCGAGAGACCATGACTGCCGCGTTCCAGCGGATGTAGGCGCGGATGCGCCGCTCGATGTACTCATCGCCGGGGAACCAGGGCTCGCGTTCCGGCGGGATCGTGTTGATGTAGTCGGTGCTCCGCAGGCCGGGGACGCCGACCTGCTGCTCGCGGGCGCGTTCGAGCAGGCGGAGCATGATGTACCTGGCCCGGCCCCGGCCACGCGTCCTGACCACGGTGTCGAAAGAATCGACCCACTCCCTGGTCTCGTCTGGGTCGATGTCGGGAAGCTGGGTGGGCAGGCCGTCGCTGATGATCGAGAAGCGCTGGCGTCCGGATGCCACGGGGTGTTCCTCGCCTTCCGCGGTGGCTGGCTCTCGCCGTCACCGGTATCGCTGGTGCTCAGCCGCAGGCTACTGCCGATGATGCGCTGAGTTGTCCAGACCAATCCTCGCGCGCTACCGCGCGCAACGCATCTCTACTGGCGGGTAACCGGCTGTGGGGGTGCGGTGGCAGCGCTCGCTGTGCCGCTTGGGGGCCGCAGCGACTCCAGCGCGGCGGCCGTTGTAACGATGCTGGTCAGCTGGACGTGAACCGGAACTTCCGGTTAGATGCTTCCCCTCATGAATCTGGGTACACCAGGATGAGGCAGGCGTGGCCGCGGGCCGCCGCGGCAGTCACCGGCAAGCGGCAGGATGCCAAGGGGGACAGCGTGTGGCGGGCCGGGAAAGACATCTGAGTACCACCAAGGGGGGCAGCGCCGGCGGCGGGAATATGGCGCGGCGGCCGGGCGCCGTGATCGGGTCACGACAGAGGATTTTGCATTGCCTGCCAATTGGCACTTGCGCACCGCGCCGACCCAGTGTGAACTGTCCGATCAAGAGGTGGCGACGCCGCAGGCGCCGCGCCTGACCGGCAGGATACGGCAATGTGCCGAGCCGCTGGCCGTGGCGCTGGCGGGGGGCGGAAAGGACCAGGGAGGAAGTTAGTGAGCGCGACCGCGGGCCAGGCACAGGATCAGCGTGACCTGGCCGAGCGGCTCGGCATCAAGCCGGGCCAGGTGGTGCAGGAGATCGGCTACGACGACGACTGCGACGAGAAGCTGCGCGACTCGGTCGCCCGGGTCGAAGGGGTAGAACTCGTCGATGAGGACTACGACGATGTAGTTGATGTCGTCCTGCTGTGGTGGCGGGACGAGGACGGTGACCTAGTCGACGCGCTGGTGGACGCGCTGACTCCGCTCGCGGATGGCGGCTATATCTGGCTACTGACGCCGAAGTCGGGGCGGCCGGGGCATGTAGAGCCAAGCGATATCGGGGAGTCGGCGCCAACCGCGGGCCTATCACAGACATCGACGGTCAGTGCCGGGCGGGACTGGTCGGGCAGCCGGCTGGTCGCGCCCAAAGCGCGACGCTGAGATTCGTGATTCTTTCGTTGCGAGGCCGCCCGGCGCAGGTGGCAGACTGAGGGTATCTCGCGCACGCGGTCCCCTCTGCGGCCCGCCCTCGCATCTTCTTCGGAAGGAACACTGATGGTGGTTGACGTCGGCGATCAGGCACCTGACTTCGAGCTGAAGGACCAGCACGGCACTCCGGTGCGGCTATCGGGCCTCCGGGGCCAGAAGAACGTCGTGCTCGTGTTCTACCCGCTCGCCTTCAGCGGTGTCTGCTCGGGCGAGCTACGCGCTATGCGCGACGACTTCCCCGAGGTATCCGGCGAGGATGTGGAGTTGCTGACGGTTTCGGTAGATTCTGGCTACTCGCACCGGGTATGGGCTGACGCGGAGAATTTCAACTTCGCGCTGCTTTCGGATTTCTGGCCACACGGCGCTGTTGCCAGGTCCTACGGTGTGTTCGATGAGAATCGGGGCATCGCTACACGCGGTACGTTCATTATCGATAAGAAGGGTGTCGTGCGGTGGAAGGTCGTGAACCCGGTACCGCAGGCCCGTGAGATCGCCGAATACCAGAAGGCGCTGGCAGCGCTGGATTAGCGGGCTGGCAGGTTCTTGGGGGAACGGCAGAAACCGGAGCAGGCAGGATGCCCTGCTATCGCTGTGGCGCACGGCAACCGGATCCCGACCGGGGGGAGAGCCCCTGGAAGCGCGGTGTCCGGTCCAGCCGCCAGGTACTGATCTGTCCTGGCTGCCAGTCATCTTTCGACTGGATCGCCGAACTGGACCGGTGCCCGGTGTGTGCAAGCGCGCACCTGGTAAGGCGGCTCGGTGAAGTCGAATGCCGGGACTGCGGATACGTGCGGGAGCCCGCAGGGGCTGCCGCTTCCGCCGGTTCGGCCGGTCCGGCTGGTCCTGCCGGTTCGGCCGGTCCTGCCGGGGGAGCGGCGGGGGGACTTGCGGGCGACGCGGATCAGGCGATCTCGGGGGGCGCTGGCGCCGGGATCGTCGCGGGCACGCCGGACGACGATGACGGTCCGACGCCGGGCCTGGCCGAAGAGGTGGAGCGCGCGCTCGCCCGGGTCCTTGGTCGGGCGGGCCGGACAGCGGGGATTGGCTAGATCGATGACCGGGAAATCTGCGCAGGCATGGGCTTAGTGGTCGTGGGCGATCAGGGAGCGTTTGACCGGGGCGCCGATCATCGAGTTGTGCCGGATGCAGGCGTTGAGCGCGAGCAGCCGCTGGACGATCCGGGCCCACAGCCCGGCGGGGACGCGGCCGCCGTGGCGTTCGAGGCCGAGCTGGTTCTTCAGGGTCCAGATGATCGCCTCGACCCGCTGCCGCAGCCAGTTCGGGAAGTATCTGGGGGCCTTCTCGTCCTCGCGGGCCGGGCGGATCAGCGTCAAGGCCCAGGTCCGGTCTGGCGAAGAAGGCCTCGGTGTCCTCGCCGGAGGCGGGAATGGCTGGGGCAGTAGCCATACCCGGCCCACCCGTACAGGTCAGAGCGCTTCGCGGTGATGACCAAGTGGCCGCGCGGGACGGGCGTGGCGTCCATCAGCCGGAGCATCTCCGCGCTGCCCGGCGTCTGGTCAGCCAGCCACCTCAGCGCCGTCTCCATCAGCGGCGCGGCGGCCTTCAGCCGCTGGTTGTACTCGCTTTGGCCTAGTAGCCGTGGGAACAGGTGCCCTACCTGCTTCGGTGCGGCGCGCAGCCAGTGCCGCTCATCATCGAAGCGCAGCATCCTGGCCTTCAGCGCAGCGACCTCCTCGCGCAGTCCGGCCCTTCAGTAGCTGAAGGTTGTGGCTCCGTCATCGCCGATCCACTCCCACAGCTGGACGCTGCCCGCGAGCTTAGCGTTGGCCAGCAGGCCGTACTGGTCGAGCTGCTTGGCGTTGAAGCAGACGGGGCAGACCATGTACTGCCCGCCGGCCTTGGCATACCGGGCGAGCAGGTCCGGCAGGGCGGGACACCCGTCGCAGGCGACGCCTGCGGCCACCCCGTCCAGCGCGAGCCGGACGGCTTCCTTGGCCTGGAACATCAGGGTCGGCCGCCCGGATTCGGCGGCGCCGACCGCGACGAGGAACGCGACGGTCACCTTCTCCGGGTCTTCCATGCCTGTGCTGAGGCTGATCACTGCCTTGCCTGCCACTGCCGCCTTCTTTCGTCACGGTGCGCACCTGGCGGCCAGCTCTGGTGCCGCTGGTTACGCTTTAGCATAGTTAGCACGACCGTTCGTACTACATTGGACAGTACGACCGGTCGTGCTATCTTGTCAAGACGATGAGCGACACCATGAACCAGCACAGCCGGGCGCGGCGCCGGCCGCGCGCGGACGGGAGACACACCCGCGACGCGATCCTGCGCGCCGCAGCGTCGCTGGCCACCGTCGACGGGCTGGAGGGCCTGTCGATCGGGAACCTGGCCACGGCGATCGGCATCAGCAAAAGCGGCCTGTACGCGCACTTCGGGTCCAAGCAGGAACTCCAGCTGGCCACCGTGGAGGAGGCGGGCCGGATCTTCGCCGAAGAAGTCGTGCAGCCCGCCCTTGCGGCTCCGCCCGGCCTGGCCCAGCTGGTCGCGGTGTGCGAGGCGTTCTTCGATCACCTGCAGCGCCGTACCTTCCCCGGCGGCTGCTTCTTCGCCAGCGCGGCGCTGGAGATGGGCACCCGCCCCGGGCCGGTCAAGGAACGAGTCGCCGCCTTCCAGTCCGGGTTCGTTGCGCTGATCCGTGGATTCGCCGCCACCGCGCTTGAGCAGAACGAGCTCCCCGCGGGCGAAGACCCGGACCAGCTCGCCTTCGAGCTGAACGGGATCATCCTGGCCGCCGACACTAACTTCGTCCTGCACGGCGACGCCGCAGTCCTGGACATGGCCCGGCAGATCGTGCACCGGCGGCTCGGACCCGGCAGCGGCGGAAATGCCGGCCACGGCTAAGCCCAAGCAGGTCCCCCCTGGCTGGTTGAGGTCCCGGCCCGCCAGCGGGTCTCGTGCCTGCGGATCACCGCCAGCGGGCAAACCGCCACAACGGCTGCGCAGAGCCCAGAAAACGCTGGCTCCGGCCGGCCACAACCGTAGAGCACATACAAGAAACCGGCTGCCGCGCGGGCCAGGCGAGCTTGCGCACGGTGGCGGGCAGCACGCCGCAGCAGATCGCGGCGGCCGTCCACACGATGATGAGAGATCCGCCCCGGCGCTCTTATCGGACAACACGACGCTTCCGGCCCCGCAACACGGGCAGGCGCAACTCGCCGGCTTTCCGGGGGAACGACATCCTCACCAGCCACGAATTACCGGTCATCGATCTAGGCGGCTGGATCCGGTGACCGGCCTGCGGGGCGTGCCGCAGTGCGCGCCGGGTTGCTCACGGACTCGGCTAGATGGAAACAGAACAGGTACGCTGTGCCCGGTAATGGCCGCGTGCTCCCGGACCGGGGCAGCGGACGGGTGCATAGCTCAGAGGTAGAGCACTCGCCTTACAAGCGAGGGGCCGCAGGTTCGAACCCTGCTGCGCCCACTGTCTTTCGGAGCTTGAGATGATCGTTAGGGAGCCAAACGGGGAGCCAAACGGGGAGCCAAAGTTGATGGTGAACTCGTCCATGGCCAGGCAATGCGAAGCCTCGGGTGGCACCAGGACGCCGCATTCGTCCGCGAGCTGACTCCGGCGGCCGTGCCTGGCAGAGAACGCCGACTCTTGCTGAACCATCCCGGCCCGGACGCCAAGCGCGCTGCGGGCCGGCAGGCCAGAGCTGGACATTGCATGCGTTGACGACTCGATCTGCTCTTGCCGGACGCGGCCCTTAGGCGCGTGATTCTACTGTTACGGAATGTGACAATTCACAGGGCCCGGAGCGCTTCTACGGAGCCAGATCGCCGATTTAGTGCGTGTGGCTGCTGGCTGCATCGTTACGGCCGAGATGCCAGATCGGCCAGATCTGGCGTCCTGGCGTGAGGCGGGCTGGTGATCACTGGGATTCGGCCCCGCCGATGAGTTCGCGTTCCGCGCCTCGTCTGGGTTCGTGGAGCCTGGTCCAGGCGTTGGAC
>Ga0187883_10001696_pt1 | contig 13417 bp, 10 predicted proteins | sample June2016WEW_20_1_2_FD_132966 | JGI IMG/M metagenome (GOLD analysis project Ga0187883, IMG submission 132966) | Peatland microbial communities from SPRUCE experiment site at the Marcell Experimental Forest, Minnesota, USA - June2016WEW_20_10 | ecosystem: Environmental > Terrestrial > Soil >...
CACGCCGGCCGCGGCGAACCGGGTCTGCCGGTGCCGGGCCACCACCTGGGCGGAGGCCTGCTCGAGGCCAGGCCGGGTGAAGAACATGTCCATGGCCCGGGTGAACTTCGCCCGGGCCGCGAGCCGGAGCTCGTGCTGCGCCAGGGCTGCCGCGACCAGCGCGGCCGGATAGCTCTCGCGCAGCCGGGTGCCGAGTGCCAGCGCGGTGTCGGGGGTGACGTCCTGGTCGCGCACTGCGGCCAGCAGTTCCGCGCCCGGGGGACTGAGCAAAGCGTCGAGATCGGTGCCGGGCTCGGCGGCACCATTCATGGCGCGGCCGGGGTTCGCGGCTGGCCCGCCGCTCCGGCCCCGGGCTCACCCCCCGCGTCCGCCGGCTCACCCCGGGCATCCCCCGGCTCACCCCGCGCTTCCCCGGTGGCCACTTCCGCAGCCGGCTGGCCGGACCGGGTGGCCAGCACTGACCCCGCCAGGATCAGGCCGAAGGCAGCGATGATCTCCGGGGTGAGCGGCTCGCCGAGCACCCCCACCCCCAGGGCCACGGCCACGGCCGGGTTCACGTACGTGATGACCGTGGCTCGGGCCGGGCCGACCTCGGCGATCAGCTGGAAGAACAGCACGAAGGCGAGGGCGGTGCAGACCAGCGCCAACCCGGCCAGGCTGGCCAGCACAGCGGCGGAAGGGACGGACCGCGGCCAGGTCAGCGCGGCCGCGGGCGCGTAGACCAGGGCCGCAAAGCCCAGGCAGACAGCGGTCACCCCGAGGCCGGGCAGCCCGGCGAGCTTGCGGCTGGCGATCAGCGGCCCCGTCGCGTACCCCACCGCGGTGAGCATGACCAGGGCGACCGACCCCAGGTCACCGTGTACCACGCCTGGCCCGGCGAGCAGCGCAACCCCGGCCAGCCCGCCGAGCAGGCCGGCCCAGCGCAGCGGCGTGAGCCGCTCCCCGCCTCCGGTGAGCCGGGCCAGGGCCACCCCGATGATCGGCACCGACGCGATGAGCAGGCCGCTCATCGAACTGGACAGCCGTTTCTCCGCCGCGGTCAGGAACAGCCACGGCAGGATGATCTCCACGCAGGCGAACACGGCCAGCCAGCGCCAGTGCCGGCGGAGTGCCCCGACCTGGCCGCGGTACACGGCCACGGGCAGCAGCACCACGGCGCCCCCCGCGATCCGCGCGAAGACCAGGACGGGCACCGAAACCCCGCCGTCCGCGACCTTGATGAGCAGGTAGGGCACGCCCCAGATCAGGCTCATCGCCGTGAAGAGTATCCAGCCACGGCGGCTCACTGTGTACCTCCCGTAGTCCCGCTGGCAGGTTACCCGGAGATGCCGCACCCGACCCGGCGGCGGCGCTAACCCCGCATATCCGGCTACGCTCTGGCCATGCAGCGGATGCCGGAGGAAAGCACCGCCGGCGTGGCCACCGCCGGGCGGCTGGCCCCCGCATCCGCTGGTGCCTCCGCGATCCAGGCCGGGCTGCGGCCGCGCTGGGCCCTGCTCGCCGCCGTGGCCGGCGGGGTGGCCCTGGCGGGCGCGTTCCCCCCGGTCGGGATCTGGCCGCTGGCCGCCGCCGGCCCGGCCCTGCTGGTGATCGCCCTGTACCGCCAGGGACTGCGGGCCTCGTTTGTCATCGGGCTTGTCTTCGGGGTCGCGTTCTTCGTGCCGCTGCTGTCCTGGCTGGTCAACGTGGCCTGGTACGCGTGGGCGACGCTGGCCATCGCCGAGGCGGCCATCTTCGGACTGCTCGCGGTGGGACAGCGGCTGCTGCTCGGGCTGCCCGGCTGGCCGCTGGCCGTGGGCGGCTGGTGGGTGGCGGCCGAGGCGATGCGGGCCCGCTGGCCCTACGCCTTCCCGTGGGGCCGGCTGGCGATGAGCCAGGCGGGCGCGCCCACCGCCGGGTGGGCCGCGATCGGCGGCCCCCCGCTGCTGTCCTTCCTGGTCGCGGTGACCGGGGCCATGGTGGCCTGGCTGGTCCTGCGCATCGCCCGGGACCGGCGCGCGGCCCGGGACCGGCGCGGCCTCCTCACGGACCGGCGCCGCCTCCTCACGGACCGGCGCCGCCTCCTCACGGACCGGCACCGCCTCGTCGCCGCGGTGACGGCCACCGCGGCCACCGCCGGGGTCGTCCTGGCGGGCGGCCTGCTCCCCGTGGACGGGGCCGGGGCGGGGCAGCGCACCGTGACCGTGGCCGCGGTGCAGGGAGACGTCCCGCACGCCCGGTCCCTGCCCGCCCTGTTCCGCGCGACCACGGTCACCGACAATCACGCCGCCGCGACCCGGGCCCTGGCCGCGCAGGTCGCCGCCGGCGTCCGGCCCGCCCCGGACATCGTGATCTGGCCGGAGAACTCGACCGACCTCGACCCCGGCGAGTACCCCGCGATCTATGGCACGATCGCTGGCGCGGTCGACGCTATCGACCGGCCGGTCCTGGTCGGCGCGCTGCTGGAGAACCCGCTGCGCAACACGGGCCAGCTGTGGCTGCCCCGCCGCGGCCCGGTGGCGGTCTACGTGAAGCGCCAGCTGGTCCCGTTCGGCGAGTACATCCCGTTCCGCAGCCTGCTCGCCCACGTCACCTCGCTGGTCAACCTGCAGCCGGTCAACTTCACCCCCGGCCACCGGGCCGTGGTGTTCCACCAGGGCGCCATCCGGCTCGGCGACGTGATCTGTTACGAGGTCGGCTTCGACGGCCTGGTGCGGTCCGAGGTGACCGCGGGCGCCAACCTGCTCGCGGTGCAGTCCAACGACGCCACGTTCGAGGTGGACGGCCAGTCCGGCGAGTCGGCTCAGCAGGTGGCCATGGCCCGGATCGACGCGATCACGTCGGACCGGGCCATCGTGTACGCGTCCACCACCGGGGAGAGCGCCATCATCGCCCCGGACGGCGCCGTGCTGGCCCGCACCGGGCTGTGGCAGCGGGCGGTGCTGGACACGAGAGTGCCGCTGCGCAGCGGCCTGACCCTGGCCGACCGGCTGGCCGGCTGGCCGGAGGCCGTGCTCACGGCGCTGACCATCCTCGCCCTGGGCTGGGCCATCGTCCGCGCCGCGGCCGGTGCCCGGCAGGGTGGCTCAGGCACCACCACGCGCAGCACCACGGGGAGCACCACGGGCACCACCACGGGGAGCACCACGTAACGCACGCATCACGGATGGGCCCGGGCGCACCCGGCCCGCCGGGATGGGCTGACAATGGGACACATGGCACTGTGGCGGACCTTCGCCAAGCCTCTCCGGTATGCGGCACTGGCGGCAGGCGCGCTGCCCACCCTGGCTTTTCCCCAGCTCAACCTGGAATTCCTCGGCTGGTGCGGGCTGGTGCCCGGGATCCTCATCATCCGCGCCGCACCGTCCGCCCGGGAGGCCGCGGTGCGCGGCTGGTGGCTGGGCGCCGGCTTCATCCTGGCCGCCATGTACTGGCTGGTCCCCAGCATTGGCCCGGCGCTGCTGCTGGTCGCCGTGGTGTTCGGGGTCTTGTGGACCGGGTTCGGGGTGGCCGCCTGGATCGTGCTGCGCCCGCCGCTGCGGCCCGCCCGCGCGCTCGCGGCGCTCGCCGTGCTCCCGGGCTACTGGGTCTTCACCGAGTGGGCCCGGTCCTGGCAGGGGTTCGGCGGCCCCTGGGACGTGCTGGGCGCCAGCCAGTGGCAGCATCCCGCGGTGCTCGCGCTGGCCGCGGTGGGCGGCGTCTGGCTGATCAGCTTCGCCCTGGTCGCAGCGAACACGGGCATCGCGATGCTGCTGCTGGCCCGGGGCCTGGCGGTGCGGATGGCGGGGGCCGCCGGGGTCGCCGTGGCGCTGGCCGCGGGACCGGTGGCGTACGCCCTCAGCGCAGCCGTGCCCCCGGTCCGGCACGTCACGGTGGCGCTGGTCCAGCCGGGTCTCACGAACAGCAAGAACCTGCGGTTCGACGCGAGCCTGCGGCTGTCCGGCCGCCTCGGTGCCAGCCGACCGGGGGCCGCCCGCCCGGACCTGATCGTGTGGGGGGAGAGCAGCGTCGGCACCGACATCAGGCGGGAGCCGGTGCTGTTCGGGCGCATCAAGCGGCTGGCCGCGGACACCGGCGCGCAGGTCCTGGTGAACCAGGACGCCTCCCTGCCGGACGGCACGCGCTCCAAGGTGGCCCTCCTGATCGGGCCCCGGGGGATCGTCGGCTCGTACACCAAGACGCGGCTGGTCCCGTTCGGCGAGTACATCCCGCTGCGCGGCGCACTCGGCTGGATCGCCACCGTCAGCAAGGCCGCCGCCAGCAACATGGTGCCCGGCCACGGCGCGCACCTGATGCACGCCACGGACCGGATGGGCCGGCCGCTGCCGCTCGGCGTGCTGATCTGCTTCGAGTCCGCCTTCCCCGACATGTCCCGGGTCGACACGGACCTGGGGGCCCAGCTCATCGTGTACCAGACCTCCGACTCGACGTTCCAGGGGAGCTGGGCACCCGCCCAGCACGCGGCGCTGGGCGCCGTGCGGGCCGCGGAGACCGGCCGGCCGGTGGTCCAGGCGGCCCTGACCGGGGACACGGCGGCCTTCGACCCGCGCGGCCGGCTGCTGGCCCTGATGACCGCCCAGCAGCGCGGGGTGACCGTGGTGCGGCTGGGGCTGCCCCCGGCGTCCGCGCGCACCCTCTACGACCGGCTCGGCGACTATGTGCCCTGGGCTGCGACCGGCATCGTGCTCATCGCCGCCCTGGCCGGATATCAGATGGTTCGCCGGGCTCGCGGCGGGCGGGTACCTTTGGAACGCAACCTCCGGCGCGCACGGTCCGTCTCAGTAGTGGGCGCTTCGCCTGGAACGGGTCTGCCCCCGGACAATGTTGACCAACGGGCGCCACCGTCTCCCCCGGCAGATCGCTGATGGGCCCGTGGTGTTGAGGGCAACCCGCCGTGGCGGCGACCCGCCATGGCCTCGAGCGGTCAGCAACAGGAGGATCCGCAGTGCGGATGAGCGATAAGGCGGACGGCCAGCGGCGCATCAGGGCAGCCCCCCAGGGCAGGGCCGCCGGACCAGGCCGCTGGCTCGCGATCACCGCCGTCACCGGCGTGGCGGGCCTGCTGATCGCGGCCTGCTCCAGCGGGTCACCGGCGCCCAGCACGCCCGCGGCCAGGCACAGCGCGGCCAAGGCCTCCGCCTCGGCGGCCGCAGCGGAGTTGCACATCAGCCCGGGCGGCGGGAACAACGTGAACCCCAGCAGGGGGATCACGGTCACCGCGGCCAGCGGCAAGATCCGCGCCGTCAGCGTGACCTCCGGCCAGCAGAGCGTGAGCGGCACCCTCAACGGCGCGAAGACAGTCTGGCGTAACCAGTGGGCGCTCCAGCCGTCCCAGGACTATCGCGTGCGCGCCACGGCGGTCAACTCGTCCGGGACGACAGTCACGTCGACGACCAGCTTCCGCACGCTCACGCCGGCCGCCTCGGACACCGCCATGATCTTCGAGGGCTACAAGCAGGCCTACGGCGTCGGGATTCCGATCCGCATCACGTTCAGCTCGCCGGTGACCAACGAGGCCGCGGTGGAGAAGTCCCTCGAGGTGAGCAGCTCCAAGCCGGTAACCGGGGCCTGGTACTGGGACGGCAACCAGACGCTGTACTTCCGCACCATGAATTACTGGCCCGCGAACACCACGGTCTCGTTCGACGGGCACCTGGCCGGCGTGGAGGCCTCCCCCGGCGTGTTCTTCACCGCCGACCTCACCCAGACCTTCGACATCGGGCCCTCGCTCATCGTGGTGGCCAGCACCCAGACGCACTACCTGAACGTGTTCTACAAGGGCGAGCTGTGGGGTCACTGGGCGATCAGCACCGGGCGGCCCGGCCTGGACACCGTGGACGGCACTTACATCACGCTGGAGAAAGGCAACCCGGTGCGGATGGTCGGCAACGGGTACAACGAGCTGGTCAACGACGCTGTGCGGTTCACCTACAGCGGCGACTACCTGCACTCCGCGCCCTGGTCGGTGGGCGAGCAGGGATACACCAACGTGAGCCACGGGTGCGTGAACCTGTCCCCGGAGCACGCGGCGATGTACTACAGCCTGGCGACGCCCGGGGACCCGGTGACGGTCACCGGCAGCCCGGCCACCGGGAAGTGGGACGACGGCTTCACCGTGTGGTTCCTCACCTGGAAGCAGCTGCTGAAGGGCAGCGCACTGGGCGAGGCCGTGCAGGTCACCCCCTCCGGCAGCACGTTCGTCAGCCCGTCGTCGGTGACGCAGACGCCGGATACCTCCCGGCTGGCGGGCGCGAAGCCGGACAACTACGCCGCCCAGTCCTGAGGGTTCTAAGCTGCTGTCTTCCGCCTGGTAGCGAGCCAGCAGTGCCGCCTCCGCGGCCTTGCGCGGGAACAGCGCGAACACCAGCGCCGCGCCGAGCAGCACGCCGAGGATGGCGGCCGCGTAGGCCCACTGATCGCCGGCCAGGAACGCGCTCCTGGCCGCCGCGGTGATCTTGCTGGCGTACTGGGGATAGCGCTGCGCCACCTGCTGGGCGCCGGCGAAGGACTTCTCCAGCTGGCTCTGGACGCTGCCGGTGATCTTGCTCCGGTTCGGTGAGCTGGCGACCGACTTGGCGATGGCGCTGGCGTAGCCGGCCGTCAGCAGCGCGCCCAGGATCGACTGCATGATCGCGCCGCCCAGGTCGCGCTGCAGGTCGGCGGTGCCCGAGGCCATCCCGGCCCGGCGGGTGGGCACCGAACTGGTGAGCGAGTGCGAGGCGGGGGTGCCGGCCAGCCCCACCCCGGCGCCCAGGAACGCGAAGGCCAGCCCGACGACCCAGTACGAGCTGTCCTGCTTCCACAGCAGGAGCATGGTGAGGAAGCTGAGCAGGCAGAACAGGTACCCGCTGAGCAGCGTGAAGCCCGACCCGCGGGCGTGGGTGAGCCGGGCCGACAGCGGCGCGAACGCCACCATGCACGCGGCCGCCGGCAGGATCGCCAGGCCGGCGCTCAGCGGCGAGTAGCCGAGCACGTCCTGCAGGTACTGCTGGCCTACGAAGATCGAGCCCATCAGCGACCCGAAGACGATGATCCCGCCCACCGCCGCCACCCAGAAGATCCGCCGGCCCGCCACGTGCAGGTCGTAGAGGGGCGCCCGGGCCCGGCGCTGGCGGAGGAAGAAGCCGGCCCCCGCGGCCAGCGCGACCAGGGCCGTACCAAGGGCCAGGGCCCCCGCGCCTGGTACCGGCGCGAAATTGATCGTTACAACCAGGGCCGCAACGAAAACCATCGACAGTACTCCGCCCGGATGATCGACGGGGTCGGTGGTCTCGTTGACGTGTGACGGCACGCAGGCCAGCGCCAGGACCAGGGCCACCACCGCCAGGGGGAGGGTGAGCAGGAACGCTGATCCCCACCAGAAGTGCTGCAGGACCAGGCCAGCCAGCAGGGGCCCCAGGGCCGTGATCGCGCCGCCGATACCGGACCACAGGGCGATGGCCCTGATCCGCGCCGGCCCCGACCACAACGCGGTGATCAGGGCCAGGGTCGTCGGGTACGCCATGCCCGCCGAGATCCCGCCGAGCAGGCGGCCGGCCACCAGCACGCCGGCGTCCGGGGCATAGGCGGCCATCAGGCAGGCCGGGACGGACAGCAGCACGCCCAGCACCAGCATCATCCGGCGGCCGTAGCGGTCGCCCACCGCCCCGAGGTAGAGCACCGACCCGGCCAGGCCGAGCGAGTAGCCGATCGCGATCACGTCGAGCGTGGTCTGCCCGGAGTCGAAGGCGCGGCCGATGTCGGGCAGGGCGACGTTGGCCACGGTGAGGTTCAGGTTCGCGACCGCGGCCACCACGATCAGCGCGAGGAGTACCAGGGAGGCCTGGCCCGGCGCCGTCCCCACGCCGGCGCCGCCCGGGGCGCCGGGTTTGGTGGCTGTGGCCAAGGTCCCTCCCCAGGGGGGCGTGGCCACGAGCCAATCAGGTCACGAGGGCTGCGCCTCATCCGCAGCGGGTGAAGTACGCAGGTCAGGGGCACCATCGGCGGGTTGCGGGGCACCCGGGATGAGACCTGTGCGGTCCAGCTCGGCGCGGCTGGGCTCGGCGCGGCTGGGCTCGGCGCGGTCGAGGGCGCCGGGGTCCAGGTGGCTCAGGTCCGGTGGGTTCGCCGGCCAGCGGCGGCCCAGGCGGCTGGCCACCTGCTGGACCGCCGCGGCGGTCCACGCAGCCGGCCGCGGGCTGGCCCCGTCCACCAGCCCGTTCCAGTACAGCGACCAGGTGCCGGCGAGGACCCGGCGAACGGGGGGCGCGGTGAGGATCCGTACCGCGGCCGACGCAGTCCGCGGGCGGCGCAGCAGGGTGGCCTGGAGGGCGGCGGCCCCCGGCAGGTAGCGGCCGAACGCGGCCGTCACCGCTTCGGTGTAGGCGGAGGCCGCCTGACCGGGGCCTGCCAGCAGGCAGTCCGCGGCCATCCGCGCGCTGACCATGGCCGGGCCGATGCCCTCGCCCTGCAGCGGGTTGATCAGCCCGGCAGCGTCCCCGGCGAGCAGCAGGTTCCCGGCTGCCGGCGGGGTCCCAGTGCCGCCCATCCGCAGCCATCCCCCGGTCACCGGGCCGGGGGTGGCCTCCGGGGCCAGGTCGCCCGACGCGCGCAGCAGGGTGGCAAAGCGGGCCAGGTCCGCGCCCAGCCGGGCCTGCCGACGCCGGGTGCCCAGGCCGACCCCGATGCCCACGTTGGCCTGCCCGGCCGCGCCGGGGAAGAGCCAGCCGTATCCGGGGTAGATCCGCCACGGCGCCTGGTCCAGCAGGACCAGCAACGGCAGCGGCACCTCGGCGGCGACGTACGCGCGGATGGCGAAGCCCCACAGGGCGCTGCTCGCGTCCAGCATCCCGGCCAGCCGGGCGACCGGGCTCAGCGCGCCGTCCGCGCCGATGAAGGCGTCCGCGGCGAGCCGCCGTCCGTCGCTCGTGATCAGCGCCCGGACCGGGCCGCCGGGCGGGCGGTCCACGCCGCTGACCCGTGCCCGGATGGGTTCCGCGCCTGCCTCGATGGCGGCCGTGCGGAGCGCGTCATCCAGGACGACCCGGGGGATGACCACCCCATGGCCTGGGTAGGTCCGGCCGCGGAAAGCTGGCAGCCGCGACCGGTGCCCGGACGGCCCCACGACCAGGAGGTCCGCGCCCTGCCCGGCGTCCGGCACGGACACGCCCAGCTCGTCGAGCAGGCCCACGCCACGCGGCCCGACCAGGTCACCACAGGCCTTGTCGCGGGGGAAGGACGCCTTGTCCACCAGGGCGACGCGGGCGCCGCCGCGGGCCAGCACCAGCGCAGCCACGCTCCCGGCCGGCCCGGCGCCGGCCACCACCACGTCGAACGGGGCCCTGTTCATAGCACGGGGTTCACAGCACGAGGTTTCACGGCACGGGGGTTCACAGCACGGGGCGCCATGGTCACCGGGCAATCACGAGGGCCACGGCCAGGGTCCCGGTGGCCCAGGTGAAGTAGCGGAGCCCGCGCTCCAGCGGCGCGAGCAGGTCGGCCCGGTCGAGTTCCTGCTGACTGCCGTCGCGCCAGGTGACCCGGACCGACACCGAGGCGATCCGGCGGCGCAGCGCCCGGGCCGGAGTGCTCAGCGAGCGCTGGCCCATGGACAGGAAGAACGCGGCGACCGCGGCGACCAGCGCGGCGGGCGGCAGCGTCCAGTGCTGCGCGTAGGCCCCGACCAGGACCGGGAACGCACCCCAGGCCGCGCCGAACCAGAAGTCGCTGTGCAGCAGGCCGCCGAGCAGTTCCAGGTTGTACCCGCAGACCAGGATCGCGCCGGCGATCACGAACGGGAGCAGTCGCAGGCCCCCGTCGATCAGGCCCAGCACGATCGCAATGGCGATGGACAGCCCGGCCGTGATGGCCAGGACCACGCCGCTGATGCCCGTGCTCAGCGGACGGCCGTTGAGTTCGTCGAGCGCGTGCGCGCCGATGCCCACGGCCAGGAAGAACGCGAGCATTGTGGCGCCCAGCCGCCAGAGCACCGGGTCGGGCACCAGCGCCGCCCCGAGCGCCACGTAGGACAGGTGCCACAGCGTGTACGGCGGGTGCAGCAGGGTGAGCCAGTCGCGGAAGCCCCCGGTGCCGCGGCCCACCGCGTAGAAGGCGGTCTTCTCGGTGCGCGCGCTCACGAACCAGGTCCCGCGGGCGGCGCCGCCTTGCGGCCCCACATGACCAGCCCGCCGCCCAGGCTCATCACGCTGACCCCGATGTCGGTCAGGCCCGCCGCCCGCCAGGCCGCGATGTGATCATCGAGGGAATGCCGCCGGTAGTGCTGGGAAATACTGGGCCCGAGGAAGCGGCCGACCCGGTACCAGGCCGCACCACCGGTCAGCGCGCCGAGCACCGGCAGGGCCAGCCGGGTGTAGCACCACCAGGCCAGCCGCCACCCGGGCTGCGGCGGCAGATAGAACTCGAGGCTGGCCAGGGTCCCGCCGGGCCGCAGGGTGCGGGCCATCTCGGCGACGGTCGCTCCCGGATCGTCCACGTAGCGCAGCAGGTAGGAGAAGGTCACCGCGTCGAAGGTGGCGTCCGGGAACGGGAGGTCATCCGCCCGCCCGACGGCGACCCGGACCCGGCCGCGGCGGCCCGGACGCCGGGTCCGGGCCAGGCCCGCCCGCAGCATGGGCTCGTTCAGGTCGACCCCGATCACGTTGGCGCCGGTCCGGCCCGCCACCGCCACCGCGATCCCGGCCGGCCCGGTCGCCACGTCGAGCGCCAGGGCCGGATGGCCTGTCGCGGTGCGGCTGACCACTGCCCGCCGCCAGCGCCGGTCCTGGCCCATCGAGAGCAGGTAGGCGAGCCGGTCGTAACGGGCTGGCAGGCCCTCGAACACGGCGCGCGCTACTGGCTCGCCGCGCAGGCGGGCATCCTGGGCAGGGGCGGCGGTCACCGCGTGCCGGGCTGAGCCAACGGGCGCTCCTGTGCTGCCTAGACCGTGCTGTGAGGGTCGCGCGGCCAGCGGCCACGAACTCGATCGTCGCACGGGTGCCCGTGATGGGGCAAGGAACGCGGCGGGGCGGGGCGTCTGGCTGCGCTCGGGCAGGCACGTCCGCGGACGGCTAGCCGCCCGCAGGAAGACGCATCCTCGGGCGGCTAGCTGGCCTCGGGCAGGCGCGTCCGCGGACGGTTAGCTGGCCTCGGGCAGGCGCGTCCGCGGACGGTTAGCTGGCCTCGGGCAGGCGCGTCCGCGGCGGCCTGCTGCGGCGGCCCTGGGCAGCGCGGTTCGCCCCGGTCCGCTGGCGCCCGTCGCGGCCGGGCCGCGAGCGGCCGTTGCGGCCGGGCCGGGAGCGGCCCGGCTCGCTGGCGCTGGCCGCACGCTCGGGCCGGGGCGGTGGCGGCGGGATGGGTGTCCCGGACGTCGCGATGTCCCGGACCGCCGGGTCCCCGGGCTGCACCCGGTGCCGGGCCGGGCTCACCCCGGCCGCCTCGTGCAGCCGCGCAACCTCGCGGACCTGGGCGGGATCGACGAGCGCGAGGACGGTCCCGGTCGCACCGGCCCGGCCGGTGCGGCCCGAGCGATGCAGGTAGTCCTTGTGGTCATTCGGCGGGTCGAAGTGCATGACCAGGCCGACGTCGTCGATGTGCAGGCCGCGGGCGGCCACGTCGGTGGCGACCAGCACCCGCGGGTAGCCCGCGGCGAACCCGTCCAGGGCGCGCTGGCGCTGGTTCTGGCTGAGGTCACCATGGATCGCGCCCGCCTCGATGCCGGCCCGGGTGAGCTGCTTGGCCAGCCGGTCCGCGCCGTGCTTGGTCCGGACGAAGATCAGGGTGCGGTCCGGCCGCCCGGCAATCTCGGCCGCGATCTCCACCTTGTCCGAGGCGGGCAGCACGAACACCTGGTGGTCCGCGGCCACTCCCGGCTCGGTCACTGGGGCGACGGCGTGCAGCGCCGGGTCGGTCAGGTAGGCGGTGACCAGCCGGTCTACGTCCCGGTCCAGGGTGGCCGAGAACAGCATCCGCTGCCCGTCCCGCGGTGTCGCGTCGAGTAGCTGGGTCACAGCCGGCATGAAGCCCAGGTCGGCCATGTGATCGGCCTCGTCAAGGACGGCGATCTCGATCTGGGCGAGACTGGCGGCCCGGCGGCCGATCAGGTCGATGAGCCGCCCGGGCGTTGCAACCACGATGTCCACCCCGCGCGCGAGCTGCTCGATCTGGCGGCCCATCGGGGCACCGCCGTACACGGTGGTGACGCGGACGCCGAGCCGTCGGCCCAGCGGGGCGAGCACCTCGGCGACCTGCCGGGCCAGTTCCCGGGTGGGGACCAGGACCAGGCCGCGCGGGGACCGCGGCTGGCGGGGGCCGCCGTGGGCCAGGCGGGCCAGCAGAGGCAGGCCGAAGGCGAGGGTCTTACCCGAGCCGGTCTGTGCGCGGCCGAGCACGTCCCGGCCGGCCAGCGCGTCGGGAAGGGCGCGGGCCTGAATCGCGAACGGCGCGGTGATTCCCTGCTCGCCGAGCGCCGTGACCAGCGGGCCGGGCAGGCCGAGCTCGGCGAACGTCGCCGCGGCCGGGGCCGGCGCGCTGAGCGCGGCGGTCAGGGCGCGATCGAGCTCGGAGGAGGTGGTGGTACGGGGCGTGGCGGGCCGCTGCGGCCGGCCCGCATGAGACGGCCTGCGCGGGCCGGCCGACCGGCCAGGGCCGGTCGGCCTCCGCCGCCGGTGACCGGCAGAAGGGCCGGATCCCTGGGCAGCAGGGCGCTGGGGCACGGTGACTCCATCCATGATTCGGGGGCCGCGCCACGGGACCAGCGTCACGACAGCGGCGAACCAGGTTTCAAGACCCTGCTGGCACAAACCATGCGGGCTTAACCAAGGCTCACCGGGAAGCGGACTGCTCGCAGATGCGACCTCGCGGGCCACTCGCCCGCGGAAGTGGCGGCATCCTCAGCCGCCTAATGTCTCAACCCTACCAGTGGCGTTCTTCTTCCCCTGGGCCCGGGGCGGCGCGTCCCCCCGGGCGCGGGGCGGCGCGTCGTCCTCTTCCAGGCCGGACTTCTCGAAGTAGCTGACCGCCAGGTACGCGGCCACGAAAGCCACCACCATGCCGATGAGCAGGGCCAGTTCAGCGGTGGGAATGGTGTTCTCGTTACTGAGCAGGAACAGGATCCGCCTGATCACCGCGACCAGCCCGACCACGATGAAGGGCTGCGCGGCGAGGCGGTGCGCGCGCAGCGACAGCACGACCGTGTGCACGATCTCGACCAGGATCAGCACCAGCAGGACCCGGTCCAGCAGGTTGCTGGAGGCGGTGACCATCGTCCGCTTCTGCAAGTCCTCGACGAAGCTCACTACCCCCGACACGGCCAGCGTGGCCGCGAGGACGATGAGCACCACGCCCACTGCCACGGTCACGAAGTCCTGGGCGTGCTCCAGGGCCCAGATCGACGCGGCGACCGCCGGCCGGGGCTCAGGGCGGCCCGGCTCAGCGCGGCCCGGCTCAGCGCGGGCCGGCTCAG